>Ga0136611_10000637_pt1 | contig 23530 bp, 14 predicted proteins | sample AntDrymUQ2232306_2_FD_106645 | JGI IMG/M metagenome (GOLD analysis project Ga0136611, IMG submission 106645) | Polar desert sand microbial communities from Dry Valleys, Antarctica - metaG UQ223 (23.06) | ecosystem: Environmental > Terrestrial > Soil > Desert | place: Antarctica: Dry Valley...
ATCTCCGTGTCCGCCCTGGACATCGTCGTTGTCAGCTCCCCCGAGGAGGACATCGTTGCCATCATCGAGTGCCGGGTCGTGATTCTTCGGACTGCCAGGCCGGAGACCCGGACCACCACTGACGCTGTCATTGCCTGCGCCACCCAGCACAAGGTCATCGCCTGGTCCACCAGTTAGGGTGTCGTTGTCGGCTCCGCCTTCGATCGAGTCAGAGCCGAGCCCACCATCGATCGAGTCGAGTCCAGCATCGCCATAGACTGTGTCGGCGCCCGCGCCGGAGGCGAGGATGTCACGGTCGTTGCCACCACGAATCTCGTCGTTGCCACCACCGCTGGTTACTCGGTCAGTGCCGTCGCCACCATTGATCGTCGCGTCGAGCGTGAAATCAAACAGCAGATCCAGTTCGAGGAGGCCGTCGTCGCTTCCGTCACCGACGCCGTCGCCGTTGACATCGACCAAACCGCTGATGACGTTGACTGTTCCGCCACCCGAGTAGGTGATGGAGGTGGCGCCGACGACTCGACCGTCGGTGACGTTGATCTCTGTCGCGAGACCGGTATCGACACCGAGCGTTCCGTCGTCGTCATCACCGGCTGAACCGGTAAATGTCGTGTTCGCGCCAGTACCACTCAACGTGCCGCTACCATTGACATTGATCTTGCCGTCGATCACCTCGACCCGCACGGCGCCCGGGGTCAACTCGATGGTGTCCTTGCCCGAAGTGGCATTGACGATCACCTTGCCACCCGACGGGACCCACAGTTCTTCTGACACCCCGAACATGCCCACCATCACCCGGGTCCCGCTCGCTGTTGTCTTCGACAGCTGCTGGACCTTCACTCGCTCGTCGGTCGCGGTCGTTGCGATGTTGCGCTTCGACGCCCGATCGCCGATGTTGATCTGGAGGTTGCCCCCTTCGATGTCAGCCGGGTTCGGTGCCGGTGGGGTACACGAAACATTGAATAGTTCGATCGGCGGCGATGTGCGATAGATATCCCACACCTCCGTGATGGTCACGAAGAACTTCGTCTTGATGGCGATCGCCAGGAAGAACTCCAACGTTCCGTTGACATCGAACAAACAGAGCGGGTTGTCGCGCCAGACGGAAAGTTCGTCGATGTAGATCTTGCCGTTCTTATCTGGGTCATTGAGGTTGAGCGAGATCGTCAGCGTGACGCCACCCTCGATGCCGACGGAAATGATCCCCAGCGTGACGCCCGCGAACAGACCAACCGTCGTCACGAGCTGGACTTCCGGAACATCGACCTTGGATGCGTCGAGATCGTCGATGTAGATACCGTCGAGCAGGGGGATCCCAGTCGGGGATTCCTGATCGAGAGCAGCGAGGCGAATGCCGCGGGTGTCGAACCCCATCGCGAAGCGGCCGTGCAGCGAGATCGTGCCACTGATGCTGATCTCCAGTGGGATTGGGCCGACGACATAGTAGAAGGAGATGCCCATTCCGGCAGAGGCCTGGAGCTGCCCGGCGTCAAAGCGCACGAGGGTCGTGTCGAAGCCGGCCAGCGCCCCGTAGACCTCTTTCGAGTCATCAAGGAATGGGAACGACAGTCCCGGCGGCACGCGGTCGAGCCGGCCCGACGCCTGCGAGATCTTCTCGGACTTCATCTTGCCGTTCTTCATGTTCGTGACGACAGACGCCTTAGTGTACTGACTTCCGCCCTGGGTCGCCTTCTGTTCGGCGCTGACCGAGCAACGGCGAACGTAGCCGCCCTGCCCGCCGACCTTGGAAGGAGCGGTCTCGTTTGTCTTGCACTGCTTCTTCTCGACGGTCGACTTCGGGATCGCGAACGCGCCAGCGTCGCGGGTTGCCTGGGTGCCGAGTTCACCAAGCGAAATGTAAAGGGTGCCTGAGCTTTCAGGGATGTTGTTGACGAAGTCGATCATACGGATGATGCGCACGACCATCTCGAGCTGGTTGATCGGCAACTCCTCGAGCAGGTTCATCATTGTGACTTTGCCACTGCCAGTGGCCTCCGAGATATCGGACACCACTGGGATCGGCGCGCGGATCGTGTCGATCACCGGCTCGAATGGCTTCGTCATCTTGCGGATTTCCTGGACCGTCGGGCCGAGCAGACCACTGATGAACGTTCCGGTGTCGAGGAACAGGTTGTCGTAGAGGATGTCACCGTACGCACCGCTGGTATAGGTATAGGCCACCGTTCCGACGACGGTTGGGAAGCCTGAGTCCGCATCACCGAAATTGGTGCGGAAGGCGAGTGCGACGCGCCCCTCGGCGTCTGTCGTCGTTGTGCCAGCCTCGCCCTTGACGAGGTCAACGACGCCGGTCTGGCCGGCAAGCGAGATCGTCGTCAGCAGGTCCAGCTTCGATCGACCCGCCTCGTCGTTCTTGTCCCAGTACGTCGCCGACAGGTAACCGGCCTTGCCATCGAAGCAGCGGCCACTTCCGTAGTTGAACATCGTCGCGATCTCAGTTGCGTTGAACCCATCGAACGATTCGCCAGCACCAGGCGCGCCATCGCAGTCTGTGCCGGTCCCACTCTTCAGCGTGGCGACGGCGCCGAGAGTCAGCAGGTTCCCGCTGTCCAGGTAGGCGCCGATGCGGCGATTGACGCCGAAGCGTAGCGCCAGCTTCCAGCCGACCTTCGCGTCAACCGACTTGTTGCCTTCTCCTGGGTAGACCTGCAGTCCAAGTGGCCCAGCATGGAACAGCGCGTCCGAACGTGCGCCGGAGCCGCAGTTTGTGCAGCCCTTTCCTGGGGCGTCCGTTCCACTCAGGTTGTCGCCAACCATTAGTTCGACGGTGACGTTGTAGATCTTGTCCAGCGCGTCCGCGTCAGCGCAGGCAGCGCTGCCGTTAGCGCCACATGTCACCGTTACCGTCGTACCGATGAGGGTGGCTGACGGCGCGGCCGTGGCGAACGCAGTCCCAACTGCCGCCACGATGTTGGTTTTCAGATTCCCTACGTTCGTGGACGAAGCGGCCGCCTGTGCCAGCGCTCCACTGGAGAGTTCGTCCTCGATGAGCTTGTAGTCCGCGACAACATCGCTGCCGGCCGCGAGATTCTCGCCGAGCAGCGGCAGCGCTGTATCTGAATAGAAGCCATCGAGGCCGTTCGTCAGGATCGTCGTCGCGAACGGCAGTGAGTCGGTCAGGACTGCCCAATCGATCGGCTCCTGCGCGGCTGCCGTCGCCAGTCCTGCCGCTCCGCTCGCGGTCGCCGTCCCATTCACGACCTTGAAGGAGAGGGTGCCGAGGATCGTGTCATCTGCGGCACGCAGCGCCAGCAGCGCGCAGGCGTCGCCCTTAGCGTTGTCATTGCCGCAGTTCACCGCTGCTCCGGTAGACGTGCCCACTAATGCGGCAGAGAGCGTGCTGTCGATGCGCGTCGTGGTGGACGGCGCGAGCGTGACGGTCGTGTCCATCTTCACCGCGCTGGATTGACTGATGCTGTAGGAATCGCCGCTCAGCCATGCTGCGGAGTTCGACAGTGCTGCCGAACAGACAACGATCTTGGTTGCAACCGATGTCACGAGACAGGTCGCGGTTGTCGCGTTTCGCGTCAACTGGAGTGTGTCACCAGCGACGATGCCGCTCGCTGTGAAATCTTTTGCGGGATCGTACAACGTCGTCTTGCTCTCAAGCCGGTAGGCGTTTCCCTGTGCCCACTGCTTGCTATCGGAGAGTGTGCTCGTTCCCTGGCAGGTCAGGGTTGTCGCCGTCACGGTTCCGACGACACAACGCGCATTCAGTGTGACGTTGACGACCGTGGTCGTGCCGTCACTCGCAATGCCGAGCTTGGTGAAGTCCGCGGCGGAATCGGTGAGCACGGTCGCGCTCGCCGCCGTCGCCGTGTTGGTCCCACTCGGGGCCGTGTGCGTGCCCGATGCCTTGACTCCACCGGCATCGACCTCGATGGCGCCCGCACTGGCATTGAACTGGAGACCTGTCTCGTCGACCGTGACCTGGACCGCCGCATCCGTCGTGGAGAGGGCGAGGACACTATCGACACTGACAGTCGGACTCAGCGGCACGCCGATGTCGAGACTCACCGAAGGATTCCAGGTGTATGAGATTTCGCTGTTTGTGCCGTCATCCCCCGTCAGCGCGGCTCCGTCAACAACGCCAGCGAGCGGGATGCTGATCTGTGCCGTGTTGTCGGTGTCCGCCGCTCGGTCGAGTGCAAGCTTGACGACCAGATGCTGAGCTGTATCCGCGCCAGTGACATCTGGATGATCGAGTCCGCTCAGCGAGAACTTGACCGTTGCTGTCGCGCCAAGCTTCGCCTCGAGCGCCAGCGCGAGGTCCTGCAGCGTGATCAGCCCATCGGCATCGTCAACCGGACCGGTCAACTGCGCGACGGTTGCTTCCTGAATCAGCGCCAGATCGACCAGGAGCAGCTCCTGTGGGCTGACCCCTACGATTGGCAATGCCTGGGTGAACGTGGCATTCGTGCTCTGTCCGAGCGCTCCGGCCAGGTCGGTCAGATTTCCGAGGATGAGTCTTCCCATCGCGCTCGGGTCGCGACGAATCTCATACTCATCGCCCGCGTCCCACGTGGCGACATCGTTGCCGTTACTGTCCTTCGCGCACTCGAGCGTCTGGCCATTGACGACGGTGAAGCCGGAGCATGAAACTCCATCGGTGAGGTTGGTCAGGAGCGCGTCAACGGTCGCGCCGTTCGCCACGCTGTACCCAAAGTCGGTCGAGAAGTTCCGCGAGGAATCGGTCAACGTCGAGGCACCCGAACCTGCCCCTGCGACGCCAAATAGCGAGGGCGCGATATCGAAGCCTTTGAGGTACGTGTCGTAGTCCGCGCTGGACGTGACAGTCGGGCGCGACGCTGGGTCTACATCGGACCAGTTCGCGGTTACGGTCGTCGTGGCTGTACTGGAGACGAGCGTGGACAATTCCCCGGATGGTTTCACCGAGAGCGTTGTCGCCGCGGAGATGTTAAAGTCAGGTTCGATCGTGCTGATATCTCCAAAGAGTTGCTTCATCAGTTTCGCGTCCGAGATCGTGCTCAGACCATCCACTGCGATCGTACTGCCCGCCAGTTCAACACGAGCGACGATGTTCGGGCTTGTGCCACCGATGGTGATCTTGTCACCCGTTGCCGTAACACCCAGTTGGCCGATGAGGCCGGACAGGTTCAGGTCGGTGTCGGATACGCTCAGGCCATCAACCGTCAGCAGCGTCTGGTTGTCCGCCAGTTTCACGAAGAAGCGATAGTCGTTGCGGCGCTCGGTTGTCGTGTCGGAAGGGTTAATGTCGGCCAGGTCATCAACCATGACGATTCCCAGCGTCGCATTGACCGCGGCGCTGGCAATCGTGACCGTTGGTGCGGTCGCGCCATCCACTGGTTTCAAACCTGCCAGATGCGCCTCGCGCATCAGGATGTCGCCGAAGGAGTAGTCGATCTCCTTGGAGAATGGGCCCGACGTCCGCGCGACTGGCAGTGTCAGCGATGCCGTGGCTGCGTTGTAGGCGAGGCCGGCCGCAGCGCCGCTAAATCCGGCTGCATCGAGCATGGCTGCCAGGTCCTGGATGCTGCGTGCGCGCGGAGCGACCGTGTGAGCCTTGCCTTCCGCGTCGGTGTAGCTCAGCGTAATATCAGAAAGGGATTGCACGTTCGTGAAGGCGACATTCGATGTCGGATTTACCCCTGCGCTGTTGCTATCGGTGCTGACCTCGACACCAGCCAGCTTCCAGGAGACACCGTTCGCTGACCCTGTTGTTGACGCCTGGCAGTAGGCAATCCCGCCGGAAACGACAGCGCCAACCGGTGGCTGCGTGTCATAGCTGCCACAGGCAACGTAGGCGTCGGTCTGCTGCTGCACGAAGGAGAGGACCTTGTCGCCGGCGTCAATGACATCGGAGACGCTGGCATCGAGGAACGGCAGTCGTACATCGGCGCGGGCTTCGGCCGCGACGACCAGCCCCGCCATCTGTCCCAGTCCAAGCAGCGCGTCGTTGATCGTCACGTTCGTGAACCGATCGAGGTCTGTTGAGAGCGTGATGGTGTTGAACTCAGCCAGAGTCGCATCGGGAACCAACGGATTCGGAACGGCTGGAAAGTCAGACTTGTCGAAGACAATCGTACCGTCGGTCGATCCCGCGGCGCCGACGAGTGGCGAGTCGAGGTTGACCGTGATGTCAGCGGAAGTGGTGCTGGTCCAGGTCGTGTCAATCAGATCGACGACGAGCGTGTTGGCCAGTTCGCTAAAGGTGATTGATCCGTCACCATCTGGGTCGTTGAACTGGACACTGACGCCGATATCCATCGTCGCCGTACCTGATGTATTAACCTCAGTAATCCCGACGAGCGCGTCAATGTCAGGTATGACCGCGTTATTCGCGCTCGCGGTAACGAGGATCTGTGGCTCGCCGACGATAGAGAACTGCAGCAGCGGATCCAGTTGGTCGGGATCGTAGCGAAGCGCGAAAGCGCCCGTCCAGTTGAGCTGGACGGGAATGGTCGCCATCGGCTGCGTGCGCGTGCCATCGATGATGATGCTTTCCCCATCACTGTAGGCAATGGGAAGATTAGCGCTACGAGCCAGGTTGGCAGTGAACGAGATGTCGATCTGGTCCGAGCCAGTGACGGCGACGTTTGTAAAGCTGACATCGACCCCGCCCGTATCACCAAGGGCTTCGATCGCAGACTTCAACTCGGCGTTGGTGCTGGCCGGGCTGCTGATCATGGCCTGGCCGAGCGAATGGCTGAAAACCGAGTCCAGGCGCAGGCCCAACTTGGAACTGACGCTGGCCGCACTGAGTGGTAATGACTGTCCCAGTTCCTCGTGGTAGCCAAATCCGTCCATGAAGATTGCGAACGCCGCAAGCCCGGCTTTACTCTCGGTAATACCCGGATCGGCCGCAGTTGCGGTTTGCGACAAGACGGCTCCGTTGACCGCTGGAGCGAGTAACGCTACAACCAGCATCAGAACGACTGTGCGACGTTGGAGCATTCCGACCATATCCGTGACCTCTTCTACTAGACGCACCCGGCTGCATTCAGACCGGTTCAGTTATCAGTTCTCGTGACTCGCGCACACGCAACGAGGCCGCGGACAGCGTGATCCTCCCATTCTGGGAAGCAAGGGACACAAACACTGGCGTCAATATCTCTCGTGTTTCTGATGTGCATGCACGATACGTGAGCCATCGACGGCAATACGGCCATAAAGCATCACAAGTTCCGATCACATTACTCATAGCTATTGATTTACCCCGGTGTTGTGAACAGACAGACCGTTGGACTACCCCTGGGCCGCGAACTATGGTCAACGTCACCGCTCAGCATTGACGTTGACCGACTCCTACAGAACCGACCGATGTCGCCTCCGCTGCCGAACGTCAACCTCACGGTTATGCGCCAGATCGCCAGCGGCGAGAAACGGTCGGCTCAGGACTATCAGGCTGGCTGCGGATCCCGAAGGACACACCGTCCAGACGTCAGTCATCCACGCCCCTGCCGTATCACACAACTCCGCCCCGCACGATGCAGGTGCCGAAGTCTCTGCGTTTCTGATCTCAGTTCACTCTAGCGGATGATCGTAAGTGGATCGTTAGTGAAATGTGCCTGAACGGTTCCTCATCGTAAGTGAGAGTTCCCAACGTTTGCATAGCCATGACACACCCAACGTACGCGACCTCCCACTGCGTTACGATGCACACTCGTGTTCCGGATTCGGCATGGGTGAAGGGAAGTGCGATGTCGGTCCTCTGGGGTGAGCTGACGACTGAGTCGATTGCTGAGGCGGCGCGGGAGCACACGCTGGTCATCCTGCCGTGCGGCTGCACCGAGCAGCATGCCTGGCATCTGCCAGTCGATACCGATACGTACCAGGTTGAGCGGCTGGCGCGTGATGGCGCGGCGCTGGCGGGTGAGCGGCATGGGGTGCGGGCACTCGTGCTGCCGCCACTGCCGTATGGTCCGGCCTCCGAACATCATGGCATGGCCGGGACGATCAGCCTGCCGAACGAGCTGTGGATCGGCGTCGTCAAGGCGATCGTCTGGAGCGTGATCGACTCCGGCTTCACACGTATCGCGGCAATGCGCGGCTGCGGCGGTCACTGGGCATTGCCGGGCGCGCTGTGGGATGTGAAGGCCGAGGCGACGCGGGCTGGCAGGAACGTGACGCTGCGGCTGCTCGATGTCGCGGCGGACTGGAAGGTCGTCACGGACCGCATCTTCCCTGGCAGCGATGGTGGGCACGCAGCCGTGATGGAGACGGCACTCTGTCTGGCTGGTCGCGAACATCTCGTCCAACGCGATCGGATGCAGGCACCGCACGTCCCCGGCCTGGTCGAACGCTACCGCGACGGCGGCGAAGTGTTTCTCTTTCCCGAGATGACCGACACCGGCGCGCTCGGCGATCCCACTCCGGCGACCGTCGAGGGTGGACAACGGGCCTGGACGGCGATCATTGAGGCGTTCGCTGAACGGCTGCGCGCGATCCAGGAGCAGGATCGCGCGCTCGACAGACTTGCGTGATGATGGAGCGGGTGCAGCCGCCCGTGGCTAGCGAGAGAGATGTATACGAAGCAGCTGAGCGGCGGCGCATAGCAGCATCACGCCTGTTGCCCACGAGTTCGTAGCTGCATCGCGACCAGCGTAAACCCAGCGAGGAGCATCATCCCGGCGACTACCACCAGCGTCGATAACGATAATGATGACTGTGCGTCGTCGACCGTGCCGCCACCACCGGTATCCGGCATGCCAGTGATGGGTGCCGTGGCGTCGGGTGCCGCCTGCTCGGCGATAACCCAGATGTCGCCTTGTAACTCGACCGTTGTCGATGCGACCATCTCCTCAGTGCCAACCTTGATGATCTGGATGGTCACGATCCCATCGGGATAAGTTGGAGCGACGGTGATGCTGTCCGACAGAGCGCCGTCGTCTCCCACCGGGATCTCAGGGATGCTGTAGACGCTTTCGAATGGCAGCTCGTTGCCCGCTGCATCGGCCAGGAGCACGCTATACAAGCTGCTCGATTCCAACCCCTGCACGTTGATGATGAGATCCTTCCCGTTTTCGACCGTCGTGAGGGTCATGATAGCCTCAGCCGCCACGGATAACGGAAGGAGCAACATCGCGGTCATAGTCACGGCGATCACACGTTTCGCTATGCTCGTCATCGTCTTCACGCTTTCATTGCTTCGCGATCGGGTCGGTGGACCCGCCACATTGGGGTCACACACGCTCCAGCTCCATGGACTGCACGTGCGCGGTCGGTGATTCCGCAATGTAGCTGGCACCACCTGAGCATATGCCGGGGCCGGAAGTTGTACATAGCTAGAATCAATCATTCGCACTTGGCGGATGACTAGTTATTTCTAACTACTCGGGGTTGTTCGGGCAGGCAACGGAGGACCTGGTCCACCCTCATGTGGTTGAGGGTGGACCAGGTAGCAGCGGCGGTACGGGAGTCGACATCGAGCTTGGTCAGGATACTGGCGACATGGTTGGCAACCGTGTACGGGCTGATGGAGAGGCCACTGGCAATCTCATGGTTCGAGTGACCATCGACAACCAGCCGCAGGACATCCACCTCGCGTGCGGTCAGCTTTTCAGTCGGCTGACGCGCGATAGTACGGGAATCGGTGGATTCACCCGCTGGTTGCTGGGGTCCGTCCAACCCGCCCGCGATCACCGTGCGAAGCGACATGGCCCGACCAGTCGCCCACGCCGGCTCCCAGGCAGCCGCGTCGAGTCGCGCCTGCGCCAGCGGAACATACTGATCATAGTCAACCTGAATCAACGCATGGATCGGTGCGCCAATCGTTTCACGGAGCTGACTCGCGGCTCCCAACGGGCGCGCGACGCGGGTGGCGTCGCCATCCAGCGCGGCGATCCAGGCAAAGTGTTCGAGCGCCTGAGCCGTATAGCGGGGGACCTGCACGTCCAGCTCAAAGGTCAGGCTCTCGGCTAGCAGCATCTTCGCCTGTTGAATGTCGTTCATCTTCAGGGCGAGCAATCCAGGATCGCTGATCCATAACGCGACAAAGGCTGTATCCTCGAGACGACGAAAGATCGCAATGGCCTCCTGGAGATGTACCCTTGCATGAGCGTATTCACGCTGCGCCATGGTGATGTCGCCCAGCCCTCCGAACACAATCGATAGCCGCTGACGATCGCCGAGGTCGCGATTGATCACGGCACTCTCCGCAAACAGGTATTCGGCGCGCTCGTAGTCCCGCTTATACAAGGCGGATCGCGCCGGGCCATCCAATGCGACCGCCTGGCCGCGCGAACGAGGGGCAAGATCACTTGCTCGAACGGATGATGCGCTGAAACACACGAGAACGCTCCTCTCGGGCGAGTTTCATGTTTCAATGTCACTGAGACGTGGCGCATTGAGCCTGGATGGCGCTTGCACGTTAGGATCGAAGCGGGGAGTCTGTCGTTGGAGCCGAGCGACGAAGAACTGGTGCTGGCCTGCCGTGAGGGAGACGCGGCGGCGTGGGAGACGCTGGTCGGGCGCTATCAGCGGCTGATCCACAGTATTCCGCGCCGTTCTGGGCTGGACGCCGAACAGGCGGGAGATGTTTTCGGGCATGTCTTCGCCGCACTCGTCGAACAACTGCACAACATCGAGCAGCCAGCGCGCGTCAAGGCCTGGCTGGTCACGACAGCGCGGCGTGAGTCGTGGCGGGTCAGCCGGATCGCCGCGACGAGCCGTGTGTCGCTCGACCGTCCGCGATCGGATGCCGAGTCGCCCGCGTTCGATGTGCCGGACACCGACCCGCTGCCAGACGAGGTCGCTCAGCGGCTCGAAGCGCAGCACACGGTGCGTTTGGCTGTCGCCGCGCTCGACGAGCGCTGCCGCGCGTTGCTGACGATGCTCTTTCTCCAACCCGACCCGCCGCCCTACGCTGAGATCGCCGTCAGCACCGGCGTCCCGGAAGGCAGCATCGGCCCGACGCGCGCCCGCTGCCTCCAGAAGATGAAGCGCGAGCTGGATACGGTGGGGTGGTGAGGGGAGGTAGGTTCGAGGTCGTAGGTCGTACTACGACCTCGAACCTACCTCCCCTCGCAACGTATTTTTCACATCACCGCGCACTCTGTAGTACACGAGGCCGATCAGCGGGTAGCATGCAGTTGCAGTTGCAGGAGTAACCGTGATGTTCCAGCGTCACCTGTCATTTGAAACTATCGCCGATCTCAATGAGGGGCGACTGTCGGACGAGGAACGCACGGATGCGCTCGCCCATCTTGGGACGTGTACGCGCTGCACGGCGGAACGTGCCTGGCTGGAGCGGGCGAACCTGACGATGCGCGCGAACGAACTGGAGGATGCGCCGGACGCACTTGTCGCGCGCGCCGTCCGACTATTCCCGACCGGGCAAGCCGTCCGGGAGGTTTCCGCGACGGTAGACGAACCGAGCGTCTTGCGACGACTGGTTGCGGCGCTGACCTTCGATAGCGGGGCGACACCGCTGGCGATGGGCGTGCGTTCATCGCTGCCGGTCGAGCGGCAGCTGCTGCTCTCAGCGGGTGACATCGATATCAATATCGACATTGATCTGCGCCTCACGCCCGAGGGTGACCGCTGGCTGCTGGCTGGGCAGGTGCTGGGGGCCAGTTCCGCGTCGGACGCGACCGTCGCGTTGCGCTCGCAGCTTGACCCCACCATCGCTGAGTCGGTGAGCGCCTTCGGAGAATTCTCGTTCGTGGGCGTGCCGGCTGGTGTGTATGAGTTCGCGTTGCGGCTTGAAGATGTGCGCACCGAGATCGTCGTGCCGGACCTGCGGATCGGGACGTAGATGTCTGCCAGCAGCGAGTCCGGGATGCTGGCCAATGACTTCGCCGAAAAGCTCGCTGAGGCGGATATGGCGGAGCGCCAGCGGTTGCTCGCGGAGCGGGTTGGCGAGCTTGATACTGACCTCGCCAGTCGACTGAAAGCCATCTACGACGCATACGAGAGCAGCGACCCTCCACGCGCGCTGGCAGCCGCCGACGCGCTGCTGGCGGTGTCGGGCGTCGTGTCCGATCCGCTCGTCTTCGCGATCGCCGACTGGACCGGGGGGTTGGCCGCGCTCGACCGGGGGGAGATGGATGTTGCGCTGCGGATGCTGACCTCGGCGGAGGCACGCTATCTCGCGCTCGGCCAGCCGCACGATGCTGCGCGGACGCTGGTTGGCAAGCTCATCGTGCTGGCGATCACAGGACAATACGTCGAAGCGATAACGACTGGCACTCGGGCGCGCGATGTCTTCCTCGTCCATGATGATCTGCTCTCGGTGGGCAAGATCGAGCAGAACCTGGGAAATATCGCCGCGCGGCTGGAGCAGCATGCGGAATCCGAACGCTGGTTCCGGGCGGCCCGCGAACGCTATCTGGTGCTGGACGATGACCAGGCGTTGGCGCAGATCGAGAACAATCTGGCGACCGCGCTGAAGTGGCAACATCGGTTGCGGGAGGCATCCGACCTCTACGAACAGGCACTCACGCGGGCGGAACATGCTGGTCTGGAGGTGACCCAGGCGGAGATCGAGTGCAATCTCGGTATTCTCGGCCTGTTCCAGGGGCGCTACGATGCGGGGCTGGATTTCATCGAGCGTGCCCTGCGTCGCTACGCCGCGCTTTCAATGGACACGCGCATGATGCTCACCGAGCTGGAGTTGGCCGATGCCTGGCTGGAACTGAACCTCGCGCCGGAGGCGGTCGAGTTGTACGAGCGGGTCGTCCCGGCGCTGGAAACAGTCGGGATGAACTCCGAGCTGGCCCGCGCGCTGCTGAACCTGGGGCGTGGGCTGCTCGCGCTCGGCCAACTGGACGCGGCACGCATGCGCCTTGATGCCGCTCGTGACGTCTACGAAACCGAAGGCAACGCGGCTGGAGTCGCGCTCGTCGATCTGTACGCCGCTGAACTGGCCCTCGCCGAAGGCGACTCCGAGCTGGCCGCGACGCTTGCGGGACAGGCCATCCCGGCGTTGGCAGCGAGTGGGGCGTTGCGGCGGACATTCCAGGCACGTTGGCTGTATGCGGACGCGCACCGACGAATCGGCGTGGACGATACCGGGCCGTTGATGCGAGTGTTACTCGTCGACGCCGAAGCGAACGTCGTGCCGGAGATCGTGCATGCCTGCTACACATCCCTCGGCCTGCTCGCCGCCGCATTGAACGACGATGTCGCCGCCGAAGCGTTGTTCGAGCGTGCAATCGTTGTTATCGAGGATCTACGCGCGCCGCTGCCGTCGGAGGAGTTCCGTGCTGCCTTCAGCGCCAACAAGCTCGTGCCATATGGCGAGCTCGTACGCCTGTATCTGGGACGCGACACGCCAGCGGCGACGGTCGCTGCGTTGCGGGCTGTCGAACGGGCACGGGCGCGCGCCTTGCTCGACCTCGTCGGCGGCGCGCTCGATGTGCGCGCCGCGTCGGACGACCCGCGCGACGCCGAGCTCCTGCGGCAGATCGAGGAGCTGCGCGAGGACCTGAACTGGCTCTACAGTCAGATCAATCGACCGCCGGATGACAGTGGGTCGCGCGGTGCCGTTGGACTGGCCTCGTTCCACGAGGCCACACGCGGACGGGAGCAACGTATCGGTGAGTTGACTCGGCGGGTGAGCCAGCGTTCGTCGTCCGAGCGTATCACGCTCATCGAGCCAATTGAGGTCGATCGTCTCTGTCGCGCGCTGGGAGACGACACCGCACTGGTCGAATACGTCGCGCTCGATGGTGAACTGTTCGCGTTCGTTGTGACCGGGTCGGGCGTCCAGGTCGTGCGTCAGCTGGCGCGCGAAGACGAGGTTGACGCAGCCATCGCGAGCTTCCGGTTCCAGATTGGCTCGCTCCTGCATGGCTCAGCACGGCTGCACGGTCACATGGACCAACTCGTCGGGCGCACGCTGCATCATCTTCAGCATCTCTATGATTTGGTCCTGCGCCCGCTCGATTCACTGATCGGCGATCGGCGGCTGATTGTCGTGCCGCAGCGCGCCCTGCACTATCTCCCGTTCCATGCGCTGCACGACGGCACCGCCTACGTCATCGAACGGCGTGAGGTCAGCTATGCGCCAAGCGCCGCCATCCTGGAGCGCACACTGCGTACACCAGCACGTAGTATTGAGCGCGCGCTGCTTCTGGGCGTGTCGGACGAGCGAGCGCCACGCGTGCGCGACGAGGTTATTGCCTTGGGAGCGCTCTTTCCAGATGGAACGACACTGCTGGATGGCGCGGCCACGCGGGACGCCCTGCGCGAACGGGTTGGCAAGGCCGATCTCCTGCATCTTGCCTGTCACGGACAGTTTCGACCGGACAACCCGCTTTTCTCCGCATTACGATTGGCCGATGGCTGGCTGACCGTGCGCGATGTCTATGAGCTCGATCTGCAGGCCGAGCTTGTCACGCTCAGCGCCTGCGAGACGGGCATGAGTCATGTCGCGCCGGGCGACGAGCTGCTGGGTATCGCGCGCGGATTTCTCTCGCCTGGTACGCCATCGCTGGTCGTCAGTCTCTGGACAGTCGACGATGCCGCGACGCTGGCGCTGATGACGACGTTTTACGAACAGCTCCGCGCCGGTCATCGACCTGCCGCTGCTCTGCGCGCGGCACAGGTGCTGCTACTCCGGACTCAGCCACATCCGTACTACTGGTCGGCTTTCTCGCTGATCGGTCGTCCGTAGCCAAACCGACGCATTGGCGATTTGATTCGTGAGAAGCTTATTCTGCGTAGAGGGGCGTGAGTATTTCCAGATTCACAGGCTGCTCATTATCTTTAGCGGCGCGTACGCCTGACAGACGTGCTGGCGTGCGCGATCTGAGTCCTGATCTTCAATGGTACATGAAGGGTTTTAGAACACTATGCAATCCATACTGAATCGATATAGCTCGACATTCGCAAGTTGGCGGCGTTCGCTGCTCTTAGGATTGGCACTTCTTACGCTGGCGACGCCCGCTGGACTGTCTGCCAACTCGTCCACTCTGGCAACGGAGGCCACGCAGTCGCAGTCCGCGTTTACTCCTGAACAGATCGTCGTCAAGCTGTATCTGGCAAGTGACCTGACGGGCGTTGTGCGCACCCACGGCCTGGAGACAACGCCGCTCGATCAGTTCGGCTCCCGACCGATCTATCGGCTGCGCATACGTGATGGTGTCGACCCGCTCGAGAAAGCCAGGCAGCTGGAAGCGGACGACCGGGTCGAATACGCGGAGCCGAATTTCATCATCCATCCACCGGAGCGCGTGTCGCAATACTCGTGGGCCAAGGTCGGTTCAGCGAGCCGCGTCACGACCCAATGGGCGCCGGACGCGATCAACCTGTCGGAGGCACACGCCGCCGGGCCGAACACGACCGGCGCTGGCATCACGGTTGCCGTGCTCGACACTGGCATCGACACGACGCACCCGACGCTCCGTAATCGCATCATACCGGGCTACGACTTCGTCGATATGGACGCTGACGCCAGCGAAGAAGGTGCCTACGATGTCAACGCCGCCTACGGGCATGGCACGCATGTGGCCGGTCTGGTCGCACTGGTCGCGCCGGATGCGCGCATCATGCCGGTACGCGTGCTGGACCCGAACGGGCGCGGCAACATCTGGGTGATCGCCGAAGCACTGCGTTACGCCGTTGATCCCGATGGGGACGAAGAAACGCCCGACGGTGTCGAAGTCATCAACCTGAGCCTGAGCACTCCGCGTCACACCGACCTGTTGGCCGATGTTATCGAAGATGTGATCTGCCAGGTGGAATCCGATGATGATTGTCTGTCGATCGCTCCCGAGGGAACGGTCGTGATCGCGGCAGCTGGCAACAGCGGCAGTATCAAGAAGGAGTATCCCGCCGCCGAGGATGAGCCGGGCCTGCTGGCCGTCGCCGCCACGAATAGCTCCGACCGGCTGGCGACCTTCTCGACACGCGGCGCGTGGGTCGATGTTGCAGCTCCAGGCGCTGGCATCATCAGCACGATGCCGGAGGGCAGGTACGCGTCCTGGAACGGGACCTCGATGTCTGCTGGGCTCGTCTCCGGACTGGCGGCCATTGTCCGCTCGGCCCACCCCGATTGGAAGTGGGACAACGTAACCAATCAGATCATGGCCACATCCACGGCGATTCCTGGCTCAGTCCCCCGCCAGATCGACGCGTATGTCGCCGTGACGGATACGTAGATCAAGATCGTCCAGCGGATGTATTTTCCGGTTCAGATCGCTCTCTATGTTATCGAGCAGCCGGCAACGCTCACCGACACACGACAACGGTTCATGAGAGAGGTCGATGACAGCACTTCGGGTGAGGGCCCGAAACGGAGGAAATCGTTCTGACACACCTGAATGAGAACCTTCTCATCGAATCCTCATTCAATACTCATGCACCGCCGCGATACTCAGAGAGTCGAAGCACGGATGTCTGAACGTTTCAGGTGTCCGGGACCACGTCAACATAGCGATACATCGCGAGAGCGATTGTGAGAGGGAGAATTCAACGATGACGTCCACTGGATCAATGACAGCGATCAGCAACCGGAACACATTCTTCGCCATCCTACTGGCGATTACCATCGCCTTCGCGGGCGTCGTGGTGACTGGCACGGGTGCCAGCGCTGAGGAGCGCACCTGCTGAGGATCGATAGGCGCGACAACAGTTGACAACCTCAGAGTCCCACAGGGCTCGACCTGTACCCTGAATGGCACGCGAGTCAAGGGCACCATCAAGGTCGAGACCAACGCGGTCCTGAAGGCGTATGATGTCTACGTCGTTGGCAACGTCCAGGCTGAGAACGCGCAGCGCGTCGTGGTGACCAACACCTCGTACGTCGGCGGCAGCGTCCAGATCGTGCAGGGATTCGCGGCCAATATCTCCAACAATCGCATCATCGGCGACATCCTGTTCGACGACCAGAACGGCGCACTGCAGGCCAATCGCAACAACGTCGGTGGCAACATTCAGGTCTACCAGAACACCGGCGGCGTGAAGATCTTTGGCAACCGCGTCGATGGCAACCTCCAGTGCAAGGCGAACAGCCCGGCTCCGACCGGCGGCAACAACATCGTCCAGGGCAACAAGGAAGACCAGTGCCGTCGCTTCTAAACTCGGAGGCGATAGGCGATAGGCAACAGGCGATGAGAAGCGGATGGGGAGTAATCCTCATCCGCTTCTCATCGCCATACGACAGAACTACTGTGGCGCAGAACCAAGTGCGCCTCGGATCGGCAGGATGGCGGGGATGACGGCTACCGTCAGCACTGCCATAACCATGAAGACCGTTGCCAGCCCGGCGGCGTCACCCAGCACGCCATAGGCTAACGGGGCCGACGCCGAGCTGACCAGCGCCGCTGTAAAGTAGGTGCCGTATCCTCTGGCACGCGCTTCCGGGGGAACGAGCTGCGCGACGCTCACATTGAGTGCCGACGACGTGCCGTTCAGCGCGAAGCCGAAGATTACGACCAACGGGATACTGGCCCAGAGCGGGCCGAGCAGGATCGCGACGAGCGTCGCCGCCGTCACGGTCTCCGTCACGATGATGACGACCAGCACCCCCCAACGTCCGGTCATCCAGCCGCAACCGAACTTCCCCGCCGCGCCCGCCGCGAAGATCAGTCCGAACAGGACGCTGATGTTTGCCGCGCTGAAGCCTTTGTCGGCCAGGACGAACGGCAGAAACGTCAGGGCCGCGCCGCGCGTCGCTTTGTCCAGTCCGCCCGCCATTAGCACATACCGGAAGCCGCGCCCGAACGGCACCTTCGTCGCTGGCTCCGCATCCGCGCCCCGTTGTGGTCGTCCTCCGGCCTCGCCAGCCTGGTTCCGGGTGGTGAACAGCAGCACGAGCGAGAACAGCGCGGTGAATACTCCCACCCCCGCCAGCGCGACGCGCCAGCCGAACTGCGTCGCCACAAGGCCTGCGATGAACGGTCCAGCCAGCTTGCCGAGGTCGCCGGAAAAATTCAGCGTGCCCAGCGATGTCGCCAGCCGCTCGCGTGGAGCTGTCCGTGAGACGATTGCTGCCGCCAGCGGATGCTGCGCGTTGCCACCGATGCCAGCCAGCAGTCCGGCCAGTAGCAGCAGCACGAAGCTGCCGGTGGCCGCCATCGCGATCATCCCGATACCAACCCAGGCGTTCCCGAGTAGCAGGATCAGCAGCTCGCCATAGCGCGCGCCAACAACCCCAGCCGGAATCTGCAGCACGCTCGACGCGCCGGAGAACGACGCCTTGAGTAGCCCGACCTCAGCGTAGGACAATCCCAGATCCCGCGAAATGAACGGCAGCAGCGGATAGAGGATCGCGAAGCAGGCATCGTTCGTCAGATGGATTGCCGACGACGTCAGCAGCACGGATCGACCGGCGCCACGCGCAGGCGTTTCCCCCGTCGCCGTCACGTGCGCTACGACGCACGCCTCACGACCCCGCTGCAATTGGTCACGGGAACCACCCGGTCATGCATCGCGTTTGCCTTCACCCTCACCGTCTCCCACCAACGCTATGCTACCGCTAATCGCCTCGATCCCGTCCAGGCCCGGCATCATCACTTCCAGGATGACGAGGTCCGGTAGAAAGCTTGATGCAGTCGCCAGCGCCTCCCGACCGGACGCGGCAGCCTGCACCTCAAAGCCGACGAAGCGCAACGCCGTCGTCACGAGCTCGGTGATCGCGGCCTCGTCATTGACGACCAGCACCCGCTCGCCGCTGGTGTGCTCTGCTGCGGTCTCGCTGGATGACGACGTAGAGCGACGTGCGGTTAACATGCTTTGGTCTCCGGTCACTCACGGGAGCTATCATCTATCCAGCCATTCAACCGCGCGAACCTGTGAGTTCCCTGAGAATCCCCTGAAAACTGTCCGTGAACGCGGGGCACATCGGCTGCTCTCGATACATCCGCCAGCACGGTTTCTCCAAGCTTGTAGAAACGCTCAGACAGTTCATAGCAAACGCACAGACCACGCTGCCATACTCACATACTCACAGGAGTTCACAGACTGCGTTCAGCGTACTCTCAGCATCGGCTGTTTTCATAATGGTGTTGGTCCGCGCCATCTCCGATGCGTTCCAACACTATCTGACAACAGCGTCGACACTGACAGCTGCACAGGAGGATCGATTTCATGCGCGCTAATAGAAGGAACGTCTTTATTGCTGGTGGAGTTGCCGCTGCGCTGCTCGTACTGCTCGGCGTTGGCATCTGGTATCAATTCTTCCGTGATGACGCACCGCCGCGCGTCTCGCTGGCCGACGCGGTCGAGTCGATCGCGACGAGCGGGACATCGACTGGCACACCTGCCATTGCTGTTGCCAGCACCAGTGCCGTCGCGACCGCAACAATCAGCGATCCAACCGCGACGACGGCCGAGACGATGACTGCCGCACCAGCTGGGGATGATGGGACGGCGACCACGATCGCTACTGCGGAGACTACCGAAGAGACGACGGAGACTGAAACTGCCGAACCTGGAACTGAACCGACGGTGACTGCGACAATCCAGACTGCATCGGCGTCCGGGCTCGATGGAAGCTGGGCGGTAGCGGACGGGACCAAGTCCTTCGTCGGCTACCGCATCGGGGAGGAGTTGGCGACGATTGGCACGACTGAGGCGGTCGGGCGCACAGCCGCGATTGAGAGCAGCGTGACGATAACCAATGGCACATTAACCGCCGCCTCGATCATCGCCGATATGACCAGCCTCGAGAGCGACGAATCACGCCGTGATAACGCGCTCGCGAATCAGGGTCTGGAGACGAACGCCTTCCCGACCGCCACCTTCGAACTGACTGAACCTGTCATCCTGGCGGAGTCGCTCGCCGACGGCGAAGCCGCGTCGATCGATGCGACCGGCAGACTGACGCTGCACGGCGTCACACAGCCCGTGCAGATCCCACTCGACGTGCAGCTGACGAACGGTGTGCTGATCGTGGTTGGCTCACTCGATATCACATTGATCGACTACGGTATCGAGAAGCCGAGTGCGCCAATCGTCGCATCGGTTAACGACGCTGGTGTTCTTGAACTGCAGCTCTTCCTGAACCCTGTGTCATAGGCGCAGATTCTCAGCAGAAACTCAGGTTGTTGGAGGCACGCCGCCGGTCGAGCCAGAGGAACTGCTCGCTCGCGATCTCGTGTTCTTCCAGAACACCCATCAATCGGGTCTCTCGCACGTTGGCCTCTCCCTGGGTGATGGCGTCGGCATCAGCAACCTCACCGATCCGTACTGGCAGGCACGCTTCGTCACGGCCCGGTGAGTCAGATAGGCACGGGTGACGAGGGACACTCGGCCGGGTTGGTCGTTCCCCGCGCGGCCCTCACCCCCCGGCCCCCTCTCCCAGAATTGGGAGAGGGGGTGTCTGTAGCAAACTGATCGTGCTGTCGGGGCGAACACCGCAGATACCGGCCCCCTCTCCCAATTCTGGGAGAGGGGGCCGGGGGGTGAGGGCCGCGCGGGGAACGACCAACCCGGCCGAGTGTCCCTCGTCACCCATCACCCATCACCCGCACAAACGAAGTGGGCCGCAGCTCCTGCTGCGGCCCAGTGTCATTCAATTCCAACGTTTCGGTGGCGTGTGTGCGCTAGTTCAAGGTGACCATGCCGTCGATGTAGAGGTTGCGGCCACTCGACGATGCGTTCTTCCCGGTGATCCAGCGAACCTCGACGGTGTGCTGGGCGAGGGACAGCCCGGCGGTCACGTACACGACGCGTCGGGTCGACGTAACGGATGAATAGAAGTCGAGGGTCTGCTTCTTGACGCCATCGACGTAGATATCCGCCTTGCCGCCGTCCGGTCGTTTCATGATGACCAGCGCCGCACGGCGCCCCGTGAAGGTGAAGGTGGCTTTCGTGTTCGTTCCACCGGCAGTCGTCTTCACCTTCCCGTTCCAGGAGTTGGCATTCGTCAGTGTTGACCATGCCGCTCCGGCGTAGGTGAATTCAGTCCGTGCCTCAGAATAGCCGGTCATCTGCACGAGCGCGCCCTGCTTGTAGGCACTGTAGGCACCGAGCGTATCGAACGCGCGGACTCGGAAGCGGAATTGCTGGCCAACCCCGATCGGCCCGGTGTAGCTCGTAGCAGTCGCCGAAACCTGTGGATCGACATCTGCGAAGGCATTAGCGCCGGTCTTGTACTGCAGCTGCTGGCTGGCGACACCTTCAGGAGAGTCGGACGATGTCCAGCTTTCCCGGATATTGACGGTGTAGACACCTGGGCTGGGATTGCCCATCGTCTGCGCGTTGGCGATCGTAACGGCGGGGGGTGTCGTTACTGGTGGCTCATCACGTGTGACCCGCACGTCGTACGTGAACGTGTGACTTCTGAAACCTGCAAGCCGCCCTGCCTTGAGGTAGTAGTAGCCAGTCGTCGTCGGGACGAAGTTGATGAGCGAGTTGAGCGTGCCTCCAGATGGGTTGTCGTCGTTGGTCGCCAGGAAGCCCAACGAACTGTCGTACAGCGTGAGTACTGGGTCGTTGCCAGGACCGAGATTGAGCGTCTCGATCCGGTAATGATTCCCGGCGTACCCGTAGAAATACGTCCAGTCCTGGTCGTCGGTGCTGCAGAACGCATGTCCGGAGCTCGTGCCGGTTGGCGATATGAACACAGCACTGGCTGCAGCGTTGTCTGGTTCATAGCCGTCGTCAGGGCAGAGCACGCTATCGCGTTCCCGTCCGAAGTGGGTGTAGACGACCTGAATGTTCGCACAGGCTGTCCCGCCACCGGCACATGGGCCGAGGAGCGCAAAGTTCGCAAAAACCCAGGTGTTGCCCCAACCACTCACCGCGCGGGTCGTGGTGTAGTCACCCCAGCGGTCGCTATCAGGAGTGTTGGTACTCCCACTCGTGTAGATGTACTGGTTGCTGCTGATGTCGTCCCAGATGCTGACGACCGGGCTGGGATAGCCATTGGCACCTGCGCCGTAGACGAGGCTCCAGCCGAGATGACCGCGTCCATTCACGGCGACGCCCGGATAATTCCATGCTCCGTCCGCGCTCCAGATAGTCGGCTCATCGATCAATGCCTTCGACGATTGATTGATCCGTGCGACAAACACGTATGGATACGGGAAGTTTCCGAGTGCCTGCGAACCTTGAGCTGCCTGCCAGGCAAAGCCAACAACGCCGTTGGCTACCCAACCGGTGAGTGGCCGCCAATCGTTCCATCCGCAGGCATTGTTCCCGTCCGGAGACGTACAGGTGTAGGTGGTTGCATTGAAGTTCGAGTGGTTGATGTCCCACGAGAAGAACGAATTGGAGTTGTCAGCCCATGAATACATCCGCAGCGTATCGGAATCCACGTGCTGCATGTAGTACATCGTGTCATTCGCCCCTGATGTAGGTGCGATCGTCCCCATCGTGTTGTTCATAAATGAGTAGCCAAGGTTGCCGCCCGACGCGAGTGTGGCGAGCGGAATCTTGTTGATGACGCTATCCGCATAGACGCCCGCCGCAGAGAACACGTTGTACGAGAACCAGAGGTGCTCGTGCGACAGTGCGACTTCAGGGAAATCCGCCCAGAACCCGGCCCCATAGCCAACCTGCTGTGGGTTCAGATCCCAGTAGTAGAAGCTCAGGTTCTGCAATCCCGGCTCGCCGACACTCACCGCGATCCGCTCTGCGTTGCCCGCAGAGGTGTTGATGTATTGCAGCTGCTAGATCGTGATGTTGTAGTGGGGGTCGTAGATCGTTGTCTGGTCGCAGCAGAAGCCACCGAAGCTGGCGGGAAATGCAGTGTAGGGGTTGACGTAATCGAATGTTCTTCCGCCATTCAGTGAACGCGCTGCCCACCAGTTGCCGGTCATGAAGGCGGTATTGCCCACCTGCGCGATGCTCGGCTCTTCAGTTGTCGATGTCGAGGTGCCGGGCACAGTGACAGCGGCATTGCGAAAGAAGGTAAAGTCGTTCGCCGCAGCAATGGATGCGCCTTGCGGTACTGTCTCAGGGATTTCTGGTGTCTTGTCGGAGTCGATTGCGGCGTCGCCTTCTGGCAGCGTCGGTTCGGCCATGAGTGGTGGATCAGAGGTATCGGGTGCAGGAGGTGGTTCCTCGGTGGTTGCCACCTGGACGCTGGCAGCCGCTCCAGCCGATGCGGTCCCACTTTCGACTTTGATTCCAGCAGGCTCATCGGCCGCCGGTGTGGACTCATCCGCTGCCGCCGGGAACGCCGTCCCGACCGCCGGAAAGAGGAGCAGAGCCAGGACGAGGAGCTTCAGTGTTCGCATCTGACGTTTCGTTTGCATCTAAATGTGTCCTTCTACTGAAAGGCTCTTGTACACCGTGGACAACAATTCGAACGAGACACGACATCGTGGTAACCTCATGTCACCATAGTGATCTCTCCTCCACATATATTCACGGAAAGGTCAGTACAGCGCGATACGCCGATGGCGAGCAGGGCAGATCCCCCGCATCGTAAGCGAACTGGTAAGCGAATATGCATACCATAGCACTGTTTCAGGACTTCCGCTAGTACTTATCCCATCCGACGCTTAATCCTCATTTAGAGGGTGTTATGCACTTGCGATCTGAGACACCCGCGAACGTACGCGATGACGGCGCTCGCCGAAGCGCCAACGACCGCATCAAAGGGCCGCCGCACCGTCCACGGCTGACACCGGATGAC
>Ga0136611_10000638_pt1 | contig 23527 bp, 19 predicted proteins | sample AntDrymUQ2232306_2_FD_106645 | JGI IMG/M metagenome (GOLD analysis project Ga0136611, IMG submission 106645) | Polar desert sand microbial communities from Dry Valleys, Antarctica - metaG UQ223 (23.06) | ecosystem: Environmental > Terrestrial > Soil > Desert | place: Antarctica: Dry Valley...
GCTCAGCAGCATGCCCCCGAGCACCGACTGCTCGGCCGCGATGTCCTGGGGCGGGGTGCGCTCGAACTCGGGCGACGACGGAGCGGCTGACGGACCCGAGGAGGAGGCTCGGCCGCCGTAGGCCGGCAGCTCCACGACGCGGTCCGACACCGGCACACCCCCTCTCGCGTCACCTCGCACCCGTCCGGCGGGCGTCCGGATCGGCCGGGACACCCTGGTGCGGACACTGGTCTACCGGTCACCTCCGACAACGTCAGCGTGTCGCGCGAAGGTCGCAGGGCCCGCCTGTGCACAGGCCTGGGGAAGAGGTGTGGACGGGACGGCCTGTCGCTGTGGACGACTGGGGACGGACCTGTGGACGGCCTGGGGAACGAGGACCTGGCACCCACTGCCACCTGCCCACACCTGTGTGCACTGCCTGTGGATGGAGAAATCTCCGCCCGGAGGGGCACGGCGAGAGCGACGGCGTCAGGAGTGATCCGGTTCGACCAGGGACGAATCGCGTGTCACCCGGGCGAGTCGCACGCCGTACACCACGGCCGAGACCGCGAAAAGGACGACGGTGATCGCGACCCACCGCTCCAGGTAGGGGTCCTGGTCCAGTCCGGTCTTGAGCCGGTAGACCTCCTCCGAGCGCTGGAAGACCACCGGCGCCCACACGACCAGCAGCAGCCCGGACAGCAGCGCCGGCAGCCGGAGGTGGTTGATCACCGGCACCCGCCGCGGTCGCGAGCGCAGCGGGCGCAGCAGCCGGTCGGCCAGCGCGATCAGCGGCCCGGCGACGAGGTCCCACGCGATGGCGGCGCCGACGAACCACGCCGCGATGCGCCAGAAGCCCGGGTCGCCCCACACCCGGCTGACGGCGTACGCCGCGAGCAGGAAGCAGCCGAGCAGGGCGAACAGGTGCCACGGCGACGCGCCGTACAGCCGCCGGAACGGCCCGCGGGCGCTCACGCCGGCACCCCGAAGGTCAGCGTCTCGACCCACTTGGTGCAGCGGACACCGGGCGAAGCCGGGATGATCATCCGTGCCGGGAAGCCGTGGTCGAGGGACAGGTCGACGCCGTTGACCTTCAGCGCGAGCAGGGTCTGGTCGTCGCGGATCTGCCCGCCGTTGAGGGACATGGTCGAGAACGCCCCGCCCTGCTGCAGCGACTCCACGAACACCGAGTCGGCGTCGCGTCCCCCGACCAGCTCGGCGAGGGCCGACAGCCGCACCCCGGTCCACCGCTGCGAGGTCGACCACCCCTCGACGCAGGAGATGGGCAGCTCCTCGGTCACCTGCTCGAGGGCCAGCAGGTCGGCCCGGCTCAGCACCTCCGACCGCCCGTCCGGTCCGGCGACGCGCAGCCGCCACGAGGACCGGGTCAGGGTCGGGTCGATCCCGATCTCCTCGAACGTCGTGTTGACCTGGAAGTCGTTGGGCCCGTCGCCGTAGGACCGGCCGCGCGGGGACAGCAGCGCGGTCGGCCGCAGCGGGTCGATGCTCTGCCCGACCGACAGGGCGAGGAGCGTCAGCGACGAGCCGCCCACCCACGCGAGCGCCCCGCGGCGTGACAGCGTCGCCTCCTCCGGCTCCGGCGAGACGAGGTCGTCCGGGTCCAGCGACTCGGCGACGGTGCCCGACGTCGGGGTGCGCAGCTCCTCGGCGAACGAGCGGCTGCGCAGCGCCCGCACCATCGTCGGCAGCTTGATCGCGACATGGGCGGCGAACGCGGCGATGAACACCCACGCCGCGTAGAAGTGGCCGGTGTAGAAGGAGAAACCCCAGGCGTAGTCGTACTGGATGTTCATGACGCCGGTGATGAGCAGGAACAGGATGCTGCCGACGAGCAGCAGGATGCTCAGCCGCTCCACCGCCTGCGCCACGCTCCTCACCGGCGGCAGCTCGAACAGCTTCGGCGCCACCGACCAGAGCTTGGCCAGCACGAGCGGGACCAGGGCGATGCCCAGCAGCACGTGCGTGCCCTGGTTGACGCGGTAGAGCCAGCTCGGGGACGTGGGCCAGTCGAACCAGATGTAGGACGCCAGCAGGCCGGCAGCCGGGGTCTGGTCGTTGCTGCCGCCGAGGGCGGGGTCGTACGCCGCGTAGGAGAGCAGTCCGGTGACGATCATGACGGGGAGCCCGACCAGGAGCACCACGGCGAAGACCGAGGTCAGCCATGGTCCGCGCAGCGGACTGCGCCAGAAGCGCGCAGTGTCGGGGAGGGGGGGAGCTGACATGACCGTCCGTCCGTGCGGGGGGTGGCCGCGATCGCGACCCTACGAGGGTTCGGCGCCCACAGCCCCCCGGTTCGGTGCGGCCCGCCCTCCCAGGATCGCGTCGCACATGTGGCAACCGTCACCCCGTCGGGGTGAACCGGTTGCGGGGGCTGCTGCGAAGGCATGGGCAGTGAGACCCCAGACCGCAGCAGCTGTCACCCGCACAGCAGCACACCTAGAAGGAGCCCTGCTCATGCTCTCCCTCAAGAAGAAGTCCGCCACCATCGCCATCGCGGCCGGCCTGTCCCTGGGCCTCGCCGCGTGCGGCAGCAACGACGAGACCGTCGGCTCCAGCTCGACCGGCAGCGGCTCGACCGCCTCCGAGGCGCCCAGCGCGTCCGCCGAGCCGACGCCCGCCGCCGAGATCGACAGCCTGACCGGCACGCAGACCGCCGTGACGCTGTCCCCCGACTTCCTGGCGGGTCTCACCGCCCTCAAGCTCACGCCCGCCACGGTCGGTGGCGCGACGCTCGACGGCGCGACCGGCAAGATCGCCTTCCCGATCTCCGGCGGCAACGTCACGTACTACGACCCGGCCTCCGGCGTCACGCCGTTCGTCCAGGGCATGATCGAGCACGACGGCTCGGGCCTGCAGCTGACCGGCGCCAACGGCAAGGTCGTCACGCTCGAGGACTTCGTCGTCGACCCCGAGGAGAGCGTCCTCACCGGCAAGGTCACCGTCGACGGTGCCGTCTTCGCCGAGAGCGCCCCGCTGTTCTTCCTGGACGGCTCGACCCTGAACCCGCTCGAGGTCCAGGAGGCCGAGGGCACGGCCGTGCTCGAGGGCACCACCGTGAGCCTCACCAAGACCGCCGCCGACGCCCTCAACATGGTCTTCGAGACCACCGCGCTCGCCGAGTTCTTCCCGGTCGGGATCGCCGAGATCACCGTCGCGCTCCCCAAGAGCTAGACCCCCAGCACGTCGTACGACCGGAAGGGCCGGGCAGCGCTGCTGCCCGGCCCTTCGGGCTGTCCGGGGATCGCATCGCGGTCGCCATGGCGGTCACGGTGGCGGCGTGGCTCGTCCGGCAGGCACGTCACGACACTTCGACGATGTCGGCGTGCGGCTGACCCACGGGGGCAGACCCCGGCTGCGCCCCCAAGCGAAGGGCGTGGCGGCACGTGCCGTCCGGCTGTCGTCAGGAGACCCGGCGAGCATGGACGGACCCGCCCAGCGAGCGGCTGACCAGGCCGCCGTCGCGAGCTGCGCGGCCGGGTCCGCTGACGGCCTGGAGATCCTGTACGGCCGCTACGCCGGGGCGTGCCTCGCCCATGCGCGGACGATCCTGCCCGCCCCCGGCCAGGCCGAGGCCGTCGTGCAGGCGGCGTTCCTGGCCCTCTGGCGGGGCGCCGGCCGGTACGACCGACGCCGCTCCTCCGTCCGGGAGTGGCTGCTGCTGCTCACGCACCGTCGCGCGGTCGAGCAGCTCCGGCGCCTGCACGAGGCGGCAGACCCGGCGGAGCGCTCCCCGTCGGGCCACGTACCGGACGTCGACAGGATCACCGCCGCGCTCAGTGGCCCGACTCAGCATTTCCTCGGCGGCCTGGTCGACGTCGAGCGGGAGGCGTTGGTCCTCGCGTACTGGGGCGGGCGCACGCAGCGGGAGATCTCCCAGCTCACGGGGGCGCCGCTGGCCGCCGTGCGCGCCCGGACCTGCAGCGCGGTCCGCCAGCTCCGTGCGACGACGCTGACGGGCGGCACCGCTGCGTGACGCGCCGCCGGCGCCCCCAGGACACCAGCACGACCAGCAGCGCCGCTGCGAAGGCGGCGCTGCTGGTCCGGAACGCCCCCTCCGACGGCCCGTCCGGCACCACGGCGAAGAACGCCGGGTAGGCCGCGGCGGGCACCGCCAGCCAGGCCGGTCGGCCGGCGAGGGCGGCCAGCGCCGCGAGGGGCAGGCCGTACCAGGGCTGGACGGGCGTCGCGACGAGCAGCGCGGCGCCCAGCAGCAGCACCGCGCTGTCCTCGGGCCGAGCCGTCGGCAGACGCCGGAGCACGACGGCCAGCACGGCGAGGCCGAACAGCACCGCCACGACGGTCGCGGGGGTGCCGACCAGCCCCAGGGGACGCAGCAGCAGGAAGCGCTCGCCCGAGCCGTAGTCCTCCTCGCGGACGTAGCCCGGCAGGAAGCCGAGCACGTCCCACCCCGCCGCCAGCACGTGCGGGACGTAGCTGACGACGCAGACGGCCAGGAAGGCGGTCCCGACCCGGAGCGGACGCTTCGACAGCAGCACCGGCAGCAGCAGCGCCGGGTAGAGCTTGACCATCGTCGCCACGCCCAGCGCGGCGCCTGACCACCCGGGCCGGCGGCCGGCCAGCGCGACCGCCGCCACGACGAGCAGGGTGGCCAGGCCGTCGACGTGGCCGTTCTGCACCGCCTCCAGCACCGCCACCGGGCTCCAGGCGTAGACCGCGACCCACCTCGGGTCCCGGCCGCGGGCCGCCAGCAGCCGCCACAGCAGCAAGACCGTCGCGAGGTCCGCGGCGAGCGCCAGCAGCTCCCAACCGAGGTCGCGCAGCTCCGACGCCCCCAGCGAGTGGCCCAGCAGGAACCAGGCCTGGGCGACCGGCGGGTAGATCGTGCGGACGTCCTCGCGGTTGATGCGCGTGCAGCCGGCCGGGCGGCCGACGTCCTGCTCGCACTCCTCTGCGCCGGGGAAGAGCCACTCCGTGCGCAGCTCGGCCAGCTCCGGTGCGGTCGGCGGGTAGCGGTAGGGGGAGGTGCCCGAGGCCTGCACCGCGCCGTCCCACGCGTAGCGGTAGAGGTCGTCCGACAGCGGCACGACCGGTGTGAGGGCGGCGGCCCGCAACGCGATCGTGCCGACCACCACGAGCAGAAGGGCGGTACGCGCGGGCGTACGCCGCAGGCAGGGCAGTGCCACCGCCCACGCGACCCACCAGGCCATGATCTCGAGCAGCAGCCGGTCGGAGTTGCCCAGGATGCTGTTCTCCTGGGTGGTGCGGTAGGCCAGCGCCGTGCCCGCCGCGAGGGCCAGGCCGGTCGCGGCGGCCCACGGCGACGGGGTGCGCACCGGCGAAGCCTGCCCTACGGCCGCGCTGAGGGCCCCCGCGCGTACCAGGCTCCGCCCTGCCCCTCGTCCGATCGAGCCGCTCGGCATGACGGGCCGCTGCCGGGGGCACAAAGCCATGATCAGCGGCGTCCCTTGAACCGGACGCGCCGGCGTGGCGAACGACCACCGCGGGCGACGGCCGCCCGACGGAGGAGGACGGCCGCATGCTGCCGCTCGGCGACACCGCACTGCGAGTCGACGAACGACTCGACGAACGACTCGACGAACGCCCCCCGCTGCGCGCGGTCCGCGACGGCGAGGCGCTCGAACCGACCGCCCTGCTGACGGGGTGGCTGGCCGACGCGGGCAGCCACGCCGGGGCCGGCCCCTACGCCGGCCCCGCCGGCAAGCAGCCGGGGCCGCGGCACCTCCGGCTGGCCGACGGCCGCGTCCTGCCGCTTCCCGTCGCGCGCTGGGCCGGTCCGGTCGACGCCGCCGACGAGACACTGCTCCACCGGGTGGGCGGCCCTGTGCTCGACGTCGGCTGCGGACCCGGCCGGCTGACCGCGGCGCTGCACCGCCGGGGTGCCGACGTGCTCGGGCTCGAGCTCGTCCCGGACATCCCCGTGCTGGCACGAGCGGCCGGGGCGCCGCTGCTGCTCGGCAACGTCTTCGGGGCGGTGCCGCGCGCGGGGGAGTGGGAGAGCGTGCTGCTGGCCGACGGCAACATCGGGATCGGCGGGGACGCCGTGCGCCTGCTCGGCCGGCTCCGCCCCCTGCTCGCGCCCGGCGGTCGCGTCCTGTGCGAGCTCCACCCGGGCGTCGGGGCGAGCGCCGGACCGGCGCGGCTCGAGGCGCGGGGCTGCACGAGCGCGTGGTTCCCCTGGACCCTGCTCGCCCTGGACGAGCTGCCGGTCGCGGCGGCCGCAGCCGGCTTCGCTGTGGCCGAGAGCTGGGCTGCCGCAGGCCGCGACTTCGCGTCCCTGGTACCCGCCTGACCCGCTCCGGCGGCGCGGCGTCCGGGGCCGCGGGCACCCCCGGCCGTTTGACTCGTTGGGGACAACGGGACCATGAAGGTCACGTGACAGTCTGAGAACAGGAGCACCACGACCGTGGACAGCCCAGCACGCCCTCCCGTCGTCGTCATCGGCGCGGGTCCCGCAGGACTGACCGCTGCCGTCCGGCTGCGCCAGGCCGACGTCGACGTCACCGTCCTCGAGGCCAGCGACAGCGTCGGCGGCATCAGCCGCACCGTCGAGCGCGACGGCTGGCACTTCGACCTCGGTGGTCACCGCTTCTTCACCAAAGTCCCGGAGGTCGAGGCGTTCTGGCACGAGGTGCTGCCGGACGAGGACTTCCTCTCGCGCCCGCGGCTGTCGCGCATCCTCTACCGCGGCAAGCTCTTCGACTACCCGCTCAAGCCGTTCAACGCGCTGTTCGGGCTCGGCGTCCTCGAGGCGATCCGCTGCGTCCTGTCGTACGCCCTGGTGCGGGTGCGCCCGCCCAAGGACCAGACCAACTTCGAGGGCTGGGTCGCCGCGCGGTTCGGCTGGCGGCTGTACCGGATCTTCTTCAAGACCTACACCGAGAAGGTGTGGGGCGTGCCGGCCACCGACATCCAGGCCGACTGGGCTGCCCAGCGCATCAAGAACCTCTCGTTGCTCAACGCCATCACCTCCGCCTTCGGCTTCGGCAAGGGGGGCAAGGAGCAGATCACGACCCTCATCGAGGAGTTCCAGTACCCACGGCTCGGCCCGGGGATGATGTGGGACCGGGCGCGCGACCTGGTCCGCGCCGAGGGCGGCGAGGTGCGCCTCGAGTCGCCGGTCACCGCTGTCGAGCACGCCCGCGGGGCGGCGCACACCGTCGTGCTGGCGAGCGGCGAGCGGCTGCCCGCCTCCGCCGTCATCTCCTCCATGCCCATGCCCGAGCTCGTCCGGGCGATGGACCCGCCGGCACCGGCCCGCGTGCTGGAGGCCGCGGACGGCCTGTCCTTCCGGGACTTCCTCACCGTCGCGCTCGTCGTCCCGGAAAGCGCCGGCTTCCCCGACAACTGGATCTACATCCACGAGCCCGGCGTGCGGGTCGGCCGCGTGCAGAACTTCGGCTCCTGGTCGCCCGAGCTGGTCAAGGACGGCTTCACCTGCCTCGGTCTGGAGTACTTCGTGAGCGAAGGCGATGACCTGTGGGAGTCCAGCGACGAGGACCTCATCGCGCTCGGCAAGGCAGAGCTGGCTCAGATCGGGCTCGTCGTCGCTGACGCGATCGAGGCCGCCGGCTACGTCGTGCGCGTGCCCAAGGCCTACCCGGTCTACGACGAGGGCTACGCCGAGAAGGTCGACGTGCTGCGGGCGTGGCTGGCGCAGACGGCGCCCAACGTGCACCCCGTCGGGCGCAACGGCATGCACCGCTACAACAACCAGGACCACTCGATGCTCACCGCGATGCTGTCGGTGCAGAACATCGTGGCCGGCACGACGCACGACGTCTGGACCGTCAACGTCGAGGAGGACTACCACGAGACGGTGTCCTCGACCGAGGAGCCCTACCCGTCAAGCACCGCCGCCTCGCGGACCGGTCGCGACGCCCCGATCCTGCCTCGCCGGGAGCGGCCCTCTCAGCGCGAGGAGAACGCCGCCTGACCAGCACCACCGCACCGGCGTCCGCCCCGCCCGCCCCGGCTGCGGCCGCCGACCCCGGGTGGCTGTCCGGCCGGGCGGGGGGCGCGCTGGTCGTCGCGGCGCTCGCCGGCTGCGGCTACGGCCTGGTCAGCGGCCTCACGTCGGGACCGCTGTGGCTCGACGAGACGCTCAGCGTCGAGATCGCCCGGCTGCCGCTGCCCGACCTCTACGCCGGGCTGCGGCAGGACGGCGCCCCGCCGCTCTACTACCTGCTGCTCAAGGCATGGATGGCGGCCTTCGGCACCGGCACGGTCGCCGTGCGGCTCCCGTCGGTGCTGCTCAGCGCCGTCGCGCTCGCCCTGGCGTACGTCGTCGGCAGCAGGCTGGCGCAGCTCGGCGACCAGTTCGACCCCCGCGCCGGGGGGCGCGCCGCCGTGATCGCCCTCGCCTCGCTGCCGTGGACGATGCGCTTCGGCTCCGAGACGCGGATGTACGTGCTGGTCGTCGTGCTCGTCCTGTGCGGCTCGCTGGCGCTGCTGGCCGTCCACCGCTCGGCGTCGCGGCGCGCCGTCGCCGTCCTCGCCGTGGTCGTCACGGCGCTGCTGCTGACCCACTACTGGTCGCTGTTCCTGCTCACCGCGGTCGGCCTGCTCCACCTGCCCGCCCTCCTGCGCCGGCGCCCCGCTGCGGTCCGCGTGGCAGTGGCGGGGGGCCTCGGGGCGCTCGCCTTCCTCCCGTGGCTCCCGACGTTGCTGTTCCAGGCCACCCACACCGGGGCGCCGTGGGCCCGGCCGGTCGTGCTCGGTGAGCTGGTCTTCGCGCCCCGGCTGTGGGGCGGGGGCTCGGCCGACGAGCGAGGGGCGCTCGCCGTCCTGCTGGTGACCCTGGTGGCCGTGGCCGTCGTGCGGGCGGCGCCGGCTCGGGTGCTGGCTGCCGTGACGGTGCTGACCCTGGTGCTCGCCTGGCTCAGCGTGGTGACGGGCGGCGGGGCCTACGCCGCCCGGTACACCGCCGTCGTCGTCCCCCTGGTGGCGCTCGCAGCGGCCCTCGGGGCGCTGGCCCTGCCCGGGCGCGAGCCGCCGCTGCTCGCCCTGGCGGCACTCGTCGTCGTGGGGGTCGTGACGGGCGTGCCGCACGCCGGGTTCACCCGCACGCCTGCCGCCGACATCGTGGCGGCCTATCGGGAGACAGCTGCCCCCGGTGACCTGCTGGTCTCGTGCCCGGACCAGCTCGCCCCCCCGGTGGCGCGACTGCTCGGCGACGAGCCGCGCCAGGTCGTCTACCCGAGTCTCGGCGAGCCCGAGCTCATCGACTGGGTGGACTACGCCGACCGCCAGGACGCCGCCGACCCGGGCGAGGTCGCCGGGCAGCTGGACGCCCTCGCCGGTGACCGGGCGGTCTACCTCCTGCGGGCCCGCGGCTACCGCACCTTCGAAGGTGACTGCGAGGAGCTGTACCGGGCGCTGCGCCGCCTGCGGGGGGAGGCCACCGTCCCATACGGCGTACCCGCCACCGTCCGGCAGGTGCTCTACCGCTTCGAGTGAGCGGAGGTCCCGCGGGACGGGCGGGGGCTGCGTGCCTGAGTGATCCACGCCGGGTCTGTGCCGCTCACCGAGGGCCTGGGCGAGACAGGTCCCGCGTTGATCATGACATCGTCTGACCCGCGATCGCGGCCGGCTCGCGCCGCGGCGTGCCGGGCCACCAGACGGCGTCGCCCAGCTCGTGGACGATGGCCGGCACGAGCAGCGAGCGGACGATGAGGGTGTCCAGCAGCACGCCGAAGGCGACGGCGAAGCCGAGCTCGGCGAACGGCACGAGCGGCAGCACCCCGAGCGCCGAGAACGTCGCCGCGAGGACGACGCCGGCCGAGGTGATGACGCCGCCGGTGACGGCCAGCCCCGTGAGGACGGCCGTACGGGTGTCGGCGAGCTGGGCCTCCTCGCGCACCCGCGTCATGAGGAAGATGTTGTAGTCGATCCCCAGCGCGACCAGGAAGACGAACGCGAACAGCGGGAACGACGGATCGGCACCCGCGAAGCCAAAGACGTGGTCGAAGACGAGCGCGGACACGCCGAGGGTGGCGAGGAACGACAGCACGACGGTCGCCACGAGCAGCAGCGGGGCCACCACGGCCCGCAGCAGGACGACCAGCACCAGGAAGATGACGATCAGGATGGCCGGGATGATCACCCGCGTGTCCCGCGCCGACTCGGTCTTGATGTCGTAGACCACCGCCGTGCCGCCACCCACGAGCACGTCGGTGCCCACCTGGTCCACCGCGCTGCGCAGCCGCAGCACCGTGTCCTCGGCCGCCGGGCTGTCGGACGGGTCGTCGAGCACGGCCTGCACCTGGACCCTGTCGTCGACCACCTTGACGGGGGCGCCCTCGGGCCGGGCGCCACCGGGTCCGCGCGGGCCGTCGACCGTCAGCGCGGCGTCGGCCACGCCGGGCACGCCCTGCACGACGTCGAGGACCTCGTCGGCGTCGGCCTCGGCGGCGGTGATGCTCACCGGGACGCCGGTGCCGGCCGGGTAGTGGCGAGCGAGGACGGCCTGTCCCTGGACCGAGTCGACCTCGGTGGTGAACTGCTCGGCGGTCGTGAGGCCGGTGGCGTCGAGCTGCGTGGTGAACAGGGCCAGGCCGGTCAGGGCAAGCGCGGTGACGGTGCCGACGACCCGGGCCCGGCGTCCGACGAAGCGGGCGACCCGTCCCCACACGCCCCGGTCGGGGGTGACGACGTCGTCGTGGCGCGGGACGAACGGGAAGAACCAGTAGCGGCCGAGCAGCATGAGCAGGGCCGGCAGGAAGACGGTCATGGCGAGCACCGAGGCGGCGATGCCGATGGCGCCGACCGGCCCGAGCGACTTGTTGCTGTTGAGGTCCGACAGCAGCAGGCAGAGCAGCCCGAGGATGACCGTCGCGCCGGAGGCGACGATCGGCGGGACCGCGCCCTTCAGGGCAGCGCGCATCGCGACGCTCCACGAGTCCTCGCGGTGCAGCCCCTCCTTGAACCGGCTGATCAGCAGCAAGGCGTAGTCGGTCCCGGCTCCGAGCACGAGCACCGACAGGATGCCCTGGCTCTGCCCGTCGACGGTCAGGACGTCCGCGTCGGCGAGCAGGTAGACGATGGCCTGCGCCATGAGGAGCGCCAGACCGGCCGACAGGATCACGGGCAGGAACACCGGGCTGCGGTAGATGAGCAGCAGGATCACCAGCACGACGCTCACGGTGGTGAGCAGCAGCCGGCCGTCGATGCCCTCGAAGGCGGCCGCGAAGTCGGCGAACTGGCCGCCCGGTCCGGTGACGTAGCTCGGGAGCCCCTCGATCTGAGCGGCCGCGGTGACCTGCTCGACGATGCCCGGGAGGGTCTCGAACGCGGTGCTGTCCCCAGGCAGCGGCACGACGACCTGCACCGCCTCGCCGTCCGCGCTCGGGATCGGCGGCGATGCGGGACCGGCCACCCCCTCCACCTCCGAGACCCGCGTCGCTGCCTGCGCCACCTGCTGGAGATCGGTCGCCGTCAGCCCACCCGGCCGCTCCCACACGATGAGCGCCGGGATGTCGGTCGCTCCGGCGAAGCGGGTCTCGAGCGCCAGGGACCGGGTCGACTCGGCGGAGTCCGGCAGGAACGCGGCCTGGTCGTTCTCCGTGACGCCGGTCAGCTGGGCGGCCAGCCCTCCGGCGACCGGCAGCACGACCAGCAGGCCGATCAGCACCACCAGCGCCGGGGCCAGCGCGCGCCGCCAGTCGATGCGCCTCCGGCGCACCGGCGGCTGGTCTTCGGTCCCCGCGCCGGCCCCGTCGGCCTCGGCGCTCCCGGCCCCGTCCCGTGCCCTCACCCGCATGGTCCCCCCTGGCAGCAGCAGTCACGTGATCTTCGCAGGCACCAGCAACGGGAGGGCCACCGTACCCGTGCCTGCAGGGGAAGACGCCGTGACGGTCCGGGACTCATCGGTCCCGGACGACGTACGGCCCGGCGCCCGCTCGCGAGGAGCGGGGTCCGGGCCGTACGGGACGAGCGGGTGCTGCTACTTCGCGGCGATGACCTCGAGCGAGATGGTGGCCTCGACCTCGGGGTGCACCTTGACGTGCACGGTGTGCGCGCCGAGGGCCTTGATCGGGCTCTTCATCGTGATGAGCCGGCGGTCGAGCTTGGGGCCACCGGCCGCCGACACCGCGTCGACGACGTCGGCGGACGTCACCGAGCCGAACAGCCGGCCGCCCTGGCCCGAGCGGGCCGGGAGCCGGACGGTGAGGCCGCTGAGCTGGCCCTTGATCTCCTGCGCGTGGCCGAGGTCACGGACCTCGCGCACGTCGCGGGCCCGGCGGATCGTGGCGATCTGCTTCTCGGCGCCGCGGGTGGCGAGGATCGCCATGCCCTGCGGGACGAGGTAGTTGCGGCCGTAGCCGGCAGCGACCTCGACAACGTCGCCGGGAGCGCCCAGACCGGACACGTCCTGGGTGAGGATGAGCTTCATCGCGGTGGCCATGTCAGCGCGCCAGCGAGGTGTAGGGCAGGAGCGCCATCTCGCGGCTGTTCTTGACCGCCATCGCGACGTCGCGCTGGTGCTGCCGGCAGTTGCCGCTGACCCGGCTGGCGCGGATCTTGCCGCGGTCCGAGATGTGCTTGCGCAGCGTGCCGGTGTCCTTGTAGTCGATGTAGGTCACCTTGTCCTTGCAGAACTGGCAGACCTTCTTCTTGAGCTTGCGGGGCGGTGGCTTGGCCATCGTCTGTCGTCTCCTACGGGTGCGGGCCGACGCAGCGGCCCTCGGGAAGGGTGGATCTAGAAGGGAGGTTCGTCGGACCAGCCGCCGGACGAGGCAGCGCCGCCGGGTGCCGGGCTCGCCCACGGGTCGTCGCCGCCCGAGGCACCGCCGCCGGAGGAGCCGCCAGACTGGCCGCCGCCTCCGCCACCGCCGCCGTAGCCGCCGCCGCCTCCGCCACCGCGCGAGGCCTTGGTGACCTTGGCGGTGGCCCACTTGAGGGACGGGCCGACCTCCTCGACGTCGAGCTCGTACACCGTGCGCTTCTCGCCTTCCTTCGTCTCGTACGAGCGCTGCTTGAGGCGGCCCTGGACGATCACCGCGGAGCCCTTGTGGAGGGACTCCGCGACGTTCTCGGCGGCCTGGCGCCAGACGGAGCAGCGCAGGAAGAGCGCCTCGCCGTCCTTCCACTCGTTGGAGTTCTTGTCGAAGGTGCGGGGCGTCGACGCGACGGTGAAGTTCGCGACGGCTGCCCCGGACGGGGTGAAGCGCAGCTCAGGGTCGGCGGTGAGGTTGCCGACCACGGTGATGACGGTGTCGCCTGCCACGGAGTGTCTCCTTGGTGCCCTGGCGGTGCGGGACGGGTGCGGTGCGGGTCGAGCGGTCGAGCGGGCTGCTAGGCCTCGGACGGAGCCGCCGAAGCCGGAGCGGCGGGGGCCGCAGGGGCTGCCGGGGCCGCAGCCACGGCAGCGGCCGACGCGGCCGGGGCCGTGGCCGAAGGGGCCTTGGCGGCGGGCGCCCGGCTGGCGCGCAGCTCGGGACGCATGACCTTGGTCCGCATGATCGACTCGTTGAGGTTGAGCTGGCGGTCCAGCTCCTTCATCGTGTCGGGCTCGGCCTGCAGGTCGATGACGGCGTAGATGCCCTCCACCTTCTTGTCGATCTCGAACGCCAGGCGGCGACGACCCCAGACGTCGACCTTGTCGACGGACCCGCCGCCGTTGCGGACGACGTTGAGGAACGTGTCGAGGGAGGGAGCGATGGTCCGCTCCTCCAGGTCTGGGTCGAGGATGACCATGAGCTCGTAGTGACGCAAGTGACCCACCTCCTCCTGTGGACTACACGGCCACGGACGATCCGTGGCAGGAGGGCGTTCGCGTCAGCAAACGAGGAGACGCTACCAGCGCGCGTCGCGGTGAGGGCGGGGCGCCTAGCCTGACCGGCATGCGCATCGGAGCCCACGTCGACCAGAGCGACCCGGTGGCGGAGGGGCAGGCGCGCGACGCCGACCTCGTGCAGTTCTTCCTCGGCGACCCGCAGAGCTGGAAGAAGGCGGCCATCCCGGAGTCGCTGCTCGGCGACCGGCCGGCCGACGGTCCCGACCGCTACGTCCACGCGCCGTACATCGTCAACGTGGCGTCGACCAACAACAAGATCCGCATCCCGTCGCGCAAGATCCTGCTGGACCACGCGACGGCCGCCGCCTCCGTCGGGGCGAAGGGCTTGATCGTCCACGGCGGTCACGTCACAGCGGGGGACGGTCCCGAGGTGGGCATCGAGAACTGGGTCAAGACCTTCGAGCGGATGACCGCGCCGCTGCCGATCCTCATCGAGAACACCGCGGGCGGGGAGAACGCGATGGCCCGCCGGCTCGACGTGCTCGCCCGGCTGTGGGACGCGATCGGCGGCTTCCCGGACGTCGGGTTCTGCCTCGACACGTGCCACGCCCACGCCGGGGGCGAGCAGCTGCTCGACGTCGTCGACCGGGTGCTCGCGATCACCGGGCGCATCGACCTCGTCCACTGCAACGACTCGCGCGACGCCTTCGGCTCCGGCGCGGACCGGCACGCCAACCTGGGCGATGGGAAGATCGACCCGGAGCTGCTCGTCGCGGTGGTCGCGGCCGCGGGGGCACCCGTCGTGTGCGAGACGCCCGGCGGGCCGGACGGCCAGCGCCAGGACATCGCCTGGCTGCGCGAGCGGCTGCCTGGCTGAGCGTGCGCCGGCCGTGATCACCGCCGGGTCTGTGCCGCACGCGAGGCCCGTCCCCGCGACAGATCCGGCGTTGATCACCCGCGCGGCCGCGGGGTGCGCGGCTCAGAAGATCGGCAGCCAGCTGATCGCGAGCGCACCGAGCAGCGCCAGCCCGGCGGCGGACAGCCCGAGGACGAGGTCACCGGCGCGGAAGCGGTCGGCGAAGCGCGACAGCGCCCAGAACAGCGGGAAGACCACCACGAGGTAGCGGGGGACCGCCATGAGCGGGCGTCCGGCGAAGACGAACACCAGCGGGAAGAGCAGGCTGAGCCAGGCGTACGTCCCGAAGACCGCCCGGGTGCGCACCGCCACCCACACCGCCGCCGCCAGGGCGACGAGCAGCAGCAGCAGGTCGACGGTGAAGTAGCCGCCCGGGTAGACGCCGAGGAACTGCGTGCCGATGTCGAGCGCCCGCCACAGCGTGACCGGCGGGAACGTCACGTCGCGCGACCAGCCGGTGGCCTGGGCGTCGAACGGAACGTGCCAGTCGCCGGCCCGCCCTTGCCAGTACGCGAGGTAGGACAGCGTGCCGACCGCCGGCCCCGCGCAGGCGAGCGCCCGACCGACGACCGGCCGCCACGAGAGCCGCTGCGCACGCCGGTCCTCGACGAGCTGGTGCACGGCCTCGGCGGCGAGCACCAGGCACAGCACCACGCCGACCTGGCGGGTGAGGGCGGCGCCGGCTCCCAGCGCGGCAGCGAGCGGCCAGGCGCGGTGCCGCGCGGCGTACAGCGCTCCGACGACGAAGGCGAGGAAGACGGGCTCGGAGAAGGGCGAGAACAGGAAGAACGCCGTGGGGAAGACGCAGAGGTAGACCACCGTCCGGCGGGCGGTCCGCTCGCCGAGCTCCTCGCTGGTGAGCCGGTGCAGCACGACGAGCGCGACGAGCAGCGCCAGGTTGGAGACGACGAAGCCGGCGAGCAGCCACGACCCGCCCGTGAGCAGCCCGACGCCACGGACCAGCACGGGGAACATCGGGAAGAACGCCGGACTGCCGTCGCCCTCGTCGTAGCCGGAGGAGGCGATCTTCAGGAACCACAGCGCGTCGGCCCGCTCCCACGCCGTGACGGCGGCGTGCCAGCCCTCCGACGGGGGCTGCGCGGACCACCCGGGCACCTGCACCGCCGGCTGCGCCGGCACGAGGGCCACGGTGAGCAGGCCGAGCAGGAACAGCGCGAGCCGGACGCACAGGTAGACCACGAGGCAGTGGCGCACCGCCGACCGCCAGCTGCCCTGGACCGCGCCGGCGCCGGTCCTGTCGGGGCTCGTCAGGTCGGGCGCCTCGGAGGGGGTGCTCGGCGCCACCCGGCCCATCCTGCCCCAGGAGGCCGTCCGAAGGAGCCGCACCGGGGAGCGCCGGTGGCGGCAGGTGGCGGCGGTGCCAGACTCGCCGACCGTGACCGCGAACGCCGAGCCCCGTCTGCGGGCGGGACTGCGCGGCGTCCGACTCGAGGCGCTCCTCGCCTCGCTCGGCGGGGTCCTGCTCGCCTGCGTGCTGCGCTTCCCGGTCCTGCGCGACCTGCGGACCGGGGTGCCCGAGGACCTCGGCGACCCGCTCCTGCAGGTGTGGCAGCTCGCGTGGGGCCGGCACGCGTTGCTGCACCAGCCGCTGCACCCGTTCGACGCCAACGCCTTCTGGCCGCTCGAGGACAGCCTCGCCTTCTCCGACTCGCTGCTCGGCTACGCGCCACTCGGCCTGCTGCTGCCGGAAGACCTGCTCCGCTACAACGTGATCTTCCTGCTCACCTACGCCCTCGCCTTCGCCGGCACGTACGCCCTGGTCCGCCAGCTCGGGGCGAGCCGCCCGGCCGCCGCCCTCGCCGGGGTGGGCTTCGCGTACGCGCCCTGGCACCTGGCGCAGGAGGGGCACCTGCAGATCCTGTCGACCGGCGGGATCCCGCTCGCGCTGGCCCTGCTCGCCCGCGGGCACGGCTACGGCCACCGCTCCGGGCAGGGTCAGCACAGCGGACCGGCCCGGCCGGGGCTCGTCGTCGCCGGGTGGGCCGTCGCCGCCTGGCAGGTCACGCTCGGCTTCGGGCTGGGCCTGCAGTTCGGCTACCTGCTCGGCGCGCTGACCGCCGGCTTCGCTGTCGTCTGGCTGTGGGACCGCCGCCGCGGCGGCCGGGCGCGGCGCCCGGACCGCCGGCTTGTCCTCGCCGAAACAATTGGAATGGTGGGCTTTCTCGTCGTGTCGGGGCTGTTCGCGCTGCCGTACCTCGGCGTCGTCGAGCGGCACCCGGAGGCCGAGCGCACGGTCCAGGTCCTCGACGTCTTCTCCCCTCCGGCCCGCGGGTTCCTCACCGCCCCAGCCGACAGCTGGCTCTACGGCGACCTGCAGGAGGGGATGCGGGAGGGGATGACCGCCCCGACCGAGATGACGCTCGCCGTGGGCGGCGCGCTGGTGGTCCTCGCCGCCATCGGCCTGGCGATGGGGCGCTGGCCGCGGCGGCGCCGGATCGGCCTGGCGGCGGGCACGGTCGTCCTGCTGGTGCTCGCGATGGGCACGCAGGCCCTGTTCGGCGGCCGGTACTCCTACCTGCTGCTGTTCGAGCACGCACCCGGCTGGCAGGGCATCCGCACCCCCGGCCGGCTGATCGTGCCCGCGACGCTGGCCCTCGCGCTGCTGGCCGCCTCGGGGCTCGACCGGCTGCGCGAGGCCGTTGGCGGCGGGCGGCGGGCACACGTCCTGGCGGCGGTCGCCCTGCTCCTCGTCGTCGGGGAGACGCTCGGGACGACGCCCGTCCAGCCGCCGCCGCCGAGGCCGGCTGCCCTCGACGACCCTGTCGCGCCCGTCATGGTGCTGCCCTCCAGCGAGATCCCCGACATCTCGGCGATGTACTTCTCGAGCGACCGCCTCTACCCGCTGGTCAACGGCTACAGCGGGTTCACGCCGACGGTGCTCAACGAGCTGCGGGCCGCCGTGGCGGCGTTCCCCGACGAGGCGTCGGTCGAGGTCCTGCGCGAGCTCGGCGTGCGCACCGTGGTCCTGCTCCCGGACTCCGCCGTCGGCACGCCGTGGGAGGGCGCGGCCGCCCGGCCGGTCGAAGGACTGCCCCTCGAGCGGCGCTTCGTCGGCCGTGCGGTCGTCTACGAGCTGGCGCCTGCGCGGTCCTGACCGCCCTCTGGCAGGCTGGCTCCCGTCCACGTTCCCGCCGCGAAGCACGTACGGAGGTGCCGGTGGCGTCGCACGCCCAGCACCGCCGATCCGGCTCCCGCCGATCCGTCGAGGGCCGCGTCGCCTCCAGCCACCAGCACGGCGACGTCGAGGCGCCGACCGTCGTACGCGGTCGGCGGGCCCTGACCGCGCTCATCGCCCTGCTGGCCGTCGCCACGGTGGTCGGCATGGTGCTGCTCCGGCCCGGCGCGGACCGGGTCCAGCCGGAGGTCGGCGGCCGCGGCGAGCGGGTCGAGGGCACCGTCACGGGCGTGTCCCGCACGTCCTGCGACGTGGCAGGCGAGGTCGAGGGCGAGCAGGGCCCGCAGGAGTGCCTGCAGGTGGCGGTCGTCCTCGACGACGGCCCCGAGCAGGGGCGCACCGTGACGCAGGTGCTGTCGCCGCCGCTGACCCTGTCGCCGGAGGTGGGCCGGGGGGTCGTCCTCGTCCGGGACGCCGGCGCCCCGCTCGAGGATCGCTACCAGCTGCTGGACGAGCAGCGGGGCGGGGCGCTGCTGCTGCTCACCGCGGTCTTCGCCCTCGCCGTCATCGCCCTGGGCCGCTGGCGCGGGGCGCTCGCTCTGGTCGGCCTCGGCGTGAGCCTCGTCGTCCTGGTCGGGTGGCTCGTCCCCACCCTGCTGGCGGGCCGACCACCGCTGCTCACCGCCGTGGTCGGTTCCACCGCCGTCATGCTGGTCGTGCTCTTCCTCGCCCACGGTCCGAGCCTGCGCACCGCCACGGCCACGGCCGGCACCGCGATCAGCCTGGCCCTGACCCTCGGGCTGGCGGCGGCCTTCGTGGAGCTGGCCGCGCTGTCCGGGCTGACCAGCGACGACGCGGTCTACGTCAGCGTCACCTTCGAGGGCGTGGACGTGCGTGGCCTGCTGCTGGCCGGCATCGTCATCGGCGCGCTCGGGATCCTCGACGACGTGACCGTCACGCAGGTCTCGACCGTCTGGGAGCTGCGCGCGGCCAGCGCGGCCATGCCGACGCGAGAGCTGTTCGCCGCCGCCCTCCGGGTGGGGCGCGACCACATCGCCTCCACCGTCAACACGCTGCTGCTCGCCTACGCGGGCGCCTCGCTTCCGCTGCTCGTGATCTTCTCGACGTCCGGGGAGGGGCTGCTGGACACGCTCACCGGCGGCGTCGTCGGGCAAGAGGTCGTGCGGACGCTCGTCGGCTCCATCGGCCTCGTGGCGGCGGTGCCGGTCACGACCGCGCTGGCAGCGCTGATGTGCCCTGCGGCGGCCCCTCCGGTGGGGGGTCCCGCCGCGGACGTCGCGGCCCCCTGACCGCGTCGGCGGCCCCGTCCAGCACGCCGCCAACCGGGTCGTCCGCACCGTCGGCCCGGACGACGTCGTGCTCGGGTCGCAGCACGTCGCGCACGACGAAGCCGGCGAAGACGAGCAGCGCGACGTCCCGGGCGACGACGGCGGTGAGGAACCACGAGACGCCCAGTCCTTCGCCCGGCGAGCCGTTGCCGACGAAGAAGTAGAACCGGGTGGCGAGCACGACCACCTCAGTGGCCTGCCACGCGAGGAACGGCCGCCACCGAGGGTGCGCGAGCAGCGCCAGCGGCACCAGCCACAGCGAGAACTGCGGGCTCCACACCTTGTTGGTGAGCAGGAAGGCCAGCACGGTGAGGAACAGCAGCGGCGCCAGCCGGGGCCGTCGCGGGGCCCGCAGCGCCAGCACGACGACACCGGCCAGCGCGGCGACCAGCAGCAGGGCGACGCCCAGGTTGAGCAGCGCCGGTGCCTCACCGGTGGCCGGGTTGTCGAGCGGCGCGCCCCGCACCACCTGGAGCAGGTACCAGAGCGAGTCCCAGTCGGCCGGCCGCAGCCGGTTGAGGTCGAAGAAGCGGTATGCCGCGTTGACCCCTGCGGCTCCGCCGACCTCGACGGTCGGTGCGAGCGCCGACAGCCCGTCGGAGCCCAGCCGGTCGAGCGGGCTGCCCGCCACCACCGTGGTGCTGTCCGGTCCGAAGTACGGGCTGGTCAGGTAGACGGGCAGGCTGACCAGGACGGGGGTCAGCACGACGGCGACCGCCGTACGCGCGAACGCGCTCAGCTGCCGGGCTCGCACGCACAGCGCCAGCAGCGGGACGAGGAACAGCACCGGGTAGAGCTTGGTCGCGGTCGCGAGGCCGAGCAGCACCCCGGCGGCCACGGGCCGTCGGCGGGCCCACTGCACGAGACCCAGCCCGACGAGCGCCATGGCGACCAGGTCCCAGTTGGTGCTGCCGTGCACGACCAGCAGCGGGGCGAGCGCGAACATCGCCGCGTCCCACGGCCGGCGGCCCGCGAGCCGCGCCGTGGTGACGACGACGACCAGTGCGAGGGCGGTGAGGATCGCCCACGTGGCGTCGTAGAAGTGGCGGGCCCGGACCTCCGGCGGGAGCACCGACACCGCCCCGGCGGCTACCGCCATGACGCCGCCGATGACCACGGGGTACTCCACCGGGTGCTCGAGGTAGGGCGTGCGCCCCTCGTTCAGCCGCTCGGCGAAGTACAGCGCGTAGACGTCGGTGTAGCAGCCGCGGGTGTACTGGTACTGCTCGGCCCACGGCTGCACCCGGCAGGGCGACTTCTGCCACCAGCCGAACAGGCAGGTCACCAGGGTGAGCAGGACCAGCCACCGCACCGGCGTCCAGAACCGCCGCTCGGCGAGCAGGGCGTGCTCCCCGGGAGGGCCGCCGATCGCTCGCACCGCGCCGGCGACGACCGGGTCGTCCGCCGACGGCAGGACCGTCACGGGGCTCCCGCTCAGCCGGTGGGACTGGGCGCCGGGGAGGCGGACGGGCGCGGGCTGGGCCGGCCGGGCACCGTGCTCGGCAGGTTGATGATCGGCGGCGTGCTCGGCTCCGGGGCCTCCGTCCTCGGCGGCGGTGACGGCTCGGGGCTGGGAGCCCGGAACTGCGGGCTCGACGTGGGGCTCGGCGCCCGGCTCGGCGTTGGTGCCCGCGATGTGCGGGGTTCCGGGGAGCGGGTGCTGGTCGGCTCGCTGACGCTCGCGGCCTTGCCGACGTCGGCCCGCGGCGGGAAGGCGAGGACCGGCTCGCCCTTAAGCGCCACGTCCGTGTAGGCCTTCCAGATCTTGGCGGAGAAGCCACCGCCGGAAGCCTCCACGCCGTCGATCTCGATGGTCTTCGGATCTCCGTAGCCCAGCCACACCGCGGTCGACAGCTGCGGGGTGTAGCCGACGAACCAGGCGTCGACGGCGAGCGAGGAGGTGCCGGTCTTGCCGGCTGCGGGCCGGTTGCCGGCAAGGCGCGCATTGCGCGCCGTGCCGCTCTGCACGACCGCCTGCATCGCGACCGTGGCGTCCGCCGCGACGTCCTCGCTGAACGCAGGAAGGCCGGTGGTGGGCTGCGCCTCGTAGACCATGTCGCCCTCGCCGTCCTGCACGCTGCGGATGAGGAAGGCCTCGGCCGGGATGCCCTTGTTGGCGAAGGTGGCGAAGCCGACCGCCTGGTCGAGCACGTGCACCTCGTAGCTGCCGAGAGCGATGCTGCCGTTGACCGACCCGTCGTCCCCGGCGAGGGGGACGTCCTTGATCCCGGCGGCCCGCGCCGTCTCGGCGACGTCAGCGGGGCCGACCTCCAGGCCGAGCTCGAAGTAGGCGGTGTTGACCGAGCTCTGCGTTGCCGTCACGAGGTCGACCTGGCCGTAGTCCTTGCCGTCGTAGTTCCTGACGGGGTCCTCGCGACCGGGGAAGTCCTTGGGGCTGTTCCCGTCGAGCCGGGTGCGCAGCGACATGCCCTGCTCGAGCGCGGTGGCGAGGACGTACGGCTTGAACGACGAGCCGGGCTGGCGGCCGATCCCCTGGTTGGCGTAGTCGAAGCCGGTCCCGGTCGCCCCGCCGTAGTAGGCCCAGACCTCACCGGTGCCGGGCTGCACGGAGACGAGCGCGCCCTGCAGGTCCGCCCCTCCCGGCGTCGCGCCGGTGACCTCCTGGACGGCGGCGACGGCCGCGTCCTGCGCCTCCCGGCGAATGGTCGTCGTGACGACCGAGCCCTTGCCGTTGTCGAAGCCCCTGGCGGCGAGCTCCTCGAGGACCGCCGTGATGACGTGCCCCTTGGGACCGGACCGGTCGTTGTTCTGGGCGCCCGGGCCCTCACCGATGCCGAGCACAGCCGGGTAGACCTGCGCGTCGCGCTCGGCCTGGTCGAGCCAGCCCTTCTCGACCATCCCGTCGAGGACGTAGTCCCAGCGGTCCTGGGCGTCCTCGGGGTGCTTGACCGGGTCGAGCGTCGCGGGGGAGCGGACGCTCGAGGCGAGGACCGCTCCCTGCGCCACCGTCAGCTCGGACGCCGGGACGCCGAAGTAGGTCTGGGAGGCGACCTCGATGCCGGAGGCCTGGCGGCCGAAGTAGATGGTGTTGAGGTAGTTCTCGAGGATCTGGTCCTTCTCGACCGTGCGCGAGAGCTTGAGGGCGATGAAGGCCTCCTTCACCTTGCGCGTGTAGCTGCGCTCGTTGGTGAGGAAGGCGTTCTTGGCGTACTGCTGGGTGATCGTGGACCCGCCCTGCTGGATCTCACCGCCGCCGCGCACGTTGGTGAACAGGGCGCGAGCGATGCCCTTGGGGCTGATGCCGGGCTCGGTGTAGAAGCCGCGGTCCTCGGCCGCGAGCACGGCCCGCTGCACGTGGACCGGCACCTGCTCGATGTCGACGGGCACGCGGTTCTCGGTGCCGGAGCGACCCAGCTCCGAGCCGTCGGAGTAGAGGATGCGGGTCGTGGTGCCGGTCGAGCTGGCGTTGGGGTCCGGGATGTCGGTCATGGCGTAGCCGACGCCCACGAGCGCGACCACTCCGAGGACGGAGCCCAGGCCGCCGATCAGCAGCAGGCGCTTCCAGCGGACGTTCGACAGTCTTCCCATGCTCCTATGGTCGCGCACGGCGCGGTGTGCTCCAGTTCGTCCAGCCATGACAGGACGAACGAGCCGGGCCCGTAGAGGGTGCCGGGCCGTGAGCGGGCTCACGGCCCACAGCCCTCCGCGGACGGTCTCCGACACCGGGGCGACGGGCTCCCTTTGCCCGCCGGTCATGTCCGGCGTATGGTCTGGCGTGCCGGCGCGATGTATCGCCCTGATACATCGCAGCGGCACATCGTCTCGCCACCCCGCGGTGGCACGCACACGACCGACACCCAGGACGGAGGATGCCCGTGCTCGAGCTCGCCGTCCTCGGTCTGCTCCACGAGTCGCCGCTGCACGGCTACGAGCTGCGCCAGCGGCTCAAGGCCACCCTGGGCACGTTCCGCGCCTTCTCCTACGGCTCGCTCTACCCTTCGCTGCGCCGGATGCGCGCCGCCGGGTGGATCACCGAGGACGACGGGGACGCCCAGGTCGTGGCCGGCGCCCCTCCGCTCACCGGCCGGCGCGGCAAGGTCGTGTACAAGCTGACCGGCGAGGGCAAGGAGCGCTTCCAGGAGCTGCTCGCCGAGGCGGGGCCGGCCTCCTGGGAGGACGAGACGTTCGGCGTCCACTTCGCCTTCTTCGCCAAGACCGACCCGGCCGTGCGGGTGCGCATCCTCGAGGGCCGCCGCTCGCGCCTCGAGGAGCGGCGGGAGGGCGTCCGCACGACCCTCGCCCGGACCCGCTCCCGGCTCGACCGCTACACCCTCCAGCTGCAGGAGCACGGCCTGGAGTCGGTGGACCGCGAGGTCCGCTGGCTCACCGAGCTCATCGAGTCCGAGCGGCGCGGTGCTGCGCCAGCACCCGCCGACGCACCCCTAGCC
>Ga0136611_10000639_pt1 | contig 23511 bp, 23 predicted proteins | sample AntDrymUQ2232306_2_FD_106645 | JGI IMG/M metagenome (GOLD analysis project Ga0136611, IMG submission 106645) | Polar desert sand microbial communities from Dry Valleys, Antarctica - metaG UQ223 (23.06) | ecosystem: Environmental > Terrestrial > Soil > Desert | place: Antarctica: Dry Valley...
CCTGTATCGCTCGGGTCGCCTTAATCGATAGGTCCGCGGGAGAATGAGTGTGATCAAAAGATGGTAGGGATGGCTCGGCGTTCCTGCATCGCTGCTCTTAGTGTGACTTCTCTCCTGCTGGCCGTTTTGATCATTCGGACAACGGGCGTAGCGGCGGTGATGGAGCGAGATTTGACGCGGGCGGCAGCCGCAGCTCCTGCCGACACAAGGGTGAGGCTCGCCACAGCCCTGGTGCTCTTCTACCAGCATCAAGGGACAGCGAGCCGCGAAAGCCTCAGCATGGCGTTGCGGGTAGCGCCCGATGCACCACTTGCTTTGGAACCGGTGCTCATATCAGGTGCAGCAGCCGCGACCGCTGGAGAAAACAGTCGCGCAGAGGCATTGCTCCTAGAGGCGAGACGCCGCGATCCGAGATCGGCTTTGGTGCGTGTCCATCTTCTTCAGCTATACGCCGTGAAGGGTCGAGTTGCGGAAGCATCAGAAGAACTGGCGGTGCTTGCGCGGCTCCTGCCAAGGGCAGCCGGTGAATTGTTCATTCCGCAGCTCGCCTTCTACGCAGATGATGTCGCTCACCGGGAGGCCTATAGCAGAGTGCTGGCTGCGCATCCGGAGGTCCGCGAAGCGCTGCTCCTCCATCTGATCGCAATCGGAGAGGATGCGAGCCTGGTGATGCAATTGGCTGGCAAGTCGCAACCCGCAATGAAACAGCCGGAGGATGATGCATGGCAAATGCCGCTCGTCGAGCGGCTCATAGAGGCCGGCGAGCTTGAGCGCAGCCATCGGCTCTGGCTTCAGTTTACCGGGCTCGCAGAAGGAGGGCGGCACGAGCTGGTTTACGATGGCTCGTTCAAAAACGCACTTCGTCCGGGTCCCTTCGCTTGGAAGCTTTCAGAAAGCGGCGGAGGGGTGGCTGAGCTTGGCGAAAAGTCAGGTCTGTATGTCAAATACTATGGACGAGAACCAGCCGAGCTCGCACGCCAGACGGTGGTGCTCTCGCCCGGACGTTACCGGCTTCAGATGAAGGTCAGCGGCGACGTTCCCGCTGGGGTAAGCTCGCTCGGCTGGCGCCTCAGGTGTTTAAAGAGTGATGTGGAGCTTTTGCACTTTCCGCTGAACCGCGTGTTATCCGCTCCCAGGCAGATCAACGCCCAGTTCGTCGTTCCCACCGGGTGCAGAGGGCAGTCGCTTGCTCTGATGGGAGCCCCACCCGAATTTTCCAAAACGGAAAACGTTGCCATCCACAAGATCCAGGTCGGTCGGATTCCATGAGAAGTTTGCTCCGCGCCTCGATTCTGCCCAGCTATCTGCTCCTTTGCCTCCTCCTCGGCGGAAGCTCTGTTCCCAACTGGCAGAATCTACTGCTTCAGTTGCTTGCGTTGCCGCTTATCTTCTGGGCCGTCGCTGCCAAGGCGCCTTTGAAAATCACGTCTTGGGGGCGAGAGCTCACTGCTATCCTATGCCTGCTACTCATGTTGATTGCGATCCAACTTATTCCCCTGCCGCCGGAATTCTGGACAAGGTTTCCCGGTCGTGAGAGCGTGGCGCGATCTTATGAGTTGATGAGCCAACCACTGCCCTGGCTCCCTCTATCGCTCGTGCCATACGAGACCCTCACGTCGGCTATGTGGCTACTGCCTCCTGGAGCTGTCCTTCTCACCATTGTGAGACTGGGAACAGATCGTCCGGTCTTGCTGGCCTGGGTTCTGCTCGGCGTCACGATCGCGGCTGTGCTGCTCGGCGCGCTTCAGATCGGGGGTGGGTCGGCCTGGTACGTTTATGAGTTCACTAACTATGGAGCGATGACGGGCTTCTTCGCGAATTCAAATCACATGGCAACCTTGCTCATTGTCTCGGTACCCTTCGTGGCCGCTCTTTACGCGCGCGGGACAGCCGCAAGCAATTCACGTCGAAGATCAGTGGCCTTAGCGGTGATTGCCTCAGTTGCGCCTGTGTTCCTTGTCATCGGGCTTATTATGAATAACTCCCTGACGGGATTTGGGATCATGGCGCCCGTGGTCGGGGCCAGTCTGATGATGATATGGCGCGGGAGACGGAGAACTGCGCGTTGGTGGTGGTTGCTCATCGCTACGCTTGGAGTCGCATCGACGGCTCTCGTCTTCAGCCCTTCCTTGGGAAATGACCTTACCCAGGTGAAGTCACCCACCCATCAGGCGACGCGATATTATGGCTGGCGACGAACCATAGCGGCTGCCCTAGACTTCGCGCCTCTCGGATCAGGCGTCGGTACGTTCGTGAACGTCTACCCGCGTTATGAAGACCCTGCCCAGGTCGAGATGACTTACATGAACCACGCGCATAATGAATATCTCCAGATCGCGCTCGAGACGGGGGTGCCGGGCTTGCTACTGCTCGCCATGTTTTTCCAATGGTGGATGCGGCGGACCTTCTCAGTCTGGAGGGATTCAGAACATGGTGACGTTTTCGCACAGGCGGCCACGATCGCCTCTGCAGCTATCCTCGTCCACAGCATCGTCGATTACCCTCTTCGAACAACTGCTGTCAGCTCCGTTTTCGCTCTATGCTGCGGATTGATGGCTACAGCACGAGGCCGGACGAGCTCCAGGGAAGAGAGTACACCGCGCCGAAAAGTGGAAGCGGGTAGCGGGCGATGGTCCACCAATGGGACACCCTAAGCGCCGGCGCTTGACCTATCCGTCAGGGAGGAGGGATGATGCCTCGGGTTGCTGGTCACCTGGGCCGACCCCACAATCGAAGTGAGCTTGGAGCAAACATGATAGCACTCCTTGAAAAATGCGAGTTGATCAATCTTCCCAAGATCGCAGATCCGCGTGGCAATTTGACCTTTGTAGAGGGCGAGGTGCATGTGCCCTTTCCAATCGCGCGCGTCTATTATCTGTACGACGTGCCAGGTGGTGCGGAGCGCGGCGGGCACGCGCACAAGGCTTTACATCAACTCATCATCGCCATGTCAGGAAGTTTCGACGTAGTAATTGGGGACGGACTAAGTCAGCGTCGGGTCCACTTAAACCGATCGTACCAAGGACTTTCGATCGTCCCAATGGTCTGGCGCGAGCTAGACAACTTTTCCTCTGGCTCAGTTTGTATGGTTCTGGCTTCGAACCGTTATGAGGAGAGTGATTATTATCGTGATTACCAGGAGTATATGCGTGACAGACAGGCCGGTCTCCGTTCCATGTTCGAACCTGAAGCCAGCCCCCATGGTCTCTTGGCGACAGGGAACCAATCAGCTGCCGCAGGGCCTTGTTGATGAGGCTCCCACGGGATTATCAGTTGGCTCACCTGACGATGGAAGAAGCTTGACGAATCAGCAGAACAGCTACCCGGAAATTAGTGAGGAAGTGGGGCGGATAAATTCATGATCCCGTTTCTCGAACTGCGCCCGGCCTACCTAGAACTCAAGGATGAGATCGACGCCGCGGTCGCGCGGGTGCTCGACAGCGGCTGGTACATTTTTGGCCAGGAGGTGGAGGCTTTCGAAGAGGAATTTGCTCGCTACTGTGGCGCTTCCGAGTGCGTTGGAGTGGGCAACGGTCTGGATGCACTGCACCTGGGGCTTCGTGCGATGGATGTGGGGCCTGGGGATGAGGTGATCGTCAGCAGCAACAGCTATATCGCCACTCTTCTTGCTGTCAGCCTTGTTGGAGCAACCCCGGTGCTCGTCGAGCCTGATCCGGCCACGCACAACCTCGATCCAAACGGGATCGAGGCCGCGCTCACAGACAGGACCAAGGTCCTCCTTCCGACCCACCTTTATGGGCAACCCGCCGATCTCGATCCTATGCTCGATTTGGCCAAGAAGCACGGGCTGAGGCTGCTCGAAGATGCTGCGCAAGCACATGGAGCCCGGTACAAAGGCCGCCGCATCGGCGCTCATGGGGACGCAGTGGCCTGGAGCTTTTATCCCAGCAAAAATCTAGGCGCGATGGGCGATGCTGGAGCACTCACTACGAATGATCCGGATCTCGCGCGACGGGTGAGGACGCTCGGCAATTACGGCTCGTCGGTGCGCTATGTGAACGAGGTCCAGGGCATAAACTCGCGGCTCGACCCGATCCAGGCCGCTATCCTCCGCGTCAAGCTTGGGGTTCTTGAAGATTGGAACGGCCGGCGCCGTGCCTTGGCCGCGCTCTACTCCGCCAGCCTTGCCCGCGCTGGTTTGGAGTTGCCGTTCGTGCCGAACTGGGCTGATCCCGTATGGCATCTATACGTCGTCCGTTCAAACGATCGGGACGCTCTAAAGGGAGCCCTGGCGGCGCAGGGCATTCAAACTCAGATTCATTATCCGATACCGCCGCACCTCCAGCGTGCTTATCAGGATCTGGGCCCAGTCCAGGGGCGCTTTCCTGTCGCTGAGCGGCTCGCCAACAGCGTCCTCAGCCTCCCCATTGGGCCGCAGCTTAAGACCGGAGACGCTGAACGGGTCACGCAGGCGGTCCGGCTTTCGTTCGAAAGCCTCGGGTAATTACGCCATACGAGACACTTGCGGCGCCGTCACTGCCGGCTTTTCTTCAGCGCACTGTCGTCCGGTCGAGTGACTGCAGAGGTTAAGGCTCGGATAGCCTCAGCCGGCACGACTTAGCGGACGAGCTGCCTCGCAGGATTTCCGACCCAAGTTTCGCCCGCGGGAACGTCCTTGGTAACAACTGCCCCTGCGCCGATCATCGCTCGCTCCCCGATCGTGACGCCGGGAAGGATAACGGCACCCGCGCCAATGCTGGCTCCCCGCTTCACAACAGTCTTGGGATGCACTTCTAGAAATTCTTTTGAGCGTGGCTTCCTGTCGTTCGTGAACGTGGCATTGGGGCCGCAGAAAACGTCATCTTCGAGGGTCACTCCGTCCCACACATAAACGCCGCACTTGAGTGTCACTCGATCACCCAACACCGCTCCGCTCTCAACCATTGTGTGCGCATTCAGATTGCAGTGGGCTCCGATCCTGGCTCCTGGCAACACGATCGCAAACTGCCAGATGCGCGTATCAGCGCCAATAATTGCCTCAGGAGAGACAACTGCAAGCTTGTGGATCATGAGCACGCCTTAGCATCAGTTCTGTCTTTGAGCTCACAAAATCTCTCATCGGCCAGTGAGGCGGCTGGTGCGGGGGTACGGGGGAGGCTTATTTAGGGGAGTGGCAGGCGCTGCCGCCAACAACACCTGAGCTGTCTCGTTTCCGGACCATCTTCACCTTCATTCTGGCTTTGTGCCGCGGGTGCTTTAGGCGGGGTGCTATGGAAACGAAGATCACGCTGGTCATGCTCTCAGGAGGGGCGGGATTTGCCCATTTCGCGGACGATCAGTCTCAAGCAAAGCTCGCCGGGCGCGAGGGGGTGACGACCTGGTTTGATGAGGCGTCGCCAGACCAGAAGGATCAGCCGAAGAAATGGTAAACGAACGATTTCTAACGCCGGGCCGGGTCGCAAGCCCGATCTGCTGCCCCTCGTGCAGATCCTCGCTAACGAATGAAGGCGAGGCGCTCGTATGCTTCGGATGCGAGCACAGGCACCCGGTCGTGAAAAACGTACCCCGTTTCGTACCTGACGAAAACTATTCCTCAAGCTTCGGCTTTCAGTGGAACAGGCACGCTCGGACTCAGCTCGATCGTTATAACGGCCTCAGCATAAGCAGGGACCGCTTCTACTCGCAGACCGGGTGGCTGCCGGATGAACTTCGCGGCAAGAGGGTGCTGGAGTGCGGAAGTGGAGCGGGGCGGTTCTCCGAAGTCATTTCGGACTCCGAAGCCATACTCTACACGATCGACTTTTCCGACGCGGTCGACGCCAATGCCGGGAACAATGGCGACCGGGACAACGTCTTCTTCGCCCAGGCGTCGCTATACGAGCTGCCGTTCGAGAAGGATTATTTCGACTACCTAATCTGCTTCGGTGTCATTCAGCATACCCCCGATCCTGCCGCCTCAATCCGGACCATGATCGAGCATCTGCGGCCGGGTGGGCGTTTCTGCTTCGACGTCTATGCGGCGCCAATGAGTTACCTTCACCCGCGCCATCTCTTGCGACCCTTCACCAAGAAGATGCCGAAGGAGCGGCTTTACCAGGCCGTGGAGCATTGGGTGCCCCGGCTTTTGCCCCTCTCGACCGCACTGCACAAGGTTCCCAAGGTGGGCGAGTATCTCGCAAGGCTTGTGCCGGTTGCAAATTGGCGCAAGAACATCAAGTTGCCGGCCAAGGAGATGTATCACGAGTGGGCAGTGCTCGACACGTTCGACTGGCTCTCTCCAGCCTATGAGTCTCCGCAGTCTCGAAAGTCGCTAGAGGCGGCGCTTCAGGACCTTCCCGTTCAAAATGTGGAGATCGTCCGCTCGCGCGGGCTGCTCGTCATCCGCGGTGAGAGAAACTGAGGCTCCGAAGGAAGCCAGGGTGGAGGAGGCGCCGTGCCAAAGCTGATGCTCGTAACGAGCAGGGAGGTCGAGGGACCTGCGGGAGGGCGTGCGCTCCTGTCGCGCCTAATCCGGCGGTGCCTCGAGACGCTGCTTGGTGGGGATCTTGTCCTCCACTGGCTCGATCCCGCAGCATCTAGACTGCTGTCCAGAGACATGGCGGTGCGCGGCTATATCGATGGACTCGCGCCCGCGGAAGTTGATTGCATCATCAAGACTGCCCATGCGCAGAATATAGAGCGAATACTCATCGACGGCTCCAATCGAGGTCTTCTTGCCGCCCAGATAAGGAAGCGTCTTCCTCACGTTCAGATCCTGACCTTCTTCCACAATGTCGAAGCCCGCTTTTTCTGGGGCTCGTTCAAACGTGAGCGAAGCGTCCATGCGCTGGGGGTCCTCCTCGTGAATTATCTCGCCGAGCGCGCCGCCACCCGGCACAGCGACCGCGTCATCGCGCTCAGCGCGCGCGACAGCGGCACGCTAGCACGCCTCTACAATCGGAGCGCCACAGACATCCTCCCGCTGGCTATGGAGGACAGGTACGTTCCGAACCTGCACGCCTGCGAGCCGGCGGGCACAGCGCCCTACCTTCTGTTCGTCGGCGGCGCATTCTACGCTAATCAAGGCGGCATCTCGTGGTTCGTCGAAAAGGTCGTTCCGCACATAAACATCAGGACTTACATCGTTGGTCACGGGATGGAGAGGCTGCGTTCATGCTTGGAGCAGCCAGGCAAGGTTGAAGTGGTTGGGCCTGTGGACCGGCTGCAGGACTGGTATCTGAATGCTCAGGCCGTGATCGCTCCAATTTTCGATGGATCGGGGATGAAGACGAAGGTGGCCGAAGCGTTGATGTTCGGGAAGAAGATCGTCGGTACCCGCGAGGCATTTGCCGGCTATGACGACGTGGCTGAAGAAGCGGGCTGGCTGTGTGAGACCGAGGAGGAATTCATTTCGGCGTTGAGGAAGGTGGAGCAGACCCCGCTTCCCGCTTTCGACACGAGGCTGCGTTCCCTGTTCCAAGACCTTTATTCGTCAGCCGCAGCAAGAAAAGGCCTTGCCGCGATCCTTGGCCTCGCCCCTGCAATCGATGAGGCGGGCGCATGAGGATTTGCGTCGTCACCCCTCGTTTCATCGTGTCCGGAGTGTCGCTGGCCCAGGTGCGGTTCGCGCGCGCGCTCGCGTCCGAAGGGCATGAGGTGGACCTCGTCGTCGGGCGTGTCGATCCGCACCTCACGCTCCCGGACGCCCCCGGGGTCCGCCTGATCGTGCTGGACCGCCCCAACGTCAAAAGCATGCTTCTGCCGCTGTGGAAATATCTGCGGATCGACAAGCCCGACGTCGTTTTCTCCGCGGAAGACCATATGAACGCAATTGTTTTGCTGGCGGCCATCCTCGCGCGGTCAAAGGCCAAGATCAGCGGCTCGTGTCGGGTGACGCCGTTCGACACCTATTCGAACGTGCCCTTCACCAAGCGCTGGCTGCTGAAGCATGTCATCCGCGCCGTCACTTGGCGCGCCGATGCGCTGACCTGTGTCTCTAAGGACATGGTGGATCAATACAGACAAGTCTTCAGATCGGCGCCGCACGTCTGTGTCTATAATATCGTCGACGACGTCTGGTCCCGGAAGAGGATCGAGGAGCGGGTCGAAGACGAATGGCTGGTCCGGAAGGACCTGCCGGTGCTCGTCGCCGCAGGCACGCTGGCACCGTGGAAAGGTTTCGACGATCTCATCCGGGCGGTGGCCGAGCTCTGGCGCAACCGGCGCAAGGTTCGCTTGATGATCCTCGGCGAGGGACCGATGCGACCGGAGCTCCAGTCGCTCATCAATGAGCTTGGCATGGCGGATTGCATTCGCCTCGTCGGCAGCGTCGAAAATCCGCTCAAATATTTCGCGCGGGCCGATGTCTTCGTTCTGTCGTCCAAGGTTGAAGGGCTTCCGAACGTGATGGTTGAAGCCATGATGTGCGGGTGCACTCCCGTGGCCACGGACTGCCCGACCGGACCCCGCGAGATCCTGGAGGGCGGGCGCTTCGGTTATCTGGTGCCCGTGGGCGATACGAGGGCTTTGGCCGCTGGCATCGAACAGGCGCTCGACAGACCCGTCTCGCAGGAACTACTCGCCGAAGCTGTGCGCCCGTTCGAGATGAAGACTGTGCTTGAGCAGCACTTTAATATGCTAGACGTGGAGAGCGTCCCTGCCTCGGCTCAGCAGACATGAGCGGATCGGGCACGCGCATTATCCACCTTATCCCCGAAAACGGTATCGGAGGCGTTGAGGTGGCCGCCCGGAGCATGGCTACGCAGCCTGTTCTCCCATGCGACTTCAAGCTCCTCTTCATCGCCGGGGAGCGGAAGAGCACGGACAGTGCGCGGGTCATCCAGCCGCCGTTTCGTTCCCCTCGAAATCCCATTGCCCATCTTAGGGCGCTTCTGATATGCCTTCGCTACCGTCCGGACGTGTTGATCATATCGTTGTGGAAGAGCGTGCCAGTTGGGCTCCTGGTTCGTTTGTTGCGGCCGCGAACCAGGCTCGTGTTTTTTCTGCACTCCGAAACGAATCTCCACGTACTAGACGCGTGGCTTTCGCGAGCGGCGCTCGGCTTTGCGGACGAGGTCTGGGCGGACTCCCGCGCCACGCTGACGGGGCGGCTTGATCCGATTAAGGGCAAGCCCACGCGAGTTATCTCTTTCGTCACGGAGCGGCTGTGCCCGCTTGCCGACGCAGCGCCGAAGCCGCGCCCGCGGTTCGTCATATGGGCGCGCCTCAGTCGTGAAAAAGGCATCGACCTCTCGCTGAACTTTATTTACCACTTGTCGCAGCGCGGCATAGATGCGCGCTTTGAGGTTTGGGGTCCGGACCAAGGAGAGCTCTCCGCATTAATCCAACAGGCAGCTGAACTTGGAATTGGGAATCGCGTCACCTTCAAGGGGCCCGCATTGCGGGAGCAGCTGCCCGAACTCGCAACAAAAGCAAGCTTCCTGCTGCAGCTCAGCCGCACCGAAGGAATGGGAATGGCGGTGGTCGAGGCAATGCAGATGGGCCTGGTGCCAGTTGTAACTGCGGTGGGTGAGATCTGCCGCTACGTGTCCGATGGGGACAACGGCATTCTTGTTGACCCGGAGCATCCGAGGCCTGCTCTTGATAACATCGACCGGCTGCTCGTCGACCCCGGTGAATATCGTCGGATCAGGGAAAATGCGCTCGGGACCTGGCAAGGAGTGCCTTTGTACGCGGAGGAGGTTTGCGCTGCTGCTGCGGCTACGGTTGAAGCACCTCGGCACTTGAGCCCTTAGGATCAAAGAAGACGACGAAGTCAGGTTCATATTGCCCGCGAACAGGCTGCAGCCTAGCAACGGGAGCATCGACATGAGCGTAAGCGTCAGACACAGAACCCGCCGCCCCATCGCGGGGTTCAGCAACTTCCGCGTGCCATGAACGGCGGCGCCTGCTTGAGAGAGGTCTAGTGAGCGCCAGCAAGAGTGCGCCCGGCATCCCTCACCACCATTTGCGAAACGCCTACCTTCCGTGCCGCGCCGTGCTCCTCAACATGCGTAGACTTGATTGCCGCCGCAGCGCAGGAACGCCTCAGCGCCGCGCGACCGCGAGACGGACAAGTTGAGTCGCGAGAAAAAAGGGCAGGTCGCGGAGTGTCCACCGCATTTTGAATTTGTCGAATTCGCTAAACAGGACGCGAACGTCCTCCATGCGGGCATCGGCGGTCACGGTGCGTCGGAGGAGGCCAAGCAACATGCGCGTGACACGGTTCCGCTGCTCCCTTGAAAGCGGCTCATCATTCGCAAGTTCGGACGTAAGACCGAGAACTCCGAGTTGGGTTTGCAAACGGCCTACTAGCATCTCTCGGCTGGCGGATTTCGGTACAACGCGATAATAATAAACGCCACCCCCCCCCGCAACGCGGCCGGCGTCCAGCAGGATGCACCTTGTGAGGAGTTCATCGTCCGAATATCCGTGAAACTTGAATCTGGATGCAGCGGCTTCGTAAACCGTCCTGCGGAGCACACCGCGTGGGTGGATGCGCCAACTTGGGACTGACATTTTGAATGCTGTCTCCCCATCGACAACTTGCTCTGGTGCAGGGATGAACCATTCAGTGATGCTTCCGTCTTCGTTGACCCGCCGTTCTTCGAAAAGAGACAGGCCTAAGTTGTTCTGTGCGAGAACACTGGCTGCACCGGAAACGGCATAATCGGACACGAAGTCATCTGCATCAAGGAAGAAGAGCAGATCCGTTCGAGAAGCTTGCACCGCCAGATGCCGGCCCATCGTTGCGCCCTGGTTCTCCTGGCCCTGTATAAGCCGCACCTTGGCGATTCCCAACGTATCGATGACAGCCAATGAATCATCGGTCGAGTCGTTATCGTAAATGACGATCTCGCTGACAGCCGGATCGGAGGCGACTGACGCCAGGCACTGCGCCAGGTAAGGGGCTGCATTGTAGTTGGGGATTATGACCGACACGGGCATCAATGTTCGTTCTCCTAGCATGCTTTGTTTGCTGAGTCTCCGTGAGTCGTGCGATGCCCTTCCGCACGATCATCAGCTTCCCTGCCATCTTCGGCGACATCCATCATGGAACTTGTATGAGCAGGCCCCGTAGCACAGTCAAATCCGCGATTTGGCCCAATTTGATCAATTCAGGAAAGCAGAGGCGGAGCGAAACTTCGACCAAGGGATCCGTCCAGCCGGGCAGAAGGCGATCTTTTTGTTCGATTCCAAGACATCGGTGACCTCGATCTGCCGCCCGAGTTGCGAAGCCCTCGATTCCGTGCTGCAGTGGGCAGCGCTGAAATCAGTACGTCCTCCCCGGTTCGGGGTCAGCGGGATGCCTAGAAATCGGAGGGTGGGATCGGTACTCTGTCGTCGACGCATGTTCTGACTGGATACGTCGACGAACTCTGCGCGAATGGTGGCAGTGTTGCCAATGCGTTTCAGTTTGCGACCTATCAATCCCCCCACCGAATTCGGCCTCAAAAGGAGGCGTTGATGCCAGGGTCCATTCGTTCTGTCGGCCAGCAATGACTTCCACAAGCACTGATGCCGGGGAGACGCCCCCCGAAGAAAGTTCCTACCGGCAAATCGTGAAGTCGAGCTCCATCATGGGTGGCGTCGCTGCGGTCACGCTGGTCTTCAGCATGGTGCGGACGAAGTTCGCCGCAGTTCTGATCGGTACCACGGGCGTGGGCCTGCTCGCCAACTTTGTAGCTGTCCAAGTCGTGATCGCAACGCTTGCCGGGTTGGGAATCGGCGCGAGCGCTGTTCGCGACATAGCGAAAGCTTACGCTGATGGTGACCGGGACCAAATCGGGCGCACGGTTCTTACTCTGCGCCGGGCGTGCTGGGTTACCGGCCTCCTGGGAGCAGGGTCAATGGCGGTGCTGAGCCCTTGGCTGAGCCAACTTACCTTTGGAAGCAACGACTATGCCTGGCATATCGCAGCTCTTGGGCTGGCGATCCTCTTTGGTATCTTACAGAGCGGTCAGACAGCGCTGCTGCAGGGTTCCCGGCGCATCGCGCAGCTCGCGCGTCTGCAAATCGGTGCGGCTGCAGGAGGAACACTTGTATCGCTGGTGCTCTTCTTCTTTTTCGGTGTTGATGGCTTGGTTCCTGCGCTTGTTCTAGCGGCAGTAATCAATTTAGGGCTCGCGTGGTACTTCGCACGACAGGTGCCTGTGCCAAGTGTGCAAATGAGCTATGGAGAAAGTTGCCGTAATGTAAAAAGCATAGCGCGTCTCGGATTTGCGATGATGTTTACCGGTCTCGCCGGAAGTGCTACTATTTACGCCATCAACGCTCTCATCACTCAAGAAAAGGGTATGGCGGCTCTCGGAATTTACAGCGCCGGCTTCGCACTGTCGGGGATCTTCGTTAACTTTGTCCTCAGTGCGATGCTCTCCGATTATTATCCGAGGCTTTCAGCCGCTTCTGATGACAACGTGACGCTGAATCGCCTCGTCAATGAGCAGACGGAAGTTGCATTGCTGCTTGCAGTCCCTGGACTCGCGGCCACTTTGACGCTCGCACCTTGGATGATCCACATCTTTTACACTGGGGCGTTCTTACCTGCGATCGAGCTGCTGGAGTGGTTTGCACTCGGCTGCTTAGGACGAGCGATCAGCTGGCCTCTCGGGTATCTGCTGTTGGCGAAGTCGCGCGGAGAATGGCACATTGCCTGCGAGGTCACGGCCCATGCTATGCACATACTGCTCGTCTTCTTGGGTATTCGGTACCTGGGGCTTACTGGGGCAGCGGTGGCCTTTTTCTTCCTCTCCATTCTCTATACCGGGCTGGTCTTCATGGTAGCCCGCCATCTCACCGGCTTTGCATGGAACGGTGTCTGCGGTCGGCAGATCGGAATAGCTGCGGGATTCATGGTCGCAGCGTGGCTCGTGGCGCAGATCGATTCTCTTGCTGTTTCCACGGCCTTCAGCATTCCCTGTATTGCGATTGCGGCATTGCACTCACTGACCGGATTAACGACCCGCCTCGGCAGGGATCATCGGCTGACTCGAATGCTACTGAGCCTTCCCTTCATCGCACGCCTGGCATTGCGACAGAACAGATAATCCAACCGGCGGGCGTCGAGATCGACTCGACAACAATCACACGCGCTTCCGCGACCTGCCCTGATTACTCACTCGTGTCCCGGAACGGGCCGGATCGCACCATTAGGCCCCTAGGCCACCTCGACAGTTGTCAAGTTGCGCTTTATGGCTGGGCTTGCCGGAAACGGGCGGCGCTTTTTCCCCAAAGAACGCCTTCCGTTGGCAAGCGGGGAGCTGAGAAGGGCCTCTGCCTCACTCGTAGGGCGTTAGGATCTCGAAGTGCCGCGCAGGTCATTCGCTCCGGACCCATTGACGTCGCGAGCTTCTTATAAAGCCGATCATCACCGACAGCGGCTATAATGAGTTCGCGAACGTACCCCCTGCAGGACCAAAAGACTGCGGACGTAGCATCGCGGCCGCTGGTGACATTCCTCCTCGTCGCCTACAATCAAGCCGCTCATATTGAAGAAGCCGTTGCAGCCGGGTTTGCTCAGACTTATGGCCCTCTCGAAATTATCGTTTCCGACGATTGTTCCTCCGACGGCACCTATACGATCGCCTCCCGCATGGCGGATCAATATCGCGGGCCACACAGAGTGACCGTGCGGCGCAATGAGCGCAATCTAGGGTTGATCGGGCATATATGCGCTGTGATGCGAGAGGTCAGGGGAGATCTGATCGTCGTTGCCGCTGGCGACGACATCTCCTGCCCGGAACGGGTCGAAAAACTGGTTGATGCCTGGAATGCCACCGGCCGTCGTAGCGGGTCCATCTTTTCTCGATACAAGACGATCCATCCCGACGGAACGATCACGTCCAATCGCTCGACGCCACGAATGACCGTCTCACAGCTGAGCGATCGGTCCACCAAGCTCCTCGAAGACGTTTCTGTTGGAGCCCTGGGATGCACTCACGCTTGGACGAAGGACGTTTTCGAGGTGTTCGGCCAAATCGATCCACGGGTGGTCCACGAGGACGTCACCATTCCGCTGCGATCGCTGCTAATCGGAAACATCGTCTTCATCCCCGATGAGCTTGTTCTCTATCGGCTCACGCCCGGCAGCTTGAGCAGGCTTGATTTTCGCGGACACCGCGAGCGGATGCGCAAGATGGCGCGGTACTGGGAAGGGCGGCTCGCAAACTATGAGCAGTTCCAGAAGGATGCAGCCACTGCGCTCCAGGCGAACCGAATTGACCCTGGCACCATAGAGTGGGTGCAAGCCTTTCTCAAAGCCAAGGAGAATGTCGCTCGGCGGCACGTGCAATTCTACACCGCCAGCGCGCTCATGCGGTTCGGGGTCCTGCTGCGCGCGTGGCGTGATTTGCCATTGTCGCAGAGACTGAAGTGGCTCGTTATCGCAGCCGTTCCTTGGAGCTATGGCTTGCAACTGCGTCGTGAGACGATACGGCGCAATTCTCGAGCCAGACGGCTCATGCGTTGGCTGCGGGTAGATCGCTCATGAAGATCTTTGGGAATTTGAGCCGAGAACAGGCCGGCTTTCGCGGCGCCACGTTGAATAGTTAACCGGCAATGGCCAATATTCTCGTCCGTCTCACTCAGCGCCTGCTGTCGAACTTTGGTCTCCGTGTCGCGCGGATATCCCCATGCGTCGAGCCTTTGATGCCGTTCGACGTTCTCGAGCTAGCTATATCCCACGACTTGAAGGCAAGAGATCAGCAATTCTTTTTTGTGCACTTGGGTGCAGGCGGCGGCATATCCGATGGTGTCTTGGGCCGCCTGATCAGAATGTATCAGCTGCCGGGATGCTTCGTGGCCCCCGCCGATAGCGTTGATACGCTGAAGCATACTTTTAAAGATCAGCCTCAGATCGAGTTTCGCAGTGCCGTCGGCGACCTTCATGATGCTCCTTCTGACCTAAACGAAGCGCGCGGGGCCGCTCAACCCAGCATTCTAATCTTCCAGTCTTTCATAGCAGAGCTTCCCGTCAAGCAGATTTCAATGTTGTTCATAGACGGGGAAGGAAGAGACGACGAAGTCATAGACGCAGCATTTGGGGCCGGCATTTTTCCATCCATAGTCAATTACGAGTGGACAGAAATGCCGGTTGAGCGCCGCTGCGCGTTGAAAATGACGCTTTTGGACAACGGCTACCGCTTCATAGACGTCGGGTCCTATACCGTCTGCCGAAGAGAAGAGCATGCGTACCTTGAAGGCTGATACAACAGTGGAGCTTATCATGTCCGAGTTCGGCTCGGAGCGTCAGAATGCTGGCGGTGCACGGTTTGATGGTGCAGATGCACTCAATCCGACGCTAGACTCATTTCAACGCGTTTTTCCGCGGGCCGCAGTGACACTATATGCCGATCAGGATCTGGACTTTGGTCCCGGAGTCAAGGTTGTCCGAGTGAACTCTCCGTTTTCTCGCGCGCATCAACGTTATGGGTGGAGATCCAACGACTACTATAAGGGATTTGGCCTGCTTCAGTCCTCTGCTGATATCGCCATTGCGATGGACTCAGACATGCAGATCGTGTCTGATGACTTTCGCGCAATCCTGGAACTTACATCCATCTTCGGACTCGCTGTTCCCCTCAATCCAAGATTGCTACTGAGAGTAGATGGATTAATAGGCGCCGATTCCACCTACTCGGCGGCCGGCGATGCAACCCTCGGGCTCGGAATGGCATATAATTGCAGCCCGATCGCCTTCGCTACGCGCCATCAGGCGGCTAGGGCGATGCTTGAGCGTTACTGCGAGCGGATCCTTCAATCGCCGGGCCGCGGCCCTGTTCATGTGGCCCAGGCAAGTTACGATGTCGGCTACCAGCCATGTGTCCTGCCTCCGCAATGGTGTGTTTGCTCGCCGCGCGATCTCGACAGCCCTCATCTCTGGCGGGAGGCGGTGGTTCTCCATGTCGGCCACGGGGACGTGCTGCCGCGGCTCCGACGCGAGCGTCTAAAGGAAAAGCTGCGTCGTCTGGCTAAAAAGGTGAGGGGACGCTGATGGGCGGGGGGAGCATTCTCGACGGAAAGACCGTGCTGATGGTCTTCGGACATTGCGACGATGAACTGGTGTGCGGCTGGCCGGTGCTGCAAAATCCACGTATCCGGAAGCAGTTGTTGATCGTCTCCTCCGACCGGAACAACGCCAAAAGGCAATGGTGCAGCCACCGCAAGTACGTCACGCAAGACCTGTGTAAATCGCTGGGCATCGAGGTCAAAGTCCTCGATTACGATTCTGAATTCTACCGGCTTGACCACCGGAGCGGCAAGCTCGCGAAAGTGGAAGAAGACATTCTACGCGAGGTGGACCGGTGGTCGTTCGACTATGTCCTCACGCACAATCCACACGGAGAATATGGCCACCTCGACCACAAGTTTATTTCCAATCTTATGCTGCGCACCGCTCGCTGGCCGTTGCTGATAACCGACATATCGCTGCGCGCGGATTGGACACATGTCGAACCGTCTTCTCCACAATATGTCGATACATTTTACCGGAACAGGATCGATACTGTTAATCTAGACGAGCTTTATTATAGCAAGGTTATGCGCTATTACGAAACTCGCGGAGCCTGGACTTGGACGGAAGAGCCAAACCGGTCGGCGAGTATCTACTTGCTTTGAGCGGGATATGAACCGACCCTTCGTCTCGATCTTTTTGCCGACGCTGAACTTCGGCGGGGCAGAAAAAACGCTAATCGAGCTTGCCAACGGCATACAGCGACACGATCGGCGCGTTCACTTGCTGACCATGTCCGCCGGGGGCCCGTTGCGCGATTCTGTGGCCCCCGGGGTAGAAATCGTAGACCTCGCTTGCACGACTTTCAGGAAGGCTGTTCCAGCCCTTTCCCGCTATTATGACAAGGTTCGGCCGGAGCTTGTGCTCACGTCGCTTTATGCGACCGGTCTTGCTGCCATCGCAGCCAGAGCGATGTCCAGGTACAAGCCGGCCGTCGTCGTCGGCGCGCACAACTCTCTCCGCGCCAAGGTGGCCCGGCCCGACAATCGAAAGGACAAATACTTTCTGTTACCGCTTTGCCTGCTGCTCATCCCGCGCGCGGACGGGCTGGTGGCGGTTTCCAACGGCGTCGCGAATGAGCTGCGTCAGATGCTAAAGCTGCCCCAAGACAAGGTCAGGGTCATCTACAATCCGGTCATCTCTCCGCAGCTTATCGCACAGAGTGGAGCGTCCGTCGAGCATCCGTGGCTGGTGGACTCCGTAGCGCGCCCATTCAAGACGCTGATATCCGTCGGTCGGCTCGTCGAGCAGAAGGCTTTCGATGTTCTGCTGAAAGCATTTGCGCGTGTGCGGCATCATGAGGATTGCCGACTTCTCCTCGTCGGTGATGGTCCCCTGCGCGGTGAGCTGGAGATGCTTGCCGAGCGCCTCGGAGTGCGGGCTTTCGTCGACTTTGTCGGCCTCCAAGAGAATCCCTACAAGTTCATCTCGCGAGCCGACCTCTTCGTGCTTTCTTCGCGCTGGGAGGGGCTTGCCAACGTTCTGATCGAAGCGCTTGCCTGTGGGTGCGCGGTGGTCGCAACGAATTGTAACTATGGTCCAAATGAGATCCTCCAAGGAGGGCGATATGGGCCGCTGGTTCAGGTCGACGATCCAGATGCTCTCGCAGCCGCGATCGTGGAATCACTCGGCGCGAGTCTATCCGGCCCTGGCGACAAGGTAGCACGTCGGGCGCGGGCGCTGGACTTCTCGGTTGAGACAGCGGTCGCGCAATATGTTGATTTTTTTTCCAAAGTTATTGCCGGAAGCGTCAGCCCAGTGTCGGCTCAAGGGAGTAAACGATAGGCACCACTGCTCGAGCCGAACCGCCGTCGCAGCCAGCGGTGCCGTATGCGACAAACGAGTGTGTGCCACCAGCGGCGGAACGGTAGAGGCGGAAACGCTCCTTTCCGAGACTTGGTGGGGGCGCCACTTTGGTGCACAGTGCGCAAGGTAGCAGTATGATCGGCTCAAGTTTTTACAGGGTTGGCTCGAGCAGACGCAGGTGGTGTCGGCTAGCTGCCAATCTTAAGCTTCAGTCTAGCCGACCAGCGGGTATAGCCGGTAGGGAACCCAGTATTCGGAATGGTCCGCGAAGTTCAGCCAGACGAACTGTACCAGCGCGGAATAGAGCAGGACGGCGAGGAGAAGCTGCGGGTTCGCCTTCCCACGGATACCAGATACATCGGGGATCCTGGAAAACACGAAGATCTGGAGGGGAAGCAGGTAGAGCGACAGCCGGTCAATGGCGGTCGACGAGGGGCTAGACAAAAGGAGCGCCAGTGCCACCAACGAGGCAATGGAAAAGTTCTTCCAGATCGTGTCGCTCTGCTGGGTTAGTTTGAAGCGCCGTCGGAAGACTAGGAAGATCAACGCCGCAACGACACTCATCAAGATCCGGATCGCCGCGCCCTGGGAGCTATACTCCGCAGCGACATAATTGGTAAAGAGCTCGTCCACGGAATCCGCGACAAACAGGTAATAAAGGAGTATCGCAGTCGCTGTGAGCAAGATTGCCGTGGTGACTCGATTGCGCGACGCGGCCAGTGCGACCAAAGGGATGACGATCACTGCCGACTTATGGAACGCCGCGGCAAGCAAGACATAGCCGGCGAAGCGAAGGATGGAGCGCCGCTCAACCTCGCCAAGAGCGGCAAGGATAATCCCGATCGCGACCGCCTGCCGGGCATAGCCCATTGCCACTACAATGACGAGATACGGTACCGCCACCGCTAGGGCCAACCAAGGGTTGGGCTGGCGCCGCGCAAATTTCATTAGGCCCCAACCGAAAATTAAGCCGCAGATCAAATTGACGAACCAGATCTCGACTCCAATCCCGACCGCGATCCAGTTCAGCAGCATGTAACCTGGATCGCCCATGCCGACGACCGCCGGGAGCTTAAGGTGACGCACGCCGTCGGACATCTTCTGGTACGCACCCCAATCTCCGCCAACCTCGTAGCGGAACCCGATCATGAGCACGACGAGGAAGCAGGCGGCCCCTAGGCCGGGCATCGCCCCCGTCGTGGCCATGCCTCGGCCGCGATACTGGAGTGAGCCTGCGGCAAACAGCGTGAAGAGAAGCCAGTAGGGAAGCAAGTGGGCTCCGAAATCCGAGAGGTGGCGATTGAACCGATCAGCCCTCGCGCGCTGGAAGAAGGTCGAAGCGGTCGCTACTATTCGCGTCGGCAATGTACTTGTACGGCTCGTAGCCATAGCCTTGGGTCATGGCGCGCTTTGAGAATTTAGTCACCAGCGCGCCGATCACGTGGCTGCCGGACTCCTGCAGCCGGCTGATCGAATTCAGCGCCGCCTTGGTGCGCGTCTTGCCGCTTTCAACGACGACCAAAGTCGCCTGGCAAACGGAGCCCAAGAGGGGCGCATCGGCCAGGCCAAGCACCGGCGGCCCGTCTACGAGAACGACGTCGAAGTGCGCCATCGCTTCGGAGACAATCGATTTCAGGCGCGGAGACGCGAGGAGTTCGGCCGGATTGGGCGGAATGGCACCCGCCGCGAGCAGCCACAGATTTTCAAGCTTGGTGCGCTGGATGTGCTCCCTAAGATTGCCGTCGCTGGTCAGCAGGATCGACAACCCCCGTTCGGGGGGGCCGGCAAAGAACGGGTTGCGGAGGTCTCCGTCGATGAGGAGCACGGAATGGCCCAAACGAGAAAAGCTCGTGGCGAGCGCCAGTGCGGTGCTGGACTTGCCTTCCCCGGCCCGCGAGCTCGTGATCAACAAGCTTTTCGGGGCACCTCGGTCGGTAGAAAACCGCAATGAGGTGAGGAGCGAGAAATAGGCTTCCGAAATCGCTGAACCCGGGTCATCGAGCTCGGCGGCAAGGGCTTTCGACCGGGCGAGCTTCGGCGTTGCTCCGAGCGGGGCGATATGAAGCTTGTCCCGCACATCATCGGGCGTTTTAATCGTGTCGTTGATGAATTCCAGGATGAGCGCCGCGCCGATGCCGAGGAGAAGGCCTAGACCTACTCCGACGGCGAGGTTGAACGGTAGATTGGGAGAATAAGGACTTCCCGGAGTTTCGGCCTCGTCCACCACCGACACGGCGTTGGTTCCGATGCCGCCCGCGACGCCAATCTCTTTGTAACGCTGAAGCAGTGCGTCATAGAGAGACCGGTTGGTGTCCGCCTCCCGAAGGAGGATATTGTACTCGATGCCCTTGGACCGAAGATTCTGCACGGTCCCGCGAAGTTGTCCAACTCGCTGCCTTAAAGAATTTTCTTCAGCAGCAGCCGCCCGGTATTCGGCCAGCATGGTATTGGACTGGCTCCCGGCCGCTCGGCCCGCCTCCGCACCGATCAGCCTCTTTAATGAGTCGATCCGTGAGCGAAGCGCTACCAGGTCGGGATGCATCGGCTTCAGGAGCGTGCGCTTTTCCTGAAACTCGGCCTCCAAGGTGCCCACCTGCTGACGCAGCCCGGATGTGCGCGCCTCCTGCTCGGCCGTCTCACCCACCGAGCGGGACTGGCGATAACGTTGCTCGGCAGCGATGCGCTTCGTCTGGGCCATTGCCAAGGCGTCGTTGAGCGTCACCAAAGAGGATCCCTCCAGCGAGCTTGGCGCCGAGCCGCTCTTGGGCGAGTCGCCTTCGTCCCCGCCCCCGCCCCCGCCGTTGCCGCCTGTTTCTACAATACCGGCGCTGTTGGCGTAGGCGACGACCTGACGCTCCGATCTTTCGAGATCCGCCTTCACCTTTGCGATCTGCTTCGACAGGAAATCACGCGCATAAGAGGAGGCGTCGTAGCGCCGCTCGAGATTGGAGTTGATGAAGCTGCGCGCAAAACTGTTCAGGATAGCGGCCGAGAGCCCGGGCGAGTCCGAGGAAAAAGAGATCCTGATGAGCCGGCTGTTGGGCACTGGATCAACGTCGAATCCTGCCTGAAGCTTGCCAGTCGCCGCCTTCTCGCGGATCGGGCGAGCGGCCCCTTGAGGAACGAAGTTCTCATTCGATGCCAGGTTCAGGTCCTGTGCCACCCGAGCAGCCAGGCTCCTGCTCTGCAAGAGACCATATTGCGTTTCGAGGAACTGCGCGTCGTCACGTTCGCCAGACCTTTCTTCCTCGTCTTCCATCACCTCGACGGATGGCGGGTTGATTTCCAGCGTCGCTTGCGCCCGGTACAGCGGCGTCGTCAGGAGCGTGATGACCACTGCCCCGGCAATGGCGAGCGTAATCGCGCCCAGGATGAGCCAGCGCCATTCCACGAAGATTCGCCGGAGCGCTGCCAGACCCAGGTCTGGACCAGCATGAGCCTCGGTCTGGTCGGCTGGCATGCCACCATGGATGTCCTGCACCACCACCCACCGCGGCTCGCCGCCGCCAGGACGCATTGCTTTATTCATGCTCGGAGATGACCTTCCGGTTGATCAGCATCAGAAGGGACGGAAGATAGACAGGATCGGCAGCGCAGAAAGCAGTTCTTTCTGAGCTGCCTTAAGAGACGAGCCATCCACCACGATGATGTCACCAGGATAAATTTGAGGATCCTCCGCTTCGCCCCGCCGAATCCGGGTGAGGTCGAACGCGGCAGCCATCCGCTGTCCCTGGATTTGCCTAAAGACCGCGATCCGGCGTGGGTTTGCCGACTCGGTTGGGCCCTTTGCCATGGCGATCGTCTGGAGCAAAGTCACTGGTCCGACCACCGGATACATGCCCGGCGAACTGACGGCCCCATCGACCGTGACCTGTCGCGCGGCAGAGGCTTTGAGCCCGACGCTGACCTGCGGAGACTCATAATAATCCTTGCCGAGGCGCCGCACCAACTCCGCCTGCAACTGGCGCGCCGTGATCCCGGCCGCGCGCACTTCGCCGACCAATGGGAGAAAGATGTTGCCGGTCAGATCGACCTGATAATCCTTGCTGAGATCCTGCGACTTGAAGACTTCGATACTAAGCGTATCGAGCGGCGCGATCTTGTAATCCTCGTCCACAGCCGCCACCGACGGCGTATCCGGACGCCCGAAACCTTGAACCTCGTATGGAATAGGGCCGCCCCGCTGGGCGGTGCAGGCGCCGAGCGAGAGAAGCACGAGCGCCCCTGCAAAAATTCGAACGATCAGGCTGGCAGATGTCGATGAATGATGAATTGGCCTGGGCATCACAGATACTCCCCTGGCAGCGGGTGAAGCGACGTTATACCGGCTGCTTTTTCCGATAGATAGCGGCCGCTCGGGCTGGCGACGGCGCCGCCCCATAGTGGCACATGCCGGACGCGCTTACGCCGGGGGCCTCGAAGCTGCAACTTTTCTGCCGCGCAAAGTCGCGGAGCATGCTGATGCTCCTGGTGGAAGCGTACGGCCGGTTCTGGATCTCCGCGGCACGTTGCTTGCTGGAGGGCGGATCCGTAGATGCTAGACCATGGCGGAAACAGTGCTGATCTCGATCAATGCCTCATGGAACATCATCAACTTTCGCCAAGGGCTCGTATCGGCTCTTCGGGATCGTGGTTACCGCGTCGTGGTGGTTGCACCCGAAGACGAATACAGCGCGCAGGTGCGCGCACTTGGCGTCGAACATATTCCGCTGAAGATGAATAAGAAGGGCCTTTCGCCGGCGCAGGACCTGCTTCTGCTCGCGCGTTATTATAAGCTCCTGCGTTCGGTGAAGCCCGACGTGTTCCTGGGCTATACGCCGAAGCCCAACATCTATGGCTCGATCGCCTGCCACCTGCTCGGCGTTCCGGTGATCAACAACGTTGCGGGCCTCGGCACGGCTTTCATCAAGGAAGGGTGGCTCGCCAAGCTCCTCACCTTTATGTACTTGGTGGCGTTCCGGCGCTCTCGAACAATATTCTTTCAGAACCGCGATGATCAGGACCTGTTTCTCTCAGGCGGGGTGGTGCGGGCGCACCAGGCGCGGCTTCTCCCCGGATCCGGGATCGATCTGAGCCGCTTCAGGTCCGGCACCGCTCCGCAGCAGGCCGGCCGCAGCTTTCGATTCCTGCTGGTGGCGCGGCTGCTCTGGGACAAGGGAATTGGCGAATATGTCGAGGCGGCAAGACGTCTTCGGGACGAGGCGCCGGAGGTGCGCTGCCAGCTCCTCGGCTTTGCCGACGCCGAGAATAGAACGGCCATTACTCAAAGGCAGGTACAAACATGGGTAGAGGAGGGGGTCGTCGATTATCTTGGGCATGCCGCCGACGTGCGGCCGTTCATTGCGGCGGCTGACTGCGTCGTGCTCCCATCCTATCGGGAGGGCCTGCCGCGGGTCCTGCTGGAGGCTGCCGCCATGGCCAAGCCGCTGATCGCCACGGACGTTCCCGGCTGCCGGCATCTTGTTCAAGATGGGAAGAACGGCTTCTTGTGCACCGTCCGCGATGCGCAGTCGCTTGCCGACACGATGTTGAAGATGGTGCGTCTGCCGGCCGACGAGCGGCAGCGGATGGGGGCCTTCGCGCGGAGCAACGTCGAAGAGGAATTCGACGAAAGGATCGTGATCGACCGCTATCTGCTTGCGGTCAGCGATGCCTTGGGCGGAAAGCCGGGCCAATTCTGAATCGCGCTTGCCTGATCAGCGCGATCCGAACCCGCTGAAGACGGTCCTGAACGTTCCGCTAAGGATCAGCAGGTC
>Ga0136611_10000640_pt1 | contig 23505 bp, 22 predicted proteins | sample AntDrymUQ2232306_2_FD_106645 | JGI IMG/M metagenome (GOLD analysis project Ga0136611, IMG submission 106645) | Polar desert sand microbial communities from Dry Valleys, Antarctica - metaG UQ223 (23.06) | ecosystem: Environmental > Terrestrial > Soil > Desert | place: Antarctica: Dry Valley...
ATAGAAACAAATTACCTGCATTTTAATTCTGCTGCCTTGCTAGATGCGGCGAAAGGGTATGAAACTCATCTGGATGAAGGTGGTAAAATGATGATTACTCTTGCTGGTGCCATGAGTACTGCAGAACTCGGAATTTCGCTTGCAGAAATGATTCGTCAGGATAAAGTCGCCATCATTTCATGCACAGGTGCTAACCTGGAAGAAGATATAATGAACCTAGTGGCTCACTCGCATTATAAACGCGTCCCCAATTACCGTGATTTGAGTCCGCAGGACGAATGGGATCTTCTTGAGAACCATTATAACCGGGTTACCGATACCTGCATCCCAGAAGAGGAAGCTTTCAGAAGGTTGCAGAAGCACATTCACAAAATCTGGAAAGATGCTGATAATGCCCGAGAAAGATATTTCCCTCATGAGTACATGTATAAAATGTTGTTGAGCGGCGACCTGGAGCAGTATTATGAGATCGACCCTAAAAACTCATGGATGCTGGCTGCAGCAGAAAAAAATCTGCCAATTGTTGTTCCCGGATGGGAAGATTCAACTATGGGAAACATTTTTGCTTCCTATGTGATGAAAAAGGAGCTTAAGGCTCTAACTGTTAAGAGCGGCATTGAATATATGGGTTGGCTTGCCGACTGGTATATTGCAAATTCTTCCGGCAAAGGAATAGGGTTTTTTCAGATTGGAGGTGGAATAGCTGGTGATTTCCCCATCTGTGTTGTGCCCATGCTTTATCAGGATATGGAAATGGAAAATATCCCTTTCTGGAGTTATTTCTGTCAAATCTCAGATTCTACAACGTCTTTCGGATCTTACTCCGGAGCTGTACCAAATGAAAAAATCACCTGGGGTAAACTGGATATCCATACGCCTAAGTTTATAGTTGAATCTGATGCTACTATTGTAGCCCCATTAATTTTTGCCTGGGTTTTGAGGCAGTAGCACTTTGTTTTAATTTGGCAAGTAAAATTCATTACTTGACTCGTCTTAATACCTGCTTGCCGATATAACTAACTGTGCATTAGGTAGTTTAGTATTAATTTAGAACGATTACAAATTAGTAATATTAGTCACCTTAATGTCATGGTTAAGTGAATAAAACCTACTTTTGTCATCGAAAATGGTGTCCAAATATCAATTGGCTGATTTTCAATTATACATTTCAATTTTTTAGCATTAAATACTCAATATGAGAAGCATCTCATTATTTTTTAGAAGTGTTACCAACGCTCTGTTATTCTTGTCCGTTATTGCAGCGGTAACTGTTTCTTCTGCTAATGCGCAGGATGTTGCAGCAGGAGGAGCGATTTTCAAGCAAAAGTGTACCGCCTGTCACGCCCTTGACAAGGCTGTTGTTGGTCCCGCTTTGGCAGGTATAGATACTAAATATGACGAAGCCTTTCTGATCAAATGGATCAAAAATGCTCCAGCGTTCATCGCAAGTGGTGACCCGACAGCTATAAAAGCTGGCGAGTATTCTCCTGCAATGATGTCTGCTTTCCCCGAACTTTCTGACGATGATATCAAAAATATCATTGCATATGTTAAGGTTGGAGAAGCTAAGCCTGCCGCCGGAGCAGTTGATGCTGGTACTGCAGCTAGTGGTTCAGGAGAAATAAGCAACTTCATGATCTTCGGTCTGATCGCCGTTATCATCATTGCCTTTCTAGTGATTGTGGTTCTGAATCGAGTAATTCGTACTCTTGAACGGGTAATGCTGCAAAAACAGGGTATACTTATCGAAGAAGAAGAAGGGGTTGAGCCTGGCGATAAATTTGCAGGTCTGAAGAAACTAAGCAAGAACAAGAAGTTCATTTTATTTATAGTCCTTCTGGTTGTTATTTTCCTTGGGTCAGCGGGATGGATGGGAATGTGGGAAACAGGCGTTCATACAGGTTACCAGCCAGTACAGCCTATTAAGTTTTCACACCAACTTCACGCTGGATTAAACAAAATAGACTGTCAGTATTGCCATTCAGGTGCATTTACTTCAAAAAATGCCACTATTCCATCATTGAATGTTTGTATGAACTGCCATAATTATGTGACTGCATCAGAGAAATATGATGGTAAGACATCTCCTGAAATCCAAAAAATTTACACTGCCCTTGATTATAACGAGACCACGAAGCAATACGGTAGTAATACCAAACCTGTTGAGTGGATCCGAATTCATAACCTGCCAGATCTGGCTTATTTCAATCACTCACAGCACGTTGCCGTAGCGGGAATCGAATGCCAGAAATGTCACGGTCCTATCCAGACGATGGAAGAGATTTATCAGTATGCACCACTAACTATGAAATGGTGTATTAACTGCCATAAAGAAACTGAAGTGGACCACAAAGACAATCCATATTACGACAGACTAATTGCTGCTCACGATAAATTGAAAAAAGGTGAGAAGGTTACAGCAGCGGTATTGGGTGGTTTAGAGTGTAGCAAGTGCCACTACTAAGAAGATAATTTTAAGAAAACATACGTATACAGTTATATAGCTTAAATGGAAAGCAATAAGAAATACTGGAAAGGTTTAGAAGAGCTGCAGAATACCAAAGATTTCGTTGAGAACAACAAAAACGAATTCGCTGAATCGCTTCCTATGGAAGAGGTTCTGAATGAAGCCGGCTTGAGCACCGTAACTCCACGACGCGACTTTTTAAAAGCGCTTGGATTTGGCTTAGGTGCAGTAACCCTGGCAGCTTGTCAGCAAACCCCTGTTCATAAATCAATTCCCTATTTAGTTAAGCCGGAAGAGATTGTACCAGGAATTCCAAATTATTATACTTCTACTTTTAATGGCCATAGTGTTCTGGTTAAAACTCGTGAAGGCCGTCCGATAAAAATCGAAGGAAATCCGAATTGTATTTTGAGCAAAGGAGCTTTAGATGCTAAAGGACAAGCCTCGGTACTAGATCTATATGATGTATCAAAATTAAAAGGGCCTGTTGTTAATGGTGACGATACCTCATGGGATAAGGCAGATCAATTTGTTAAAACGGAATTATCTAAAACAGGTGGGAAAAGCATACGTATTGTGTCTTCCACAATAAACAGTCCATCAACCAAAGCTGTTATCGCAGATTTTATAACTAAATATCCAGCAGCTAAGCATATTCAGGTTGATGCAGTTTCCTATTCAGGTATAATTAAAGCGAACGAAGCAAGCTTCGGTAACGCCGTCCTACCGAGATACCGTTTCGAGAATGCTGATGTAATTGTCAGTTTTGGCGCCGACTTTTTGGGAAGCTGGATCTCGCCACTAGAATTTAGTACTCAATACGCTTCTAAAAGAAATAATACGGCGCTGAAAGGCGGTAAGATGTCTCGTCATATTCAATTCGAGACAGGCATGAGTATAACTGGTACTAATGCTGATGCACGTATTCCTCTGAAACCATCAGAAGAAGGCATTGCATTGCTTAACTTATATGCTGCTCTGGGCGGGTCTGTTTCTGGTGGAAAAAAATTACCAAATCAGAAAGCTGAAACAGCTGTTATGCTGGCAGCAAAAGAATTATCAGCAGCCAAAGGCAGAAGCCTTGTAGTTTCCGGATCAAATGATATTTCAACCCAATCAGTAGTAAATGCTATTAACTCTCTTCTTGGAAGTTATGGTACTACAATAGATCTTGATAATCCGTCATACCAATTTACCGGTAACGATGCCGATTTTGTTCAGTTAGTTAGCGAAATGAACACTGGATCTGTTGGGGCAGTATTCTTCCTGAATAGTAATCCAGCTTATGACTACGCCGATGCCAAGGCATTCAGCGATGCACTTGCCAAAGTGGCGCTTCGCGTTTCTTTCGCCGATCGTAAAGATGAAACTGCTTCTTTATGTCAGGTTATTGCTCCAAACCATCACTACCTGGAATCATGGGGCGACTCAAATCCGGTGGAAGGTTATTACACCATAGCACAACCTACCATTAATCCTGTTTATAATACCCGTAATGCTGAGCAAGGTCTGTTGATCTGGTCTGATAACGCTGTTCAGGATTATTATCAATATATCCAGAATAACTGGACTAAATCTGTTCTAGCTCAAAGCGGCACAACCTGGAAAGAATTATTACAGAAAGGATCAGTAGCCATGTCTCCAAAGTCTGGTGGCAGTAGTGCATCAGCTGGTGATGTTGGCGCTGCTGTTTCTGCTATCGTTGCGCAAAGTAATGCACTTTCAAAAGGTGGTGATAATGGGGTAGAACTTCAATTATATGTAAGCACTGCAATTGGCGATGGAAAGTTAGCAAACAACCCATGGTTACAGGAGTTACCTGATCCGGTTTCAAAAGTTACCTGGGATAATTATGCAGCTATCGGTCCGAAGTATGCTGAGAAGTTAGGAATTGGCGAATTCGACCTGGTTACAGTTAAAACAGATACATACGAGGTTACTTTACCGGTACTTATTCAACCAGGTCAGGCATCTGGAACGGTTTCTATTGCTGTTGGATACGGTCGTACAATGGCCGGCAAGGCTGCAGTGGAAGTTGGTAAAAATGCCTATCCTTTCTTAAAGTTAGTAAACGGAACCTTACAGGGAAATGCTGCTGCAACTATAAGCAAAGCAGGTGGAGTTTATGAGCTTGCTCAAACGCAAACTCACCATTCAATTGAGGGTAGGAATATTGTCCGCGAAACTACTTTAAAAGACTACTTAAAAGATCCTAATCATGGCACGGGCCACGGTCATGTAAATCATGTTGATCTTTGGAATGAGTATGAGATGCCGGGTCACAATTGGGTGATGGCGATCGATCTGAATTCATGTACTGGTTGCGGAGCTTGTATCGTAGCTTGTAATGCTGAAAATAACATTCCTGTTGTTGGACGTGACGAGGTTCGTAAGCGCCGTGAAATGCACTGGATACGAATTGACCGTTATTACACGGCTAACGACAATGGTAACAAAGTAACTAAGGAAGATGAAATGGAAGATCTGGAGACCATGGACAACGTGTCTGTGATTCACCAGCCAATGCTTTGTCAGCATTGTGATCATGCTCCATGTGAAACTGTTTGTCCGGTTTTGGCAACCGTTCACTCGTCAGAAGGTTTGAACCAGATGGCTTACAACCGTTGTATCGGAACAAGATATTGCGCAAATAACTGCCCGTACAAAGTACGCCGTTTCAACTGGTTCAACTACTGGAATGATTCCCGTTTTGATAATTATATGAACAATGAGTTTACACAGTTAGTGTTAAACCCTGATGTAAGCACTCGTTCACGTGGTGTGATGGAAAAATGCTCCATGTGTGTTCAACGTATTCAAGCTGGTAAACTTGAGGCAAAACTAGATAAACGCACCTTGAAAGACGGCGATATCAAAATGGCATGTCAGCAAACTTGTCCTACTAATGCGATTATTTTCGGAGATGGAAACGATCCAAATTCTGAAGTTTCAAAGGCATTGAAGAGCGAGCGTACCTACTATGTACTTGAGGAGATCAATACAAAACCAGGTGTTGGATATCAAACAAAAGTTAGAAATACTGTAGAGGTTTAATACAAGAAATTCAATAAAGATATGTCATCTCATCACGAGTCTATACTTAGAGAACCATTAATTACCGGTGAAAATATTACCTACTCCAGGGTCACCGAAGATATATTGGTTCCGGTAGAAAATAAGCCTAACAAAGCCTGGTGGATTGGATTCATCATTTCGGCTATAGGGGCAGGCCTATGGGTTTTCGCAGTAAGCTGGACGTTTTGGTTCGGTATTGGCGAGTGGGGGTTGAATAAAACAGTGGGTTGGGCCTGGGATATCACAGGTTTCGTTTGGTGGGTAGGTATTGGTCACGCAGGAACACTTATATCTGCCGTTCTTTTACTCTTCAGGCAGAACTGGCGTAACTCTATTAACCGATCCGCAGAGGCGATGACGATATTTGCCGTTATTTGTGCCGCTACTTATATTATTTCCCACATGGGACGCCCATGGATGTTTTATTGGGCATTGCCATTGCCGAATCAGTTCGGTTCGTTATGGGTAAACTTTAATTCGCCATTGGTATGGGATGTATTTGCGATCTCAACTTACTTCTCGGTATCGTTGGTATTCTGGTACACAGGTCTGCTTCCTGACATCGCTACTATCCGCGACCGTGCAACGGGATTACGCCGTCGTATTTATTCAATCCTTTCCTTTGGCTGGAATGGTTCAGTTAAAACCTGGCAGCGTTTTGAACTTGTTTCATTGATTCTTGCAGGTGTTTCTACTCCTCTGGTACTTTCGGTACACACTATTGTATCCATGGACTTTGCAACATCACTGGTTCCAGGATGGCACACTACTATTTTCCCACCATACTTTGTGGCAGGAGCGATCTTCTCAGGATTTGCAATGGTTCAAACCTTATTGCTTATTGCACGTAAGGTGATGAACTTCGAAAATTATATTACGATGTTCCATATTGAATCGATGAATAAGATCATTATTCTAACAGGTTCTATTGTTGGTGTAGCGTATCTGACTGAGCTTTTCATTGCATGGTACTCCGGTGCTGAATACGAACAGTATGCATTTCTTAACCGTGTAAGCGGACCATATTGGTGGGCTTATTGGACAATGATGACATGTAACGTGTTTACGCCCCAAATCTTCTGGTTTAAGAAAGTACGTACGAGCATCGCATGGTCATGGATCCTTTCAATCGTTGTAAACATCGGGATGTGGTTCGAACGTTTTGTAATTATCGTAACCTCATTGCACCGTGATTATCTTCCGTCGAGCTGGGTGATGTTTTACCCAAGCTGGGTTGATGTATGTGTGTTCATTGGATCGATCGGATTATTCTTTACCTTATTCCTGTTATTCCTTAGAGTATTGCCGGCAATTGCTATGGCTGAAGTTAAATTATTGGTAAAAAGCTCAAGCGATCAGGCTAAACAAAAATTAATACGGGAGGGAGCAGTTGACGCAGGAGAGGCCGCATATTATCAAGAGTCTCTCGAAAAATTTGACAGTGTAAAACCCCGGGTAGCCGAATACGAAAAAGCTTAAAGATGAGTAACATAAAATATATTTTAGGTCATTTTGCAGATCCGGATGACCTAATGCACGGGATCGACAAATTACACGAAGGAAACGTTAAAATTTATGACGTGTTTACTCCTATGCCTATCCACGGCATCGAAGATAAGTTGGGTATCAAACGATCCCGTTTAGGTAGGGTAGCGTTTTGTTTTGGTTTAACCGGAACTATTACCGCGGTTGCCATGATCTGGTATATGCTTGTTTTGGATTGGCCTATGAACATTGGAGGGAAGCCTCATTTTGCCTTTCCGGATTTTGTGCCGATCATGTTCGAGTTAACTGTATTGTTTTGTTCATTCGGCATGGTAGGAACTTATTTCTTCGTGAACGACCTGGCTCCGGGACGTGCTCCAAGGGTTATGGATCTTCGTGCAACAAACGATCGATTCGTCGTAGCAATTGATGCAAAGGAAAATCCGTATCACGATAAAATTGACAGCATTTTAAAAGAAGCAGGTGCGGTTGAAATTAAGCACAACGAAAGGAAATATGTTAGTTATGAATAAGGTCCTTATAATATGTAGCGTTTTTTTAGCTGTAGCAACTGCTTCAGTTATATCTTCTTGTTCAAATAATAGAAGCACCGGTCTTGAGTTTGCACGTAATATGTATGATCCGATCGCTTATAATCCGGACCAGCCAAATAAAAATTTTAAGGACGGTAAAACGGCTCAAACTCCTCCAGCTGGAACTATGCCTGTAGGATTCGATAAACTAGATAATTATCCGAATACTCCTGAAGGGTATCAGGCAGCAAGTGCGGGTTTATCGAACCCGCTACCGGTAACTATTCCTACACTCGAACAAGGTAAAACACTTTACCTTAATATGTGCTCTCACTGTCATGGTAATGAAGGAAAAGGCGATGGTTCGATAGTTAAGTTGGGAAAATTCCCCGCGCCGCCATCGTACTCGACTGGAAGCTCTTCAAGGGGTGGTTCGATGAAAGATCTTACAGATGGAAAAATTTATCATGCGATAACTTATGGTGTTAACCTTATGGGGCCGCACAAGTATCAATTAACACCGGAGCAACGATGGAAAATTGTTATGTACGTTCACGAATTACAAAAATTACAATAGTCAATTGCTAAAACCAGATGGGAAATCATAATAATACTCATACTCATAATTTTTCTGAACAATTCGTTTTTTCAGGCAAATTGAAAACCTGGAGCCTTATAGCAATAGTAATAGGTGTTCTGTCAATAGCGTTCGGATTCTTAACTGACCATGCCGAGCGCACCTATGCAAATTTGCTGTTGATGGCATATTACTTCACTTGTGTTTGCGCGATAGGTACATTTTTCATTGCATTGCAGTATGTTGCTCAGGCAGGCTGGGCAACAGGGCTATTAAGGATTCCCCAGGCGATGTCAAGAGTTCTTCCAATCGCTTCAGTGATTCTTTTTGTAGTTTGTGCCGCAGGCCTGATGACGCATAATTTATATCATCATTGGAATGGCGACGGTTTGACTGATCCGGCCAGTCCTAACTATGACAAGCTTATCGCTGGTAAAGCGGTTTATCTAAACGTACCTTTCTTTTTAGCACGTTTGGCGATTTTTTTAGGAGCCTATAGCTTCTTTGCATACTTATTTGCTAGATATGCAGAACGAGAAGCAGCTGAAGGAGGACTTGTATTCTATGATAAAAGTATTAAATGGTCGGCAATTTTTCTTATCATTTTCGGGTTTACTACACCGATCTGGGCCTTTGACACCATCATGTCTCTGGAGGCACACTGGTTTTCCACTATGTTTGGATGGTATAACTTCGCGGCAATGTGGGTTAGCGGCTTATGTGTTATAACCTTGATTGTTATTCTCTTGAAAAAAGGTAGCTATTTATCATGGGTTAATGAAAACCACTTACATGATCTGGGCAAATTTATTTTTGCATTTTCGATTTTCTGGACTTATGTATGGTTTTCACAGTTTCTGCTTATTTATTACGCCAACATACCCGAAGAGACCGTTTACTTTTACAAGAGATGGGAGCCTGAATATCTGACTTGGTTTTGGGTAAACATTATAGTAAATTTTGTTGCACCAATACTTATTCTGATGTCCCGTGGATCAAAACGGGAGACAAACACACTAATGTTTGTTTGTATCATGCTTCTTTGTGGACACTGGCTGGATTATTACATGATGATCATGCCTGGAACTGTTGAAGCTCATCGTGGTTTTGGTATTATTGAAATAGGTATTGCTATTGGATTTACAGGTTTGTTTACATTCCTTACGCTCAATCAGTTGAGTAAGAGATCGATGGTTCCAACTAATCACCCTTTTCTGGATGAAAGCTTGCATCACCAAATTTAATTGTAGTCATACTGGCGAAAGTATTTTTAGTACGAATAAAATGAGGTTAAGAGAAATTTTTAAGATCAGGATTGCTGTTTCAGTATTGTTTGCTTGCGTCCTTGCAGTATCTAATGAAACGGTTTCGGCACAAACGGCTGATAGTACACTGAATTCAATCACAACAGTAGAGGATACTGCTGTGGCGTCTGCAACTCAAATTACACCTTCGTCTGCGCCGCTGATTAGCACGGAGGTTGATACGGTAGCAAGATATTTGAATATGCAGCCGGTAAAGGCAGAAGTAGATCGCTCTGCTGCATATAGATCGGGCGGATACTATCTACTATTATTTATCCTGATTTGCATATTTGTTGGGGTTGTAGGTAAGGTAATTGATGTTTATGAGTTAAGCAGGGATATTCAGGGCAGGAAGGGCGCACGATTTGACGCCCGGAAATTTCAGGGCGCCCTGTTTTTGATCATACTTTTCATTGGGCTTTATGGAGTTTATTGGTCATACGCCGTTCAGGGTAAAATGAGTGTGCACGAATCAGCGTCAGAACATGGTCTTGATATTGATTTAATGTTTAATATAACACTCGTTCTTACAACCATTGTATTCATACTTACCCATATTGCGCTTTTTGGATTTTCTTATCAATATCGTGGATCGAAAGAGAGGAAAGCATATTTCTATCCGCACAATAATGCTCTCGAGCGGCTGTGGACAATTGTCCCAGCAATTGCTTTGACTATCCTTGTGCTCCTCGGCTTCTTTACCTGGAGAAGCATCACAAATGTTTCTGAAGAAGATCAAAAGAAAGCAATCAACATAGAAGTCGTAGGCGAACAGTTTAAATGGAATCTTCGATACTCGGGAGGTGATAATTCTATCGGTAAACGTAATTTTAAATTAACAACACCAACAAACGGATTGGGAATCGACTTTACAGATCAAAAGAGTTGGGATGATCAACTAGTAGGTGAAATCGTGATCCCTGTTGGAAAGCCTGTACGTTTTACAATTGGGTCAAAAGATATTCTCCACAGCTTTTATCTTCCTGATTTTAGAGTCCAGATTAATGCTGTCCCGGGAATGCCAACATATTTTCAATTCACTCCGCGCTTAACAACGGTGCAAATGAGGGAAAAACGGAATAACCCTGCCTACGATTATGTTTTGCTTTGCGCGAAAATATGTGGATCAGGTCATTATAATATGCAGTCAAAAGTTACCGTAGTATCTGAGGCAGAGTATGCGGTATGGATCGCTAAGCAGCCTCTGTTCTATAATGACGATGTAAAAAAGGAGCTTCAGCTTGCTGAGCAAAAGAGTGCAGATAAGAGTAAGAAAATTGCGTTAAATACTAATACAACCACCAAATAATTATGGCAAGCACAGCATTACACGATACAGCCGTACTTCACCACCACGACGATCACGGTCATGATCACGGTCATCATAAGGAAACATTTATTACTAAATATATCTTTAGCCAGGATCATAAAATGATCGCGAAACAATTCCTTATCACCGGAATATTCATGGCTGTTATCGCAATGATCCTCTCGGTTTTATTCAGATTGCAACTGGCCTGGCCAGATCAAAGTTTCCCTTTATTAGAAACATTCCTAGGAAGCAAATGGGCAGAGGGAGGAAGAATAAAACCTGATTTTTATCTGGCTCTGGTAACCATTCACGGGACCATGATGGTATTCTTTGTGTTAACTGCCGGGTTGAGCGGTACGTTTAGTAACCTTCTTATACCGCTGCAATTGGGAGCAAGGGATATGGCATCACCATTCCTGAATATGCTTTCATATTGGTTCTTCTTTTTATCTTGCTGTATCATGATGTCTTCTTTCTTTGTAGAGAGCGGGCCTGCCAGTGCTGGATGGACTGTTTATCCGCCACTTTCTGCATTACCCAAGGCGATAAGTGGGTCGGGGACAGGTATGACGCTTTGGCTCATAAGTATGGTCTTCTTTATCGCATCAGCACTTATCGGTGCCTTGAATTATATTTCAACGGTATTAAATATGCGTACCACTGGTATGGACATGTGGAAAATGCCTTTGACCATATGGGCATTCTTTCTAACAGCGATAGTTGGTGTTCTTTCCTTCCCGGTTCTGGTTTCAGCAGTTGTGTTATTGATATTCGATCGTAGCTTCGGCACAAGTTTTTATTTATCAGATATTGTAGTTGCTGGTCAAATATTGCCTAATCAAGGAGGTAGCCCGGTATTATGGCAGCACCTGTTCTGGTTCCTTGGACACCCCGAAGTTTACATCGTAATTATGCCTGCCTTAGGTATAACCTCAGAAGTTATAGCAACCAATTCACGTAAGCCAATTTTTGGTTACCATGCGATGGTTTACTCGTTGATAGGTATTACAGTTTTATCATTCATCGTTTGGGGGCACCATATGTTCGTAACGGGCATGAATCCATTTCTCGGAGGTGTGTTCATGATCACAACGCTGATTATTGCTGTACCTTCTGCTGTAAAGACATTCAACTATCTGGCTACAATCTGGCGTGGTAATCTAAGGTTTACACCGGCCATGCTTTTTGCTATCGGACTTGTTTCATTCTTTATTTCAGGAGGGTTAACCGGGATCTTCTTGGGTAATGCTGCGCTTGACATCAATCTTCATGATACCTATTTTGTTGTAGCTCACTTTCACCTGGTAATGGGCGCTGCGGCGATCTTTGGTATGCTTTGCGGTGTTTATCACTGGTATCCAAAAATGTTTGGACGTTTGATGGATGAAAGATTAGGATATATCCATTTTTGGCTAACATTCATTGGTGCTTACCTGGTATTCTTCCCGATGCACTTTATGGGTATTGATGGGGTTCCACGTCGTTACTATGCATTTACTGAATTTGCGTTTATGCAAGAGTGGTTAACGGTAAATGTTTTCATTACTTGGGCAGCTATAATTTCGGCACTGGCACAGGTTGCATTTTTATGGAACTTCTTTTACTCAATGTATTATGGAAAAAAGACCAGCCAGAATCCATGGGAGTCTAATACACTTGAATGGACGGCGCCGGTCGAACATCTGCATGGAAACTGGCCGGGCGAAATCCCTACTGTTTATCGCTGGCCATATGACTATAGTAAACCTGGTCATCACGAAGACTTTATACCTCAAACCACACCATTCTCTGAAACGATGAGCTCTAATCTTCAGCATGATTTTGAAGATAATCCGGAAGCAGAACTTATTCAGCAGGAATGGGAAAGAAAGCAGGCTTCAAAAACCACGGCCGTCGAAGAAATTAAATAGAAAGAAGGGATATCCTGCTGACGATTCGAATGATTGTCGGCAGGATCTACCAGTCACTCTTCTTCTGTAGACAGTCCGCGAGGGCTTTTTAAAAACCGAAATGTATCCTTCAAGTGAGAAGAGATTCCTGGCTATTAATAATATCTCTGTTGTAGCTCTTTTTCTGCTTATCCTGGCCGGTGGTATTGTCCGCAGCACTGGTTCCGGAATGGGTTGCCCGGACTGGCCAAAATGCTTCGATCAGTTTATTCCTCCCACTGACATTTCCCAGATTCCTGCAAATTACCAGCAGAAATATGTTGACAAAAGGGTTCAAAAGAACGAGCGCTTTGCAAAAACATTGGATTTGATGGGATACGGAGAACTTGCTTTTAGGATAAGAAATGACAAAAGTATTTTGCAGCCTGATGAATTCAATGCTTCGAAGACCTGGACGGAATATATCAACAGGCTTCTTGGAGCGTTAGTTGGCCTCCTTTTAATAGCGTGTGTATGGTTCTCATTTACCTATTTGAAATCGACTAAGCGAATTTTCTACTGGAGTTTATTTAATTTAATTCTCGTAGGATTCCAGGGATGGCTGGGGTCGATTGTGGTTTCAACCAATTTACTGGCTTGGGTTGTGACAGTGCATATGCTAGTGGCAATAGCGATACTGGCAATTTCGATCTATACCTATTATGAAGCGAGAGCCCTTCGGGATAAAAGTATTTTGACAAATATTAACGCCGGTTGGATCACCGCGCTGGCATATGTCGGTTTGCTGCTTACTATAATTCAAATCACATTAGGAACTGAAGTGCGTGAGCAGATTGACGTCGTATCGTCAGCCATGGATACCCTGAATAGGGCAGAATGGGTTTCCCAGGTAGGGGCCAACTTTGTATATCATCGTGATCTGGCAATTCTCGTGATAATTGTAAATGTATCATCATTTATGGTGATTAGGAAGAGATATCCGATTGATGGATACCAGTATAAATATATATCATATGTACTTTTGTTAATTGTACTGCAAATCATTACTGGTTTGATTCTTTCTTACATGGGATTGCCGCCATTTGCACAAGCAATACATATTTTGCTGGCTACTCTCGTTTTTGGTGCTCAATTTTACCTTCTTCTGCTTTTGAAAAAAAGCAGATTGGAAATACTTAACTGAAAAAATATAGTGAGAAAATTCATCTCCGATTTTAATAAACTTATTAAATTAAGGTTAACCCTTACGGTAGTATTTTCTGCGTCTATTTGTTTTTTAATGGGAAGCAAGCAACAGGGCGATATCAACTGGATCAACTGGATGATCCTTACCATTGGTGGGTTTCTTGTAACTGGCGCAGCGAATGGCTTTAATGAGATCATTGAAAAAGATCTGGATAAGCTGATGAAGAGAACCATGGATCGTCCAATTCCGGCCATATGACTACCGGGCAAGCGCTGGTTTTAAGCCTGATTATGGGTATAGGTGGAACATATTTGTTATTGCTGTTGAATTTCCCAACAGGTGTGCTATCGGTTTTTTCTATATTCCTATATGCATTCGTTTATACTCCAATGAAGCGTAAGTCGCCCATTGCCGTATTCATTGGAGCTTTCCCGGGCGCTCTACCGCCACTTATTGGATATTTCGCGGCCTTTCACGAGCCTCAAATCTCATGGATACCTGTAATTCTGTTCTTAATTCAGTTTGTCTGGCAGTTTCCCCATTTCTGGGCCATTGCCTGGGTGTTGGATGAAGATTATAAACGTGCAGGATTTAGATTACTGCCAACAACCCGACGGGATAAAACGAGTGCATTTATTACTTTAATATCAACTATTATTTTAATACCGGTCAGTCTGATGCCCACATTGTATTTAATGCCCTCCGGTCAGGCATTTGGCGGAGATATTTACGGTGTAATTGCGCTGATCGCGGGACTGTATTTTTTCTGGCAGGCTGTTCAGCTTTTTGTAAAGCAAGATGTTCCCTCAGCAAAACAATTGATGTATACTTCTTTCTTTTATTTACCCCTGCTTCAATTAACCCTTTTGTTTGACTTTATAGCAAAATAATATGGATCAATTACCAGTTGAAGACATGCAAAGCCTGAAGGCAAGAAAGTTCCTGATGTGGCTTTTTATCATTTCTTCTTTTATGATGTTCGCTGCTTTAACCAGCGGTTTTATTGTTTACACCGAAGGAAACGCCGAACGCGGAATCAAAGTCCTGTTGCCGAAAGCTTTTATTTACAGCACGATAATTATAATAATTAGCAGTCTTACTATGCATCTTGCTTTTCTCTCTGGTAAAAAGCTGGATTTCGGTAAGCAGAAGTTGTACACAGTGTTGACGATCCTGCTTGGAATAGCTTTCTTTATCAGTCAATATAGCGCATGGTCCATCCTTACTAATGCTGGTGCTTATTTTGTAAATTATAATGCATCTCAATCGTTCATATACGTATTTACCGGAGCCCCACTTATTGCACATATTTGCCGGTATAGTTATGCTTATTTATTCCCTAGTTGGGAAAATGAGAAACATCCCCCAAGTTCGCAATTTATTTCGCCTTGAAGTGACATCCATTTTTTGGCATTTTATAGATATCCTATGGATTTATCTATATGTTTTCTTACTTTTGAATCAATAACAAATCATTATACCATCGCTTAAATGAGTACTGCTGTATCAAAACTTGATGAAATAAGAACTGACGCCTGGAGCGGCGGAAAGTCGCCTTTTGCTGTAGAATATGGAAAGCTGATGATGTGGTTCTTCCTTCTGTCGGATGCGTTTACATTTTCCGCATTTCTGATCTATTACGGTGCGCTGCGTTTTAGCAAGTTAACCTGGCCGGATCCGGATGTGGTATTCCAATCCATTCCCGGTCTTGCAGACCATGGCTATCCATTGGTATTCGTTGGTATCATGACGTTTATCTTGATCATGAGTTCCGTTACCATGGTTCTTGCGGTCGAAGCCGGGCATCGTAATTCAAAAAAGGAAGTAGTTTGGTGGATGATCGCAACGATAATTGGTGGAGCAATGTTCCTGGGGTGCCAGGCCTTAGAGTGGTCTCATTTGCATCATGAAGGATATTGGTGGGGTAGTTTCCCGGCATCATACACTGGTGTTGATATGGTCGGCGCGCTTCAATTTTCAAACCTTTTCTTTACCATTACAGGCTTCCATGGCTTTCACGTTTTTACTGGGGTCATCGTTAATATAATTATCACATTAATGGTTGTCTCAGGAGTATTCCAACGGCGCGGAAGTTACTTAATGGTTGAAAAGGTTGGCCTTTACTGGCACTTTGTAGACCTTGTCTGGGTTTTTGTATTTACTTTCTTCTATTTAGTTTAATATCAGATAAATCATATAAAATGTCTGCAGAACACACACACGACGAGCATGGAACAGCGCATGCAGAACATGAAGGAATGACCAAAAAGAAAATTTGGCAGGTTTTCTTTTACATGCTGGGTATTACTGCAATTGAGTTCTTTATTGCACTTTATCTTCTTCCAAAGGGAATTATAGGCCATGGTATTGGTAATTTCATTTATGTTATACTGACACTGGTTAAAGCATTTTATATCGTTGCTTATTTCATGCATCTCAAGTTTGAAAAATTTGCTTTGAAAACAGGGATTATGGTTTCACTCGTTTTCATAATATATTTTATAATTCTAATGCTTACTGAAGGTTCCTACCAGTATCTTCACATGAATTAATGACGTCACCCGCTTTTCCGGTTAAAAAGATCCTGATCCTGCTGATTTTATTTGTAGTGCCGGGATCTTTGTATTATCTGCTTAAAGCTAAGGGAGAAAACAGGTATCGTCCCTTAGCGATATATGGGCTAAAAAAGCCGGCTTCGACCTATCACACTAAAAGAGGAAAACAGATTCGTGATACCTTGTATCATCAGATACGGGATTTTAAATTGGAAAACCAAAATGGAGATGTTGTTTCGTTCCCCGCCGACAGCAGTCAAATAACAATTGTTAATTTCTTCTTCTCTCGTTGCCCAACGTTTTGCTCAAGCATGAACAAAGAGATGGCAAGAGTGGCTAAGATCAATAATGGAAACCGTCTTTTAAGGTTTATTTCGATTAGTGTGGATCCCGATTTTGACCAACCGAATGTATTGAAAGCGTATAGCAAGCAGTATGTTGCTGAAAATCAAAAATGGGATTTCCTTACCGGAGATAAAAAACTTGTTTACTTGCTGGCGAAAGAGGATTTCCTGGTTGATGCCTTCCAGGATACGACCAGAGAATTGAATTACATACATAGTCCAATGATCATCCTGGTTGATACGAAAAAGAGGATTAGGGGCTTTTATGATTCGACAGGAGGAAATGATAAGATGAATTTACTTGCAGATGAGATCAGAGTTTTGATGGCCGAAGAATTGCGGAACGTTAAAGATCGGTAGTCACATATCAAATAGCCATGAATGATAAATCTATAACGAGGCTGATACTGGGTGTATCAATTTTCGTTTTCGCCGTCGTTGTTATCCTGCAAAGTAAAATACTAACGGTTTTTCCCGACAAGGCAGCTATTCCATCATGGGTATTTTTTCTTCCAACATTAAATGCAATTATCAACGGAACCTGCAGTGTACTTTTAATACTCTCTTTATATTTTATCAGGAGAAAAGACATATCGACGCATAAAAAGCTTAACATCACTACTTTTATTCTATCATCGCTTTTCCTTGTTTCCTACATTATTTTCCATGCCACTGGAATCAAAACAACGTATGGGGGAACAGGAGCTATACGAACTATTTATTATTTCATTCTTGTCACCCACATCATCCTTGCCGCAATTGTTTTACCACTAGTTCTTTTTAGCTTCCAAAAGGGATTGCAAATGCAGGTAGAAAAGCATAAAAGATTAGTCAGATGGAGTTATCCGATCTGGTTATATGTTACTATTTCAGGAGTAGTGGTATACCTTATGATTTCGCCATATTATACATTTTAGGCCCTGTCTGACACTGAGAGGCCCGACATTCTATTGCCCTTGTTCTGGTACCTCCAACTAGACGACTGAAGCAAAACCGGATTTTTAATTCCTTTTTCTTTACCATATCTTTGTGGCATGAAAACCGTTAAAAACTCCATCCTGCTTTTCATGTTTTCCTTTTTGCTCACTGCCACCTCTGAAGTTTCCGCGCAATGCGCTATGTGTACCTTAAATGCCGAAAATTCGACACAAAACGGTAATACAGAAGGCAACGGGCTTAATGATGGGATACTTTATCTGCTTGCTGCTCCTTATATAGCAATTGGATTCGTTGGATTTGTTTGGTATAAAAAATACAGACGTAAAAATGTTAGTGTGCACATGAAGAGCAGTAAAATAAACTTGAATTAGTTGACGGTTGAAAAAATAGTTATTAACTGTGCAGAAGTATCAAAAAGGAAGTCTAGAGTTGAATGGGACCAGCCACTAATGGCTAACTCCTAACAGCTAAAAGACCGAACCCATAGCTAAATTTGGCCGCTAATAATAGTTTACAATTAATGATCAAAACCGAAACTTTTGATTTTCTAAAGGAATTAGCGAAGAATAACAACCGGGAATGGTTTCAGGATCATAAAGCCAGACATGACGAAGCCCGTAGTAATGTTATTGAATTTGTTGGTGAATTGATTAACAGACTTGCTAATATAGATAAAACAGTTTCCCCAGAACTTGATCCGAAAACCTGCGTGATGCGTATTTATCGTGATGTTAGATTTAGCCTGGATAAAACTCCCTATAAAAACAACTTTGGCGCCGGCATTTCCCAACAAGGAAAAAACTTTAATGGACCCGGCTATTATTTACACATCCATCCTGAGAAATCGTTCATAGCAGGTGGATGCTGGCTGCCTGAAGCTGCCATGTTAAAATCCATTCGCCAGGAAATAGACTATAGTGGCAGCGACTTCCGGAAAATAATAGGTCTTACAGATTTCAAGGGTTATTTTGGCGAGCCAGACCAGGAGTACAAACTGAAAACTATGCCAAAAGGATATGCTCCAGATCATCCGGATATTGAATATCTGAAATTAAAGAGCTTTACTTTTACCCATGTACTAGATCTCAAACAACTTACCCGGCCGGAGGCGAGCAAGACTGTCGTCAATGGTTTTGAGAAATTACTCCCTTTTATGATCTTTTTAAGAAATGCGATATCCTAAATTCCTTTTGTATTATGAAAAAAATAACCCTTCCTCTTCTAGTTGTTTTGTTTACAGCAGTACTTTCATCTTGTGTAGTTATATCCCCCAAGAAGTATAACGCATTACTAGCACAAAAGGATTCACTTTCTCTGGGCTGGGAGGCTGCACGAACAAAAATTGCATCGCTTGAAGAAGAAATTGCCAGCCTTAAATCGGATACTGCTTCATTGAACTCCAGAATTGCCGGCCTTGAAGGCAAGGTCAGCGGCCTTGGAGAAAATCTTAACTCTTTGCGTTCAAACAGTTCATCAGAAATAAGCAAGCTTTCAGCCGATCTTCAAAAACGTGAAGCAAGGTTGAAAGAAGTAGAGGAGATCCTCCGAAAGCGGGACGAGGCTACAAATGCTCTAAAAGACAAGCTTCAAAAAGCATTGCTTGGTTTCCAGCAAAGCGGGTTATCCGTTGATATTAGAAATGGGAAAGTTTATGTTTCACTGACTGACAAATTGCTTTTCGGTAGTGGAAGTATTGTTATTGACGAAAAAGGTAAATTGGCTTTACAGGAACTGGCAAAAGTGCTGAAAACGCAGCCGGAAATCAATATTTCAGTGGAAGGCCACACCGATAATCAGCGCGTGGTTAATCTGGGACAGATTAAAGATAACTGGGACCTGAGTGTTCTTCGCGCAACTTCCGTTGTACGGTTCTTAACCGAAGGCGAGAAGATCGAAAATAGCCGTATCACTGCCACCGGAAAGGGAGAATTCCAGCCGATTGAGCAGGGTTCAACAGTAGATGCCAGAAGCAGAAACAGGCGCATTGAAATAGTATTATCGCCTAAACTGGATGAGCTTTATAATTTGATTAAGTAATTTATACGTTATACGTCCTGGGGGTATACCTTTAACTATATCGCGTGTTCTTTATCTTATTTTTTCAAAGGTGGCAGTTTAACTCTACAGCTGCTTGCAACTTTCAACTTAAAATGGACTAATGAAATCTTCAAACAACGGCAATTCCTTGTCTTTTTCGGAGAGGATTACCTCTGAGAGATCAATGCCCCAGTCGATGTTTAGATTTTTATCATTCCATAAAACTCCTATTTCAGAAGGTTTATCGTATAGATTTGTCACTTTATAAGTGAATATCGTATGATCTTCAAGGGTTACGAATCCGTGGAGGAACCCAGGTGGTATCCAAAACATATTATGTTTTTCGGCACTTAATTCTATTGCCAAATGTTCACCATACGTTGGAGAGTTCTTTCTTATGTCGACCGCCACATCTATTACCCTGCCTGTGATAACTCGAACAAGTTTGCCCTGGGCACTGGTATCGGTTTGGGCGTGCAGTCCTCTTAACGTACCTTTTTGTGAAAGGGATTGGTTATCCTGAACAAAATCGGCATAAATTCCTGCCTCTTTAAAAGTCTTTTTGGTATAGCTTTCATAAAAATAACCACGGTCATCACGCCATATTTTTGGCTCAATAACAAAAAGCCCTTTTATTGTAGTTTCTTTAAAGGTCATCGGGCTTTAGTGAATTCCATTAGTGTGCGGAAAGAAACAAATTTATTTGAAAATTCTGCAGGAAATTCTGCTTGAAGATCCGTTGAATACTTTTCCTTGTAAACTTCATATTTATCAAGTGAATCCGCTACATATTGAATACAATAAGTAATTCCTTCATTAGGAGAATCCAATACTTTTAACATTCGGTTGGAAACAAAACATCCGGTATCCATTACTTGTTCAATATGAATCTCCTGCATCCACTTGAGCCACGGATCATGGATGCTGTCTTCGATGATAATTGTCACGTTATAAAGGATCATGAGGCGAAGATAGGAATAGAAGTTTGTGTAACAAAAAAAGGATTTTCTTGTCTGCCGGAAGACAGACGCTGGTTAACCTGTCCAAGACGCTTTTTTATTTATTATAGGCTAGTTTATAATCGTTTTCGCCAAATTTATCGCCTTCAGCTCACGTCATACTAACCCAATTTATCTCCCCTGAGAAACCTGAACCTCTTTCGTGCCTCGATGACGTACAAACTTCCGGGGAAATCGGTGATAATTTTTTGATATAATTCAAGTGCTCTTGATGGTTGACTTAGCTTGGTTTCATAAATATCGGCAAGTATAAAAAGTGCATCATCGCCCCAAAGATCTGATGTGTGTTTGTCAATGATTTCTTGAAGCTGAACTACCGCTTTGTCAATTTCATTACTCTTAAGGAAGATTCTGGATTTGGCCATTAAAATATCATCAGTAAGCGAATTTCCCGGGTAAAGAAGGTTAATGCTATCAAGCAGATTCAATGCTTTATCTGGTTGATTTTTAAATATCAGCAGATCGGCATAAGAGTATTTTCTCAGTGCCGCGGTATCGGTTTCTTTTTGAAGATTGTCTGATATAAGGAGGCTCAGGTTCAGCGCATCGTTAGATATCAATTGAGAGGTTGAACTTTTTAACACATCTAATTGCGCTTTTGACCACACGTAGTCGCCCTGAAAATAGGAAAGCTTAGCATTCTTAAACTTAGCCTCTTGTCCGTAAAGTTCATTTGAAAATTGTTTCTCGACCTGCCCGTATAAAAGTGCTGCTTCCCATACCTCGCCGGTGAGAATATAAATATCTCCAAGTTCCAATTTAGTCTGCGCCAGAACAATCGGCGAAATTCCAGGCAATTCAATCAATTTCGAAAGCTGCTCTGCTGCTTCTACGGGTTTTTGGAGATAAAAAGCTTGCAAGTTGGCAAGCTGCCGGATTGCTAAAGACATGTTCGTTCTGCTGCCGAATTCGTTAAGTAAAGAGAGATAATCTTTCTCTAACCCAACAAGATCAGGTTGACTGAATTTTGTAGTTGTTAACTGTTTCGTTTTTGCATTTAACAAATCCACCTTTGCCGGGATATAAAATTGACTGTGATTGCCTTTTCCGAGGAGGTAATTAAACGCTTCAACGGCCTGGTCATACGCCTTGTTTGATAAGAAGATTCTTGATAATTCAAATACCCGACTTCCATCTTCCTTTAAACGACGATCCAGCGCTAATGTCTGCCGGAGTGCCATATCAAATTCCTTTTGTTGGATATATTGCCACGTGAGTAGCTCGGTATAAGATACATTTTGAGGATCTTTTTGAAGTCGCCTCAGTAAAGCTGTTTTAAGAAGGTCATAGTCTGCCTTATCTTCAAGGATTGTAGCCAAAACATTTCGCGCTTGGGGCAAAATTTCCGGATTAGTATTCAATAGAACAAGATATTCCTGAATAAGCATCGGTTTGTCTTTTCGAAAACGGTAAATGCTCAAAAGGTCAAATGAAAAAGCACTTTCGTCGTTGATTAGCTTACGACCGTTAAGTAGGGCCTTAATTGAGAAATCATAGCCTTCAGCTCTGTAAAATGTAATGGCCAGGTCTTTTATAGCAAATTCGTTTGCCGGTAAGTCCCTGATAAGTTTATTAAACCATTCAAGGGCTTTTTCCTGCTCGCCTTTTTCCTGATAAACCCTTCCTAAATCAACGGCATACGTGTAGTTGCCTGGATTAGCCTTTAATAATTTTTTGACGAGATCTTCGGCATCACCATACCTCTTGGTTTTTAGCAGGGATGTAAAATAGGGGTCGTAATAGCCATTATTCTTTGTGCGACTAAATAGTTTTTCATAAATAACGGCAGCCTTCTCAAATTCCCCCGTCTGAAAATACTGAACGGCCAGGGCCTCATCAGAATTTAGCTGGGCTCTTAAACTGGAAGACACTAAAACTAGTAACAATAGAACAATGATTCGTTTCATATACGTTCCTTTACTTTCACTGCGAATACTAAGATAACGTTAATGTGGAACCATTAATATTCTATATTCTGGCGTTTCATTAAAGTTCGGTCATATTCACACTGAATCGTACTTGTAGTTTAAATGTTACGCTCTCATTAAATTGGTTTATGAATCTTTTGTTAACTTGAAAAGTTGAATTCAGGATTTTTCGATGAATTCAATATTCAGTAATTTTTTGGTTGCAATTTTTGCAGTGCAACCTATTTTTTGATTTTTGCTTAAGCTTTGGGAACATACCAGGAAATGCGGCATATTAAGATTTACATTCTCTTTTTAATTTTGCTGTTAAGCATATCCTGTTCCACGGAGCGGAGGACCGATCGGATACCCGTCGAAAATTTCTTTAAGGCTGCGTTTAAAACATCATTCTTAGTTTCACCGGACGGAAAATATATCTCCTACTTGAAGCCCGATAATAACCGCATTCATATTTACGTGGAAACCTGGGATGGAAAAAACACGACTCAGCTCACTTGTGATTCAAACAGAAGTATTGCCTATCATTTTTGGGCTAATAATAATGAACTTCTTTATTTAAAGAACGAGTCAGAAAACGACAATCCCGGTCTGTTTGCAGTAAGAAGCGACGGATCGAATAAAAGGGAGTTATTATCTTTTGCTAGGACCAAAATCCGCCTGATTACCTCTGAACCGATTAAAGATAATAATATTCTAGTGGCTCTGAATAGACGCGATTCGACTGTCTTTGATGCGTACCGATTAAATATTCAGACCGGCAAACTCGCAATGATCTTGAAAAATCCGGGTAATATAACTAAATGGTATTCTGATCGCGATGGCAAGCTCAGAATGGCTATTGCCAGCGATGGAGTA
>Ga0136611_10000641_pt1 | contig 23491 bp, 26 predicted proteins | sample AntDrymUQ2232306_2_FD_106645 | JGI IMG/M metagenome (GOLD analysis project Ga0136611, IMG submission 106645) | Polar desert sand microbial communities from Dry Valleys, Antarctica - metaG UQ223 (23.06) | ecosystem: Environmental > Terrestrial > Soil > Desert | place: Antarctica: Dry Valley...
ACAGGTAATGATTCCTACCGATTTAAGCAGCGAAAAAAAGAGCTTAAAACAGTATAACCTTACAAAATATCTGGATATTATTCGATGCTGTTAGGTGGACAATTTTCAACGCTGATTGACAGCGCAAGGCGCATGGACATGCAATGACCGTTCCGTTTTACGAAGTTACAACGCTGCCAGTTATTTCGAGTGGGATATTATCGGCATACCGTAAGGTGGAAGCATTCGGAAAACGCGCAATTCAGCCCACAACGAATTCAGGAAAATTTCTGCTTAATTGAGGTAGAACTGATTCAATGCGTTCTTACTTCGATACCGGAGACCATCATAAGTGGGTGTGATGTTGATGACGGCAATGGATATAGTTTTTTGTTTAATCACAGGGCATTACAGGCTATTACAGGGACAGGCTTATCAATATCTCTTTCGATTCGTTCTCGTTTAGAGAAGACATCAAGGATTACAGATTTATAATCTGTAATCCTTGATCGCTACCATCCTCAGCTTCCCAGCTTACGAACTTCAAACGATTTCTCATTAGAGTCTAAGAAGTCATCGCTGGGGCTGAGTTCAAATTCCTATTCGTACGCTTTATTTTTGTTTCGCCAAAGCTTCGCATTGATCGACAAAAGCTTGCCGTGCAACTTCGTTGTTTTTTAAAGTTGCAAGCGCTGTCTCCATTCCTCTTCCCGCACAATTCTCCGTACTTGCTTCGGGAACTCCGTCACAACCGATCAACAAGATACTAAGGCCAATGATACAAACAACGCTATATTTAAAATTCATTTAAAATTTTCCTCTATAAAATATTCACTATGGCTTGATGGTTATACTCGATTTCTCAACCGCTTGGCGCTGGCCCGGCCACACGAACCTAACGGTATAATTCTACCTGAATCCGCATGGTCTTAGTATTTCTGTCTGTTTTAGGCAAAAAGGAGCAAAAGGAGATATTATTTTCATGCGGCGATACTTCGGGCTGAATTGCCTCCATACAACCAGCCTGAAGGCGTGATGTTACTGAATCAATACAGCTTTAAGGAGATTATCGTCATGTCATGGAGCCTAAAGAATTGGCACCGAAACCATATTCTTCAGAAAGAAGGAATACCTGATTCCATTTGGCAGAAGCTGATCTATCTGCGCTGTTTGAGGGGACTTAATCCCGGGGAACTGGTGCGTTTGCGTGAATGTGTCACACTCTTTCTGCATAACAAGCAAATGTATGGTGCGCACGAATTGGAAATCACCGATGAAATGCGCGTGACGATTGCGCTTCAGGCTTGCATCCTGATCCTTAACCTTGACCTGGATTATTACCGGAATTGGACAGAAATTATTGTGTACCCCGGTGAATTTATCCTGGATTACGATTACACGGACGAATTTGGCGTTGTGCATCATGTTCATCGCATCGCATCCGGCGAAGCATGGTCTGCCGGGCCGGTGATTCTTTCCTGGCAAGATGCGGCACATATGGATACTCATCCCGGGCATAACGTGGTCATCCATGAATTTGCGCACAAGATCGACATGCTCTATGAAGGCGCCAATGGCTGTCCGGAATTACATGCGAACATGAGTGCTTATACCTGGCACGAAGTATTCAGCACCGCCTATGCCAAATTCTGCCATCAGGTTGATAAGCAAACAGAAACCATCATTGATCCGTATGCAGCGGAAAGTCCGGCAGAGTTTTTTGCGGTGTTGAGTGAAGTGTTTTTTGAACTCCCGCTCATCACCCAGCAGCACTTCCCTTCTGTTTATGAACAATTGGCGCTGTTTTATCGCCAGGACCCGGCAAAGCGATGGCGTTGATGCAGCCTGGTAGATATGTCGCCTTGTGCCAATACATTCCCGCGCTATAAAATTTTCAATGCACAACCGTTTATTGTTTTCCTACCCAATCCACCAACTCGGAATAACCAGCCAGCATAGTATCAGCAGTCACGAAGCGAGCCGGCATGGCTAATGCCTGAGCAATTAACAAACGATCAAACGGATCTGTGTGAATCATCGGCAAATGCGCAACGCCCGCAGCGTGCTCGGAAGAAACAGGTATCTCAATAAAACCGGTCATTCCCGCACCGTCCGCAATTTCTTTGGCTGAATAGTGAAATTTAATTTTTCCCAATGCCGACTTAATCGCAATTTCCCAAATGCTGGCCGCACTAAAATACACTTCGACTGACGGCGATTCCAACTGCATTTTCAAGGATTGAGGCAATCGATCCGGCGTATCCAGTGCCCATAACAAAATATGCGTATCGAGCAGCAATCGCATAGTTAGCGATTCTCAGATGATGGTTCGATAGCCCCACTCTGAAATTGCATCGCCACATCCTCGGGTAATGCGGCATCAAAATCTTCCGGTACATTCAACTGCCCCTTGAATATACCCAAGTTTCGAGAGGCAGGTAAGCTGTGCAGCGGCACTAATTTAGCAATCGGCTTTCCAGCTTTAGCGATAATGATTTCCTCACCGGCTGCAGCTTTCTCAATAAATCGAGACAAATGGGTTTTTGCTTCATGGATGTTGATGGTAAGCATATTCGTATTTTCTTATCACAGGGATTAGGTGGACTAAGTTTAGTCAAGTTGATTCATTAAGTCAAAACTCACTACACATGACATAAATCCACTGCAGCATATTCAATAGCAGAAACGATACAATGCTATTTTTCTCTCGTTAACCAACGAATAAGAAAGGGGAATATCCATGGGAATCAATATTGATCAATTGAATGAATCAGAACTCATTGATCTCAACAGACGAATCGTTGAACGACTTCGCTTTCTCCGCCAAATGCGAGCGCACACAAGCATGCTTGCATTCCAATTGGTGACAAAGTTTGCTTCGAGCCTGACAATGAACCCCCGGTATTCGGAATCATTACGCGCTACAACAAAAAAACTGTCTACATCCTGGCCGAAGATGGCAAAAGATGGACCGTATCACTACGACTTCTGCTTAGAATCACTGACATCTCTTAATCTGAGCAAGCTGAATATGATTACAACCAACGATCTAAAAACCAAAGAGATAGTGTGCCGGAAAGAAAGCTGGCGGATAAGACGGAAGACATCATCACCGTACGCGGCAAAGAAAGTTCTGTCGCCATGAAAAATAAGCAAAGCACATTGCACCGGCACATTGTATTATGTGAATTAAAATCGGCGCAATGCGCTACGCTTATTAACGCCCTACATCTCTACCAGTCGTCGCCTTCGCTTGGCTTGCGTTCCCTGTCGAAGTCGTATCGGCCTTCGGTAACAGCCATGACATTTCTCTTTCCGCCGTTCAGCACGGGCTCGTACAGCCTAGCAAAACCAAATCGGTATCGATTGCCAAGTGCGATGTAGTCAACATGGCCGAAAATCCAGAGACGTTTGCTGGAATTCCGCCTTGGACTATTTTTTGCCATTGGGAAATGCTTCTCAAACGGGAAGTCTTCGTCTGGCACCAAGAATCCAGTATGTCGCGCTTCCTCGCCTCTTGGCGGATACGGGAACTCTGTTGGCAGCAGGTCACCATGCTTCCGAATGCTGGCGTAGACTCTGGTGTCGGTTACGGTGGCTGGAGTACGCCCGAAATTCTTGACTTCGACCTTGACGTAGAACTGCCGATCATCGTCGCGCCATTGAACTCCTGGGTCAAGAATACTCATCTTGACGTAGGCGCGTTCAGCCAAGATCAGCGACGCAGTGTTGGCGTTGGCTGCGTCAGCAGCTCGGGTAGCCTGTTGAACGCTGGATCGAGTAAGCCAGAGGGTGCCAAAAAGTCCGAGGATGCCAATGAATGAGATGGCTACTGCCAAGCTAGTGAGAACTAACTGTTTTTCGGCGGCATCAGCGGACCGTATCTGGGCCTTCAGGTCTTCTTGCTCACCTTGGTAAATACTGCGCTCGCGGGCTTCAGTGTTCGCGGCCTCCTCTTTGCTCTGGACAATCCGAACGTGAAATGGCGACTGCTCGGTGGTGTCTTGGCTATTTTCGGATTGGCTGGCTGCGTGACTTTCTATAGCAGCTGGGCCGAGCTCGCTCATCCGCCTCGCTTCTGGTGCGGCGGCTATTACTGAGCATGGCCATGACAAAAACCATATCAGGCAAAACAAAAGCCAACGGCCTGTTTGGATTTGGCTATTCATGGATGAGTGCATGGTACGGCGCGTGTTCTGCGAGCCATAACTAGAATTAGGAATCCGAAATGACGCAATATATTGCGTCAGAAATAACATCTATCATTGCTAAATTCATTATTTAGATTTCATCCTATCAAACTTTATTAGTTGCACAGATTAACACCCTCCATCAACTACCCCGGTTTCCCATCCACCCGTTGCCGCCAGTAAATCGGCGCATACTTAGCAGCCCAGAGCACAAAACAAATCAACCAGACCAATCCGGCAGCGACATACAATATCGGTGCCAGCGCCGGTACGATATCACTCAGAATTCTGATCACAGCCGCCGTCTGAAACCCCAAAAACAGTAGCCAGGTAAACGAATCCAATTCCAGCGGACGTCCCGAATGTCCGAGCGTGACGCGTGAGGCCATCGCCAGGATCATGCTGGCAAAGTAGCCGATCGCCAGTGCGTGCAAGGGTGCCAGACCAAACAACATGCTGCCGGATAGCATGAATATCAGGCTCTGCGCCCCATACAGCAGCATGGATACACCTAGCCAGGCGAATGAAACATGCAATACCGCCAGTAAACTCACACGGAAACTGCGCAAAAATCCCCAGCGATACGATAAATAAATGGCACAAACTGCCAGCGGAAAATCAACGATCCACAGATACGCTGTTAATTCCAGCCATTGCAAACAGCCATGCGCAACCATGCAACCCAGCATCAGCCACAGCATCCAATAGGGCCGGACCATCTCATAATTCTCCAATACCCGGCTGGAGAAGAAGGGAATCATGCGGTGCGAAACGGTCAACACGATCGGCAATAGAAAAAACCAGACACCCGCATGGCGCGCAAAATCCAGCGCCGCAGGGACTTCAGTGACCAGCCAAAGCAAATACGCCGCCATGCCCAGCCAACCCATGAGCAGCGCGGCACTGGTTACTCTGGCGTGGCGTTTATCCTGACCCGTTGCACTGAACAGTATGCGAAATAACACATAAACCGCGATGCCCCACCCGGTCAGCATGAGTTCGACGCCCGCGATGATGATCGCTTTGTGCGTCAGCAAGCCTGCGTAAAACAGCACCACACCCGCCGCCATCAATACGCAGGTAGCCATGTATTCACTTGGTTTTACTTTCTCGCCATCCATCCAGCTGGGATACGTGGTAAATAAAAAACCAAAAATAAAGAACGGGAAGAAACCATAAATCATCAAGAAAGCATGCGCCCAGGTGGGCGCAATGCTCCAGGTTGTCGCTGATCCTGCAATGGCATAGCGCCCGGCCAGATCAAACACCCACCAAAGCAATGTCAATACGCCTTGCAGTGCGCCGGCCAGAAACAAGCTGCGATGCGGAGCAGCCGAAATATGATCGCGAACAGTCAGTGGTATATTCATTATGATTCCTTATGAAACCTGCAATTTATTCATGAATCCAGTGTAGTTTCTCTTAAACCGGGTTATTTGCTATGATGCGTGTCCTGCTTTGCGCATATAATCCGCCTCATGCTCAATATTGATTTGCATTGTCACTCCACCATTTCTGATGGTTTATTAACACCCGTACAACTGGTCGAACGCGCAGCCATGCGGGGTGTTGAAACGCTGGCCTTAACCGATCATGATGATATTGCCGGGCTTGCAGAAGCGCGTCAAACAGCCGACGCAAAAAATATCACATTCATCAACGGCGTGGAAATATCCGTCAGCTGGCGTGGCCGCACATTGCATATTGTGGGTTTAAACATCGATCCCGATTATACGCCACTCATCGAAGGCTTGGCCATCATCCGCGCAGGCCGTTCTCACCGTGCCGAAAATATGGCTCTCGAGCTGGCAAAAATCGGCATTCACGGCAGCCTGGAAGGTGCCTATGCCCATGTGGGCGAGCGGCGGTTAATCGGGCGTACGCACTTCGCGCGTTTTTTGGTTGAACAGGGCCATGCCAAAGACATCAAATCAGTATTCAAAAAATATTTGGTTAAAGGCAAACCCGGTTACACCCCGCATGAATGGGCAGCACTCAGCGATGTGGTGAGCTGGATTCGCGGCAGTGGAGGCCGGGCAGTTATTGCGCATCCAGCACGCTATGATTTAGGTAAAAATGTACTGAACGATTTACTCAATGAATTTTGTGCGCTCGGTGGATCGGCCCTTGAAGTGGTCACCGCCAGTCACACACCGGAACAAGTCAAACAATTTGCGCAACATGCACAAAATATGGATCTGCTGGTTTCCTGCGGCTCAGATTTTCATGGTCCCGGAGAAAGCTATTTCGATTTAGGTCAACTACCTGAATTTCCTCCCGGATGCACACCCGTTTGGCATGACTGGAAATACAATGCATAAGCTGAATTTTAGTAACTTATTGATATACTGATTTAATAATCTTTTCATTCAAATTCACTCTTTATTGTGGCTCAATTTTTCTCCATTCACTCTGACACACCCCATCTACGCCTGATACGTCAAGCTGTTGCCATTGTACGCAATGGTGGAATCATTGTTTATCCCACGGATTCCTGCTATGCCCTGGGCTGTCATCTCGGGGATAAAGACGCGATGTCGCGTATTCGCACCATACGGCAAGTGGATGATCATCATCATTTCACGTTGGTGTGCCGGAATCTGGCGGAAATCTCCACCTATGCTAAAGTGGATAACAGCCAGTATCGATTGCTCAAAGCCACGACACCCGGCTGCTACACCTTTATTCTACAAGCCACCCGGGAGGTGCCACGCCGCATGCAACATCCTAAACGCAGCACCATCGGCCTACGCATTCCCGATCATCCCGTCGTCCTGGCGCTGTTGGAAGAACTCGACGAACCATTACTCAGTTCCACACTGATATTGCCCGGAGACGAATTTCCGCTGAACAATGCGGAGGAAATCCGCGAGCGTCTGGAGCACCAAGTTGAACTGGTGATGGATGCCGGTTCTTGTGGGATAGACATGACCACGGTGATTGATTTAACAACCGATGTCCCCGAATTGATCCGGCCAGGTAAAGGCAGCCTCAAACCCTTTGGAATCAGTCATGGATAGTATTATTCAGGGCATTGCCATTTATGCCTTACCGGTCATTTTTGCCATCACCATGCATGAAGCGGCGCACGGCTATATCGCCAAACAGTTCGGTGACTTCACTGCCTTTAATGAAGGGCGAATCAGCCTCAATCCAATCCGGCACATTGACCTCATCGGTACGATTCTGGTACCCCTGACATTATTTGTTCTCAGTAAACTGACCATCGGCGCAGGGTTTCTATTTGGCTGGGCCAAACCGGTGCCGGTTAATTTTTCCAACTTGCGTCAACCCAAGCGCGACATGCTATGGGTAGCCGCCGCCGGACCTGGCGCCAATCTGCTGATGGCGCTTTTTTGGGCGTTGATGATCAAACTGGCTATTGTCATGCCCGACAGCAGTTTCACCAAACCACTGGCACTGATGGGAATCGCAGGTATTGAAATCAATGTCATCCTGATGGTGCTCAACCTGCTGCCGCTGCCACCGCTGGATGGCGGCCGCATGGCCGTCAGTTTGCTGCCGCACCGTTTGGCTTATCAATTCTCCCGCATTGAACCTTATGGCTTCATGATATTGCTGGCATTGTTATTCAGCGGTGTGCTGGGTGCTGTGATTGGACCGGCTATTATCTGGAGCAAACAAATCATCGTGTCAATTTTTGGGCTATATATTTAACAACGCTTTAAATTTAGGAAATCAACATGTTTGCTGATCGCGTTTTATCAGGTATGCGCCCCACCGGCAGCCTGCATTTAGGCCATTATCATGGCGTACTAAAAAACTGGGTGAAGCTGCAGCAACAATACGAGTGCCTGTTTTTTGTCGCCGATTGGCATGCCTTGACGACCCATTACGATACACCGGAAATTATCGAACAAAATGTTTGGGATATGGTGATTGACTGGCTCGCTGCGGGTGTCGATCCATCGCAAGCTATTTTATTCATTCAATCCAAAGTACCAGCCCACGCGGAGCTGTATCTATTACTGTCGATGATGACACCGCTCGGCTGGCTGGAACGCGTGCCCACTTACAAAGATCAACAGGAAAAACTATCCGAGAAAGATCTCAGCACCTATGGTTTTCTCGGTTACCCACTGTTGCAAAGCGCGGATATTCTGATTTATCGCGCCAACCTGGTTCCCGTGGGTGAAGATCAAGCGCCCCACCTGGAATTTACACGCGAAATTTCGCGTCGCTTCAATCATATTTATGGCAAGGAAGCCGGTTTTGAAGAAAAAGCTGAACTCGCCGTCAAAAAACTAGGTTCAAAAAAATCAAAATTGTATGCGGAGTTGCGCACCCTGTATCAACAGCAGGGCGATGAAAATGCGCTGGAACAAGCCCAATCATTACTGAATGAGCAACAAAATCTTAGCCTGGGTGATCGGGAACGCTTATTTGGTTATCTGGAAGGCGGTGGCAAAATGATTCTCACCGAACCTGAAACCCTGCTCACCGAAGCCTCCAAAATGCCTGGACTCGATGGTCAGAAAATGTCCAAGTCCTATAACAACACCATCAGCCTACGGGAAGACCCGGAAAACATCCGCAAAAAAGTCCGCACCATGCCCACGGATCCGGCACGCGTACGGCGCAGCGATCCGGGTGATCCGGCTAAGTGCCCGGTATGGCAATTCCATCTGGTTTATTCCGATGACAATACGCAAAAATGGGTGCAACACGGTTGCCGGAATGCGGAAATCGGTTGCCTGGATTGCAAATCGCCCGTTATTGACGCGATCCTGGCTGAACAAGCGCCAATGGTTGAACGCATCAAGCAGTATGAAGAAGATCCAACGCTGGTGCGCAACATCATTGCCGACGGTTGTGAAAAAGCCAATAAACTGGCGGAAGAAACTATGCGCGACATCCGTGAGGCCATGGGGCTTAGTTATTCCTGACACACCCATTCCCAAAATGGGTGGACATAAAACCCAATGAACAACGTGCAGCACAGTGAATTCAGTTATTGATTCTGTTGACACACACCCGATAGCCAGAATCTGCGGCGAACCCTTCATGGAGATTCCGCAGGATTTATACATCCCACCGGGCGCACTCGAAGTTTTTCTGGATACCTTTCAAGGCCCGCTGGATTTATTGTTGTATTTGATCCGCAAGCATAATCTGGAAATTCTAGACATTCCGATGGCCGAACTCACGCTGCAGTATATGGCCTATGTTGCCATGATGCGCGTTGATCAACTGGAGTTAGCTGCGGAATATCTGCTGATGACGGCGTTGCTGATAGAAATCAAATCACGCATGCTGCTGCCCAACCCAAAAACAGCAACGGAAGAAGAACACGATCCACGCGCTGAGCTGGTACGACGTTTACTGGAATACGAACAAATGAAAAAAGCCGCACTGCGCCTGAATGAATTGCCCCAGGCTGAGCGGGACTTCACCACTATTCAGGTATGGATCGAACAAACAGCCGCCGAACAATTACCCAACATCAATCTGGATGACTTGCGCCAAGCCTGGATGAGCATTTTGACACGCGCAAAAGTTAATCGCCAACATCAGGTCAAGCGTGAGATCCTTTCCGTACGGGCTTATATGAGTCAGATTCTGCGCGATCTGCGCGGGCAGGAACAAGTACAGTTCTACGACTTGTTCAGTCCCACAGCGCCGGTTGCTGAAGTCGTTGTCACCTTTCTGGCAATCCTGGAATTGGCCAAGGAATTGCTGGTAGAGATTTCTCAGTCGCAAGCTTTTGGAATGATTTATGTCCGACCTATTAACGCCACTTAACCAGCCACCATTGGATTCACTCACCCCTGAGAAAATCAAGCAAATTCTCGAAGCGGCATTGCTGACAACTCAGGAACCTTTGCCCGTTAGTGAACTGAGAAAATTATTCAATCATCAATTGAGCGCCGCGCTGCTATCCAACTTACTGGAAGAAATCCGCGAGAAATGGTCTGATAGTGGCGTGGAATTGGTCACCGTGGCCAGTGGCTGGCGCTTTCAGACCAAAGCGGACATGCAGCCTTATCTGGATCGGCTGACGCCGCAAAAAGCACCGCGTTATTCTCGCGCGGTTCTGGAAACACTTGCCATCATTGCCTATCGCCAACCTGTGACACGCGGTGATATTGAAGAAATCCGTGGCGTCAGCGTATCCAGTTCATTGCTCAAAACACTCACGGCGCGCGGCTGGATTGATGCTGTCGGACACCGTAACGTACCCGGAAAACCGGCATTATTCGCTACCACACCACATTTTCTGGACGATCTGAATCTGCGTTCTTTGGAAGAACTCCCGCCACTGGAAGAGATGAAATCTTTGATTGAATCCAACGACAAGAATCAAGACCTACCGTTTGCAGAACCTGAAACATCCGATCACTGAATTCGGACTGACTAGGAGGATTTGGCAACCCGCTGCACTTCGATCAATGCTGGGGTGAGATGAGGTGCAATCACCTGCAGCAACTGCCCGAATATTTTGGGATTTCCCGCAATAATTTGTCCGCTTTCCAATTGTGTTTCATTGCCTTCCAGATCACCCACCAGCCCACCGGCTTCGGTAATCAGCAAACAACCCGCAGCCATATCCCACGGCGCCAAACCAATTTCCCAAAAACCGTCATAGCGCCCGGCCGCCACATAAGCCAGATCCAACGCGGCAGAACCGGGCCGGCGAATCCCTGCAGTACGCGGCACAATATCCTTCAACATGGCAAAGTAGGCATCCATATGCGTCAAATCACGAAATGGAAGCCCCGTACCAATCAAACAATCCTCAAGCCGGATGCGTTTGCTGACACGGATCCGGCGATCATTCAAATAAGCACCACTGCCCCGGCTAGCCGTAAATAATTCATTATGGGTTGGATCGTAAACCACCGCATGAGCCAGCACGCCCTTATACCTGACCGCAATGGAAACCGAATACTTAGGAAAACCATGGAGGAAATTGGTTGTACCATCAAGCGGATCAATAATCCATTGGTATTCGGATTTTTTGTGATCGCCCTGACGACCGCTTTCTTCCGCCAGAATCGCATGATCGGGATAAGCTGTTAATAAGATCTTGATAATGGCGTCTTCAGCCGCACCATCCACTTCACTCACATAATCGCTGTGCGATTTTTTTGACACATTGAGCAAGTCCAGATTTTGTGATGCCCGGTTAATAATACTACCGGCACTACGCGCGGCTTTCACCGCGATGGTTAGCATTGGATGCATGTTTTTACTTCAGAATTTAACAGAAGCGCGATTTTAATATGAATCGGTCTGGCACGCTTGATTTTATGGTTTTTAAATTTATCCCATGAGATCAGAAATCTGGCTCTGAATGCGATAATCTCTAGCGTCCTCATCAGGAATCGTTAGTTTTATCACACACGATTCTGGTGTTAACAAATTTCGCAAAGCTCTTCCAATACAGCTATTCCTGACATATCGCAGAGCACCAACATTATTCCAACACAATAATGTATCCTTCAATGCCAAAACAATCTGATGTAGAACCAATGAAAGCTTAAAAAGACCCACATACCCCGATGATGCATCGGCGTGTGTTATTTGATTATCAAAGTAAACTATGTTGACAATAAAATTTACTAGACTTTTTACTACACTAAATTTATTTTGCGACTAGTTGCGATCATTCGAGGAGCATACGATTTTGTACACAAAAAGATTCCGCTATCGATGATGTCAATTAAGGTCTTTGATTTGGAAGCGCCTGTTATTCCAGATCAAGCAATACATAAATCGGTAACATATGCTTACTTGAAACGCCGGAATGATCCTGTCACTACACCAAAAATCTCAAATTGCGTATCTGGACGGATGTAAATAGGTCTGTAAACACTTGATGAATTGGCTGGCATAAGCCTTGGCATTTTGTTCGCCCCGTAATCAAAGATTTTGATGAATTCACGGTCAACCACTGCAAGTACAATGTCACCGATGCCTGGCGTCTTTGATCTATCTACTACCACTTTATCATCCGGTAACAAACCTACGTCAATCATCGAATCTCCCTTAATCGTAATGAAGAACGTCGATGCGGCATGATCAATTAGAAATTCCCTGACATCTAGGCTTTTCTCGACATGATCATCCGCCGGACTAGGAAAGCCTGCGGCCACTTTGGTAGAAAAAAGCGGTAACAAGATTGGTTGATCGCTAATAGAAGGAATAAGAAACTCATCCACGTTGGTTGCTTCATGATCGGAACCTGTTCTTTTGCGCTGGTATGCGTCAAGAAAGTTTTTGATGGTGGCTCCCTGACTGTGTGGTATACGCATGGTAACTGTTGGTTCACCATATTTACCCTGACCACTGGGTCTACCTGCATTTTCTCTTTTCCCACCACGATTTGACATGTTCGAATGACTCCCTGATTGAAATATGTTTCATTATTCGAACATACCGGCCAAAGTGATGTCAAATGTGTAGATAAATGAATTAAAACAGAAGTGCAGGAAACAGTAAGGTCACTGCTTAATTTGACCAACGGTCAGGAAAGTAACAGGATACATGAAGCTCCGAACAGGAGCATTTAACGAAGATACTCACCGGAACGTTCTGGTTGATATGTGACTTCTTCAATATGCACTTGCAACATTCCGCCCCCAGGCTTCGGCCACTCAATTTCATCACCCTGGGAAAGACCAAGTAGCGCACTTCCCACAGGCGCAAGTATAGAAATTGTACCGCCATTGGCATCAACATCTTTGAGATATACCAGAGTTAAATAAAAATCTTCAGAAGTAGACTCGATTCTGAATCTTACGGTTGAATTCATTGTCACCACCGTTGACGGAATCTCCTTAGGATCTACCACTTCAGCACGGGCAAGCTCAGCCTCCAAATCATCCTTGTCTGGGAATGCAGAATCGGGCAATGCTTCTATAAGCTTTTCCAGTCTTATTGGTCGAGCGACGAAATTATAATCTTTGGTTTAATAGTCATTTCATTCCACAATAGGGGTTGATATGAATTCAGGGTATGTCATCTTTACTATTCCGGCACACCAATCAGCTTTGCCAATCTTGGTTGAGCGTGTTAATCATCAGTTCTCAATTCAAAAAACACTTCTTTTTCAATATCTAACATGTTAAACAAAAAATAGGCATATCCGATTTTAATTAAAACACAGTGAACCCGTATAGCGGTTCATTGCGAAGCTGAGGCGGCGGATTTACGCACCAACTTTTCATTTTGTTTTATTCCCTGTCCTGTTTCGTCAAAAATGGCAATTTTGCATGGCTCCTGCAAGACTGCTAGGCTGTCATTCCTATAGCGCATCATCCACTTGTACTGTGTAACTCAAGGTGGTTATCCGCCATTCTAAAATCTAAGCGGGGTTGCCAGATTATCGCTAATCTTATTGACTTGAGTTAGAAAGGAATCGTAGCGTCCAGCGAGAACAAAAATTGATCCTTCCTGCCATCAAACGGGCGGAATGCCATATCGATGCCGTCTGCCCTGTCGTAGCGAATGTTTTTACGGATACTGATATTGCGTATCGGTTTCCAGTCAATTTTCAATCGCTTAGCTGGTTTCCAATTCATACCCAGTGTGACTGCGTAATAATCTGCAGGTGCGCTGATAAATGGTATGTTGCCTGCGTAGCTGATTCCTTTATTGTTCAGAGCCGAAAGTATCCGGTAAGGTGAGAAAACACGCCAGCCATTCCGGTCATGAAATCGTTCAGCACGTATGCCTATGGATAAATCACGGAAAAGATCATATGTTAGGTGCGTGTTGATGTTATACCAGGCTGCATTTTTAATTCCTCCGGGCAGGTTAATGTTACTTGCCCATCCATGAGTATGGTGTAAGACCCAATGAGTCTTGGGTGTGATCCAATGCTGCAGGACAGTGCTGTACATTATCCAGGGTTCATTGACTGCAGTTTGTCCGTAGGTTCCACCCAGTGCTATCGAGGTTTTTTGATCATTACTGTTCCAGTGGATATTGGCTAATCCTCCCCAGTTATCTAATTGTTTATCAAAACCGCCATCCCAGCCACCAGTCGCACTGCCCGTGGTTGCGCCGCCTTGAACTTTCCAATTTTGATTGATTGTATAACTGCCTAAGAAGCCTGTATGTGTGAACGGTTCGCCACTGTTCAGAATATAAGCGCGGGTGTAAAAGAAATTATCGGGAGCAGGGACAGTTTCATAACCAAGCGGTGAATAAAAATGACCGGCTTTAATATTGAGACCATTTCCGACCGGCAGGTAAGTCTCAAGGTAAGCTTGAGGAAGCGCAATTCCATAAGTACGGGTCGATTTGCAACATAAATTCAGATCCCAATTACCCCTGTCCGATGGTTCACCGGTATTCTCATCGAAGGCTGATATACCAAAAGCCTGTGCATAGATAGCATCTGTTCCAAATAAGAAATCGAAACGACCGCCAATATCCCATTTTTTGCCTTCTGACTCCACGTTACGCTGTAAAAATAGCTTGAGCTGATTTAACTGAAATCGATTTGCTCGATCCGCAAAAGTAACGGCACCATTGAAGCCATCCGATGGATTATTGGCATTGTAGGTCGCGCCACCGTTGATCCAACCACCCAATTCCAAACCACTTTCCTTGAACAGATTTGTCATGCTATTCGCATGTACACTGCTCAAATTCAATAGAATCAAAAATATAGTCCCTATCCAAATGTATGACGTTTGATTATTGTTTTTTGCTGTACGATTCATTTTTTTAAATTCTCTTTCAAAGATGGCAGCACCTTATCTCAGTCAAGACAATGGCGCATACCGGGAAAACTATTATTCTTTATTAAGAGAAACTCTTAGAAATGCATTCCACTTTGTGGATGAATTTTGATTATTTAAATAGAATGAAGCAGCTAACTTGTGCGGTCTACGAATGCTTTTTCTTGTTAGAGTCACCGCAGGAAAAGCAAAACGCCCGGGTCAGAAAACCAAGGGCGCTTTGATGAGGTTGTATTGGGAATTAAATAATTCTTACTGAATTCTTGTTACCTATAAAACCAAGATCCTTATCTTTATGAGATTTTATAGGCGTTTTACAAGTTGTTTGAGTTCGAATTTTGCTTAGTCTTGATTGTACGATTGCCTTGTCGATCAGGAATTTCTGCTGGCTTGGCATATTCTCGTTGCAACAATTCTGCTGCTATCTTTCGATGAAAATGAGCTTGTTTTTGTGCTTCTTGCGCAGCTTGCTCGTAATAACGTAAATTGGCCGTGGCATGTGATTGGAAATCCTGCCCTCCTCGCCCATAGTATTGGCTTATATCTTCATAGTGTTGCAAGGCTTTCTTTTTTTCTGCAGCTTTTGTGGCCATTTCTTTGGCTACATCGTCATAGTAATTAACCAACTTATCATGATCGCTATAAGTTTTTGCATTCTGTGCCAGCTTTCTACTGTCAGCATCTTGAACTTCTAGTTGACCCAGTTGTGCACACGCAACCAATAGAGAAAGCAAAGGTAAAACTACAAGATATTTTCTCAATTTTATGCTCATGACAGTAACTCCAAGTAAAACGATATGGAAGCATATTATCTGAGTCAATAGAGTCATGTATATTGGGGAAACTATTGTTCTTTTCTAAGGAAAACCATTAAGAAACATTCTGCTTGGTAATATGACTATGGCTACTTTGTATTAATAAACAGGACATTCTTAGCCTCTTACCAAAAATCTGACGTGTGTAAATAGCTCTTAATTACATTTCATAAGCATTAGGTCTGTAGCCTGGCCTATTTTAAAGATTGATCCCAGTAAGGCTTATCGCCGACGTGTTCTGTCAGGAAATTAATAAAAGAACTTATCTTTTTCGGCAAATGTCTACTTGGAAGATAGCAGGCATAAATATGACGCTCTACCGATAAATATTCCGGAAGCGCCGCCTGAAGCCGACTTTTTTGTAATTCCATGCCAATAGTATAGGTGGGCAACAAAGCGATTCCTAATCCATGGAGAGCTGCCTGAGCAAGCGCGTCATTATCATTGATACGTAAGGTCCCTGATACTGGAATCTTGATCTTTCCCTCCGGGCCGATGAAGCGCCAGTAGCCTTGCTCAGCCGAGAGCGCACAATCGAGACAGTTATGTTTCACCAGATCTTCTGGTGTTTGTGGCACACCCCATTGTTGGAAGTACTGAGGGGTTGCACACAATATGCGGCGCACAGGCGCAATCTTACGAGCTACTAGATTGGGATCAGGCTCGTTTGTCACGCGAATTTGTACATCATATCCTTCTTCGATCAAGTCGCCTGCACGATCGGTAATGGTCAAATCAATTTTTATTTTAGGGTAGCGAGCAAGAAAACAAGGAAGCGCGGGAGCGACATGGCGCGTTCCAAAAGAACTCGGCACACTCACTTTCAGTGTTCCGCGCGGTTAAGCGTGAAGGCTATTGACTACTTGTTCGGCATGTTCAGCCTCTGCCACGATACGTGCTACATGCTCTGAAAGCGCGATACCTGTCTCCGTCAAACTAAGATGTCGAGTACTGCGGAGAAGTAATCGTGCACTAAGATCCTTCTCAAGTTTGGCGACGGCTTTACTGACCGCTGCACGAGAGATATTCATACGGCGCGCCGCTTCAGCAAAACTACCCGCCTCCACGACCCGTGCAAAAATGATGAAAAGGTTAAGATCTTGCATATTGCCATTGTATCCAATTTGGAAACAAAATGTTTCATTTCTTGGTACTTCTCTCTGATCTATTCTCTCTATATTATCTCTTCCAAGGTGAAATATTTATATTAGATGCCGTAAATAAATTATGGTTATTATTGTAATTAAAAGACTAATATTTATATTGACCTTAATTAGCGCGTTCTTATTCACTTAATGTGAGGTACTTATGGTTGATCAATTAAGAGTTTTATTGTCAACCTGATAGAGCGTATTATTAATAGGGTTATTTTTACAAGTCAGATGCACAATCTTTACTACTTGCATAAATAATCAACAAATGTACTACAAGGAGTAGAACTTATGGAAACCAAAGAGTTATTTAAATCACCCCAGTTATTCGTAGTTTATGCAATCACTATCCTTTATACCATTACGTTCTATTTAGCGGCAGTTATAGCGCCGTCTACTGATAATGCAGTATGGGGTCTGCAAGGCATAAATCAGGTTGCCAAGCTAGAAACAAATGGCCTGAATCATTCTCAAGCAGTGCGGAATAATAGTTCGGGTTAAATCTGATAAGGATCGTGCCCCCGTTTTTGTAATCAAGCAACTCATTGCAAGGGAGCAAAAAGCATCAGCGGGGGCATTTGAACAAAAATATGCGGTTAAGGAAAACAATGCAAATGATTACAAGGAGCAAAACTTATGAAGATCAGAGACTTATTAAAAAAACCTCAGTTATTTGAAGTTTATGCAATTACTATTTATTTTACAGTCACGTTCTGTTTAATTCTTTTCTACAGTTATGTTCTGTTTAATTCTCTTTAGCGGCAGTTATAACGGCGTCTACTGATAATGCATTATGGTGCCTGCCCACAAGACATACACCAGGTTGTTCTGGCCAAATCTTCTCGGAACCGGACATATGGAACTACCGTATCCGGCTCGACTTCCCTACGTCAAATCAGTGAATACTAGAGCACCGATACAGTTTTGAAATTGTTGCCATGTCAAATTCTACAAATACCATGAGCGCTATCAAAATTAAACGGGTATACGAAAAGGCTGCGAAAGATGAATACAGGATCTTGGTGGATAGATTGTGGCCTCGGGGATTGACTAAAGAGCAGGCAGCAATTGATTTGTGGCTAAAAGAGATTGCACCTTCGTCGGAATTACGTAAGTGGTTTGGGCATGATCCAGAAAGATTCCTTGAATTTCGCACTCATTATGTTGAAGAGCTTGCACAAAATCCTGCTGCAACAATTGCTTCAAACTTATTAACAAAACATAAGAATATAACCTTGGTATATGCAGCTAGAAGTGCGGATATTAATCATGCTGTCGTGCTTAAAGGATTTATGGAGTCAATGTAGATGGCCCTGGTTAAGTACACCATCATGCACATTACCGCTGATCATATTACCCAGCAAAGCAGCGTTACCTAATGGTTTCCTTAATATACACTTAATTTTAGCTGAATTAAGATGGCATCGTTTTCTTGTGTCTGAATGGAGTTGTCATGAAAACACAATGGGCTGTAGATATCAGCGAGACTGTCGGTGACTATACAAAAGGCATCTCATAATATTGTTTGATGGTTATCTGGCTTTTTGAGGAAAAATAAATGAATGATTCAATAGTAATGAAAAGATTTGAAATCGTTATCGGAGCAGGACATCTCAATCATCTAGTGGAATTATTAGAAAGATCTGAAGTACGTGGATATACAGTTTTAAAAAACGCAGGGGGCCTCGGTTCACGAGGTACAAGAAATCCAGTTGATGTTCTTATTAACGATGAGAATGTTGTAATAATTCTCGCTTGTAAAGAAGATCAAGCACAGAAAGTGCTAAATGAATTGCGACCTGCAATGAAAAACTTTAATGGTATGTGCTTGATTTCAAATTGTCATGCACAAACACATTAATGATACTACCCAAAGGAAACCTGGTAACAATCAGAAAAAAGTATCTTGTAGTTTTGTTCAAAATTTGAATTATTACAGCTAATTCTTTAAAAGGGCCAAAGGATCTTTTTCTGCAGAGTTTGCGGGAGTACATAACTAATCGGGATGATTTATCAATACTCAATCTCTCAACTTCTGATGAAAGGGTTAATGCCATTTATATTTACGATATTGAGTTACCGATTGAGCTGTCTGCTATGGAAGCTGTAGTTAAATCTGGTGATTTGCCATTATTTGTAGTAATTCAGACTCGATCTGACAGTCACCCGATTTGACGATGTGCCTGTTAGATCAAATTCAGTTATTCAAAGCAGTGATTTTATCGCCCCAAGCCTCCATTGCTTTTACCGATGAAGTGAATGTTTTCATCGAAAATCATGCTTTATATGGTTTGGGCATCGGATTGATCGACGCGCATCTGTTAGCTTCAACACAGTTATCCGGCAATATCAAGCTGTGGACGCAGGAGAAGCGGCTTCTGGCGGCCGCATTACGTATTAATTTGGCGGCACCCGTTCACAATGACTAAACTCACCGAATCTGCCATCGAAGCGTTAGCAATTCAACACCTTGAACGGCTCGTTTACATCCATATCTACGCACCCAATATTGCTCCCGACGGGCGACCATCCCGAACGCAGCCGCTACGACGAAGTACTGCTCACCAGCCGGTTAGAAAAAGCGCTCACTCGCATCAATCCTGGCATGATCACCACAGTATTGCAAACCCGCCCTGAAAAAAGTCGAAAACCGCCAGCGATTGAAAGAGTTGTTGCGCGTGGCATCCGGTGGCGTGATGCACTCTCACCGCATCTCCGTATAAATTTCTCCTAACCTTAGACTGTCTCTTTGACTTTCTGACTCCAGAAACAATCTTGCCATTAACTAATCTATCCTCTATATGTTGAGTAAGATACAACTCAATCATTACAGTAATGGTGAAACTGTTTATAGATTGTTCGCGTTGTGATTGTTCCTCGATTTGTTTTTGTTGAGACTTAAGTTCACTCGCAGGGCAGCGTCCTGAATTCCTGTAGTTTAATTCTTGCTTCAGCTAATGACATAGTAGGAAAATGTCCCAATTTCATTTGAACAAGTCTTTTGTAATAGGGCTTCGATATCTATAGAAGAAATTTTTTTTGCCTGATCCACTGCAACTTACTCGAAGTCCTCTATTCTCGCCTATATCAGACTTGGCATTATCACCCGACTTCATTGTTGCAATTTCTCGTGATGATAGTGGCTTATTATTTTCTTGGCTCTTCACAGTAAGACTTCAGTTATAACTAATTTAATTTTCAACTCGAATAAACAGAACAGACGATTCATTCTGGTTAGTGTAGTTTTTCAAAGGCTGCTAATGATGTAAAAACAATACCTACACTAAATTGTGAGATTCAGTGAGATTTTAAGAAACATAATGGAATGCTATGAAATTCAATAACTCTATATATACTAGGTAATTACTATAATAAATAAGGAAATAATCTAGGATTTTAATGGATAAAGAGAACAAGCACACACCTATGATGCAGCAATACTTGCGCATCAAGGCGCAGCATCCGGACATGCTGATGTTTTATCGCATGGGGGATTTTTATGAACTGTTTTTTGATGATGCGGAGAAAGCTGCAAAGCTGTTGGGAATCACGTTAACCCAGCGCGGTGCATCTGCCGGAGAGCCGATTAAAATGGCGGGGGTGCCTTATCATGCCGCCGAGCAATATCTGGCAAAACTGGTTAAAGCGGGTGAATCCATCGCGATCTGCGAGCAAGTGGGTGATCCGGCAACCAGCAAGGGACCAGTAGCCCGTGAAGTGACACGCATCATTACGCCTGGAACGTTGACCGATGCAGCGCTGTTGGAGGATAAGCGTGATTGCATATTGCTGGCTTTGTTTATTCATGAATCGACTTTGGGATTGGCGTGGCTGAATCTGGCGGCGGGGCAATTGCGTGTGATGGAAACATCACCGAAAAATCTGCTTAGTGAACTGGAGCGCCTGCAACCAGCAGAAATTCTTTTACCCGAATCGCTTACGCTCGCTGAAATACAGGGTAAAAATTGGGCGTTAAAGCGATTGCCTTTGTGGCAATTTGATCGTGATAGCACAATGACACATCTTACGCGGCAATTTGAAACGCATGATCTTTCCGGTTTCGGCTGTGAAGATTTGTCTACCGCGCTATGCGCCGCCGGCGCTTTATTGGAATACACCCGCTTGACGCAGGGATCCGTCGCGCTCCATATCTCGTCATTGCAAGCTGAACGTGACAGTATTTATGTGCGCATGGATGCAGCGACGCGTCGCAATCTGGAAATTTCTGAAACTATCCGTGGTGAAAGATCTCCTACGTTATTATCATTACTGGATACTTGCTCAACCAATATGGGCAGCCGCTTGTTGCAATTCTGGCTGCATCATCCGTTACGCGATCGCGGAGAAATACAGAAACGCTTGGATAGTGTTGCTGCCTTGATCGGGGAAAATGAACAAGGCAAGTATGCTATCGTGCGTGCGCTTCTGCGGCAGATCGTCGATGTAGAACGGATTACTGCACGAATTGCACTCAAATCAGCACGCCCGAGAGATTTGTCGGGTTTGCGTGACAGCCTGAAACTATTGCCGGAAGTCATTCAAGAAATTACAACGTGTGCCAGCGAGAGGATCCGTCAATTGATTCAGGCCATGCAGATCGAACCTGCGCTGGTTGCATTATTGAGTACATCATTACTGGAAGAACCGGGTGTAGTACTGCGTGAAGGTAATGTGATTGCCAATGGTTATGATGCTGAATTGGATGAATTACGCGCATTGCAAAACAATTGCGGTGAATTCTTGTTACAGCTGGAGATTCGTGAAAAAGAACGTACCGGTATTCCTAATCTGAAGGTTGAATATAATCGTGTGCATGGTTTCTATATCGAAGTCACGCATGCACACAGCGAAAAAATTCCCGCGGATTACCGGCGCAGACAAACCTTAAAAAGCGCTGAACGTTATATCACGCCAGAGCTGAAAGCTTTCGAAGATAAGGCATTATCCGCCCAGGATCGGGCATTGGCACGAGAGAAATATTTGTATGATGCACTTCTGGATGCGCTTTTAAAGTATATCCATGCACTACAGAAAATGGCCGCAAGCGTTGCTGAAATTGACGTTCTGTGCGCCTTGGCTGAGCGTGCGCAAGTGCTGGACTATATCGCGCCACATTTATCCGATGAAGATATTTTTACCATCGATACGGGGCGTCACCCGGTTGTGGAGAATCAAGTAGAAAACTTTGTTCCCAACGATGTTCAGTTAGGCGCTGAACATACCGCAAAATCACAAATGTTGCTGATTACCGGGCCTAATATGGGCGGCAAATCCACCTATATGCGGCAAATCGCGCTGATTGCCTTACTCGCGCACTGCGGCAGTTATGTACCCGCTAAAACAGTGTGCATCGGTGTACTGGATCAGATTTTTACCCGCATTGGCGCTGCCGATGATCTTGCCAGTGGACGTTCCACGTTTATGGTGGAAATGACGGAAACCGCCAATATATTGCATAACGCTACGGCACATAGCCTGGTGCTCATGGACGAAGTCGGGCGCGGCACTTCCACTTTTGATGGTTTGGCCTTAGCATTTGCCATTGCCCGGTATTTATTGACTAATAATCGCAGCTTTACACTTTTTGCGACGCATTACTTTGAGTTGACCAAACTTGCTGAGGAATTCAAGCAAATCAAGAATGTTCATTTGGATGCGGTAGAGTATAAGCACCGCATTGTCTTTCTGCATAAAGTTGCTGAAGGACCGGCCAGTCAAAGCTATGGATTGCAAGTTGCCGCACTTGCAGGGGTTCCTGAGCCGGTGATCAAAGTGGCGAGAAAACACCTGATTAAACTGGAGCAGGAAAGTGTCAGGAAAGAACCGCAACTGGATTTGTTTTCTTTTTCCGTTGCTGAACCGGAAGAAGATATTGCACCAGAACATCCGGTGATGGCGATGTTACACAACCTTTCACCAGATGAACTGAGTCCCAGGCAAGCACTGGAACAACTTTATTTATTGAAAAAAGCGATTGGTACAGATAGAAATAGCTAATTTATCAAGATCGCAAGGATACATGATTAATGTTCAGTACCATGACCATGCGCGCCATGCACATGTTCATGAGAAATTTCTTCTGGTGTGGCTAGGCGAACTGCTGTTACTGTGCAGGAAAAATTCAATGTCATGCCTGCAAAGGGATGATTCCCATCGACAGTGACAGTATCGTCAGTAACATCAGTCACTTTGTAGATAATGACATCGTCCGAGTCTTCCGCGCCCCCCTCAAAATGCATGCCAATCGCCACATTATCAGGAAAAGAATCGCGCGGCTCTACCCGGATCAATTCGCTATCATGCTCACCAAAAGTATCTTCTGCTTCCATAGAGACTGAGCAGGAATAACCGATTTCCATTTCATGCAGTGCTTCCTCAACCAATGGAAAAATACCGCCGTAGCCGCCATGCAGATAACTGATTGGTGTATCTGTTTTCTCCAGAATGTTTCCTGCGGTATCTGACAACTCATAGTTGAGTGAAACCACAGTATTTTTTTCGATGCGCATAGTAGATCATCCTCATTTAGTAAAATCGAAAATTAAAACAATCAAGGTAATTTTAGGGCTAAATTGCATTAAATGGATGCCATTATACGCACAAAGTGGTTGTTTTCCTTGCTTGGAGGTATAAAACACTAGAAA
>Ga0136611_10000642_pt1 | contig 23486 bp, 20 predicted proteins | sample AntDrymUQ2232306_2_FD_106645 | JGI IMG/M metagenome (GOLD analysis project Ga0136611, IMG submission 106645) | Polar desert sand microbial communities from Dry Valleys, Antarctica - metaG UQ223 (23.06) | ecosystem: Environmental > Terrestrial > Soil > Desert | place: Antarctica: Dry Valley...
CGCGGAAGTGAGCCCGCCCGCGCTGGCGGTGATCGTGATCGAGCCGGAGAGGACGGCGGTGACGGCCTTGGAGGCGACACCGCTGGCGGCGGTCGCCGCACCCGTGCCGGTCACGGTGCCGGTGCCGGCGGTCTTGGCGAAGGTGACGGAGGTGGAGTTGTCGCCGGTGCGCACGTTCCCGGCGGCGTCCCGGACCTCGGCGGTCAGCGTCCTTGCGGAGCCGGAGGAGAGGTTGCCGGTCGAGCTCGTGACGGCGAGCTGAGTGGCTGTTCCGGGATCGATCGTGAACGTGGTGGTCGCCGAGGTGAGACCTGAGGCGGTCGCGGTGATCGTGATCGAGCCCGCGAGGACGCCCGTGACGGTCTTGGACGCGATCCCGCTCGCGGCGGTCGCAGCACCCGTGCCCGTCACCGTCCCGACACCCGCTGTCTTCGCGAAGGTGACGCTCGTCGCGTTGTCTCCGGTGAGCACGTTGCCCGCGGCGTCCCGGACCTCGGCGGTCAACGTGCGCGCCGAGCCCGAAGCCAGGTTCGCGGTCGAGCTCGTCACGGCGAGCTGCGTCGCGGTGCCCGCGACGACCGTGAAGGTCGTCGTCGCCGAGGTGAGCCCGGAAGCAGTCGCGGTGATCGTGATCGAGCCGGAGAGCACGGCGGTGACCGCCTTGGACGCGACTCCGCTCGCCGCGGTCGCAGCGCCCGTTCCGGTGACCGTGCCGGTACCCGCGGTCTTCGCGAACGTGACGCTCGTCGAGTTGTCGCTCGTGACCAGGTTGTCGTTGGCGTCGCGAACCTCGGCGGTCAACGTGCGCGCCGCGCCGGAGATGAGGTTCGCGGTCGAGCCCGTAATGGCGAGCTTGTTGGCGGCGCCCGGGTTGACCGTGATCGACGAGCTCGCGACGGAGGTGGTGAGGGAATCACCCGACGTCCGCGCGGCGGTGAGCGTGATCGACTCCGCCTTGGTGTACTGCACGGAGGCGAGCGTGGCCGAGTTGGTGCCGGCCGTGATCGTCGCCGTGTTCCCCGAGAGCGTTCCCGTGCCGGACGCTGCGAGCGAGATCCCGGTCCCTGCCACGACGTTCGACGGGTTGTCGAACGCGTCACGCGACTGTACCGTCACGGAGAAGTTGGAACCGGCTGTCGCGCTTCCTGGTACGGCCGTGATGAAGAGCTTCGAGGCCGCCGCGGCGTTGACGGTGATGTTCGTCGTGCCGGTGATCGACCCGGCGAGCGTGTCGGTCGCCGTGACCGAGCGGGAGCCCACGGTCTTGTAGTTCGCGCCGTTCGTGAACGTCGCGACGCCCGCGTTGCCGCCGTTGAACGTGTAGTTCAGCGGCAGCGTCCCGGTCGGGTCGTTCGTCGAGAAGGTGACGGTGCCGAGGTAGCCGGTCGCGGTGTTGTTGTTCGCGTCCTTCGCCGTGACCGTGAAGGTGAAGTCATTGCCGGCCGTGGTCGAGGCGGGAGCGGAGACCGTCAGCGAGGTCGCGGCGCCGGGATTGACGGTGAACGTCGAGCTCGTCCCGGCCGTCAGGACCATCCCGGATGTGCGGGTCGCGGTGATCGAGACGCCTGCCTCGGCCTTCGTGTAGGTCGTCCCCGAAATCGTCGTCTGGCTCGTGCCGTTCGCGATCGTGCCCGTCAGCGTGCCCCCGAGCGTGCCCGTGCCGGTCGCGAGCGAGAGGGAGATGTTCGTCGCGCTCGTGACGTTGGCCGCGTTGCCGTTCGCGTCCTGAGCCTGGACGACCACGGAGAACCCGGTTCCGGCGGTGGGGTTGGAGCCGCCGTTCACGGAGGTGACGGTGAGCTTCGTGGCGACGCCCGCGTTCATCGTCACGCTGCCGGATGTCCCGGTTCTCCCGCCCGACGTCGCCGTGAACGTTCCCGTGCCGACCGTGCCGTTGTAGATCGCGCCGAGCGACGTCAGGTTCGCCACGCCGTTCACGAACTGCGCCGCGCCGTTCAGCGTGCTCGACCCACTCACCGTCAGCGCGCCGCTCAGCGTGGTGGAGAGGGCGACCGGGTTCGTGCTCGCGTTGTACGCCGTGATCGTGTTGGAGAACTGATCGCGGGCCGTGATCGTGTTCGTTCCGGTGAACGCCGTGGCGTTTGCCTGCGGGGAAGCGGCGGCGAACACGAAGGAGCTGAGCGCGCCGGGGATCTGGCGCACGCGGGCAAGGGTCGCCCCGGCGGCCACGCCCGTCATGGTGAACGTGCCCCCGCCGCGGGTGATGTTGACCGTCGTCCCGATTCCCGTCGCGCCCGCGGTCGGCTTGACCCGGATTCCGCTCACCGTGAAGGTGTTGAACGCGGTTTGCGGGTTCGTGCTCGTGGTCGTCAGGCCGGCGATCGTGATCAGCGCGGCTGTCTTCGTGACACCGCAGGTACAGGTGAACTCGCTTGCCCCGGGCGAGGCCGCGGCCGTCACGGTGGCGGCGGTGTCGAACGTCCAGTTCGCCGGCGCCGCGATCGTGAACGTGCGGGCAGTCTGGTTGCGGCTGAAGTCTCCGACGAGTCCTTCGGCGACCACGATGTTCCCGAGCGCGACGAACGCGCCGCCCGAGGGGCTCGTCGAGTTGGCGGCATTGTCGGCGGAGACGTCGAGGATCGTGCCACCTGCGCCGGGGGTGATCGTCGCCGCGGATCGGGCGGTCTCGCTTCCGAAAGAGGCCGCGGCGAGGAGGACCACAGCGACGACGAAGCCAACGCGAACCCTCGAGTTCCGCTTGAGGTTGCTGGGGGCAGATCCTGCGGTGGGTGCATCCGTGAGCCGAGATCCGGTCGGAGGCGGCCCGGCCGCGAAAGGAGCCTCGAACGAGGTATTTCCCGCGCTCAGATGCGTGCGGGAAGAGGGGAGCGTGCTCGAGAGCGCCGCAGCCGGCGACCGGACGAGGGTTCCGAACGAGCTCCAGAGAACGCGAAAGGGCGCCCGGAAGGCGCCCTGGGCCCGGCTGGTGAGCCGGATCCGGGAGATCGATTGCCGCAGTCGTGTGAGTGTGTTCACGTGTTTGGTGAGCTGGTGGGAGGGATTCCGCGTAGCCCTCGGGGTTTGTATCGGCCTCGAGGCGCCGCTTTCTTAGCGCTTTTGCTTGTTACGAGGCATAAAAGGAGGCGAATCCCCCATTCGGGTTAGACCACGGACTCCGTCCCGTGGCAGCGCCCAGTTCGCCGTCCTCGAAAAACGACGAAGCGCAAGGACGAGGTCGACTCACTCGATCAAGGCACTGAACCTAAAGTCGAGGTCGAGATGCGCCGGATTACTCGAGCCCGAGGATCGTCCGGGCGAGGCGCGCCCCAGTCGGCACATCGGGCCCGAGCACGAGCGCGGTTCGGATCCCGGACCGCTCGAACGCGACCGTGTGCCCGGCCAGATCCCAGCACGCGCTCGCGGCGCAGGGCGTGGTCGCGGGAAGGCCGGGCGAGCCGGCGTCGAAGGCCTCGTTCACGTAGGCGCGCACGGCCTCCTCCCACTCCTCGGCGTCGAGCTCCTCGTCCCAGTCGAGGGCGAGCACGACCGCTTCGCGGGCTCCGGCCCGATAGATCGCGGAGCGGCCGCCGCCCCAGCCGCTGCCCGCGTTGCCGAGGCGGGGGACGTCGAAGGTGGCGAGGAGGGCACGGACGTCGAGCTCGCCGAAGGTGCCGTCGCCTACGAGCGTCACGCCGGCGGCTTCCACGGGCAGCGCAATCGGGAGCGCGCGCTCGCGCTCGAGGAACTTGTCCACGTGGAAGATCTGCTCGGTCGTCTCCGGAAAGCGGCGGAGCGAGCTGAAGACGGCGTGGTTCCCGCCGAGGTTTCGCAGCGTCACCGCGAAGCGCTGGCCGACCGTCGAGGGGAAGCCGGCCTGGAGCGCGAGGAAGCGGGCGAGCCGAGAGCCGCCGTGCGAGGCGAGCGACTTCGGCGTCAGCAACGACGCAACGAGCGAGGCGTGTCCGAGGCTCGCGGCGTAGGCGCCGAAGCTCGCGTCCCGGTTGCCGCCGAGTCGGCTCACCCTGCGCAGGTCGAAGCTCTGATCCTGGAGCGCCTGGACGAGCTCGCGGAGGATCACCTGCCGTGACTCCTTGCCCCGCGCGAGATAGACCTTCCGGGTGCGGGAGTCGTAGAGCGCCGGCCGCGCCTGGCTGGCGCCGATCGTCCGCGCGAGGACGCCACGCCCGCTCGTCAGGCCGAGGCCCGCGTAGAGCGCGTCGTCGTAGAGCTGGGCCGCTGGGGGATAGAACGCGTTGAAGGCGGCGATCCGGCGCTGGCGGTAACGGGCGCTCGTCTCGGTCACGATCGGCACCGACCGGCGCACGGGGAGCCCGCTGAGCTTGCCCGCGATCCGGAGGAGCGCCTGCGACTGGGCCGGTGCGATCGTCGTGGCCGCGTGTCCGACCGGGACGAGCGCCAGCACGATCACGAGTAGGGGCAGCGAGCGACGCATGTTCGTGATCATCGGCTCGATTGTCCCAGCGCGATAGGTCGGCGCGGGGCGGCGGACAGGCCTAGATGCTCGGGATCGTCTCGACCGGCTCCGTTGGCCTCAGGTTCCGCTCGAACTTGTCCCAGTCGCGTCGGCCGCGAAGGTAATCCCACGTACCGCGGGCACGCGCCCACATCAGGATCGGGCGGTAGAGGAAGAGGTCGAGCGGGCCGAGCAGGATCATCCGGAAGAGCGAGCCGAGCCGATAGTCGCGCGCTGTTCGGTCCTCGAGCAGCACCGCAGCGGTCGTCAGCGTGGCCGTCGAGAACGCCATGATCCCGATCATCACGGCGAACAGGGGCCAGCTGACCGCGCCGAGCCAGACGGCGAGGACGAGCGTGATCACGGCCAGCACCTCGAACAACGGCGCGATCACCTCCGTGATCGCGTAGAACGGCACGCCGATGACACCGACGGTCCCGTAGCGCGGGTTGGCGAACATGCGCCGGTAGTGGACGAGCGTCTCCATGATCACGCGCTGCCAGCGCGCCCGTTGCTTGATCAGGCCGCCGATCCGCGCCGGACCCTCGGTCGTCGCGACCGTCTCGGGCATGCAGAGGATCTCGTACGGCCGACCTTCGCGGAGGAACTTCTCGTGCACCCTGAACGTCATCTCGATGTCCTCGCAGGTGAAATCGCGCGTGAATCCCCCCACCTCCTCGAGCACGTCGCGGCGCCAGATGCAGAACGCCCCGGGGCTGCAGAGCATGAAGTTGAGCCGGCTCCAGGCGAGGCGGTTGTTGAAGAACGAGCGCATGAAATCGAGCTGCTGGAAGCTGCTGAGCAGGTTCCGGTCGAGGCTGAAGCTGCCCGCCTTCTGCTCGTGCGCCTCCTCCGGCCGAGAGCTGCTCGCGATCGTGCCGGTGACTCCGATCACCCTGGCGGGGTTCCGCATTACGAGCCGCATCCCGAGGAGCAAGGCATCGCTCCGGTACATCGTGTCGCCGTCGACGCCGAGCACGTAGCGGTAGCGCGCGAAGTTGAGCGCGCAGTTGACGGCGTCCGACTTGTTGCCTCCGTTCGGCTTGCGAACGACGGTGAGACGCGGATCAGTCCGGCTGCGGTAGACGCCGAGGACGGGAGCAGCCTCGACGATCCGGCGGAAGAAGACCTCGACCTGCTCCAGCTCGAACGCCTCCTCGAGCCGCGCGAACGTCCCGTCGGTCGAGCCGTCGTCGACGAGGATCACCTCCAGCTCCGGATACTCCTGCTCGAGCAGCGTGCGCGTCGACGCGACGGCGACTGGTTCCTCGTTGTAGACGGCCGAGAGGATCGAGACGGGGATCGTGAAGCGCGAAGTCTCGAGCGCGTCGAAGTCTTCCGCGCCGCGCTGCCGGTTGCGGATCGCGCTGTCGACGCCCGCGAAGAGCAGCAGGACGCCGTAGAACCCGAAGACGATGAGGAAGTAGACGAGGCAGACGAGGACGCTCCAGCGGAGGAAGGTCGCGACACCACCGTCGGCGGCATCGCGAAGCTCGGAGCCGAAGACGATCGCCGCCGCGACGCCCGTGAGCGCCAGAGCAGCGAGGATCCAGCGTTCGCGAGCTCTGCGGCTCATGCGCTGCGCACGCGGGGACCGTCGCCGCCGTCGAGCAGCGCCCGCACGTGCTCCTCACCGCCGTCCGCTCTCGCGATCATCGCTTCGCCGAACTGCTCGCCGCCTGCGTCGACGACGAGCTGGAGCGTCCGTCGCGTCTCCACCCTGGACGGATCCGCGTTCAGTTCGCGGACGAAGGCGTCGACCACACCCGTGTTCTGGAGCACCTCGGCCGCGCCGTTGCGCGCGAACTGGTCCGGCGACTCGAGATAGGGCAGCACGTGCTCGGTCGCATCCGGCCCGAGCGCCTCGAGCGCCTGCTTGGCGCCTGCACGGACCCACCACTCCTCGTCCGAGAGCAGGCGCGCGACGAGCGCTCCAAAATCGGGTCGCCCCTGGGCGCCGAGCGCCCGCGCCGCGTGGGCCCGGACGAACGGCACCGGATCATCGAGCAGATGGACCGCGACCGAGATCGCCGCGGGACCGCCGAGCGTTCCGAGGGTCTCGGCGGCCGCAGCTCGCACGCCGGCGTCCGGGTCACCGCCGAGCGTTGCCAGCTCGAGCGGCAATCCGGGAAGGTCGGGGTAGCGGGAGAGGAGCTTCACGGCCCAGTAGCGGGCCCCCGCGTCCCAGTCGCGGAGGAGTGGCACGAGGAGATGTCCGACGTCGACTGGGAACTCGTCGAGCTGCGTCGCGACGCGCGAGCCGCCGCCGTGCCGGAGCGCACCGACGAGCAGAGCGCCGGCGGCCTCGTCGCGCATCCCGCCGAGCGTCACGACGGCGGCGTCGACGACGTCCTCGTCGTTCTCCTTGAGTGCGGCCTCGAGGAGACGAATCGCCGCGGGCGTCTTGGCCAGCGCCAGGATGCGTAGGGCACCGATGCGACGCCACTTCGTCACCTCGTTCGCATGACTGCTCGCCGCCTCGAGGATGCGAGTGCTGTTGCGCTCGGCGGCGTGCGCCGCGAACGCCTCGGCCAGCTGCGGCGCGGTCGCGGTGTCGGCGGCGACGCGCTCGATCGTGCGGTGCGGCAGCCGGCGCAGGATCCAGTCCAGATGATCGGCGTCCCCGGCTCCCGCCTCGAAGCGGCGCTCGATCAGACGTCGGGCAGTCCGGACGAAGCCGAGGCGGACGTCGTAGATCGTCCTCGTCATCAGGACGAACAGGGACACCCCGAGCCAGAGAGGAACACTGCCCCCAGGGCGAGGGTGTAGCCGCTCAGTAGCTCGTTGATGCTCCGCCTCCGTCCGCATCGGCTGCGTTGGGTTTGTCGGGCATTAGGTACTCGCTTGTGGATCCGGGAGCGAGCGGCCTCACGGTAGCCGCGATGACCGGGCTCCGCATCCCGCGCGTGGGGGAACCGCCGGACCGTCGGTCGCACCTACAATGTCGCGCGATGGCGACGACGGAGGATCGCGGCTCGCTGGACGCAACCGCCGCCTGGCGCGAGAAGCTCTACGGGCGCTCGCCGGAGCGGCAGGGCGAGCTCTTCTCGACGATCTCGGGGGTCGAGAACGAGCCGCTGGCGACGCCCGACTCGGTCGAGGTCGACTACGAGCGCGACCTCGGTTACCCGGGCGTCTATCCCTTCACCCGCGGCGTCTATCCCTCGATGTACCGCGGCAAGCTCTGGACGATGCGCCAGTTCGCAGGCTTCGGCACCGCGGCCGAGACGAACGAGCGCTTCCGCTACCTCCTCGACCACGGTCAGACAGGCCTCTCGACCGCGTTCGACATGCCGAGCCTGATGGGTTACGACTCCGATCACGCCCGCTCGGAGGGCGAGGTCGGGCGCGAGGGCGTCGCGATCGACTCGCTCGCCGACATGGAGACCCTGTTCTCGGGGATCCCGCTCGGCGAGGTCTCGACCTCGATGACGATCAACTCCCCGGCGGCGATCCTGCTCGCCTTCTACATCGTGGTCGGCGAGCAGCAGGGTGTGCCGGCGAGCGAGCTCCGGGGGACGATCCAGACGGACATCCTCAAGGAGTACATCGCGCAGAAGGAGTACATCTTTCCGCCCGAGCCTTCGATGCGGCTCGTCACGGACATGGTCGAGTACTGCGCCGCGGAGCTCCCGAAATGGCACCCGATCTCCATCTCCGGCTACCACATCCGCGAGGCGGGCTCGACGGCCGCGCAGGAGCTCGCGTTCACGCTCGCCGACGGCTTCACCTACGTCGAGTGGGCCGTCGCGCGCGGGATGGACGTGGATGAGTTCGCACCCAGGCTCTCCTTCTTCTTCAACGCCCATCTCGACTTCTTCGAGGAGATCGCCAAGTACCGCGCCGCCCGGAGGATCTGGGCGCGCGAGCTCCGCGACCGCTTCGGCGCCCGCAACCCGCGCTCGTGGCTGATGCGCTTCCACACTCAGACGGCAGGGGTCTCGCTGACCGCCCAGCAGCCCGAGGTGAACATCGTCCGGACTGCGATCGAGGCGCTTGCCGCGGTACTCGGCGGCACCCAGAGCCTGCACACGAACTCCTACGACGAGGCGCTCGCGCTCCCGACCGAGGACGCGGTCCGGATCGCGCTCCGCACCCAGCAGGTGATCGCGCACGAGACGGGCGTGACCAACACGATCGACCCGCTCGGCGGCTCCTACTACCTCGAAGACCTGACGAACAGGATCGAGGCGCAGGCGTACGAGTACTTCGAGCGGATCGAGAAGCTCGGCGGGATGGTCGAGGCGATCAAGCAGAACTTCCCCCAGCAGGAGATCGCGGACGCGGCCTTCACCTACCAGGGCGAGGTCGAGCGCGGGGAGCGGGTCGTCGTCGGGGTCAACCGCTACGTGCTGGAGGACGAGACGCCGCTCGAGATCCTGAAGATCGACGCGGCGCTCGAGGCGCAGCAGATCGAGCGCGTTTTGGCCCTCAAGGGGAGCCGCGACTCGGCGAAGGTCGAGCAGCGGCTCGCCGCGCTCAAGGAAGCCTCGGCGAAGGAGGGGGTCAACCTGATGCCGTTGATCCTCGACGCGACCCGCGACTACGTGACGATGGGCGAGATGTGCGACGCCTGGCGCGAGGTCTGGGGCACCTGGCGCGAGACACCTGTTTTCTAGTACCGCGCGCGAAGATTCCTGAAGGGCCGCTCCGCGGCCCAAGAGCGCTCGCGTCTCCAACCGTGCCTTAACTGTCTCCTAACTGAATCCGCCGGGGGCTCGTCTAGGCTGAGAGACCTGATGAGCACCGAGCCCAATCAGTCGTTCTTCGCGTCCCGGCGCGGGCGCCGCACCGCCTTCTGGGTCGGTCTCGCCGTCCTCGTCGCCGGGGTCGCTGCCGCCACGATCGCGTTCTTCGGGAACACCGCCGAAAAGGTTCCGGAGACGAAGTCGAACGAGCCCGCGCAGGTGTTCACCCCGCGCAAGCAGATTCCGCTCGAGGTCGCGGCGCGCCGCGCCGCCGGCCGGTTTCTCCTGACGGCGGTGCCGCGGAAGAACCTGGCCGAGTCGTACGAGCTCACGCATCCCGACCTGCGCCAGGGGCTGTCCAAGAAGGAATGGCTCACGGGCAACATTCCGGTCCAGTACTACCCCGCCGACAACCTCGAGATCGCCACCTTCAAGGTGGACGAGTCCTATGCGGACGAGGCGATCATCGAGGTCGCGCTGCTGCCGAAGAAGGGCGAGGACATCAAGCCGCAGATCTTCTTCATCGGCCTCAAGAAGGTCGGGGCCGGGGAATCGGGCAAGTGGAAGGTGCACTACTTCGCGCCCCGGGCCCCTCCCGCGATCCCGAACGCACGGGAATAACGTCCGCCGTGGCGGGGCTCTAGCGTGGGCGCGGGTGAGGAACGGCGGTACCTGGAGTCGCCGCGGTTCCGGCGGCGGCTGGTCAGAGGCGGTCTCTTACTCGCTGTCGTCGGCGCCGGCGCACTCGTCAGCATCTTCTTCTGGAACACCGCGAACCCGGTCGAGACGCCCCTGTCAAACAAGCCGGCCCAGGTCTACGTCCCCAACCTCCCCGTCACCTTCGCGCCGTCCGAGCGCAAGCAGGTGATCCAGATCGCGGCGCGGTTCGTCGACACGGCGGTCAAGCGCGACCACAGCGAGCGTGCGTTCGAGCTCGTCGGCCCGAACCTCCGGAACGGGACGACCCGCCAGAACTGGCTCGTGGGTGACATCCCCGTCGTCCCCTATCCGGTCGATGACGCGCGCTGGAAGTTCGACTACTCCTACGCCAACGAGATCGGGCTCCAGGTGCTCGTCTTTCCGGAGGCCGCCTCGGAGCTGCGGCCGATGATCTTCAACATGTCTCTGAAGGCCGTTGGCTCCGGGGAGTCCCGGCACTGGCTCGTCGACTCGTGGACGCCCCGTGGTGGAGGCGGCGGGCGCTCCAGCTCGGTCAAGAGAAACGAGGGGTCGCCCTTCGACCTCGGTGGCTCGATCGTGGCGCCGACCGAGCGCGCCGGCACGAGCCTCAGCTCGGGTTGGCTCCTGTTCCCGATCGTGCTGCTGATCTTCGGCGCCCTGCTCGTCCCGCTCACGGTCGTCGGCCTCGAGCGGACTCGCTCGCGTCGCGCGCAACGGGCCTACGAGGCCAGCAGGATCCGTTCCAGCTAGAAGTCGAGTACGAGCCCGTCGCCGGCGAGCTCGAGATCCGACGAGAGCGTGAGCTCCTGGGGGCGGTGCGTGAGGACGAGCCGGCGCGCGTGCGCGGCCTCGGCCGCGGCCTGTGCCTCGGCGACGGACAGGTGCCCGCGTGGCGGTCCGTCGTTGTCGGCGTTGTCGAGCGTCGCCTCGCAGAGGAAGAGATCGGCAGCGCGGGCGACCTCGTGGAGCGCCTCGCTCGGGCCGCAGTCCCCGGAGTAGGCGAGCGTGCGCTCTCCCTCGACCCTGAACGCGTGCGCCGGAATGTCGTAGTGGGGAACCGGGAGCCCGGTCACGCGCAGGCCGGCGACTTCGAACGACTCGCCGGCCGTGTACTCCTCGACGTCGAAAACGCGTTCGAGCATGTCCTCGCTTCCGAGCCTGCCGAGGATCGGGCGCAGGGTCTCGCGCGCCCCGGGCGGCAACCGCAGGGCGGGCCGCGGGTGCTCGGAGCCGGGGCCGAAGAGCGACGCCCAGACCCAGGGCACCAGATCCCCCCAGTGGTCGAGGTGAAGGTGACTGATCACGATCGCCGCCGCCGTCGGCCACGGCTCGCGCTCGCGCAGCTTCGCGAGCACGCCGGGGCCGCAATCGAGGAGTAGGCGGCCGTCGACGAGATAGCCCGAGCACGCGCCACCGGCGTTGGGCCAGGCCGGGGAGGAGCCGATGATGTCCAGGCGCACCTCCCTATACTGGCGGACGGCATGGCCCGGAAGATCAGAGTGGTGATCGCGAAGCCCGGCCTCGACGGTCACGACCGCGGCGCGAAGATCATCGCGCGTGCCCTCCGCGACGCGGGGATGGAGGTGATCTACACCGGCCTCCACCAGACGCCGGAGCAGATCGTCGAGACCGCGATCCAGGAGGACGCCGACGCGGTCGGGATCTCGATCCTCTCGGGCGCGCACATGACGCTCGTGCCGAGGATCCTCGCCGGGCTCAAGGAGAACGGCGTCGAGGACGTGCTCGTCGTCGTGGGCGGCACGATCCCGGGAGACGATGCGGCGGAACTGAAGGAGCAGGGCGTGGCGGCGGTCTTCACGCCCGGTGCGCCGACGAGCGAGATCGTCGAGTTCCTCCGCGCCAAGATCCCGGCTTAGAGCTCCCCCCGGGCGTCCTACTTCTTGAGGACGACGCGGGCTGCGGAGAGCGCGCCCTTCTCGCCGGTCTGCGCGGCGAGCGTCACCTTGGCGGGGGTGGTCCACACCGTGACGGTCGTCCCCTGCTTGAGCAGGTCGAGCGTGGGGTAGGCGAGCCCGGCCGCGAGCGCGACACCCTCGATCGTCGCCTCGGCCGGTACGTGCACGTCGACCTTCTGCCCGCTCTGTGCGAGCGTTCGGCCTCCAGGCCACACTCGGAGCTGCTGGATGCCGAGACGGAGATCCTCGCCCAGCGCCGCTACGACCTTGCCGGTCAGCGCCGCCGTGAAGGTCGTTCCACGCGTCGCCCCGAAGAGCAGCGTTCGCGCCTTCTTCAGGTACGGATACGGATTGACCGCGCCGCCGTCACCGGGATGGACCTCGAAGTGCAAGTGCGACCCGGTGCTGTCGGCGTCGCCGGAGTTGCCGTTGAACGCGATCTGCTGGCCCGCGAGGACGTGGGCGCCGTTCTTCAGTCCGGGGGCGTAGGCGACGCCCGTGACGCACCCGCCGCTGTTGTCGTTGCCCTGGCCCTTGTCGTTGTTCAGGTGGATGTAAAGGTAGGTCGTGCCGCTCTTCCCGTACAGGTAGAGCATGCAGCCGGCGCGCGCGGAGGTCGTCCAGAGCTTGATCGTGCCGTCCTCGGCCGCGACGACCGGAGCCCAGCGCGGCGCCATGATGTCGGTGCCTTCGTGGCCGCCCTGCCCACGGGCGTCGCCGAAGCTGTCGGTGTAGTTCGTCTCACCGAGAACCGGGAAGACGAAGGTCGGTACCGGCCCCTTCTTCTTCGCCGGAAGGGTGTCGTGCGCGGCTGCGCCACCCGCGCAGAGAAGGGCGATGAGGGTGAGGAAGAGGACTCCTCGGGCTGTGTTCCGGTGTGCCATCACAAGTTCCGGTTCGCGCTCGAAGGGCGGAAGCCTAGCACGGTCTGCGGAGAAACCTCGTCGAAAGATGTAAAATCCGCCTATTCGATCTCTGCTGGGCGCTCGCGGCGGAGGCCGCCGGCCTCGAGCCCGCCGGTGTCGATCAGGTCGCCGACAAGCTTCTGGGCACGTCCGAGCGTTGCGCGGAGGGAGGCGTCGCGGCTTCGGCGTCGCCCGCGGAGAGGAGGTAGCCGGAGAGCGCCAGGCCCTGGACGACCTCGTCGTTCAGCTCGACCGCGCGCCGCCCGAGCTCCTCGCGGAGCGCCAGCTCCTCGCGGGCGTCCGCCGCCTCCCGCTCGGCGAGGACTCCGCTCCGTGACGTCGAGGGCCGTGCCGGCCATCCGAACCGTGGTCTCTTTCTCGAGGAACGCACGGCCGTTCGACTGAACGAAGCGGACCTCGCCGTTCGGCCGGACGAGCCGGTGCGTGAACGAGAACGGCTGGTCGCTTCCGAACGAGTGCCGAACGGTCGAGTCGACGAGCTCCCGGTCCTCCGGATGGAGCAGCCCGAGATACGACTCGTAGCTCGTGTCGAACCCCTCTGGCTCGACCCCGAAGATCCGGTAGAGTTCGTCCGACCAGTGGATCGTATCCGCCGGAACATCCCAGTCCCAGCTGCCGAGGTGCGCGATCCGCTGGGCCTCCTCGAGCCGGTCCTTGTTCTCCCGGGCGAGGTCGAGCGAGCGGATGCGCCCTTGCTCCGACGACTCGAGCCGGGAGGCAAGTGCCCCGGCGGGGCCGCCGAGGAAGACGAGCGCGACGATCCTGTAGCCGAGTTCAAGCGCGTCGTGACCGGCGCGGTGGTAGGCGTGGCAATCCAGTAGAGCGCGCCGGCGAGACCCCCTGCAAGGCTGCCCGCCACCGCGCCCAGTGCGATCGCGACGAGGACGACGGGGATCGCGCGTAGAGGATCGCGCCGGGCTCGTCCGGCGATTCGGTGAGAAGCCCAAGTCCGAAGACGGCGACGAGCAGCAACACCGAGGAGGCGCCGACCAACTGGCGGCGGGCCTGGATCACGGGCTTGCCTCCGCCGCCACCTCGAGCACCGCCGCAACCACGGCGTCCATGTCGACGCCCTTCTCGAGGTAGCGCTTCGCACCCCGGGCGAGGGCGCTCTCCGCGAGCTGCCCGCGTGGATAGCCCGAGAAGACGATCACTTTCGTCCGCGGCGAGAGGTCGGGCATCGCCTCGAGAATCTCGAGCCCATCCCTCCCGGGCAGCGAGAGGTCGAGGACGAGGACATCCGGCCGCAGGCGCCCGAGCTCCTGGAGCGCGACCTCCCCGTCACCCGCCTCGCCGACGATGGTGATCGAAGGCTCGAGCTCGAGCACGGTGCGGACGACCAGCCGCAGCGCGGCGACGTCGTCGCACAGATACACCTCGATCCGATCCATGACCCCTCACGCCGCCGACGTTGTCGGACGAGCGTACTCCGCGCGATGGTTAGAGTCACGCGCGATGAAGATCGCCGTTTGTGTGAAGCAGGTTCCCGATGCCGCCGTGCACAAGCGGATCGATTCGGGCACGAAGAGGCTCGACCGCTCGGGCGAGGGAGCGCTCAACCCGGTTGACGCGAATGCGGTCGAGGAGGCACTCCGGATCAAGGAGGCCGCGGGAGAAGGCGAGGTCGTCGTCGTCTCGATGGGCCCCGAGAAGGCGCTCGATTCCTTGCGCAAGGCCCTCGCGATGGGCGCCGACCGGGCGCTCCTCGTGTCCGATTCGGCCGCAGCCGGCTCGGATCTCGTCGCCACGAGCTACGCGCTCGCCAAGGCCCTGGAGCGCGAGAGCCCCGACCTCGTCCTCTTCGGCCAGCAGGCTTCCGACTCCGACGGCGCCGTTCTCTGGGCTGCCGTCGCCGAGCGCCTGCGGCGGCCGATGATCTCCCAGGCCGCCGAGCTGAAGCTCGAGGGCGGCCAGATCACCGGCAAGCGCCAGACCGAGTTCGGCTACGACGTGATCCGGGCGACTCTCCCCGCGGTCGTCGCAGTCGCGGATTCGATCAACGATCCGCGCTACCCCTCGCTCAAGGGGATCATGGGCGCCAAGAAGAAGCAGCAGGATGTCGTCTCACTCGCCGACCTGGGCGTCGAGGCCGAGCGCGCCGGCGAGCAGGGGTCGCGCACCGAGGTGCTCGCTCTTTCGGACCCCCCGCCGCGAGGGGACACCCAGAAGATCGAGGACGACGGCAGCGGCGCCGAGAAGATCGTCGAGTTCCTGGCCGGGAAGCGGCTGTTGTGAGCACGCTCGTCTTCCTCGAGCACCACGGAAACGAGCTCCAGAAGGGCTCGCTCGGCGTCCTCGCGAAGGCGCAGGCCCTCGGCGGCGACATCGCCGCGGTCGTCCTCGGCTCAGGCGTCGAGGCGCTCGCCGCCGATGCCGGCCGTTACGGCGCGAGCACCGTCTACGTCGCCGACGATCAGAAGCTCGAGGCGCCGCTCCCGCAGCCGCGCGTCGACGCGATCGCGCAGCTCGTACGCGACAAGGGAATCGAAACCGTCCTTTTTGCGCAGTCGATCCTCTCCGCCGACATCGCCGCCGCGCTCGCCGCCCGGCTCGAGGCGGGGCTGAACTGGCAGCTGGTGGACATCGCCGCGAAGGACGGACAGGTCGTCGGGAAGCAGTCCGCGCTCGGCGACTCGGTTCTCGTCGACGTCGGCTGGACCTCGACGCCGCGGCTCGCGCTCTTCCGGGCCGGTGTCGCCGATCCGGTCGAAACGGGCGGGAGCGCGAGCGTGGAGAAGATCGAGGTCGCGTTCGAGGAGCACTCCCTCGCAGCGGAGATGCTCGAGCAGGCCCACGAGGAGTCGAGCGGCCCCTCGATCGAGGACGCCGCGGTGATCGTGGCGGGTGGCCGCGGGCTGGGCGCGCCCGAGGGCTTCGGGATGATCGAGGAGCTCGCGAAGGCTCTCGGCGGCGCGGTCGCCGCGACGCGCGCAGTCGTCGACGCCGGCTGGTACCCCTACGCGGCGCAGGTGGGCCAGACGGGCAAGAACGTCAGCCCCGGCCTCTACGTCGCCTGCGGGATCTCGGGCGCGATCCAGCACAAGGTGGGGATGCAGAACTCCAAGACGATCGTGGCGATCAACAAGGATCCGAACGCGCCGATCTTCGAGTTCGCCGACTTCGGCGTCGTCGGTGACCTGCACCAGATCGTCCCGAAGCTGACCGAGCTCGTCAGAGCCCGACGCGGATGAGCGTCCGTCCGGCCGACTTCCCGGCGCCGTTCTCTCCGACCGAGGTGATCGCAGCCCCCACCGATCCCGCCGACGAGCGGATCGAGGTCGGAGTCCTGATCGTCGGCGCCGGACCGGCCGGGCTCGCCTGCGCGATCCGGCTCGGCCAGCTCCTCGAGGGCTCGCCCGAGACCGCCGAGCGGCTCGGCGACGTCCCGATCGCAGTGGTCGAGAAGGGGAAGCAACCGGGCTCGCATCTGCTCTCCGGCGCGGTCGTCAATCCGCGCGCGCTCCGCCGGCTCTTCAAGGACCGGCCCGAGCTCGGACAGGTGCCGAGTTACGGCGACGTCCACGGCGAGGCCGTCTATCTCCTGACCAAGGGGATGGCGACCCGGATCCCGCCGCCCCCGACGATGCGCAACCACGGGAACATGCTCGTCTCGGTCGCGCAGCTCGGCCGCTTCCTCGGCGAGCAGGCGGAGGCGATCGGCGCTGCGATCCTCCCGGAGACGGATGCGCAGAAGCTGCTCGTCGCCGACGGACGGGTTCAGGGGATCCGCACAGGCGACAAGGGCCGCGGCCGCGAGGGCCAGGAGCTCGGGAACTTCGAGCCCGGCTCGGACATCGTCGCGAAGGTGACCGTCCTCGCCGAGGGGACGCAGGGCCACCTGACCGGCGCCGCCGTTGCCCGCTTCGGGCTCGAGGGCCCGGATCCGCAGCTCTGGGCGCTCGGGGTCAAGGAGGTCTGGAAGGTCGAGCGGCCGCTCGGCCACATCGTCCACACCCTCGGCTGGCCGCTGCGCAAGCGCGCGAAGTACGGCGAGTTCGGCGGCTCCTTCATCTACCCGATGGGCGACGACATGGTCTCGCTCGGGTTCGTCGCCGGGCTCGAGTACCGCGACGTCGACTTCTCGGTTCACGACGTGCTCCAGGAGTTCAAGACGCACCGCCTCGTGCGGAAGATCCTCCGGGGCGGCGAGCGGGTCGGCTGGGGCGCGAAGACGATCACGGAGGGCGGCTTCCACTCGCTCCCCAAGCGCTTCCACGCGCCGGGGCTGCTCCTCGTCGGCGAGGGAGCAGGTCTCGTCAACGTGCCGACTCTGAAGGGGATCCACTACGGGATCGAGTCGGGGATCATGGCCGCCGAGGCCGCCTTCCGCTCGCTCCAGCGGGGCGAGAGCCCGTCGCGGCAGGGCGCGTTCGACGCGTACGAGGATGAGCTTCGCGCGAGCTACGTCATGCAAGACCTGAAGTCGGTCCGGAACATGCGCCAGGTCTTCGACAAGGGCTTCTTCATGGGCGGCGCCTTCGCGAGCGCGATGACGATCACGAAGGGCAAGCTGCCGCTGAAGGACTACCACTCCCATCCGAACGCGGATCACTCGCTGCTCACGAGCGACCGGGCGAAGAGCTATCCGGCGCCGGACGGGAAGCTCACCTTCGACAAGCTGTCGTCCGTCTTCCTCTCCGGCAACCGGACGCGCGACGACCAGCCGAACCACATCCGGATCCAGCGCCAGGTGCCGCTCGAGCTAGCGCGGATGTGGGAGCACATGTGCCCGGCTCAGGTCTACGAGGTGGGCGAGGCGGCCGGCGACGGAACCGTGACCGTGAACATCGCTCCCTCGAACTGCGTCCAGTGCGGCGCGATCACCGCCAAGGGTGGCCGGCTGACGCCCCCCGAGGGCGGCTCGGGGCCTGAGTACACGCTGACCTAGCGGCTACGCGTCCGCCACGCCTCGGCGAACTCGATCCGCTCGAGCACCGAGGGATGGCTGCCGAGCAGCTGCTCCGACCAGGCTGGCGGGTCGGGGTCGGAGAGCGCGAGCGTCGTGAACTTCTCGAAAAGCTGCTTCGCGGCGCCGGGGTCACGCGTCGTCTGGAGTGCGACCCAGTCGGCCTCCTCCTCCTGGTGGCGGGAGATCGCGTTCTGGAGCGGCGACGACGCGAGCTGGAGGCCGACGAGCACGAAGAGGGAGAGCGGCACCGCGGCGGGCGAGCGCATTCCGCCCCGGCGACAAGTTGCCACGGCGATCAGCCAGGCGCCGGGAAGGGCAAAGAGCGCGTACCAGGCGAGCCCTTCGAGGATGTGGTTCCGCGAGTGATGAGCGACCTCGTGGGCCAGGACGAGTTCCACCTCGTCGTCTGAGAAACGCCCGTCCAGGAGCGTGCTCCAGAGGACGACCCGCCGCGTCGGCCCGAACCCGGCGGCATACGCGTTCGGAGCGTCGGTGAACTCGGAGACGTCCTCGACCGAGATCCGCGGCGGCTCGGTCCCCTGCGCGTCGGCGAAGCGCCGGTTGTCGGCCCGGAGCGCCGCGTCGGCGGACTCGGTGGGCGACAGGTACGGCGCGATGAACGAGAACAGCGCGACCAGACCGACGAAGAACGGCGCTGCCGCGATCCACCAGCGCCGCTGCCAGCGTCCGGCGAGGGCCATCACGATCAGGAGGGCGAGGCAGATGAAGAGAAACTCGGCTCCGAGCGCGAACCAGTTCGCGAAGAGCGTCTCGAGGTAGCCGGCGTCCGTCTGGTCGTAGCGGCGATCCCACCAGGTCTCGGCGAGCCGGAACGGCACCTGCGAGAGCCAGACGAGCGCGAGCCCGATCATCCCGAGGAGCATTCCTGTCCCGATTCGGCCCGCCGCCGACTCCCGCGTGAAGCGGGCTCCGCGCCACGCGTAGAGCGCGAGCACGACCAGAAGGACGAGCTGGGAGGCGAGGAAGTCGAGCCGGAGAAACCGGGCGTAGCTCTCGGCCCGCTCGAGCTCCGTCGGCCGGAACAGGCCGTCGGTCTCGAGCTGCGGAAGCCGGAGCCCGTCCGGCACCCGGGTCTGCCAGAGCGACCAGGCCGCGAGCACCCAGGCCGCCGCCAGGACGAGGAGAACGAGGGCGCCGAGCGCCCGGCGTTCCTTGCTCAGCCGGTCACCCCGCGGTCGAGCTCGGGGCGGTCGTGCTCGGGGCCGTCGAGCTCGGGATCCAGCTCGGGCTCGACCTCCAGCTCCGGCTCGTCCGCCGGCGGCCGCAGGGCCGGGCTCGCGTACGGGTAGACGTCCGTGACGATCAGCCAGTAGGCGTTCGTCTGGGCGAGGTAGCGCACCGAGACGACTCCGAGCGTCTGCAGACCCGTCGGCATCCGCCCGGTGACGAGTGCGGCCAACCAGCCGAGGAAGCCGACGACGAAGAGCGCGCCCGCGTAGCCGCCGGAGACGAGGAACGCGGGGAGGACGAGGATCCCGCGGAAGAACGTCACCCAGCGGCTTTGCCGTTCCAGGTCTGGGGTCGTCACGTCCACGGGGTAGCCCGGCTCACCGGTGAAGCCCGGGAAGCGGCCACCGACGAGCGTGACGAAGGCGGTCACGTGGGCCGAATAGCGGACGTAGGCGACGAGGAAGCGGTGGAGGGGACGGGCGGAGCGACCGCGGATCAGGGCATGGATCCCGTTCACGAACGCCGCCAGGATCGCCGCCACGCTCCAAAGGCTCAGCCAGACGAAGTGGGGCAGGGCGAGCAGGAAGCGGAAGAAGACGGTCAGCCGCGAGCGCGTCCCGTCGTCGTCGACCTCGAGTCCGATCGCGTGCGGCGGGAGCGACCACGCCGGTCCCACCTTCTCCGGATCCGCGTTCGGGTAGCGGTCGGTCAGGAGGAGGAGGTAGGAGTAGGTCTGCGCGGTGTAGCCGATCCCGTAGGCGGCGAGGTCACGCAGGCCGTTCGGCATCCGGCCGAGCGCGAGCGCCGCGAACCAGCCCAGGAAGCCGCAGACGGCGACGAGGCCTCCGGAGGAGAGGGCGAAGCCCCAGTCGGCCTCGCCGCTGCGACCGCCGCCGCCCCCGATCGCCCCTGAGCCGATCGCGGCCGTCACGAGCACTGCGGGCAGGGCGAGCACGGCTCTGAGCGCGGTCTTCCAGCGCGCCTGCCTGCCGCGCTCGGGGAGCTCGGCCTCCACGGGATAGCCGGGCTCACCCGTGAAGCCGGGGTACGGATTCGCGGCCATGAACAGGTAGGCGGCGATCTGGACGCTGTAGCGGGTGAACGCGGAGAGGAACCGGTGGAGCGTCTCCGGCGGCTGCCCCGCCACGAGCGTCGCGACCCAGCTCGCGATCGCCGCCAAGACGGCCGCGATCGTCCAGAGGATCAGCCAGACGATGTGCGGGAGCGCGAGGAGGAGCCGGAAGAAGACCGTCAGCCGCGAGCGGCGGAGGTCGTCCGTGACGAGGAGCGTCGCCTGGCCGGCCATCGAGCGCAGTATGAGCGAGACGTAGGATCGACACCATCGGCGGCGTCCTCCTCACCCACGACGACGTGCTCGCCGCGGCCGAAAGGATCGAGGGGCGGGTCCACCGGACGCCGACCTTCACCTCGCGCACGCTCGGCGCCGGGGTCGCGCTCAAGGCCGAGCTCTTCCAGAAGACGGGCTCGTTCAAGGTGCGCGGCGTCCTCAACAAGCTCGCCTCTCTCTCGGCGGAGGAGAAGGCGCGCGGGGTGATCGGGATCTCGGCGGGCAATCACGCGCAGGCGTTGGCGTGGGGCGCGGCGGCGGAGGGGATCGACTGCCTCGTCGTCATGTGGGCGAGCGCGAGCACGGCGAAGATCGCGGCCACCCGCGGCTACGGCGCCGTGGTCGACCTCGAGGCCGCGGATCCGACCGAAGCGTTCGAGCGGCTCGCGGCGCTGAGCGCCGAGACGGGCCGGACGCTCGTCCACCCGTTCGACGATCCGGTCGTCCTCGCGGGCGCCGGGACCGTCGCGCTGGAGTTGCTCGAGGACGCGCCCGAGACCGAGACGATCCTCGTCCCGACGGGTGGAGGTGGGCTCGTCTCGGGGATCGCCGCCGGCGCGCCCGACCGCCGCGTGATCGCCGTGGAACCGGAAGGATCGACCGCCGTCCACGATGGGCTGGCCGCGGGACATTCCGTCCCTGTGACTCCGGTCTCCGTGGCTGACGGCCTCTCGGCGCCCTTCGCGGGCGAGCACGCGCTCGCGATCCTCCGCCACTACGAGGTCGAGAGCATCCTCGTCTCGGAAGCCGAGATCGAAGCGGCGTTCCGCTTCCTCTACACCAGGACGAAGCTGGCGTGCGAGCCCGCCGCCGCGGTCGGCGTGGCGGCGATTCTGGCGGGCAAGATCGAGGGCCGGAACATCGCCGCTGTTGTCTCAGGCGGAAACGTGGCCACCCAAACCGCAACTGCTATTCTGGCCGCTCCATGAAGACAGGAATTCATCCCGAGTACGTCCAGACACACGTCCGTTGCTCCTGCGGCGTCGAGTTCGAGACGCGCTCCACTCAGCCCGATCTGCACGTCGAGATCTGTTCGGCGTGCCATCCGTTCTACACGGGCAAGCAGAAGCTGATGGATCAGGGCGGTCGCGTCGAGCGCTTCCAGCGCCGGCTCGAGAAGGCCGGCGGCGCTCGCCGCGGCTAAGCACCAGTCTTGAGCAACAACATCGGAGGACAGGCCGTCCTCGAAGGCGTGATGATGCGCAGCCCGTCGATCTGGGCCGTCGCCGTCCGCAAGCCGAACGGGCAGATCGCGGAGGTCGTGACCGACATCCGCTCGCCGATGGCGCGCCACAAGATCTTCCGCCTGCCGGTGATTCGCGGCGTGATCGCGCTCGGCGAGTCGCTCGCGATCGGATTCCGGGCGCTCGCGATCTCGGCCAACTATGCGGCCCAGGACGCGAACGCCGAGGAGTCGGACGAAGTTCAGACCGAGATCACGCGCGGTCAGATCATCTTCTCCTTCGCGATCGCGATCGGCTTCGCGCTGATGCTCTTCAAGGTCACACCGGCGCTGATCACGAGCTGGCTCCCGATCGACACGACCGGCGCGTTCGTCGTCGTCGAGGGCGTGATCCGGGTCTGCATCTTCCTGCTCTACCTGACCGTGATCTCGCTGCTTCCCGACCTGCGCCGCGTCTTCCAGTACCACGCCGCCGAGCACAAGGCGATCAACGCCTACGAGGCAGGCGAGGAGCTCACCCCCGAGCGCGTGCAAAAGTTCAGCTTGATCCACCCTCGTTGCGGGACGGCATTCTTGCTCTGGGTGATGGTGATCGGGATCTTCGTCTTCGCCTTCGTCGGCCAGCCCGCCTGGTACTACCTGATCCTGAGCCGGATCCTGCTGCTGCCGGTGATCGCCGGGATCGCCTACGAGCTGATCCGCTTCGCGGGCAAGCATCAGGGAAGCCGTGTCCTGATGACGCTGCTCGCCCCCGGGATGTGGCTGCAGCGATTGACCACGCGCAAGCCCACGCTCGACCAGATCGAGGTCTCGATCCATGCGCTCCAGGAGGTGCTGACCCGCGAGGGGAAGCTCTCGACGGAGGAGCGCAAGGTCGAGGTCATGGCCTAGTGCCGCGGATCGAACGCTCGGCGCAGGTCTCGTGGGAGGGCAACCTCGCCCGCGGTACCGGCCATGTCTCGGCGGACACTGGCGCTTTTGCCGAGCTGCCGTTCTCGCTTCCGTCTCGGATCGGCAACCCCGAGGGCAAGACGAGCCCGGAGGAGCTGCTCGCCGCCTCGCACGCCTGCTGTCTCGGCATGTCCGTCGCCGGTGAGCTCTCGGGAGCGGGCTCGCCGCCCGAGGTGCTCTCGCTGACCGCGCGCGTGATCATGGACGAGGTCGAGGGCAAGGGCCACCAGGTCGTCGCCTCCGAGGTCGACGTGCACGGGCGTGTGCCGGGGATCGACGCCGCCGAGTTCGAGCGGATCGTCGCGGTCGCCGATGCCGGCTGCCCCTTCTCGTCGCTGATCCGGGCGAGTGCGTCAGTTACGGTTCGCGCTCACCTCGATTCCTGACCGACCACACAAGGGAGAGCAGATGGCGGATCGGCGCGCGAACGTGAAGTGGAACGGCGACCTGATGTCCGGGTCGGGCACGATCGACGACGTCGGCTCGGGCGCGTTCGGGCCGCTCGACGTCAGTTGGCCGGCCCGCTCCGAGGACGTTTCGGGTGGAAAGACGAGCCCCGAGGAGCTGATCGCCGCGGCCCATGCCTCCTGCTTCGCGATGGCGTTCGCGAACGGGCTCGCGAAGGCCGGGACGCCGCCGGAGCAGCTGCGGACGTCGGCGAACGTCACCTTCGTGCCCGGGACGGGGATCACGAAGATCGCGCTCACCGTCGAGGGACGCGTACCCGGTCTCGCCGAGGACGCCTTCGTCGCGGCCGCCGAGGACGCGAAGCAGAACTGCCCCGTCTCGCAGGCTCTCGCGGGCGTCGGCGAGATCACGCTCGACGCGCGGCTCGCCTCCTAGCTCACCCGCCGAGCGGAAGCACGTACCGCCACTCGTGGCTCGCGTCGGGGTCGTCGTTGACCCGCTCGCCATCCCGGTGCGCTCCCGCTCGTTCGTAGAGCCGGTGCGCCTCGGTCAAGACCTTGTCCGTCCAGATCTCGAGCTGTCGGTGGCCCCGCCGTCGCGCCTCGGCCGCGACCGCCTCGAGGAGGCGGCCTCCGAGTCCCGACCCTCGTGCGGGCGCGAGGACATAGAGCCGCTCCAGCGACCCCTCGGTGCTGAGTGCAGCGGTACCGACGATCTCGTCGTCGAGCTCGGCGACGAAGAACGCTGGATACGCGGTCTCCACATCGGCGAGATCGGCGTGGTAGCCGTCCTCGTCCCACGTGAATCCATGCTCGTCGTACACCGCTCGCACGACGGCCGCCGCGGCGGC
>Ga0136611_10000643_pt1 | contig 23474 bp, 28 predicted proteins | sample AntDrymUQ2232306_2_FD_106645 | JGI IMG/M metagenome (GOLD analysis project Ga0136611, IMG submission 106645) | Polar desert sand microbial communities from Dry Valleys, Antarctica - metaG UQ223 (23.06) | ecosystem: Environmental > Terrestrial > Soil > Desert | place: Antarctica: Dry Valley...
CTTTATACTGTTCTCGGTGACAGGTACGTAACCACCAGCAGCACCGCATGCCTCATGAGTGGAAGCAGACAAATTGTTTGATTTGAGGAAATCGACTACAACACCAATTCTTTCTTTTACCGTCGCCCTATCATTACCATAAAACTTACTACCAAGCGCATCAGCCATCGCCAGTGCCGTCATTGTATCTGCACCAACTAATTTTTCGCGTACGGGTACTGGCGAGATGTCATCGGCCAAGGTCATGCGGAATCGTCCGTCAGTGCAATCTGAAAATGCAGCTTCAGCCGGGTCAACAGTAGTGATACACGACGACACCGCTGCTGCAAGTTGAGCTAATTCTTCATCAGTTCTTGTCCCCGGATCAATTGATCCAACTTGCCATCCGTCGGTCTCTGATAAGGGAAGAATATTAATATTATAAGATATAGAACCTACTTCGGCAGTACTAATTGTTCCCATTTTTTCGCCCATCTTTCGTCATCCATTCATTTGTTATGTAACTATATAGATTTTACGCTTCATGAATATGTGATGCAACCGCCATATGTAGAGTGAGTTAAGACACATACTGAATATCTGTAGCATGACATACTGCAATTATGGAACAATTACCCAGGTCACAATCTGAACTTGATAAAGCGACCGTAAAGTCATGGCTTTCGCGACTTAGTCTTGATTATATACATGATACTGGATGGATTGAGATAAACCGCAGAAACAATGCAATTGCACTAGGCTCCAGGACATTTGCCAACCAACAGTTTCCTGATCAGCCCGAGCGACGAACAGATTTCATGGACGGAGTTGCTTTCGGTTTACTAGCTGTAGCTCATACATCAGATATTGCTGATCTGAGGAAACTGTTTGAAATTCCTCTGGAAACTGACGCACTTCCCGAACAAAGCAAAGTAATACTGCCTGGGATGATTATCGGCGACCCTGGTGTCGCCGCTTGAGAGAGGTAACCTGCAACCGGACTGCATGCCGATCTACAAGTTGTTGAGCGCGTTCCAGGCTGACTTGGTCTGTCGCCTCGGCTTTCATGGCCTTAGCTCGTTCAAAGGCCGCTTCAGCCTCGGCTTCGTTGATATCATCAGCGTGGTCAGCTTCGTCTACTAAGACGCGGAGTTCACCACCGTCCACCTCGATAACACCGCCGCTGCAGGCGAAATATTCACGGGCAGTGTCCGGGTCTTTTGATTGGCGCCTGATTGCTATCACGCCGTAGGTTGCGACACTAATCAGCGGCATATGGCTTTGAAGCACGCCGATTTCACCTTCTAATGTCGGCAATGTTACTTCGTAGACTTCATCATCGAATTTGAGGCCACTAATGCTGACGAGTTGGAATTTGAACATTATTTGCTCTCAGATGCCTTTACCTGGCTGATGTCGCCCTTCAGGTAGAAGGCGCTTTCAGGCTTGTCGTCGTGTTTGCCTTCGAGGATCTCTTTGAAGCCCTGGATGGTGTCAACAAGTTTTACATACTGACCAGGATTATTAGTAAACTGCTCGGCCACAAAGAACGGCTGGCTCAGGAAACGCTGTATGCGACGGGCCCGAGCGACGGTCTGCTTATCTTCATCAGACAGTTCTTCCATACCGAGGATGGCAATAATATCCTGTAGGTCTTTGTAGCGCTGCAAGACACGCTGGACTTCACGGGCGACATTGTAGTGTTCTTCGCCGACAATTTCAGGATCGAGAATAGTTGAGTTCGAGTCGAGTGGATCGACAGCCGGGTAAATCCCAATTTCCGTCAATGCCCGGTTTAACACGATAGTTGAGTCAAGGTGAGCGAATACGGTTGCTGGTGCCGGGTCGGTAGCATCGTCAGCCGGGACATAGACGGCTTGGACAGATGTAATCGATCCTTGCTTGGTGGATGTAATACGTTCCTGCAATTGGCCCATCTCCTGGGCTAAATTCGGCTGGTAGCCGACTGCGGACGGCAATCGCCCGAGCAGGGCGGATACTTCAGCTCCAGCCTGGGTGTAGCGGAAGATATTGTCGATAAAGAGCAACACGTCTTTGCCACTGTCGCGGAAGCCTTCGGCAATCGTCAGTCCGGACAGAGCGACACGGAGTCGGGCTCCTGGCGGTTCATTCATCTGGCCGAAGACCAGGGAAGTGTTCTTGATGACGCCAGATTCCTGCATCTCATTGTAGAGGTCGTTACCTTCGCGGGTACGTTCACCGACACCGGCAAACACAGAATAGCCACTGTGAAATTTGGCAATGTTGTTGATAAGTTCCTGAATCAGGACGGTCTTGCCGACACCGGCTCCACCAAACAATCCGACTTTGCCACCCTTAGTCACTGGTGCGATCAGGTCAATGACCTTGATGCCTGTTTCCAGGATTTCAACTCGGCCTGATTGATCCATGAGTGGAGGCGGCGCGCGGTGGATCCCGGCACGTTCTGTGAATTCGCCGCCTTTGTCGTCGATCGGCTCGCCGATAACATTGAACATACGACCAAGCGTCGCATCGCCGACTGGTACATTGATAGTGGCGCCGGTGTCCATTACTTCCGTACCTCGAGCCAAACCATCGGTCGATCCAAGAGAGATAGCCCGGACACTTGATTCGCTGAGGTGCTGGGCAACTTCTAATGTGAGCATCTGGTCGCCGTTCTGGACGTGCAGCGCGTTATAGATTGCCGGCAGATTACTTGTTCCAAATTCAATATCAATAACGACACCGACGATGGCGGTTATTTTTCCTGTTCTTGTCTGTACTGCTGTGTCTGTGGCCATTATTTTTCTCCTTCATTCAGTATTATTCGTATGCCGATTTCGTTGCTAACCATTGAGAGCCTCCGCGCCACCAGTGATTTCGGACAACTCCTGGGTAATGCCGGCCTGGCGGGCTGTGTTGTATTCGAGGGTGTAATCATCAATCAGGTCGTTTGCATTGTCGGTAGCGTTCTTCATCGAAATCATACGCATCGAGTGTTCGCTAGCCAAACTTTCAAGAACAGCTTGCCAAAGCTGGGCTTCGACAAGCCGGATAGCTACCTGTTCGATGACCGTTTCGACGTCTGGTTCGAAGTTGCTGATGATTGGCCTGTCAGGCATTCCATCATGGTCAACATCCGGGAAGGCAGCTGGCAGGAGCTGAAATTTTTGGGCTTCCTGGACTATGTTCGACTTAAACATAGTGTAGATAAGCTGAACTTCGTCTACAGATTCGTCAGCGTACTTTGACATCAACGTGTTTAGAATCGGACGGACATCATTGGCAGTCGGATGGTCACCGAGGTCACTGTATACTGCCAGCAGTTCAACATTCTGTATTCTCCGGACGAACTGGGCGCCTTTGCTGCCAATGACGAGTATATGGCTAGATACACCGTCAGCTTTGTCTTTGGACAGCGACGTAGCGAGGAGTTTTAAGACATTCGCGTTGTAGGCCCCAGCTAGGCCACTGTTGCTCGTGATGACAATGTACATCCGTGAATCGACAGTTCGGCGCCGAAATAACGGTTCGCGGGCGACTTCCCGGGTTGAATTGAGGCGCTGCAATAATCCGTAGGCCATATCGCGGTAGGGACGGGATGTAAAGGCGTATTCCTGGGCGCGGCGCATTTTGCTGGCACTAACCAACTGCATCGCCTTGGTGATCTGGCGGGTGTTTTTGATTGACTTGATGCGTCCCTTGAGGACAATTGTGCTAGCCACGGATTATACTTAGCCTTTGCTTTCCTTAGATGTTTCATCGACATAGCTGCCGGCGACTGTGTTCGCGACCTTTACGATTGCTGCCTGATGCTCATCAGAGACTTTGTCGCCAGTGTTTACGGCGTCAGTTATCTTGCTGTGCTTGCTCTTGAGTTCACGGTGCAGACTTTCTTCGGCAGTTTTGAGTTTGGCGAGAGGTACCTTATCGAAACATCCGCTGGTTGCTGCCAGCAGCGAAGCGTACATTTGCCAGACAGAGTATGGACTAAATTGCGGCTGCTTGAGCAGTTCAGTCAGGCGCTGGCCGCGTTCGATTGTCTGGCGGGTTTCAGGGTCCAGATCAGTTGAGAATTGGCTAAAGGCAGCAAGTTCACGGAACTGGGCAAGACTCAGCTTGAGTCCGCCACCGACAGCTTTTATGGCCTTAGTTTGGGCGGCACCACCAACCCGGGATACGGACAAACCAACCGAGATAGCTGGTCGGACTCCTTGGTAGAACAAGTTTGTTTCCAGGAAAATCTGGCCATCGGTAATCGAAATGACGTTAGTTGGAATGTAGGCAGAGATATCACCGGCTTGGGTTTCGATGATCGGCAGAGCAGTCAACGAACCAGCACCGAGCTTATCAGACAATTTGGCAGCTCGCTCTAGCAAACGGGAGTGAAGGTAGAAGACGTCTCCAGGGTAAGCTTCGCGGCCCGGTGGACGGCGCAGCAGTAGTGACATCTGGCGGTAGGCCTGGGCGTGCTTGGTCAGGTCATCATAAATAATAAGGGCGTGCTTACTGTTGTCACGGAAATATTCACCAATCGCGGCGCCAGTGTATGGAGCCAGGTACAGCATAGCCGCAGGATCAGCCGGTGAAGTAGCGACAATGATCGTCTGGTCCATGACGCCTTCGCGTTTCAAACGCTCCTGGAGGGCAGCTACTTTGGATGATTTCTGGCCGATGGCAACATAGACATTGATGACACCAGTTTTCTGACGCGACTGGTTGACCATTGTATCGACAGCAATTGCAGTCTTACCAGTTTGGCGGTCCCCAATGATCAGTTCGCGCTGGCCACGGCCGATAGGCACAATAGCATCGATAGCCATCAGTCCGGTCATAAGTGGTTCATGAACGCTTTTGCGGGCCAGGACACCGGGAGCAGGGCGCTCGACGCGGCTCATATATGTTCTCTTAATTGGTTCGCCGCCGTCGAGTGGATTTCCGAGTGGGTCGACAACCCGTCCAACTAAATCCGGACCGACTGGGACTTCGAGAACTTTGCCGCTCAAGCGAACTGTCGCTCCAGCTTTGACTTCTGTGTCGTCACCAAGGACAACCGCACCAATTTCATCTTCACCAAGGTTGAACGCGAAGGCCGTAATCTTTTGGCCGCTGACGCCGTCGATTTCGAGCATTTCGTTATAGCCAGCTTGCGCGAGGCCGTATACCCATGCGATACCGTCACCGACACGCGTTACAACGCCGACGTTTTCAATTTCCGGGCGCATCTTAAGTTCGGCAATTGCTGCCCGGATGTCATCTGATAAATCTTTGATTGATTGTTCGGCCATTATCGTTCCTTTCGGGTCAGTTCTTGGTCTCTGATGGTCTCTGATGGAGAGAGGGTTAATTGTTTCATACGGTTGAGCTTATTGCGGACGCTTAAGTCAAGTTGCTGGTTGGAAAATTCAAGCTTCACCCCCGCGATCACCGTGGCGTCATGGCGATGGCTGATGATTACCTTTGTCGCCTGGGGATAGATTGATTGGACTTCGCTCACTATGTCAGCTTCTGCATGTTCCGACAGGGGAAAGGCACTACGGACAATAACTTCGACGATGCCGCGGTCTGCCCGGTACTGGGTCATATCGCGCATCAAAGAGTCAACTTCACCAGTTCGCCTCGTGCTAAGTAAGTAAGCGGCTATTTCCTCGCCGAGTTTACTCAGCTCTTCCGGGCTCGAAGCCTGAAGTGAACGTTCGACGAGAGCCTTGGCAATAGCGTGGCGAGGGACTTTCATTAGGCGGCACGTCCCGCAGACTGTATTTTGAGTGCCCGGTCGATGAGATTTGCATCTTTAGTGGCATCTACTTTTTCATCAATGATTGCTTCGGTCGCGTCAGATACGAGCGAGACCAATTCCTGCTTAAGTTGCTTACGCATTTGCACAGCTTCCTGCTCGGCACTCTTCTGGGCGTCAAGCAGGATATTTTCTGCCTTTACGCGGGCCTTTTCTTCGGCTGCGCGCTGCGTGTCACGGGCGGCGGCGTTTGCAGATGTAACAATTTCATCTGCCTGACGTCGGGCTGAGTGCAGCGTCTCAGTTACTTTTTTATCAAGTACAGCACGCTCTTTCTGCATATCTTCTCCGAGCTTGACGCCGTTTTCGATGACTTCACGGCGCTCACTCAGAACTTTCAGGATAGGTCCAAAAGCGTATTTGCGCAGGAGGAAATATGCCAACAGAAACGTGATCAGCTGTACGATCAAAGCCTGACCGCTTACTCCGAGAGCGGCGACACCAGTTGGTGCTGTTTCTGCGAAATGTGTTACTAATGGATTCATTCTATATTTTTCCTCGGGCTGTTGGATACTGATCTAATCAAAAATCCTTATTATTTGACAATGAAGGTTGACGCGAAGGCGAGCAAACCGAAAAGTTCGACGATAGCAGCGAAGACAAGTGCCTGGCCGAAGAACTTAGCAGCTTCTGGATTGCGTCCGACTGCCTGCAGGTAGCTGCCGCCGATGATTCCGATGCCAATTGCTGGGCCCAAAAATCCTAAACCGATCATCAGACCCTTGGCGATGATTTCGGTATTAATTGCTTCTGCTGCGATTATTGGTAACATGTATAACTCCTTATACTTAGCCAGTTGCCTGGAAGATTAATTTACATACTTACTGAATTTAAAGTGATGTAGGCCGCTTCTGATTATATCCTACACTAGGCTTCTCCCGGGCGTAACCGCATTGTTTCAGTTTCGGTATCTTTGGTCAATTCAGCTTCTTCGGTATCAGCATGTTCTGCGGTATGAGAGCCGTGGTTTGCAGCAATCGACAGGTACATCAGGCTGAGGACGGTGAAGATATATGCCTGGAGGGCGCCAACGAACATTTCTAGCATCGTAAATGGCAGTGCCGTTACTGGTGCGGCAATACTGCCGAGATATGAAAATACGGCAATAACGATTTCGCCAATTGTAACATTCAGGAAAAGCCGAAGCGACAGACTCAGGACACGCGTAAGGTCAGTCAGTATTTCCAGAATCCCGATTACAAAGTAGAGGGGGTTCCACGGACTGCCTATAAAGAAGTGCCGCAGGTAGGGGAGGACGCCGCCAGTTTCACGGATAGACGCGACGTACACAAATATCATCGTTACGATGCCAGCTGCCAAGGTGCCGTTAAGATCTGCAGTAAATGCACGGAGTAGTGGCGTTTCACCAACTCGGAACGCTTCTCCAACCCCGGGCAATAAACCGAGCCAGTTGTTGATCAGCAAGAAGAAGAAAAGTGTCACGAAAAACGGTACGTATTTGCGCCCCTTAGATTTATCATCAAAGCTATTCACGACGAGGTTAGAAATGAATTCTACTCCAGCCTCTACGAACTGGACGACCCCGCCTCGTGGCTTGATTGTAACCTTGCGGGCGACCCAAGCGAAAAATAAAACCATAAACGTGATCGTTATCCATCCATACAGAATAGAGTTCGTAATAATTACGCCACCGATTTCGAAAACTGTACCGGGCGCGACATGCACGGTTGGACCTTCCGCTACTGCCCCGAAACGCGCAATCATACCGTTAAACACGATTGGCTTTCTTGGTAGAAAGTTTGTTCATTTCTGATAAGGCACGGCGAATGACAAGAACTGATGCAACCATTGCTAACAATAAACCAAGAATCGTAAGCCATGGCAGTAGACCGTACTTCTCGTCTAGCTTATAGCCTCCAACAATCGGGATGATGACAACGATTGCCAACTGCCATGCCATGCCCAGGGCAGCACTTAGAAAAGCTGAAGGGTCGGGTGCGTCTGACGTAGTTTGGCTATGAACCTGACCGGATCCCGAATCTCGTTTCGTAACTACAGTCTCAAGAGACCTAGCAGTGCTAGCCAGTTGTGTTTGACTGGTTGTTACCTTTTGTACCATTACATCAATTGTATCAGTTATGGCAGTTATCGCAAATCTACCGTTGAAGTGATTGCTTACTAATAATTTTGGATTATATAGCCCACAATGCTCTAATATCTTATAACTATACTAAATATAGTGATATACTTGTTGTATGATCACAACTCCTATAATTTACAGCGCGAACTGGTGTGCATTTTGCCACGCCGCAAAACAATATTTTGACAAGATAGGAGTCAAATATGAAGTCCGCGATATCGAGACTGATCATGCCTATGCCACAGAAGCTGTCGAGAAATCGGGACAGATGGGAATACCCGTGATTGACATTAACGGCACTATCATTGTCGGTTTTGACCGCCCCAAGATAGACGCTGCTCTCAAAGACAAGAAGCCCGTGTAAGGAATTCGGTTTACAGATGTCGCTCTAAGGAATAATATTGTAACCTAGACCAACAGGCCACTATCGACCGTCCGAGGAGGATTTCATGACCGAACACATTCCTGACTTATCATTCACCAATGAACCCGAAAGTCCAGACCCGGCAAGTTCTACCGAACGCCGGACTTCGCCCATTAAACCTCTCGATTTTATAACTGGTCACATAGTTGCTCGTTGCCATGATGAGCATATAGATTTCGCTACGATGTCGAGGTATCACAAACCGCGAGTTAGTATTGTCGTAGGTGAGGTTCTTGCTAGCCAAACCGATGCCGCGATTGAAAACTTCGAACGTGTAAATCCGGGCGCAAAATCCCCGTACCGTAAAGTACCCGGTCAGCTCTCACCAGCACTCAGTACATATTATCGTCAAACCGGATCGGATGATCCATCGTACCGAACAGACGACAAAGTAGTTGGTGATCGCATACTGGATTATGAACGACCCTTACTCCACGAAGCACGTATCTTCAGAGGTTCTCACCCGGAAATCCATAATGCACTCGAGCTTGCAAAGCGGTGGACAGAAGAAGGCCTTACTAACGCGGCAGACAGCGCCACTGCAGTTGTTGCAACATATGGCCTTCGTATCGGAATAATTAAACGAGCGCAGCAGCAACAAAGTCCGATAATTCAATCAAAACCACCTAAGAGTACTCACCAACCACCATATGCCTAATAGGATAGGCAGGATATAATTATGTCATTTGAAAATTTCCAGACCAAAGAATCAGTCGTTATTGTCTTTACCGGTGACAACAAAGGTAAAACCAGCGCAGCCATCGGCCTGATGTGCCGGGCGCTCGGCAACCGTTGGCAGGTAGGATTCATACAATTTATAAAATACTGGGGCGTCGGCGAGCATGTCTTTATTCGTGATATTATGCCGATATATAAGGATAAATTATATTTTTATAAAGGCGGCAAAGGATTCTATAAGGCCGGCGACCTGAGTGCTCAAAAAGTCACCGAAGTCCAGCACAAACAAGCAGCCCAAACTACTTATGACGAGGCACTGACTCTCGCAGGGAGCGGTGACTACGACCTGGTAATATGCGACGAGATCTGCAATGCGGTCCACGACGGGCTAGTTAGCAAAGAGCAGCTTGTAACTCTTATCAAAGCCCGGGCACCTAGGACGAGCTTGTGCCTGACAGGCCGAAATTTTCCAGAAGATTTATTGGAACTGGTTGATATCGCGACTGAAATGAAGAAACTGAAGCACCATTTCGATGAACAGTTCCTAGCGAACAAAGGAATCGACTTTTAGGATCATACCCCACACTGACTTATGATTCATACTTTCCCTGAATATCCTCCGCCCGTACCAGCCCCAACATCATTGCCGGAGGCGGCGGACCTGCACGCTTTGGTGATTTTGAATCGGCATAGCTCGAATTACCCCAAAGCACTGAAGCAGTATGAACAGATACAGCAATTAGGTTACGCCGGCTTGCAGGACTACGTCGAGACCTTACCTGACCGTGCAGATACCATAAAAGCTGTCGGCGATAAATTGACGGCCAAATCTTCGACATATACTACTGTGGTTGTCCTTTCAGGCGACGGTGGAGCGAATACTGTAGCCCGTGCTTTATACAAAACTGACGACGTCCGTCTTGAACATACTCCGATCGTGTTTGGATCCGGAGGCGGCGCCTGTGACGGGCATCATATGACACAAGGTAAAAATAAAATTACATACCTGATCTGCCCGGGCAAAATGTCACCACACTGTTTCCATTAGAAATCGTTATTAGTAATGATGACGCGACTACTCCAGTCGAAATAGCCTTGTTCCAAATGGGAATCGGTCAGAGTTCACAAATATCCTACAACGTTAATTCTCCGGCACACCGCAGGAGCAGGCTGATAGGCCGTCCGTATTTGCATCAACTGCAAGAAGGCATAACCGGAGCCCGCTCATTCCTGCATACGCGAAGTTTTCTGGTCAAACAGGAAGCTACCGGGCACTATACCAAAACCATAGAGTGGACGGTTGTAAACGGCAACCGTATGGGCAGGCGAAACATCTTCCCGGGCGACCTTTCGGAACGGGGTTTTGATGAAGTAATCGTACCAACCCGCAAACGTTTACTAAAGTATGCTGCTAAGCTCATGGTGGGGCAGGATGATTGTTTCAAATATATGCCCGACAGCATCCATACTGTCAAATCTCAAAGTCCTAAACATGACCTGCGGATACACTTTGACGGCGAAACAGCAAATCTTAGCACCAGGAGCGACGAAGGAACTAACAGGCTAGAAGTCACGGCATCAAGCCGGCCACTGTATGTCGCTTGCCGACTACACAAACCATGAATCCATCTTAACTCGCTTTGAACAGACACCCGCCAGCATGCTATGCTCAAGGGACATATGGGGAAACAGAGGGCAGTATTATTTTTGATGGTGGGCTATCCGGGAGCCGGCAAAACTACGGCGTCGCAAATCATCAGTGACCTGACTGGCGCCGTACATATTTGGGCCGATTACGAGCGCAAGGCTATGTTTGGCACTCCAACCTACAGCGCGGCCGAAAGCCGAAAGCTGTATGATCATCTCAATAAATCTACAGAATTATTGTTAGCTGACGGCCAAAGCGTTATTTTTGATACGAATTTTGGCAAGCGAAAGGACCGCGACAAATTACGAGAGATTGCCGAAGCCTACCACGCCGAAACGAAATTAGCATGGCTTAGGGTAGATAAGGTAGTCGCGAAGCACCGGGCAACCTCACTCGCGCATGAGCAGTCCACAAGGTTACTGGGAGATATGCCGCACGCTAAATTCGAAAAGCTCACAGACGACCTTGAGCCGCCACAAAAAGACGAAAACCCAATCCTACTCGACGGAACGAAGATAACGCCAGAATATGTCAGCGCGCAGCTAACCCTACCGAAAGCGCGTAAAGCCGCCGGCTTCCTCCGTTTTGCCGCCAAGAAAATAAGCAGCAAAAAATGAGTCGGAGACGGCGTTCATCAACCATAACATTGATTACCGCCGTAATCTCTTTGTTTATATGGTACGGTCAGAGCCAGGGATGGTTCGCGTCCGCTATGGAAGGTATCGAAATAAACCAGCCGGGGCTGTATAGCGTATCCAAGTTTTCCGATGGTGATACTATCACGGTCGATATGAATGGGACACAGGAGACGATCCGCTTCATAGGCGTCGATACACCGGAAACACACGATCCGCGCAAACCGGTGCAATGTTATGGCCCGGCAGCGTCGGCATTTACCAAGAATACCTTGACGGCTGCCGGCTCAAAAGTTCGTTTAGCCGCCGATTCGCTCAGCAATAACCGCGACCGGTACGAACGCTTGCTGCGGTATGTCTATTTGCCGGACGGAACCAATCTCAACCTGAAACTGATCCGTGAGGGCTACGGTTTTTATTATCCATATTTCCCATTTAGCAAAGCAAATGAATTCGCAGCCGCCCAGAAGTTAGCACAATCCGAAACAAGAGGTCTGTGGGGTAACTGCCAACCTATCCCAACCGACAAAGGCGGTTTCAACTCTAACCCTCAATAAATATATTAGTCGACGTATGAAGTCGGATCGACCCGAACCGCTGCGCGTTGCAGCCACAGATTTCGGAAAGCAATGGTTCGCTCATGTGGATCGTAACTCAGTAAAAGTAACTTAATCAACCAGTAGTGGCTAACGACCAGTGCTACGACCGGATACATCCGGCGATGGGCAACTCGACCGTGCATCCTATACGTTTCAGGACTAAGCCAGACGTAATGCCAATATTCCTGCAGGCTGGTGTTGAAACGACGCAGTGACACCTCGGCCTGCAGTCGACGGTCAAATGTTACACTGCAGCCAATGCCATGGAGATGAATTGCCAGGTCGAAGTCTTCGTGCATGCCCTTGGCACTGCAGACGCTGTTTCGTACCTTGAGCCAAGCGCTCCGGCGAAGTGCCATATTCGATCCAAACAAAAAGACCTCGTCACCCATGCCGCTCGCGATCCATGACCGAAACGTCAGGTCTAACTTTGATAAGAAATATTTCCATGGTAAATCGTGGTAGCTGACTGCACCTGAGACGGCATCGAGTTCGGTATCATCAAATAAGACCTGGACAGTCTGCACCCAGTCAGTCGCGAGATTCGTATCGGCATCGATTCGGCCAATGACATCACCCGTCGCCGTATTAAAACCGAGATTGCGGGCATGGACGACACCTTGACGATATTCATGGACAACCGTCACGAAGTCATAGGCGCCAGCCAGCTCGGCAGATCCATCAGTTGAATTATTGTCCACAACAATAACTTCGTAAGGCCGAATAGTCTGGGCGGCAATTGCGTCAAGGCAAGCAGGCAAGTGAGCCGCTTCGTTATATACTGGTATCACGATGCTGACCCGAACTTGTTTAAGCATATCCATAGTATTGTATGTCATACTAGCGAAGATTGTATATGTTTAGACTGACGATCGCCTGATTTCACTACAAATTTCACCGCAAGATAGAACATATAACCATTATGAAACAGATACTCAGCTATATCCACGGAGCGTACGCGGTGTATCGACTCCAAACCTTATGGAACCGCATACTCATCGGGGTGGTCTTGACGTTGACTGTGCTACTGAGTGGCATGTATGGCATTTCCCGATGGTACATGGCAACCCAGGCTTCTAAACCTTTGGTAATCGGCACGTCTTTTATACCAGCCTACGCTGAGAGCTTTGGGCTGGATGCCGACGAGACTATGCAGGCGATGATTGACGATCTTGGCATCCGGCATTTCCGGTTAGTCAGCTACTGGAATCAGCTGGAATCAGAGCAGGGAACTTATGACTTCAGTCTTCTGGACTGGCAGTTCGCCAAAGCCGAAAAGGCCGGTGCCAAAGTAACATTAAGCCTCGGCCTCCGCCAGCCGCGCTGGCCGGAATGCCATATGCCGCAGTGGGCCCAGAACCAGCCGCAAAACGTCTGGCAGCCCCAGCTGTTGAAGTTCATGGAGGCGACCGTTAACCGCTATAAGGATTCGCCGGCTCTGGCGAGTTACCAGGTTGAGAACGAATACTTCCTCAAAGGCTTCGGCATATGTACGAACTTCGACCGTTCCCGGCTTGTCGCCGAATACGACCTCGTCAACAGGCTCGATCCTGATCACAAAATCATCATCGCCCGCAGCAATAACGCCCAAGGCTGGCCAGCAGGCGATCCGCAGCCGGACGAATTTGGCATTTCTATCTATAAACGAGTGTGGGACGCTGGTGTTACCAAACGCTACCTGGAATATCCATTCCCGGCTTGGTTCTATGGATTCGTCGGTGGCTGGGAAAAGATTATGACTGGACGCGACCTGATGATACACGAGCTCCAAGCCGAAACCTGGCCGCCAAACCACCAAAGTATACAGGAAACAACGCTAGCCGAGCAAAATAAGTCATTCAACGCTGAAATATTCAAAGACCGCATAGAATTTGGCAAAGCCACCGGTCTACGCGAAATGTACCTTTGGGGTAGTGAGTATTGGTATTACAGGCTCGTAAAGTTAAATGACCCGAGCCTCTGGAACGTCGCCAAAAACGAATTCAAAGTCCAACAATCAAATTCAAAGTCCAACAATCTTTAAACCAGAGGAATTAAACCGGAAACCCGATCCGTTTCAATCCGGTCCCGTACACGCACTGTACTAGCAGGTATATACGCCTGTGTTGACGGGCGCCAAATTCCGACGCTAGCCCTTAGCTCGCCTTTACCAATACGCATGCCCACTGCAGCTTCTCTAACGGTCCTATTAAAATCACGGCCTTCCGGAAATATGCCCACCACGACTGCTTTGCCGCACGCATAAGCAACAGCTGGCCTGCTGGGGCGTGCAAATTCTTCCAATCCATTAAGTTCTTCACTATCGACTGCCAATATCGCAGTTTCACGATAGTTCTTAGGCGTATTGCCATGCTCCGGATTGCCTTCGATTTCCACCCAGTTACTTACGTTTTTCACAGCCATACCATTGTATCGCCAACGGACGGGCGTATAAGCATCGACATCAGCTCCACCGATACGATCACGAATAGATGGCATCAACTGAAGCAAACCAGACCCCGCAGATAAGGCGCGGGCAGTTACTTGATCTCTCAGTGGGATATTGGGATTAAACATGAATATATATTTATCATATATTGTCACAATTGTCTATAAAGCCCCTCATCGTTTACAATAGAGGAGTTATGGCTAAGAAAAAACCAGAAAAAGTAAAGCTAATATCCAACAGGCGCGCCCGGCACGATTACGAGCTTGGCGACAGCTTGGTCGTAGGCATACAGCTTAGCGGGGCAGAGACTAAGGCGCTTCGTATGGGCCACGGACAACTGCGTGGCGCCTATGTAACCGTCAAAGACACTGAACTACAGTTGATAAACGCAACAATCAGCCCTAGTAACGGCATCCCGATTACTGAATCTGACCAGACCCGCGCCCGCAAACTACTCGCTAAGCGCAAAGAAATAGACAAGCTGATTGAAGCTAAACAGCAGGGACAAACTATAGTGCCACTTGAAATGTTGACCGGCGGCCGGTTCATCAAGCTGCGTATATCCGTAGGCCGTGGCAAAAAACTCTATGACAAGCGCCAAGCTCTAAAAAAGCGCGACGAAAAACGTTCAATCCAGATTATATTGAAGTCAAAAAAGTAACACTTTGTTGTATTAAATATCTTACTGCACCCTTTGAGACGATAATATATGTATTATTTTGGTTTGACATCTTTTTACTTACCTCCCACTATATTGAGAGAGGGTATGGCAACACGATAGCTTTGTACCATCGTCCAAATAATTTTGAAGTCCAAATGTAAATATAGTTGGGATTGAGGGTATAGCTGTTGAAAGTAACATATTCATTAGGAACAAAAATCAAAACTCAGTCAAAAATCAATCAAATGAACTCATATATACGCGCTAGCTATAAGCTAATGGGATTAGGCGCTATATTACTATTTGCTGGCAGTACGCAGGTTATAAATATGATGTCAGTTAACCAATTATCCACAAAAAATGCGTCGGTATCTCCTGTACAGATCGTTTCTCCGGCTGAAGACAGCAATATACCTGCAAAGTTTACTCTAGTGGCACAGCTGTCTCAGAGCTCGCAGGATGCTTATGATATGTTCTGGTACGTTGATAATGGTACCTGGAACTGGATGAATAACAATCGTACCCCGGTCGATTCGAAAACCGCCACCATTGATGTGAGCGGTTGGAACTGGCATAAACCCAGCGACAGATATACCATCTTTGTTGTAAGTGTCAATAAATCGACTGGTGAAAAATCGTATAATTCTGTTTCGATAAGCGTTAAGCCAGATATGTCTTCTATCAAGACTGAGGCGACTAATAATACGATTACACCAACTGTCAAAACACAGTTAGATCCGTCGTTAGCGACTTCTCCTGTAGTTCCGGCAATCAACTCTACTCCAACTCTTAGCTCCATAAATCAACCGCAGAGTACTAATACCGCTCGGTTGTATGTAAATCCAGAGAGCAATGCCTCGAAAGCCGCTGCTTCAGCAACGAACTCCACAACTAAAAGGATTATGACCAGATTAGCAAGCGTGCCGACAGCTACCTGGTATGGCGACTGGAATGCATCTGTCAAAGCTGATGTCAATACTGTTGTCACCGCAGCAGCCGCGCAACAACAATCGCCGGTGCTAGTGGCTTATAACATTCCCGGTCGTGATTGCGGAAGCTATTCAGCGGGTGGCGCTTCTACGCTCACAAAGTACCAAGAGTGGATAAAAGAGTTTTCGGCTGGCATTGCAAATCGCCCAGCTATCGTCATATTAGAACCGGATGCTCTCCCGCAAATGGATTGTCTGTCTGATGCGGACAAAAACGCCAGATATGAGCTTCTCAGAAATGCAGTCGCGACTCTGAAGGCCAATGCAGGCACGAAAGTATATATTGATGCCGGTAATTCCTCTTGGATATCTGCAGCAGAAACTGCCAAGCGTTTACAATTATCAGGCGTTGCTACGAGCGACGGATTCAGTCTGAACGTATCAAACTTTCATACTACTGCCGCAAATAGTGCATTCGGTGAAGCTGTTTCTAAGGCGGTTGGTGGCAAACACTTCGTCATTGATACAAGCAGGAATGGCAACGGTTCAAATGGCCAGTGGTGCAATCCATCAGGCAGAGCATTTGGCACGGAACCCACGTCTCAAACCGCAAATTCACTGATAGATTATTTCCTGTGGATTAAGACGCCAGGTGAGTCAGACGGAGCATGCAATGGCGGCCCATCGGCTGGCGTATGGTGGCCCGCATATGTCGAGTCATTAGCTCAATCTGCCGGCTGGTAGATACCGGCAACAGAATATTGGTTACAAAGACATTCTCTGTTTGTAAAGTAAAGTATATTATTTGACTGCACGCTACTACTGTATCGGTTACATTTTAAGAGGACATAAATTCATACAGATTATAACTTATAATTGCATTACTGTTTAATTAGTTCTATTGTAATTACTTGAGTATTAATTAAAGCGAGACGATCTACTTGTATGAAAGCTGTTTCTATTGTAATCCCTACCCTGAATGAGGCAGAAAATATTCTGATTCTCGTTTCGCGCATTGCAGCAACTTTCAAAGGGTCGCCTGTTCGATATGAAATCATTTTTGTAGACGACCATTCTTCCGATGGAACTCCAGAAGTCATATTGAGTTTGAGCAATTCTTATCCAGTTCGTCTGCACATGAAAAATGGACCTCGAGGCAAAGCATATTCGTTACTCGAAGGCTTTAAGATTGCGACATATGAGGTCATCTGTATGATTGATGCAGATTTGCAATATCCCCCAGAATCAATACTGCCTATGTACAGTATGATGGAAAATAATGACGTAGACATTATACTGACAGAAAGAGTAGATCAAGAAAATACGTCTAAACTTCGTAAACTAACCTCAGTAATTTTCCATTACGTTTTCACGAAATTCTTGTTCGGATTTGAATATGACACACAATCTGGGCTGAAGATATTCCGTAAAAAAGTCGTGGAAACGGTAAACCTTAGTCCCACACCATGGAGTTTCGATTTAGAATTCATCGTAAGGTCTCTGGAAAATGGATTTAAGATCATTAATTTCAAAATTCCGTTTTCGAAACGTCTTCACGGCGACGTGAAAGTGCAATTGATAAAAGTAGCGTACGAGCTAGCCACCGCATCGATCAAACTGCGGTTTAATTCTTCACCCCGCGAAATTCGAAAAACCTATCGGATGAATCTTAAAATAGCAGAAAACTACGCAGCAACCTTAGTCATCAGTATAATCGGTTTATTATTGAGCGCGGTCTACATGATGCCTCAACCCGCACATGCTCTTCAAATAGATGTCGGCATCAACGGAACTCAAACTACCGATAATGTGTCATTAAACTACCCTACGACTGCTGTTCCGCTATTTTCTTCTCCACCCCTCTTTTCAGATGATACCGATAGTACAACCAAACCACAGAGTCAGACTGTTAGTATCCAAACTCTTACTCCAGGGCATCCTGGCGATCTAATTGTCTTACCTACTATGAAACCCAGCGGCATACAGCCATCAATTATTTCGCGGCAGGCCAAGCTGCAGGTAAATGATCGGGCCGTATTGAGTGCTAACACGACACTTTCAGATACTACTGATGATATTACATACGCAAATATTACGTATCCGAGCCGGACGGCAGGACTTGCATATACCTATCCTCATGCATCCGTTGGTTTGTCGTCAGATTTTCAAAACATATGGCTGAACACACTCACCAAAGCTGGTTTAGTACTTGTAGGCACCTATGCTGCGCTTACTATTGCTGCCCGACATGATAAAAAACCGGTATATTCTGTCCGAAGTACAGGTGAGTAATATGAACCTGAGGAAATTTATCATTATTATCCTGGTATTAACAGTTTCTTTTGGTATCGGTTTGTTGGGATATAAATCGTATTCCACTAATCCAGCTCGCAATCAGCCATTAGTGTACGCAGAAAAAGACATGTTGCAGGAACTTTGGAGTTCCTACAAAAATAACTACATTGAGACTGGAACGAACCGGACATTAGACAAGCAACAAAACAACATCAGCACTTCTGAGGGACAGAGTTATACGATGCTCAGGGCGGTGTGGATGGACGACCAAAAGACTTTCGACGAAAGCTTGCAATGGACCAAAGACAATTTACAGCGTGACGATAAACTATTTTCATGGAAATTCGGACTACTTCCAAACGGAGACTACGGTATCCAGGACACCATCGGTGGTCAAAATACCGCGACAGACGGCGACTCCGACATAGCCCTGAGCCTACTGATGGCTCATTCCCGCTGGAAACAGGATAAGTATCTATACGACGCAGTTCCGATCATAGATAGTATTTGGGAGAGGGAAGTGGTGATGATTGGCGACAAACCCGTACTTGTTGCCAACAACCTGGAGCGCGACAATTCGGAGTCCGTCATCGTCAATCCTTCCTATTTTGCTCCCTACGCCTATAAGATATTCGCGCAAATCGACAAAGACCACGACTGGATTGGACTGGCCGATAACTCTTACAGCATTCTGGCTAAGGTATCCGATGAAGAACTAGATAAGGGCAGTAGTGCCGGCTTGCCTCCTGATTGGGTTGCAATCGAAAGGGAGACGGGAACAATCAAAGCCGTAGCAAGCCCGGACTTAACAACCAAGTTCAGTTTTGACGCCATTCGGACTCCGTGGAGGTTAGCCCTAGATTACAAATGGAATAAGGACGAAAGAAGCCGGACTATACTTCAAAAATATACGTTGCTCAGCCGCGAATGGCAAAAGCACCAGCGAATAACAGCAACCTACACTCACGACGGTATTCCAGCTAGCAGCTTCGAAACGCCGGCCACATATGGGGCTACGATAGGTTATTTTGCAGTTGTCAATCCTCAGATTGCCAGTGAAATATATAAGTCTAAACTAAGCACCCTATACGATCCTGATGAACAAAAACCGCGCGCACCACTCAGCTACTATGATGATAACTGGGCTTGGTTCGGAATAGCACTGTACTTGGACGAATTACCAAATTTAACCATAACTGAACAACGGAAACTGTGATGAAAAATATTTACATGAAAACTATAGAGAATAGGTCGGATTCTCACAGCTTCCTGCATAACACTGCAACCAAGAGCTTACTGTTACTGAACTCGCTGATGGCTATTGTATACTTTTATATCCTGACCTTTACCTTCCAGCACGGCAATATCGTGCTGTTTAGCCTGCTGATACTCGGCGAAGTATTTCACCTGTATCAAATTCTCGGCTATTGTTATACCGTATGGAGCAGCAAGTGGCAGGCATCATTTGATACGAAGTTTAATAAGCCGGTTGATATCTTCGTTACGGTCTGCGGCGAACCGACTGAAATCGTACGTAGTACAGCCGAATCAATCCTGAAAATGCGCTACGGCGGCACATTTAATGTTTACCTGCTCAACGACGGGCTGGTTGCCAAGAAGGACAATTGGCAAGAAATCGAAGCCTTGGCCAAAGACCTTGGTATACATTGCATCACGCGTAAAGTTCCCGGCGGCGCCAAAGCAGGCAACATCAACAATGGCCTCTCCCTAACCAACAGCCCATATTTCGTCGTCTTTGATGCCGACCACGTCCCGCACGACGATTTTCTTGAGGAAATGATGGGCTACTTCACTGATCCAAAGATGGGTTTCGTGCAAAGCCCTCAGTATTATCAGAACCAGGATAAAAATACCATAACCAAAATAGCCTGGCAGCAGCAGACGCTATTCTTCGGTCCGATTATGTCTGGTAAAAATCGGCTGAACTCGGCATTCATGTGTGGGACAAACATGGCGATTCGACGAACGGCAATCGCCGAGGCTGGCGGCATGTGCGAGTTTAATATTGCTGAGGATTTTTTGACTTCGCTATTTATTCACGAAAAAGGCTGGAATAGCCTTTATATTCCAAAAGTACTAGCCGAAGGATTGGCGCCGGAAGATTTCCTGAACTATTACAAACAGCAGTTCCGCTGGACGCGGGGCAGTCTGGAAGTCATATTCAAATATAATCCTTTGTTCCGTAGAGGCCTTAAGATGAAGCAGAAAATGCAGTATCTCATCTCTGCCAGTTATTATCTGTCGGGCGTCATTATATTGATCGATGCCTTGATACCACTTATTTTCCTGTTTACCGGCATCACCGCTATCATAACCTCTACCATGACACTAGCCCTGATATTCATTCCATATATATTTCTCAATCTCTATACGTTGCAGCGCACGAGCAGTTTTACCTACAGTTTTGATGCAATAGCATTTTCGCTTAGCTCATTCTATATACACATCAAGGCAATTTTCGCAGTCTTGATAAATCAGAAAACGTCCTTCGCAGTTACATCCAAGGACCAGGTCGCAGGGAATTTTCTTAATCTAACAATTCCCCAAATCATATATATCATTTTAGCTATAGCAGGTACCACTACCGGACTGTACCGCGAAGGTGTCAGCGCATCGCTACTGGCCAACCTGGCGTGGGTTATCGTAAACGTCGCAGTTTTCATTCCATTTATCCTGGCAGCATCCCCAAAGAACAAGCCACGGATTGCGAAGCAAATTTCACTACTGTCGCCTGTCAAAAGATTGCAGGCCGTACGTCTCAGTGAGCTCGAAAAAAGATCACCAACCTTATTAAAATCCGATCATGACATCAATTAATACAGATTCAGTATCCCCAGCCGCCGATAAGACGATGACACACCGTTGCAGCCTGAGTGATCGTATCAAAATCGGCGCCGTGGTACTGCTATCATTAACCGGCATATATTTGATATCAAAATTCATTTTGATTCACAATAGCATCAGACTAGATGAAGCCCAGAGTCTGTGGCAGACCAGCCATACGCTGCCGGGTACACTGAAGGTAATCGCGCAGGACGTCCATGTGCCGCTCTATCACATCATCCTTCATTACTGGCAGATCATGTTCGGCCAGACCATAGAAGCTGCCAGGCTGCTGTCACTGTTGTTTTTTATGGCCTCAGTTCCGATAGTATACCTTTTGTCTCGGTACATCCTGTCGATCAATTGGTCATTATTTGTTGTGGTTCTGTACAGTTTCTCGCCGTTCATGAACTGGTACGCTAACGAAGCCCGTATGTATACCATGCTGGTTCTCATTACGACCATCTCACAGTATTTCTTTGTCAAAATTGTTCAGTCCAAAGGCAAACAAGGATGGATCGGATATACTCTCAGTGCCCTCATAGGAATTTACGCTCACTATTTCTTCCTGTTCAGCCTTATGGCACAAGGAATTTATTTCTTAGTAGCACGCAAAAACTTCGCCAAATATACCATGTACAAATTCATCGCACTGGCGTTGTTGTTACTGGCTGCACTATCACCGTGGCTGCTGTATTTCCGATCACTCGGGTCAGCCAGCAATACTTCACCGAATCTGCAAGCTCCATCAAGCGTCGACTTCTCAAACGTCTATTCACAGTTTTTGTTTGGATTCCAAAATGATGCCGTTAACACCATCCTGTTATCGCTGTGGCCATTACTGGTTGTAGCCGCATTATTGTTCGTACGGCAGGGTCAGAAGCTATCCTCCGCAACTGGCTACTTGCTGACAGCATCATTACTGCCTGTAGCCTTGGCATACGCGGTCAGTTTGGCTGTCACACCATTCTTCATCAGCCGCTACATGATAGCTTGCGTACCGCCGCTCCTTATCGTCAGCGTGTGGCTGATAAGCAACTATTCCAAGGGACTATACATCGCCATGTCGGCGCTTGTCATCGGGGTAGTGGCCGCAACATCATTCCAACAGTATTCCAGTAGAACGACACCTGTGCAGGAAGATTTTAAGGCTGCCGCGCAGTATATCAGCAGTCAGAGCAAATCAAGTGACGTCGTCGTACTGAGCGCTCCGTTTTCCGTCTATCCGTTCAACTATTACTACGGCGGCGGCTCCAGAGTCATGACGCTCCCGATATGGGACAGGACAGTGCCTGGAGCCATTCCAGCCTTTGACCCTGCTCAGCTTGATAAACAAGCCAAACAGCTTAATCGGAATCATCAGTATGTATACCTTCTCCTCAGCAGCGACCAAGGTTACCAAGAAGAAATATTCCAATATTACGAACAACGGTTTGAAAATACCGCAACAATGAGATTCTCGCCAGATTTGGAGCTTCAGGTATACCGTGTCGGTTATAACCAAATCAAGCCGTACAGCGAGCTGAATTTGTAATTATATGCACATGACAGAGGCAAGTGTGACCACGACTAGTAAGAAACGAATGTTTATAACCTTTTGCCTGATCGGCGTCGTAAACACAATCGTCGATCTCATACTGTTCATTTCACTGCAAGCCAATGGAATGTCTATCATTGTTGCAAATATACTGTCCACGTCTGTCGCGCTGCTTCTCAGCTATGTTCTGAATAAACGATTCACTTTTAAGCACAAGGGAAGTAATAGCCGGACATTCGTGCCATTCGTGCTTGTAACGCTCAGCGGACTTTGGATATTGCAGCCGATTGTCATTTACGGCGTCATATATGTGTCAGATATCCAAGCTGTACGAAATATCCTGCAGCCCTTACTAGCCGACTACACTACGACTCAAAACATACTCGGAAAACTGGCAGCGACTCCAGCCTCATTAGTCTGGAACTTTGTGTTATACAAAAAACTAGTATTCAAATCTACAATGGTCAGCGAAACATAAGTCTTTTATTTTATTGCGCGACGTGCTATACCTAGTGTACTACCTAATGGAGTGCATCTTAATGCTTAACAGAATATTAGTACGTATGGGAGCCAGAAGTGCATGCTGTGCTGCTAAAATATCAACATGGCATGTTGGAAAATACTACTGTAGCAAATGTGAGACCTGGCTTGATTCACCAAAATACGCAAAAGCCAAGATATCCACACACAAACCAACTCGGAACCACAAGATTCCTGCTACTGTCCGTACTAAGTAACAATTGCTATTATTCAATAGTATGTATTATAGGGTATGCCCCCTGTTATTTTAGTTACTACGTTGTTGCATTTGTACCATTTATTAAGTTATAATCACCCTTGATAAGTTAATAAATAATATTATTCCGGCTTAGCTCAGTGGTAGAGCGCCTCGCTGTTAACGAGGATGTCGCTGGTTCGAGCCCAGCAGCCGGAGCCA
>Ga0136611_10000644_pt1 | contig 23460 bp, 26 predicted proteins | sample AntDrymUQ2232306_2_FD_106645 | JGI IMG/M metagenome (GOLD analysis project Ga0136611, IMG submission 106645) | Polar desert sand microbial communities from Dry Valleys, Antarctica - metaG UQ223 (23.06) | ecosystem: Environmental > Terrestrial > Soil > Desert | place: Antarctica: Dry Valley...
CCCTCACTCTCGGCCATGTCGGAGGCAACGAGGAATTCGCCCGCCCCCATCGACGAGTCGACCTCGAAGCGCACGTCGACCGGACCCACCAGGAGGTATCCCTCCTCTTTGGCGTGGGCACGCACGTAGGCGCTCAGGTCGCGCCGCAAGTCGTTCTCCATCTTCTGGATGACGCCCGTGTAGTCCTCATCGGAAACCGCGATGCGGAAGTCGTTGGGAGCGATGAGGCCCCGCACCCCGACGGTGCGTCGGACGTCCATTTCCCTCGTCAGCCGGCGGCCGACCTCGATGGGGGCGAGTCCCCGTCGGAACGCCTTGGCGAAGACGCCTTCGACGAGACGCTCGAGACGACGCTCGAATTCCTGCAGGGCCATGGCGACCGGAGCCTACCCACGGGGCACCGACCCGAACGTCCCCCAGGGCCCTTACCGACCATCGGGTAGATTGACCGCTCCACTCGGGCGAGTGGCGGAATTGGCAGACGCGCAGGATTCAGGTTCCTGTGTCCGAAAGGATGTGGGGGTTCAAGTCCCCCCTCGCCCACGCTAAAAGTGCAGGTCAGAGGGGGTGCGCGGCCCCCGAAAAGGCCGTTCTTCTACCGGACTTCTACCGGAGGGTTTCGCGAACCGACCTCCGATACCTCGTGGCGACCGTCCTCGGTTATGCGCGTCCGACGAGGTCAAGGGTCTCCTCCGGCGGGCCGCCCGATCGCCCACCATCAGCGGCCGCGCTGGGCCACCGTCACACGGCAGAACTTGAACATCTATACGCACGCCATCCTTGCGAGGGATCGACAGGCGGCGAAGTACCTCGGCGAGCTCCTGACGAGCGATGGCGCGGCGCGGCGGCGCCGGTGCGTGTGTCTCCGCTACTTGGCCGGGAACGCCTCGGCGAGAAACCGTGCTGTCCGGTCGACCGCGGCGACATCGAGGAGCTCGCCGGACCGGACCAGGTCCTGAAGCGCCTTCGGCCACAGGATCGAGCGGGCGCGCCAGACATCCGGCCTTCGAGGCGTCTGAGCGGCGCGTGCTGGACTCTGCCGGCAACGCTCACCGGAAGCCGAAGGTCGTGAACTGCGCTCAGGAGTTTGGATGGACACGAATCCTGCAGACTTAGCTCAGGTGATGGATGATCAGGCCCAGGACAAGCTCTACGCCACGACGCTCCAGACGATCGGCGCTGTTGCGAAGCTCCCGATTGTCCGAGTCGACCGTGAGACCTTTATCCGCAAGCACTTCGGAGACTCGCCGCACCTCAACGTGATCCTCGAGCGCGGCCCTCAGGCTGTCTATACGGTCGAGTCGTTAAGGAAGAAGGCCGACTCGCTGATTAAGAACAGCGTCGCCAAGACCTCGGTGGCCTCGTTCGGCGACCGGGTTGCCAGGGAACCCGGTTGTCGCCATCGCAGCGGGCGGTGCGGACGTCGCCCAGTACTTCGGCTTTGCCATCAATCTTGCCCAGCAGCTCGCCTACCTGTTCGGCGAGGACGACCTCTTCGATGCGGGCGGCGGCGAGTTGTCGGAGGCGGCGCAGATGAGGGTGGTCGCCTACCTCGGAGCCATGCTCGGTGCGGCCGGTGCGGCAGCTCTCGTGTCACAAACTTCGAAGGCAGTGGGCGCGAACCTTGGCAAGAAGGTTGCAGCCCAGGCGCTGACCAAGACCGCGTGGTACCCGCTGGTGAAGAAGGTCGGTGCCCTCGTCGGCAAGCAGGTCACCAAGAAGACCGTCGAGAAATCGATAACGAAGGTGGTTCCAGTCGTAGGAGGTGTCATCTCGGGTGGGCTGACATTGGTGACGTTCCGGCCAATGGGGCATCGGCTGGCGGACACGCTGGTGCAGCACCTCAATGGCGAGTTCGAAGACGTGCTTGAGCTGAAGCCAGAATTCGCTACAGCTGCAGACGCCGTCATCGAGATCAGCGAGGTCCCGATCGATGGAGCGGCGCCGGACGCCCGGTAGACGCTCCCGACACAAGCTTCGATGACGTCGTCACGGCGTGCTCTCGCCACTCGCCCTGGGCGCCAGGCGTCGGGGGAACGAGCGAGGGAGCGCCAGCCCGTCGACTCACGCACCCCATGCCGCTCCTACGGTCAGGGTGACTTGGGACAAGGATGCATTTCCGAGCGTCGGCAGAGGGCCGCTTCGCCGCAAAGGATTTGAAGACCAGCCTGTGAGACGGTTTCTGCAGTGGATTGTGCGCCGAGCCCTCCTCTACGTCGCTCTGGTGCTGGCGATCGGTGTAGCCGTGTTCATCATCGGCGACACGTGGAACGAGACGGACGACGAAAGGGCGCTCTTCCAGGGCCTGGCCGCGGTTGAGGACCAGCTCCGCGAAGGTCAAGACGAGTGGAAGCGAGCGTTCGAAGCGTCGACGACTGGGCTTGAGGACAGGGACATCCCCTATCTCGACAAGCGCATCGGCGACACAGAACAGCGGATCGGAAAGTTGGACGAACGGCTCAGGAAAGACGAGGGAGTGATCGAGCTCTTCCGCGGAGGACCGCGGGGGTTGGTCGATAACCAGAAGCGCAAGTTGCTGGTCGCGCGGCTCCGCCACGAGCTCAGGACACTGCGCGCGGCGCGAGACCTCGTCGACCGCGGCAACGCCGAACCCAAGGCTCGGGTCAGGCTGGCTAAGACAGAGCGGGCATGCAATCTGGCGACAGAGGAACTCGAGGCGCTGGAGAGCGAAAGGCTCTACCGCCTCCGCAGTTGGTTCCCAAGCGGCGAGCACAACGACTTGGTGAAGGAGAAGACCGCCGCATGCAACGATCGCGACGAGGAGCGCGAACGGCTAGCGACAATCGTCGCTGCCCGGGCAAGCGTCGAGCGGGCCAAGGAGAACTACGAGGCTTCAAAGGACGGCCTCGACCGAACCTTCGACGACGCGCTCGCCGACCTTTCCAGCGAGCGGGAAACGGCCGGCACCCCTCTCGTGAAGCTGCGGCTTTGGGAGGCCAAATACAAGGTGTTGTGGAGGGCGTTCCTGGCGCTGATCGGCATCATCGCCATCCCCTATCTGATCCGCCTGCTGTTCTGGTTCGTGTTCGCCCCCTTGGCGGAACGGAAAAGTGCTATCCGCCTGCCGGTGCCCGGCGGCCGCAGTGCGACGATCCCAGCGGCAGAGCGCAGCACCACCGCCGTTTCGATTCGACTGGGCACAGCAGAGGAACTGCTGGTGCGACAGTCCTATCTGCAAACCACCTCGCAAGGCGGCACCAAGGCGACCCGGTGGTTGCTCGACTGGCGCCATCCGCTGGCCAGCATCGCCAGCGGTCTGAGGTTCCTCACCCGGATCCGCGGCGCCGGCGAAACGACGACGGTATCGGCGGTAGCGGACCCCTTCGCCGAAGTGACGGTCCTGATGTTGCCCGACGGCGCGTCCTGTGTGCTGCAACCGCGCGCGTTGGCCGCAGTCGTGCAACCGGTCGACCGTCCGCTGCTCGTGCCCTCGCACTGGCGACTCGGGTCGCTCAACGCCTGGCTGACGCTGCAGCTTCGCTACCTCGTCTTCCATGGGCCATGCCGCCTCGTGATCAAGGGCGGCCGCGGCGTCAGAGTCGAACGCGCCGAACAGGGACGGATCTTCGGCCAAACCCAGCTCATCGGCTTCTCAACGGACCTCGCCTATTCCGTCACGCGGACCGAGACGTTCTCGCCGTACTTTCTTGGCCGCGAGCAGTTGTTCAAGGACAAGGTCGAGGCCGGAGAAGGCGTCCTGATCATCGAAGAAGCACCGATGGCCGGCCGGGGGAACGCCGGCGCTCGCCGCGGTCTGGAAGGAGCGGTCGAGGTGATGACCAAGGCATTCGGTATCTGAAGCGGCACCACGGTAATCCCACCGGCGTAGTCGGCGGAGCGCCGAGGTGGCGCGGAGGGCTGGAGCCGCGCTGCCTGCAGGAGGTAGACGGCTCAGTGCGGGGTCGTGTCGTCGGCCAGCAGGCGACCGACGGACTCAACAACTCTGGCAGGGCGCTCTTCGCGGAGCACCGGACGAGGTCGAAGGGTCAGGCGGCGGGGACGAAGTCCCGGACGAGGACCTGCGCTTGAGCCCTGCGAGCGTCGGCGGCGATCTCGAGCACCTGTGCAGTCACGTTCTCATCGACGTAGGCCTCACCGCAGTTCTCACACACCTCAGCCGGGACCTCGTTGACAACGACGGTCTGCCCATCGCGATGGAACGTGACCGTGGTTCTTCCTGGCCGTGTCTCTCCGTGGTGACAAACGATGCACTTCATCGGCTCATCCTGCGGGTCTTGAAGTCCGGCTCCCACAGCACCGGGTCGGGTTGGTACGCCGTCTCGACGATGATCTCGTCCTCCTCGATGTTGTCACGGACGGCGATGTGAAGGGCGCCGAGCTTGCACAATCCCAGCACGAGCCGGGCTGGGTAGGGCTGCTCGTCCGGCCTGGCCTCGATGTCCTCGCCGTTCTTGAGCGCGGTGCGGATGTCCTCGACGGTGAGCCCGCGTTCGTCCATCTGGATCACGGCGTGGACCTTGAACCGAAGCTTGGCCATGCTCGATTATCCGTCGAGCACGAGGTCGGCGATGAGCTGGGCCGCCTCGTCGTGGAGGATCGGGGAGGCGTGGCTGAAGATGCCCAAGGTGATGGCGATCGTGGAGTGGCCGAGTCGTTCTTGAACAACCCGAGGATGGACGCTGCTCTCGAGAGCGAGCGTGGGTCATGTGTGGCGCAGCTTCCGCCTTGCAAAGGCCGGCCCTCTCGCTGGGCGGGGATGGAGAATCCCTCGGCGATACCTTCGACGGGAGGATCGACCCCGAGGGGCGAAGTCACCCAGCAGATCGTCAGCATGCTGAGCGAGATGGCGGTCTCCGATGATGACCGGCAGGTCTACCGCCCCCGGTGCGCAGCTGGCATCCGGGGATGGGTGCCAGCGAAACACACGGAGGATCGCCCGAGCTTGATCCCATCGGTGGTCGGAAGGACCAGCGCACTCAGTGAATCGGAAGGACCAGCGCACTCAGTAAAGAGGTAGTAACCCGCGGGTCGCGAGGCGCTGTCTTCAGGGCCAAGGTCGGGTTCAGCCGACCGATCGGACGTTGACCTGCCAAGCCGAGCAGTAAGGGCAGCCCTCGCGGCCCGTGTCTCGAGAGGGCACAATCCTGGACAGGTCTCCACGGAAGGTCAGTTGCAGTGCCGGAGGACGAATTCCCGTGACGTGCGCCATGAACTCCGTGACAGCCAATGAGGCGACCACGCCGTTGACGGACACAACGGCGGGGCCGGTTTCGCCAAGGAATTCGGACTCCAGGCCGTACAGCCTGCGGCTCGCCGCTCGGTCGGCTTCGGACATCTGCTCATAGCGCATGAGGTTTTGATCCAGGAGGTCGAGGCACGAGAGGCATCCGACGCCGGTGAAGCTAACGACTCGACCCCCGTACCAGCCCTCGTCCTTGCCACCCGTGTCAGTGGCTAGGTCGAAGTACGGCACACCAACGGACGAGCACAGCTCTGTCAGCAGAAGCCGGGGGGTCTCCGCGTCGAGACAACCGAATACTGCACCGCTCCCGGCCACCACAGCGGAAGCCCGATTGGAACCGCGCCGCACCTCCTCCTCGACGACCTCGACTTGAGCGTCGGGTTGAATCGTCCCGACCATCCGCTCAGCACATCGTGCCTTTGAGGTTCGTTGTGCGACGTCGCCTGGAACAGCGCCGATAAGACGGTTCAGGCTCGACTCGGAGACGATGTCGGCATCGACGAGGGCGTACCGCTGGGTCCCCAGGTAGGCGAGCTGCTGGGCGACGTGTGAGCCCAGACCGCCGAGCCCCACGATGGCGACCGAGGTGTCGGCGATGCGCTGTTGGCCCTTTTCGCCGAAGAGCGCCACATTTCGGCCATAGCGGCTGTCATCCATGGCGCCTGTCGGTTCCAAGAGTGGCGCGAGTTGCGTGAACTGCCTCGGGCGCGTGGACCGTCTCGAGTTGCTCTGGCGCATCGGGGCCGGTGATCCAAGCGATGCCATCGAACTCGCCGGGCGACGTCACGATGGCGGCGTAGGGCCGCCGGCCGAGGCGCCACCACAGGTGTGGGACCCACTCGAGGAGCCCTTGGACGTCGAACCTTGAGAAGGCTGCGGGACCCCCCGACCCGTGGGAATGGGCTTCAACCAGGCTCGCCTCGTGTGCGGAGGCCCACTGGAGGACCGAGGCCCTCACCTCGTCAGAGAGAGAGACGTGGACTTGGTCGCCGACTCCCACGGTCTGGCCGTCGATGGGCCGCCAGTCGCGAACCGTGAAGCCACGGTCGTCGTCGGCCCACTCGGCGAGGAAGAAGCCGACCTGCTCGGCCTGTTGGTCGAGATGGGCACGAGCCGCGTGCCACATCGATGGCTCAATGGTGAGGGCGACCATCAGGGGCCCTCCCGGAGTCGATCGGCGAACGATCGGACGAAGTTCAGCATGTTGGATCCTCTGGTGATCTCGACGTGGGGCTCCCAGATTTCGGGTGCCCAAGAGAACTGACCCCAGTCGTCCCCGAAGGGGGTCGGTGACGGGTAGACGTAGTTGGTTACCTCGTTGTTCTTGAGTGGGGACAGCCCCGGCCGAACGAAGAAGGCGTAGGGCTGCTCGCCGACGGTGGGGGGCACTCGACACGCGACGTCGGCCGCCAGCTCGCGCCAGTGGCCTGGCGGAACCGCATAGGCCGGTATCCGGACCCAGAGTTGATCAGGATGCCACTCCAGGTCCGGATACACGGCCCGAAGAAGAGCCAGTTCCTGTTCGATTCGGCCGTCCACTGCTAGCCGCGCTTGAACTTGATCTTCTTGCCGAAGCCGATGCCCGGCTTGATCTCGACGACCTCGTCTTCGGGCAGGGTTCGCTCCGAGTTGTCTCGAAGATCCACCTCGATGACGGCGTCGCCGACTGCGAGGCCGCCGAGATGGCGGAGCTCCGGGACCGTGATCGTGGGGTGATCCCAGTCGTGGTCGACTCCTTCGACGTTGACCGTGTACTTCGGTGCGGATGGCTTGGCCATCCCTTCGGGCTTTGCCTGCGTCGGCATATCGTCACTCCATGGTTGAGGTTGTGGCACCAGGACCTCTTGACCAGCGGAGCTGGTGCCACTGGCTTCCCTTCTCCTGGGAGAAGGGCCGCCGGATTGCCGGCGGGTTCTGTTACTATACCCATCTGTTCCTGAACCTATCTAGTAATGAACAAAGTTGGAAATCTTCTTCGAGTCCGAGAAGTTCGCCAAGATCTGCAACACCCGAACGGCGCTCGACCGCGCCTACGGCGCTGTCTGCGCCAAGCGGGTCGCACAGCGGCTTCAAGAGCTCGAGGCTGTCGAATCCCTCGCCGATGTCGTCTTCGGGCGACCTCACGAGCTCAAGGCAGACCGGGCGGGCCAGATCAGCGTGGATCTGGTCCATCCCCTACGCCTCATCTTTCGTCCGACAGCCCAACCCCCACCGCTGCACACCGACGGGGGGCTGGACCGCCCCCAGATCAAGAGCGTGACCATCATTGAGATCGCGGACACCCACTAACACCCGACAGGAGGTGAAAGAAGATGGAACAGACCACAACCGAGCACCGATACGAACCTGACTACGCCATTGCGCCCGGTGAGACGCTCGCTGAGCTGCTGGAGACAAGGAACATGTCGCAGGCCGAACTGGCCCGTCGAGCAGGGCTATCCGCCAAGCACGTAAACCTGATCCTGAAGGGGACAGCCGGGATCTCTTCAGACACCGCGCTGAAGCTGGAGCACGTACTTCAGGTTCCTGCGAGGATCTGGAACGCTCTCGAGGCGAACTACCAAGGGCATCAGAGCCGGCTCGCAGAGAGCCGCGAGCTGCAAGAACACCTCGGATGGGCAAGTAAGGAACTCATTAGAGAGCTCACCAAGCGAAACCTCGTCAAGGCCACGAGGGAGCCCGTCCAGCAACTCCGTGAGGTGCTGAGATTCTTCGGCGTCGCCTCAATCCCCGCGTGGGAGAGCATGTGGGGAGAGACCGCTGCCCTCGGCGCATACAGACTCGCGAAACAGGAGGGTGATCCAGTCGCTCTCGCCGCTTGGATGCGAATCGGCGAGTTGGAAGCGGCCGATGTTGATACGGCGCCGTTTGATCGCGATGCCCTCAGGCGGCTGCTTCCCGAGATGAGGAAACTGACCACCACTGACCTTCACGAGTGGCTACCTCGGGTGAAGGAGATGTGCCGGAGCGTTGGCATCGTCCTACTTATTGAGCGGGAGCTTCCCAAGGCACGGGTCAACGGCGTTGCACGCTGGCTGAGCCCAAAGAAGGCCCTCATCCAACTGAGTGCCCGCTATCTCCGCGAGGACATCCTGTGGTTCACATTTTTTCACGAGGTGGGGCATCTACTGCTTCACGCCAAGCGCAACGGGCCGCGTGATGTTCCCCCTACCTTCATCGATACGAAGGACTCGGGCGGGCGGGTAGAGGACGAGGCGAACGCCTTCGCCCGCGACTTACTCATCCCTCCGCCCCACGCAGCGGGGATCGCGGAAATCCACACCCTCGCAGAGGTGCAGGCCTTGGCGGATGAGCTCGGCATCTCACCGGGAATCGTCGTCGGCCGAATCCACCATGAAGGTCACAAGGGGCCCGCGTGGGGTGCAGGACTCATCGCCCGCTACAAGTGGTGAACCTGGGTACTTCTTCCCGACCGAATGTTCCCGACGGGGACGTCCCTGGACGTGGTGTAGGTAGGCGGCAGGAGAGGGTCCACCACTTGGGTGGGTCACCGGCGTGATCCTCGACGTGTTCCTGACAAGAGCACGAAAAGGAGACACACCGGTGACCCTCACCGATTTTGACCTGTCCGAGTTGCTGGCCGCGATCAAGGCCGGCGACATGACCGACAAGATCCGCTCGAGCTTGGAGTGGGTGTTGCAGCAGTTGATCGAGACCGAAGCCACGGCGTTCATCGGCGCGGAACGCCACGAGCGCACCGACGCGCGGGTCGCGCAACGGAACGGCTACCGCCCCCGGCTGTTGGCGACACCGGCCGGCGACGTCGAGCTCGGGATCCCGAAGCTGCGCCAGGGCTCGTTCTTCCCGTCGCTGTTGGAGCGGCGCCGGCGGATCGACCGGGCTCTCTACGCGGTGGTGATGGAGGCGTGGGTGCATGGCGTGAGCACCCGCAAGGTCGATGATCTGGTGAAGGCCCTCGGGGTGGCGAGCGGGATCTCCAAGAGCGAGGTGAGCCGCATCTGCGCGCAACTCGACACCGACCTCGAAGCGTTCCGGAACCGACCCCTCGACCACGTGGAGTTCCCCTACGTGTTCGCCGATGCGACCTACGTGAAGGGCCGCGTCAACGGCCGGGTCGTGTCGCGCGCCGTCGTGGTCGCCACTGGCGTCACCGCCAACGGCGACCGAGAAGTGCTGGGTGTCGACGTCGGAGACAGCGAGGACGGCGCCTTCTGGACCGCGTTCCTCCGCGGTCTGCGAGCTCGGGGGCTCGGCGGGGTGCAGCTCGTGATCAGCGACCACCACCTCGGCCTCAAGGCTGCCATCGGGGCGGTGTTCGTCGGCTCCGCGTGGCAGCGGTGCCGGGTGCATTTCATGCGCAACGTGTTGTCGAAAGTCCCGAAGGCGTCGGCCGAGATGGTCGCCGCCGCCGTCCGGACCGTGTTCGCGCAACCCGACGCCGGACACGTCCACAGCCAACTCGACGAGGTCACCCGCATGCTCGGCGGCCAGTTCCCGGTCGCCGCCGCCATGCTCGGCGACGCCGCCGAAGACCTCTTGACGTTCACGCACTTCCCTCAGGCCCACTGGCGCAAGATCTGGTCGACGAACCCGCTCGAGCGGCTCAACGGCGAAATCAAGCGGCGCACCAACGTCGTCGGGATCTTCCCCAACGACGCGTCCGTCGCCCGTCTGGTCACCGCTGTCGTCGTCGAAGCACACGACGAATGGGCCGTCTCCGAACGCCGCTACCTCTCCGAGGAATCCATGGCCAAGCTCGCCGCCGGACCCCCCGACATGACCGCCGCCGACCAGCCGCCCCTCGCCGTCACCGCCTGAGCCAAACTGTCGCAGCGTCGACGATCACGACGACGCCGAGCTACACCACTCCGCGGGGCGCGATCGGTTCTTTCGGAGGGGACGGGCCAGGTCCCGAGCGGGCCTACTCGGTGTCGGTGGCCCCCGCTGCGGGGTTCGACCGCAGGGTGGCGATGATGTCCTCGAGGAAGAAGTGGTACTTGCGGGTGCCGGGGAGCCTGCTGGCTGGCAGGCGCCCGTCGTTGGCCATACCCATGACGGTTCGAACGTTGAGGCCGAGCAGCTCGGCGACCTGAGCAGTGTCGAGGATGGGCGGGTAGCTCTCGCGGAGTCGGGCGAGCGAGAGGTCGCTAATGGCCGGCGTCTCCTTGGGCACGAGCGGATCATACTTGCTCTTGTTATCCTCTATCTCCGCTTATTTGCGCTTAGTTTCCCGATCAGACCGAGTGCATTCGGGCGAGAAGGTTGGTGCCGGCGGCGGCCAAGTCGTCGGCTCGGACCGAAGCCATCTCGGCGTCGCCGCTCCGGAGCCAGCCGCTCGTCCTGCCGGCCCGCTCGACGAGGATCTCGTTGGCTGCCGCGATCACTACACGACGGAGGGGCTCCAAGGTCGACTGCAGCTCGGCCGCTGTCATGGAGATGTTGAGATCGGTCAGCAACCGGTAGATGTCCCACGCGTCGCCGGCGCGCTTGTCGAGCCCGCCGCCGACACGCCGGTCCTGGATGGCGTGGAGCTTCATCGCCACCAGCGCGCTGGCCCGCGCTATCGGGACCGTCGCTCGCACGCCGCCGTCGGCCGTCATGGTGACGGGCGTCGCCGTCTCGAGGGCCCAGCGGTGGGAGGCGACGAAGAGGATCTGTCGATCGTCGAGCCCGTCGAGGTCCGGCTCCTCCACTGCGCCCGTTCCGATGACCTCTACCTTGGTGCCGTCGAGGTAGACCCGGTGCGTGTCGACAGCGTCGAACGTCGCGCCATCGAGATGCCGGAGCACATCGAGCGTGTCCGGAGGAGCATCGTCGTCCACCACCGTGTCGACGTCTGTCGTCGCCCGGTGGGCCCGACCGAGGCGGGCCGTGACGGCGACGCCGCCGATGACAGCAAATCGGCCGAGCTCGGTCTCGGCGAGGCGGGCGGCGGCTCGGACGAGAGGCACCATGGCCGGTCCGGCGAGGTGGACGGTCTCCTCACCAGACACGGTGGAACTCCGATGGTGGTGTCCAGTCCTCGAGGATCTCCCGGCCGCGGGCACGGTCCTGGGCGAGGTCCAGCGCGATGGCAAGGGGGTGTGCGAGCGGCCAGCGCCCCTTGCGACGGGGAGGTAGGCGCCGGCTCGTCACCAGTGCGGCAGGCGCCACGGCGATTGACGCTGACGAGTCAATGGCATTGCGGGCTGCGCTGTACTCGCGCTGCGCGATCGCGACCATCACTGGTCCGGGCACGTACAGGTCGAGGATCGGGCCGGCGGCAACAACGGGGGCGCCCCACTCCACCGCCGCCGCTGTCCCCGTCAGGCACCATCCCGCGGCTGCGAGGTTGTGGACGTTGGTGTGGGTGTCGCCCGGCTTGGGCTTGTCCGTGAGCCATGTCCGCTCCGGCTTCCACACGTCGGCGAGGGCCCAGAACAGCTCGGGCACGACGGGCAGGCCGTCGCGCTCGAGCAGCCCGGCGTCGCGCAGCGCGGTGCGTGACGTGCTGATCGACGCGGGCGAGAAGCCCAACAGGGGAGCGCTGGCCCGAACCGGCTGTGGCGCCTCGGGGTCGAGCAGGATCGCATAGGCGACCGCGAGCCCGGCGGCCCCAGAGATGGCATCTGGCGTGGCGCCCACGCCTGGGCGCGGGAGCGGGTCGACCTCGCGGTCGATCATCACCCCAGGTGCGCGCAGGTAGAGGTGACCGCGTCGGTCGAGCCACGACCACCCGGCGGCGATGAGGTCCTGGCGTGCTGCCTCGGTGATGTGGTCGGCGACGAGGAGGTGCGTCTCAGACCGTTGCCGGGGCTGCTTGACGATCGCCCGGACTCGCTCTGGCGTGGCGTACGCCGTGGTCTTGATCTCGATGGGGACATCGCGATCATCGATGCGAGCGATGAGGTCCGCCTCGGAACGAGGCGCCGACTTGTGCCGCACGGCGATGCTGTCGAGCGCAGTGGTGAGAGCATCGACGGCGAGCCGCCCGAGCGCGTCAGCTGAAGTCCTTGCCACGTGTTCTAATATATATGAACACCGAACGATTAGGGCAGCGCAACTGCGCCTCACCGCACAGCGCGTCGCTGGTGTGCGAATGCGTTGCGCTCACGAGCGTCATCGGCCACGATGGGTTCAGGAGGTGTCCCATGTCCGATTCATCGGAAGGGGCACTGACCAACGAGCGGTTACTGAGTCCCCCCTCGCCCACCACTCAGTGGGAAAAATCCCACGGATCCAGTGTTCAACTAGCCACGGTTGCTGGGTCGGCTGTCGCCGACCCGGATCCCGGGTCGATGCACGACCGATGGCGGTGATGCTCAGACGGCGAGGATGGTGGCGTCCTTTGCCACCGGCCCGTCGAGTCAACGACTGTCGATTGAACTCGTCGATAGCGTGTGGTCATGGACTGCTTGGGGTCGGCACAGAGGGTCGGTGAGTGGCTCCTGGCGACGGCCGAGCGGGGGAACGACGGATGGTCGTGGCCGGTGCAGCCGGGAGTGAAGCCCGACACCTCTCCCGGCTTGGGGTGGGGCACGGCGGCGCCGACGTTGTTCTTTGGCGAGGCCTTTCGCACCGATGGTGACGAGCGCTGGCTGGAGGCTGCTCGCCAGGGTGCGCGCTGGATGGACGCGCACATGGCCGAGGCGGTCGAGGGCTGGGCCGGGTGCGGGCTGTTCACCGGGGTCGGCGGGTGGGCCTTCGTCCTCAACCATCTGGCCGACGCCGCAGGAGACGACCAAGCGCGGTCGCAGGCCGCGACCGTAATCGAGGCCATCGCCCAACGAGCCGAGGTGGAGGGCGACGACGTCCACTGGCACGGTCTGACCGAGATCCTGTGGGGGACGGCCGGGATCGGCAGCCTCATGCTCACTACGGGTCGCGAACACATCGGTGACCGAGCCCTCGACCTAGCCACCAGGGCTGGCGAGTGGCTGCTGGGTCAGGCGGAGCCGGCCGACGAGGGTGGCATCCGTTGGGCGCTGGGCCCGGGATTCGTGCGACCGGATTTCGACCCTCGTTTCCCCAACTTCGCCCACGGCACGGCGGGCATCGCCTTCTTCCTCGCTCGGCTAGCGGAGGAGACGGGGGACAAGCGCTTCCTCAATGGTGCGCTGTCCGGTGCGGAGTGGATACTCACGACGGTCCGCACCGACGACGAAACTTGCGCCGCCTTCCACCATGAACCGGACGCCACCGACGATCACACCCTGGGGTGGTGCCACGGTCCGCCGGGGCTGGGCTGGATGTTCCGTCAGCTGGAGATCTCCTCGGGCGATCCGTCGTGGCGGGAGTGGACCCGCCGGGCGGCGCGGGCGGTCCGGATCAGCGGCATCCCCGAGCAGCGCGAGCCGGGGTTTTGGGACAACGTGGCCCGTTGCTGCGGCTCGGCGGGGGTGGCCGAGTTCTTCCTCGACCTCCACCGCCTCGAGGGGATCGACGACGACCTCGATTTCGCCCGCACCATGGTCGCCGACCTGCTGAGGCGGGCCATCGACGACGACCAAGGCATGCGCTGGTCGAACTATGAGTTCCGGAACGAGGAGCCCGACCTGCCCGCGGATACCACCTACCTGCAGGGCGCGCCCGGCATCGGCTCAACCCTGCTGCGGATGCATCGCCACCTCAACGGCGACACCTGGGCTCTGCCTTGGCCGCACGCCCCCCGCTGGGACCCTGCCGTCCCCGCCAGTTAGTCCGTCGAGCCGGCCAATTTTTGCCGCGGGCGAAGGTGCTGGGCCGCTCAGCGGTCGACTACGACGGTCCCGTTCATCCAGGGGTGCCCGAGCGCCCTACGCGGGGCGTTGAACGGCCTCGGCAGGACACTGTCCGATGGACCAAGCGCCGAGGTGGGTTAGGCCGAGCTGCCGCACGACAGGCCAGAGATCTGCTCCGCGCACGTGTCCGGGCATCGGTCCAATTGTTAGTTCGTCGAGGTCGTCCTGAATCAAGCGAAGGGCCTTCTGGACGTGGACCGCGAATGTGGACGACGCCTCATCCTCTGAGCGCTTCTCGAGCGAACCGAGCTCACGAGCAATGCTGAACATTGCGGACCAGTTGGGTCGGACGGCCGCCACCTTGCCTACGAATGCCTCCAGCTCGGACCGCCTCGCGAGGGTGTAATAGAACCGGTTCCCCTGCATACGCTTGGAAAGAACACCCGCGCGTTCGAACGTGTCGCACTCCTCTGCGACGTTGCGCTTCGTGTAGCCGGTCGCCAAAGCAAGCGCCGACACGCTCATCAGGCGGTCGCTCTCGGAAAGGAAACATCTGAGGATCTCGGCGCGCGCGCCGACCCCGAACATGAAGCGGAGGCGCAGCCAGACCAAGGCGGGTCGGTCGAGTGAGGGGAGCGTCGAGCGGCCGGTGAGGACGAAGCGGCGGGCCTTGGTCGCTCCCGGCCAGGTGATGCCCGCGTGCGTCCCGACGGTGGCGGCGAACTCGCCGAATGCCTCCCTCACTTCGTCGGGTTGTTCACGCAAGAGATTCTTGAGGCGCGCCTTGGAGAGGTGTCGCCAATTGCGAACGCACCAATCCGTCGCTTCATCCCGAAGCCTCGGGTCGGCATCGCCGAGCCATGCCGTGAAGAGGATGAGCGGTTCGGGATCGATGGCCCAGTCGCCGTGGGTCGACGTCCAGCCGGAAACCCCGAGCTCGGTCCACGCACCTGATGCGAGAGCGATCGCCTGGCCGGCGAACGTCGCCGCCGGCCGGCGGCGCTTAGAGGTCGTCATCGGACACCTCGACCTCGAGCAGCCTGAGGATGCGTTGGAGCTCAACGAGGAAGCCTGGTGACGGGTCGTGCGTCCGCGTCCATCGAGCAGCGTTGAGCAACTGCTCGGACGTCGGCGTGAGCGCGCGGATGTCGGCGAAGTGCTTGCTGCGCTCGCCCTGGTCGACAGCGGCGTAGAGCTTGAAACAAACGAGGTCCTCACGAGCTGGGAGGTGGACCTCGAGGCCGCCGTAGGTCCGCACCATCACGCGATCCTCGAGACCCGCCGGCAGTCCGAAGTCGATCAGGCCTGCGGGCCCGCTGTTGAACCATGCGCCGCCGAGCCCGAGGGCATCCCCAACCTCGAGTACCGCGGTCGTCAGGAACTCGGGGAGGACGTCGGCCTTCGTGTACCCGGCGACCGACGAGAAGCCAACGATGTCGACGTCGGCGGTCGGGCGCTCGACCACGCCGAGTAGGAGCAGGCTTCCACCGCCGACCACGAGTACGCCGATGTGGTTCCCACGCTCCTCGAGGAGTGCGCCGAGTGTTGCCAACGCTTCGTCGAGTCGGTCACGCTCAAACATGACCGAGAGTATAGAACTCTCGATTCGAGAAGATCACATGCTCGACGTCCGCCAGACCGCGTTGGCACTGCAAGCGTGGCGAGCCAAGGCTGACGCGCTCCTCGACGAGGACGGACCCACCGAGCCGGAACCGTCGTCGCTGCACCTCTCGCGCACCTTCGAGGGACGGGGTGAGCTCAAGGGATCGTTCGACGCCGAAGCCACCACCGTCATCGACACCGCGCTGCGGTTGGCGGCCTCGGGCGACGCCGAAGGCGAACAGCGGTCGGTTGCCCAACTACGCGCCGACGCCCTCGGCGATGTGTGCCGCTTCTTCCTCGACCACCAATCGCAACGGGATGGCGGACGCCACCGACCGCACCTCAACGTGCTCGTCACGATCGACGACGCCCTCGGCTCGGGAACCAACGGTGGTCGCGCCCTCGACGGCACCCGACTCTCACCTGAAGCGGTCCGCGTGATGCTCTGTGACGCCAACGTGCATCGCGAGGTCACCGACGGGCGCTCCACCATCCTTGACCACGGCACGGCGACTCGCGTCATCAGCGCGGCGCTGTTCACGGCCCTCGTGTTGCGCGACGGTCATTGCCGCCATCCCGGTTGCGATCGGCCGCCGCAGTGGTGTGAAGGCCACCACGTGGTCCCCGTCGAAGCCGGTGGACCCACGAACCTCGCCAACCTCGTGTTGAAGTGCTCCCGCCACCACCACCTCGCCCACAAACGAGGGTGGCGGGAACGACTCGAACGGGACGGCACCTACTTCATCTGGGACCCGGGCGGCCGAACCTGGACCACCGTCCCCGACGGCGCCCTCCCCCTCGCCACCGCAAGCCGAATCACGCCGACGCAGATGGCTGACGACTTGACCTTCGACTCGGATCGAAGGTTTACGGTGTGATCGTGAGCGCGTACACGATCGGGGAAACGGCCGAACGCAGCGGGTTCAGCACCTCAGCGCTGCGCTACTACGAAGGCATCGGCCTGGTCGCCCCGTCCAAGCGGTCGGGCGCGGGCTACCGCCTCTACGACGACGACGCCCTGTCTCGGTTGTCGTTCATTGCGCGGGCGAAGCAGCTGGGCTGCTCCCTGGACGAGATCACCGACCTGATCGGCATTTGGGACGGCGAGCGCTGCGGGCCGGTCCAGAAACGGTTCCACGACCTCGTCACGGCCAAGCTCGCCGACGCCGAGCGCCGGATCGCCGAACTCACTGCCCTGACCGACCAACTCCGCGAGGCGGCGGCGCAGCTCGCAGGCCCAGCCATCGACGCACCCTGCAGCGAGGATTGTGCCTGTGCTGCTCTCGCCAGTGCCCTGACCAGCCCGGAGGTTTCGTGAAGTTCATCCCCATCTACGACGACACCGCACCCATCATGTGCACCATCAGCAGCGACGAGATCCCCGAACGCGTCGAGCTCGTCGAACGGATGCGCCACAACCTCGAACGCGTCGAGCGCATCGAGCACGGCATGCTTCTCCACTTCCCGAACCGGGCCGACATCGCCACCGACCTCCAGCGGTTCGCCGTCGACGAGAAGCGCTGCTGCCAGTTCTGGGGCTTCGCCGTCGCCGCCCTCGAGAACGAGCTGACCCTGCGATGGGAGGGACCACCGGACGCCGAAGACTTGATGGCGCGGTTGGTCGCCTACTTCGAAGGCGACGAACCGCTCACCACGATCAGCGGCCTGCTCTGATCGAGAATTCACTGGCGCGGGCCCTTGAACAGCGACGACGATGCGGCGTCCGTTCAGCCACTACCGAGGAGGAGTCCATCGTGAAGACAAGACGACGACCCGATCCCTCCTCACCGCTTGGACCCATCGCCGCTCGCTGAGCGCTGCACCCGGTCAGGAGGTCACCCACTCCCTCGACCGGAAGGAGCGCGATGTTCGCGCCGCCGCCACACCTGATCCTTGATCCGGATCACTACACCGACCATGACCTCGGCCCGCTGAAGACCGGCAAGGAAGCCGAGGTCTTCGTCGTCGAGCGTGTTGCCGACGACGGACGCCGTTGCCTCCTCGCCCACAAGCGCTACCGACCTCGGAGAGTCTCGGCGAAGGGGGAGCTCGAGGCCCTCGGCTTCCAACGGGCCGCCAGCTTCGTCCACGACGCGGGCTATCGCGACGGGCGGGTGATAGGGAACAGTCGCGACCGACGGGCCGTCGCCCGCCGATCCGCGCACGGGAGAACCGTGCTCGGCCGGGGTTGGGTCGATCGGGAGTTCGAGGCGCTCGGGCGGTTGGCGCACGTAGGCGTCAGCGTTCCCTATCCGGTCGAGCGTACGGCCGATGGCATCCTCATGGAGTACCTCGGCGACGGACGATCTGCGGCGCCGCGCTTGGTCGCAGCCGCCCTCGATCGCCCGACTGCCACTCGCGCCGCAGAACTTCTCGTGTCCGACCTCGGGCGGATGCTCGGCGCCGGCCTCGTGCACGCCGACCTGTCGGTCTACAACCTCTTGTGGTGGCAGGACCGACCGTGGATCATCGACCTTCCCCAGGCCGTCGATGTGTCATCGCATGCCCAGGCCCTCGACCTGTTGCGCCGGGACCTCGGCAACGTGGCGCCCTGGTTCATCCGCCACGGCGTGAGCTTCGACCCAGACGAGGTGTTCGTCGACCTGCTTCCCTTCGCCTACGGCTGACCGTGACAATGAGTTGGGCGGTTGTTCAGAAACGAACGAGGCGGCCTGGCCGGGCTCCGGTCGGTTCGCCGTGTTCGAAGGTCACCTGGCCGCCGGCGATGGTGGCCACGTACCCGTCGGCGCGCTGCACGAGTCGACGGCCGCCGGCCGGGAGGTCGTAGGCCATCGTCGGGGGATGGAGCCGGAGCCCCTCCATGTCGATGAGGTTGAGGTCGGCCCGTTTGCCCGGAGCGATGGTGCCGCGATCGTTGAAGCCGTAGGCCGCAGCCGGACGGGCGAGGAGTTCGATGGCCTGTTCGAGCGGGAGCCGCTCGCCGCGCGTGCGATCGCGCACCCAATGGGTGAGCACGGTCGTGGTCATGCTGGCGTCACAGATGAGGCCGCAGTGGGCGCCGCCGTCACCTAGTCCGAGGATGGAACGGGAGTGGACCATCATCTCCCGAATGGCCTCGTGATCGCCGTCGACATAGCTCGACAACGGCGCGAACAACAGCGCCCGTCCGTCGTTCTCCAACAGCCAGTCGAGCGCGATCTCGTCGCAGGTCCGTCCTGAACGCTCGGCCTCGGCGGCGACGCTCGCCTCGGGCGGCGGTTCGTAGTCGGGAGGGTCGCCCAGCGGGAAGATCTGCTCGTAGCGAGACATGAGGAACTTCGCCAGGGGGTTGCCGGTCGAAGGCTGTTCGGCGAGCAGCGCGGCCCGCACCTCGGGGTCGCGCAGTTGGCGGACGCGCTGATCCAACGGGAGGGCGGCGAGCGAGCGATAGGTGGGGTGGGTGATGAAGGGGTGCAGCGACGACTCGAGGCCGAACAACATGCCCGTGGGCCGGGTCGGGACCTGCGGTACGAGGTGCAGGCCCTCGGCGGCCAGCGCCTCAGCGTCCGCCAGCAACGTGCGGAAACCGTCGCGATCGTTCGGGGTCTGGGCCATCGAATAGGTGACCGTCCCGCCGGTCATGCGGGCGACCTCCACGACCCATGCCCGCTCGTCCGGCAGCCCGATACCGTCCGAGATCAGCTGGAAGACGCCATGGCCGGCGGCCACCATCGCCTCGGCGATGACCAACAGTTCTTCGGCAGGAGCTTTCGTGCCGGGCACCGGACCATGCTTCGACCGGTGCACCATCGTGCGCGACGTACTGAAGCCGACTGCGCCGGCGGCCAGCGCCTCGCCGGTGAGGCGGGCCATCTCTGCGGCCTCCTCCAGCGTCGCGTCCTCGTGCGCTCGCTCGCCCAGGACGTAGGCCCGAAGCGCGGCATGGGGGACCAGGGCCGCGAGGTCGACGGTGCGGGCTTGGCGGTCGAGGGCATCGAGGAACTCGGGGAACGATTCCCACGACCAGTCGAGGCCCTCGTGCAGCGCGGTGCCGGGGATGTCCTCGACGCCCTCCATCAACTCGATGAGGAACTGTTCGCCACCGGGGCGCACGGGGGCGAACCCGACGCCGCAGTTGCCGGTGACGACGGTGGTGACGCCGTGCCAACTCGAGGGCGTGAGCTCGGGGTCCCACATGGCTTGGCCGTCGTAGTGGGTGTGCACGTCGACGAACCCCGGCGTGCAGACCAGACCGTCGCCGTCGAGCTCGCGACGCCCCTTGCCGGCCGATGGTCCGACGGAGGTGATGCGGTCGCTGTCGACAGCGACGTCGGCGGTGAACCCGGGGGCGCCGGTGCCGTCGACCACCAGGGCCCCCCGCACCACGAGATCGTGTTCGGTCATTGGTTCTCCTCCATCACGAGTTCGATCACCGTTACGGGCGCAGTGATCAGTTCGGCGGGCACGTCGATGGCGACCTCGCCCATCGGGTTGCTGTTGAACATCTGATCGGCCACCGAGCACGTCGTCGAGAACGTCAGGTCGGCGCCCGACCCGAGGTGGCGCACCGCCCGCACCCCACGGATGGGAACGCCGCGTACCTTCACGGCACCGAAGGGACGGCCAAGGAGGTGGAGGAGCACCCTGTTTCCGGCGCGGGTCGACGGTCCGGCGAACTGCCATGGATGAAGCCCGGGCCCGGCGCCGATCACCGCCGTCCGGTTCACCTGCATCCACGCGGCCAGCGCGTCGAGACGGTCGACCTGTTCGCGCGGAAGCGATCCGTCGCCCGAGGGGCTGACATTGAGCAGCAGATTCCCGCCGCCAGCCCGCACTTCACACAGGCGTTGCACCAGTTCGACGGAGGACTTGTACTCGGTGTCGCTAGGGCAGTGCCCCCACGTCGAGTTCATCGTCATGCAGGTCTCCCATGCCCGCGCCGGCGGCTGAGCGGGCACCATCTGCTCGGGCGTGTCGAAGTCGCCGAACCCGGGCAGGCGGTCGTTGACGAGGACATCAGGCTGCAGCGACCGAATCAGAGCGTGAAGCTCGGCCGCTTGCCATTCGGCCGCAGACCGTTCCCAGCCGCCGTCGAACCACAGCAGATCGATCGGACCGTACCCGGTGAGCAGCTCGGTGATCTGTCCGAAGAGGTACTGGAGATACCGCGGCCAGACCTCCGGGTCTGACCGGGGATACGCGATCAACTGATACGGACGGTCGGCGTCGGCGAAGGCGGGGTAGTCAGGGTGGTTCCAGTCGGACAGCGAGTAATAGAGACCGACCCGCAGGCCTTCCGCGCGCGCCGCCTCGACGACCTCGGCGACGATGTCCCCACCGTACGGACCTCGGGCCACGGTGAAGTCCGAATGCTTCGAATCGAACATGGAGAAGCCGTCGTGATGTCTGGCCGTGAAGACGATGTAGCCCATCCCGGCGTCCGCCGCTCTTGCGACCCATTCCCTGGCCGCCCCCTTGACGGGACAAAACGATGCTGCGGTCGACTGGTACTCGGCCACGGGAAGCGCATCGCTGAATGGCAGGACCGAGACGCCGCCGACCATGGGCCAGGAGAGTTCACGGCCAGCGAGACTGCTGTGCCCCCAGTGGACGAACATGCCGAATCCGGCATCGCGAAACCAGTCGGTCGGCGGGGCGGCGCTCACGGAGTCAACGCACCGGATCGGCGAATCGCCGCTTGGTCGGTGCCGAGGTAGCTGGCGATGACTCGATCGTCGCGAGTGACCTCGTTCGGCGTTCCGACGGCGATCACCCTCCCGGCTTCCAGCGCGTAGATCCGATCCGACAATCCGGTGATCAGCGGCATGTCGTGCTCGATGATCAAGACCGCGCACCCGAGGTCTTCCTTGACCCTGAGCATCAGTGGCCCGAAGGCCTCGGACTCCTTCTGGGCGATGCCGGAAGTGGGCTCGTCGAGAAGGAGAAGCTTGGGGCGCTGGGCCAGGATCGTGGCGATGTCGACGATGCGCCGCGTGCCGGTCGACAGTTCGCTCACCAGCTTGTCGCGGTAGGTGCCGAGTCCGACGAGGTCGAGGAGGTCATCGACCATGGTGCGCTTCTCGCGCTCGATGCGACGGGCACCTGGCAGGCCGAGCAGTGCGGGCAGCACGCGCACGGGCACCCGACGTTCCACAGACACCAGGAGCGTCTCTTCGACGGTGAGCCCTGGGTAGAGGCGGGCGTCCTGGAAGCTGCGGCCCACGTCGGCGTAGGGACGGAGTTCGGGTGGGAGGCCCACGAGTTCGTGCCCGAAGGCGCGAATGCTTCCGGCGTCGGGCTGCACGAAGCCGGAGATGCAGTCCATGAGGGTGGTCTTCCCAGCACCGTTCGATCCGATGAGACCCACGACCTCGTCGGCGGCGACCTCGAGCGTCACCCCGTCGAGGGCGCGGAGTCCTCCGAATTGCACCGACACATCGGCGACGAGCAGCACCGGCATCTCTGGGTCTGCCGTCATGGGCGGGCTTCCAGGGCGGCCAGCCGGTCGGGAACGGCGGCCGGTTCGACGGGGAGCAGCGGACGCCCGAGGGCAACATCCCAGAGCTCGCGTAGGGGGGGAATCGCCCGTGGCGGTGGCGGCAGGCCGCGGGACTTCCGGTCGAGTCGACCGGCGATGGAGTCGCGCAGCGAGGTGACGATCCCGGCCAGCCCTTGGGGAACGAAGAGCAGGAACACCAAGAGTCCGAACCCAGAGACCGCGAGTGCGACGAGGTCGCTGCCGCTGAAGAGCGCCGGGAGCCCGAACACGAACACAGCGCCGAGGATTGCGCCAGGGATCGATCCCAGTCCACCGATGATGACCATTGAGAGCATCTGGAAGCTGGTGTCAGGGGCGAACGTCGTGGACTGGAAGCGCTGACGTGCGTAGGCGAACAGGACACCGGCGACGGCGGCCATGAAGCCGGCCATGGCGAAGCTGACGAGTCGGGCGCTGGTCGCGGCCACGCCGTGGGCTCGGGCGGCCCGGTCGTTGTCGCGTACGGCGATCAGCAGGCGACCCGGTCCGGATCGTCGGAGGTTGCGGACGATGACCGCGAACACCACGACCAGGGCCAGACTGAACCAGTAGAGCCGACGCTCCGTTGCGAGCAGCGCCGGGCGCTCGAGGAAGGCGCCGCCCACGTCGCCGACCAGCCACCGTTGTTGGAAAGCCCAACTGCTGGCGAGAACGGCGAAGGCGATCGTGGAGACGGCGAGGAAGAGGCCCTGGATCCGGACTGCGGGCACGCCGACGATCAATGCCACCATTGCCCCGACGATCCCCGCAGCGAATGGTATGAGCGGCCACGGAAGCCCGGCCTCGGCGAAGCGGGCCGCCGCGAACGACCCGACCCCGACAAAGGCGTACTGCCCGAGCGACACCTGTCCAGCCCACCCGGTGAGGAGGCAGAGCGACAGGCCGACGATGGCATAGCCGCACACCAACACCAGGAGGAAGGTCTTGCTGGTGGTGTTCAGATCGAAGATCGGGAGGAGTGGCAGCGCCACTGCGACCAGCAACAGAGACGCCAGCGTGCCCCACCGCAGCAGTTGCACACTCCGAAGTGCAGCGATGTGAGGAGGCAGGGGTCGCGACTCGGAACCGAAGACCACGGTCGAGCTCGCGTCGCGCGACGAACGGCTCAATTCCCGTGCTTGCAGCAACAGAGCTCCCATGACGATGGTGAAGATGAAGAGCTCGGTCGTTCCTCCGGAAGGGAAGTTGTCGAAGATCACGGCCTCGATGATCCCGATGGCGATGCCGGCTCCGAAGGCGACCGGAAGACTCTGCATCCGGCCCACCAGACCGGCGGCCAACGCTCGTACCAAGAGTCCAGGACCGAGCGCCGCCAGCGGGGCGAAGGCTGACCCGCGAGGTGCTTGCAGGATGGCGGTCACACCGGCGAGGACACCACCGATGGTCCAGACGAGGGTGGACATGCGCTTGACGGAGATGCCGGCGAGTCGGGCGGCGTCCGGGTTTTCCGATGCCGCCCGCACGGCTTGGCCGTA
>Ga0136611_10000645_pt1 | contig 23438 bp, 26 predicted proteins | sample AntDrymUQ2232306_2_FD_106645 | JGI IMG/M metagenome (GOLD analysis project Ga0136611, IMG submission 106645) | Polar desert sand microbial communities from Dry Valleys, Antarctica - metaG UQ223 (23.06) | ecosystem: Environmental > Terrestrial > Soil > Desert | place: Antarctica: Dry Valley...
CAGTTAGGGTAGCGGGGGGGGGGCGACATGGATGGGGAGACCGTCTTGGGCGACCGGTTGCTGCGGGCTGGGCTCTTACGCTGTGCCAGTGTGATGCTCTCCCAGTGTCGCCGTGATGTGGCCGCGCTGGGGCGTGCGGTGGATTCGGCGCGAGCTGAGGGAGCGGCGATCACCCCCGCGTGGTTCGCCGCCGCGCCGGCGTATGCCGCGCTTATCGCCCATTTCCGCCGACTGTGGTCACCCCTCGTGCCCGCGATCGGCATGCTGCTCAGGGCCGGGCACGGTTTGGCGCGGGGCACCGATGACGCGGCGCGCGGGGGCGAACTTGTGGCGGCGCTGGCCCGGGTGTGTGGCGCGGCGGAGGGCCACCCGACGCTCTATGCGGCGATCGAGGCGATCGCCCCCGATCTGGTGTGCGATACCGTGGTGTGCCTGTTGGGGGATCGTGATGGCCGATGACCCCCTCGTCGCCCTCTTACGCGCCGCCGAGGCGGAGTTGGCACGCCTGTTCGCGCCGCTCGTGGAGGCCGTGCGGCGCTTCCTCACCCGGCTGCGCGGGGCGCTGCTCCTGCCGCGTCACACCGCCGCGCTGGCGCGCATCGTCCTCGACGGCTTCCGCGCGCTGGCCGGGGCCACGCCGGGCGCGCAGTTCCCCACGAGCGGCGGGGTGCCCCGCGCGCCGCTCCCGGCCCTGCTGCGCGCGGTCGTGCGCGCGGCGGCGGGACTGGTCCCCGGTGCCGACAAGGATGCGGCGTGGGACGAGGCGCGGTCCTGGCGTGCGCCGGATGGCAAGCAGCTCTCCGCGCGACTCTGGGGCAACGCCGCGCGACTCCGGTTGCGGATCGACGCCACGCTTGCGGCGGGCGTGCGCGCGGGGCTGGCCCCGTCCGAGGTGGCGCGGCGGGTGGAGGGCGTCATCGCCGGGACGGCTGGCGCGGGGCCGGGCGAGTTGCGGCGGCTGCTCGTCACGGAGGGGAGCCGGTCATTCGGGCAGGCCACGGTCGCGGCGGCGGGGCGCGACGGGCGGGCGATTCGCTGGCTCACGGGTATCGGGCATACCGGGTTTGACGAGTGCGATCGGAAGGCGCGGGCGAATCTGTTCGGCCTCGGCGCGGGCACGTACCCGGCCAATCGGGTGCCGGAATTCCCCTCGCATCCGCACTGTAGGTGCCGCCTTTCGGCGGCGTAAGGAGGGTTACAAGATTGGCGATCAAGCTAAGCACCGGGCTCCGCAATGCCGCCGCCGATGGGATCGGCAATGCGATGGACACAACTGGCCGAATCAACGTTTACACCGGCACGCCGCCCGCGAATCCCCAGGCGGCCGCGACCGGCACCCTGCTCGCGACCCTCACGATGGCGGCTGACGCCTTCGGCGTGGCGGCGACGGGGGCCATCGCGGCGGGGACGATCACCGGCGACAGCAGCGCCGACGCCACCGGCACGGCGGGCTGGTTCCGCATGTACAAGACGATCGATACCGCGCCGAACCTCGCGGGTGCCGTCGCTGACAAGCGGATCGACGGCACGGTGACCGCGACGGCGGGCGGCGGCGACATCACGTTCGACAGCGTGAGCTTCGTCGCGGGCGGCGCAATCAACATGACCGGCTTCACGCTGACCGTGCCGGAGTAAGGTCGGGCGGGGAGGGGGTAGCCCATGGCTATCGCGGTCGTCCAGACCGGCGTCGGCAGCAACGCCGGAGCCACTACGGTCAGCGCCACGATGCCCGCCGCGACCGCAGCGGGCAATCTCCTCGTTGCCTTCGTCGGCTATCGGACCGTCACCGGGGTCGCGGTCACGGCGACGGGTTGGAGCGTCGCGACCGCTATCGCGAACGGCACGGTCGGCGGACACCGCATCCTCCGCAAGACGGCGGATGGCTCCGAAGGGACCACGCTCACCTTCCAGCTCGCGGCGAGCGTCCGAGCGTCGGTCGTCGTCGTCGAGTTGTCCAATGCGAGCGCCACGATCAAGATCATCGGCACGGCGACGGTTGACAGCACCGCCGCCGCCGCGCATACCAGCACCACGTCCACGCCTCTTGCGGGCGACTACATCCTCTACTTCGACCAGAACACCACGTCCGATGTCGCCACGGTCCTCTCCAACGCCGCCGCCACGCCGACGACGGGCTGGACTAACGTCGCGGGGGGTATCTCGACGGGTGGCCTCGCGACCGACCGCAACCGCACGGCCCTCTCGTACATCACCGGGCGCACCGCCGCCACCATCCCGAGCCACACCTGGTCGGCCGCCGTCACCGGGACCAAACAGCGGCTCACCATTCAGCCCGAATTCCTGCCCAACGCGCCGACCGTGGGGGCGTGGACGGGTGCCACCGCGACGAGCCTGACCGCCAACTGGACCGCGCCCGTGGTCGATGCCACGCACGACGCGCAGGACACCTACAGCCTCGATTACTCGACCAGCAGCACGTTTGCGTCCGGCGTCACGACGGTCAACAACATCGCCAGGACCGCGACCAGCCAGGCGATCACCGGACTCCTGAGCAGCACGACCTACTACTTCCGCGTGCGGGGCGTCAATGTTGGCGGGACGAGCCCGAACTCCGCGACGAGCGCGGCCGGGTCCACACTGGCGGGCGCGGCGACGATCACTGGCTCCGGTAAGGCGACGAGCGCGGCGACGAGCGGCACCGGAGTCGGCACCGCCGCCGTCCCGGCCTTCACCGGTGAGGGGACGACGCAGACGGTCGCGACCACGGCGAGCGGCGCGGGCACGGCCACACCGCCGACCTTCGTCGGGGAAGGCGCGGCGAGCGGCGGCGTGGCGACGGCGAGCGGTACAGGGACGGCTACCCCCCCTGCTCTCAGCGGGATCGGGAACGCCAGCATCACCCCCGCGACGGCGAGCGGCGTAGGGACCGCCGCCGTACCAAGCTTCACCGGGACGGGCGCGGTCGCGGTCGGTGGCGCGACCGCCAGCGGGGCAGGCACGGCGGAGGTGCTAATCGCGCCCGTACCCCTGGCATTCACGGGCGCGGGCGCGGCACAGACGGCCATGACGATCGCCAGCGGCACCGGCACCGCCACGCCTCCGGTCCTGACCGGACAGGGCGCGGCTCAGACTTCATCGGCGGTCGCGAGCGGCGTGGGCACAGCCGCCGTGCCGATCTTCACCGGCCAGGGGGCGGCGAATACCGCCACCGCCACCGCGACCGGCTCCGGGACGCGCGGCCTCCCGACGATCACCGGACAGGGCGCGGTGGTCGTCGGCTCGGCGACGGCGAGTGGCACAGGGACCGCGACCGCGCCGGGACTCACCGGCGTCGGGAACGTCGGTACCGGCGTGGCTACGGCTACAGGCAGCGGCACCTACAGCGTCACCCCGCGCTCCGGCTCCGGCGCGACCCAGACAGCTGCGACCACAGCGACCGGCGCGGGGACCGCCACGCCGCCTACCCTGACCGGGCAGGGTGCGACAGCGACACAAAGCGCCGCCGCGAACGGCACCGGCATGCGCACCCTGCTCACGCTCGTCGGCGTCGGCGCGGTCGCGACGGGGAGCGTCGGCGCGACCGGGACGGGGCTGTTCTTCGTCGCACCCCCGGTCGGCGTGGCGGTCGGCGGGCGCGGCACCTGGGACGCTGGCGGCGCGGCTGGCTGGACGGGCGGCAAGCCGGTCAGCACTTGGGACGATGGCGAGCCGGTCAGCACTTGGGACGATCGCGAACCCGTCGGCGCGTGGTCCGGCGGCAGGAAAGGACGATGGTAGTGGACAACCTTACATTGCGCATCGGGGAGCCGTTCGGAGTTGAGACGCTCACGATTACCAACCCGGACGGCACGCCGAGCGATTTGACCGGCGCGACCCTGACGTTCGTCGTGCGCGAACTCGACGGCGGGACCAACCTGCTGGCGGTCCCGTTCGCGCTCGTCTCCCCGCCCACGGCGGGCAAGGCGACGCTGACCGTCCCGGCGACCGGGGCGCAGTCGGTGGCGAATCTGGCCGGGTATGTGGGCAAGCCGCTGCGCTACAAGGTACTGGACGGGGCGGGCGGTCGGCTGCAAGCAGGTTCGCTGTTCGTGGCCTCGGAGTGGGGGCGGTTATGACCAACCGCCCCGCGCCCGACCTCACCGCGCCGTCTCGGCACACGCAGGAATGCCGGAACAGCAACGGCCTGACCTTGGCCGACCTGCACCGACTCGCGGGCAAGTGGGACAAATACCCGCCGCCCGCAACCACCGCGCCGCTGTGTCCGATATGCGCCGCCCCGCTCAAACCGCTGACCGTCTACTGCGGGCGCGCGTGCCAGAACGCGGCGTACAAACGCTCCTACCGTGGCGCGGCCAAACGGCGGGAAGCGGACGTGGCGGTGGAGTATTCGTTTCCGCCGCCGCGCAAAGGGCAGGGCTAATGTCGAATGTTGACATTCGGGCAGAGGGGCGATGATGATGGCCCAGCGCGAGACATCGCAGCCAACGCCCACGCCCCTACCCCCCCGCGAGCGTGAATTGCGCTGCTGGCGCTGCAACCGCCTGCTGGCGCGCATCGTCCTCCTGCCCGGTTGCCGGATTGAGACCAAGTGCCGTGATTGTCGGGCAATTAACGTTGCGGAGGTTGACAAAGACGATACTAGGGCATAATATTGTCAAGTAATCGAAGAAGAGCGGCCCATGAGGCCCAAGTTGTGTGACCCGTTTGAGGTCCGTAACTTGGGCCTCTTTGCGTTTGTCAGCGGTCGGGAGCGGGTATGCCGGACGCCTTGCGCGACTACCTCATCGCCGAACTCGCCGCACCGGGTGTGCCGGTCGTGCCGTTCGCGCCCGGCATCGACCAGGCCGCGCTCTTGGACGGCGACGATAACCCGCTGTTCGTCACCCTGCCGATTGCGAAGGTTGGCAAGAGTCGGAACGGGCGCTATTACGACGCGGCCGTGGTCGCCGAGATTGCCGCGCAGGTGAATCGGGACCGACCAGGCGGCATCCTCGGGCACATCAGCGAGGGCGAGCGCGCCACGCGCTATGACCGCCCTGAGGTGCTGTGGCTCGGCGCGACGGTCGTGGGCGACGTGGCCTACGGCAAGGGCTACATCCCGCCCTACGCGCGCGACACCCGCGACTTCCTCCGCCGCGCGAAGGCGAGCGGGCACGCCATTAGCACATCGATCTATGGGCAGTGGCAGCAGGTGCGGGATGCGGGGCTGGACGCGCTGCGGGTGCTGGTAGGCGGCACATTGGAGAGCATCGATTTTGCCCCGGCCAGTCGCGCGGGGATGGCGTTCGGCGGCGGCTTCGCCCTCTCGGCGGAGATGGACCACTCGACAGGAGGCACGCAGATGGATCGCGGCGAGATTATCCGAACCATGACCGTCGCCGAATTGGCGCAACTCCCCCAGGCGGTGCGCGAGCATATCGACAGTGAGCGGCGGGCGGCAGTCGCCGAGCAGCTCGCCCCGGTCAGCGCCGCGCTCGGCCTGGCCGAGGATGCCCCGGTCGCGAAGGTCGTCACCACCGTCACCGAGATGGCGACCGCACGGCGCGAAGCCGACGAGGCCGCCGCGCGGCAGGCCGTGGACACCCACCTCGATACCCAACTGGCTGAGCGCGTGGCGAAGGATGCGCCGGACGACAGCGCGACGAAGGCACGCGCCACCGTGCGCCGCCTGGTCGTCGCGGAGATGCGTGAGCGGACGATCGCCGAGGCCGACCGGGCGCTGGTCGCCACGCTCGGCGACGAGACCGTGGCCGAGATGGTCGCCGTGTTGGTCAAGGCCGCGCCGGTTGACGGCAAGCCGACCATGGTCGGGCGCAACGCCGCGCCGCTGACCGCCCGGCACGGCGCGGGCGAGAGCAAGTTCGTGCGGACCACGCGCGACTACTAACAGCCCGGCGAGACGACCGGATAGCGAGAAGGGACAGCGGCGATGGCAAAGTACTCGGACGGCAAGGCGATCGATGTCACCGCCGTGGCGGCGGTGGTGCGGGGTGCGCCCGCGCGCATCGACGGGTGGAACGGGGTCTACGTCACCGACGCCGCGACCGGCGCATTGGTGGCGCTCGAATGCGACGCCGAGGCGATGCACTACTTCGCCACCCCGGCGGCGGTCGGCGTTGCGCGCGGCGACATGATCTACATCACCCCCGGCGGCGTGCTGACCGCCACGGCGACGGCCAACTTCGCGTTTGCCAAGGTCGAGAAAATCCGCGACGCGGCCGGCGTCGTGGGCGCGCGCATCCTGAACATCAGCTAGGCGGCACGCCGCACCAGGGAGCGCGCGAGCGCAGGAAGGAAGACGCATGGCACTCCGAGTCATCTCCCGCGACGTGCTCCTGGCGGAGCGGCGCGCGGCCGTCATCGCGGGCACGCGCCGACCGATCGAACACGCCGAGTGGCCGGTCTCCACCGTGCAGGAACTCATTACGTCGAGCGACATCAGCGCCGCCGATTTTGTCGCCAACAAGGTCGAGGTCGATGTGAGCGTGGGCCGGGCCGATAACCCGACCGTGTTCGACCCGCTCTATGTCATTCGCCGCGACCCCAACTTCCCCGAACTGGTGCCGACGAACATCGCGAACCCCAAATGGGGCATCATGTTCTTCGACCACCAAGAGGGCGGCGAAATCCACTTCGGCACCCTGGCGAAGGGCTCGAAGGGGAGCATCCCGATCCGCGAGGCGGCGGCGGGTATCCAGTACACCCAGCGCATGATCGACTTCAACTACCTGAGCCAGATCGAGGATAGCAACCTCGAATTCGGCCGCGCCTGGAACGCGATGCTCAACCACAAGGCGCTCGGGCCGCTGCTGACGTTCACCTATCCCGCCGCAAACACCACCGCCGCCGACGCGACCGCCGGTGTGACCTACCAGGAGCGCATCCGCAACACCATCCGCGCCGCGCAGCGCGCCGCCAAGAACGCGGTCGCTGCCGATGGCACCGGCAAGTCGCGCGCCTGGAATTTCCTCCTCTGCCACTCGACGGATACCGCCGACATCCGCGACGCGCTGATGTATCGCACCGGGGCGAACCTCAACCCGCTCGCCAGCGTGGACGATTTCACCGTCATCGAGTACGACGGCTGGTCCACCACGCTCAACTACGGCACGGTCAACAAGACGTTCAGCTATCCGGGCGTGACCCCGAAGACCTGCTACGGCATCCGCGCGCAGACCGGGCTCGTGTTCCTCGAAAAGCTCGACCTGGCGTTCAACCAGGGCGACGCCGACCTGAGCCGCCTGATCGCACAGCAGATCGTCGGGCGCGGCTTGCACGGATTTTTGGCCGACGTGAGCGCGACCGCGCAGAAAATCACCCTCCCCGCTTCCTAACCGGAGCGGCGTGGGGCTGACGGCTAGACGATAACGACGGAGGCGCAGTATGGCGACGAAGACCCCCGAACAATTCGCGGCGGACCGGGCCGCGCAGGCCGCGCAAGCGGCGCAGCAGGCCCAGGCGAACCGGCTAGCCGACCTGCAAGCCGCGCAATCCCAGACGGCGGGCGGCGTGACGGTCAATCCTGGCCTGGCCGATCCGGCCTCGGCGGCGTCCGCCGTCACCAACGCGACCGCGCCGGGCGTAATGACGCCGGGCAGCACCGAGGCGGCGCAACTCCTGGTCTCGCGCGAGAAGCTGGTCCTGCCGGATGCGTCGCGCGCCACGGCGGCGGCGGCACCCCAGGGCATCACCTGCGCCGGGTGCGGCGCGACCTGGCCCGCCGAGCGCGTCGGGCGTGGGGCGTCCATCCCCTGCATTTGTGGACGCATCCTCGTAGTCGAGTAGGGGGCGCGCGGTGGCCTACGTCCTGACGATCGCGGACTTGCGGCTGGACCTGGGCGACAACGGCGTCCCTGGGGCATTCAGCGACGCAGAGCTTGCGCTGCTGATTCAGCGCGAGGGCGACTATCGGCGGGCGCTGCTGCGCGGGCTGTGGCAACTGCTGACGCAGGCCGCGCGCCTGAACGCCTACACGACCGGGCAGCACCACGAGGATAAGCAGCAGGTGTTCGAGCATCTGCGCGGGCTGTACGCGATGGTTGCGCTAGAACTGGCGGGCGGCGCGCAGCAGGTGGCGATGCTCGGGATGGTCGCGGGCGAACCGCTGCGGCTGGCCCCGGCAGATATATCGAGGCTCGCATGCCCGTTCTAGCGCGGTGGTTAGCCCCGGCCATCGATGCCCGCGAAGCCGAGTTGACCGCGCGCCTGGGGCAGACGGTGACGATCCGCTCCGTCTCGCGGAACGCGGCCGGCGTCGTCATTCGGGACGGATATGGCAAGCCGACGTATCTGGCCCCGGCTACCTACCCCGCGCGCATAGAGGGGAAAAATCAGCTAGTACGCGCCGCGACGGGTGACGAGCGGGCCAGCACGACGATGGTGACGCTCGCGGGCGGCCCCAGCATCGGCACCGAGGACAAGCTGACGCTGCACGATGGTTCGTCCCCCGGTATCGTCGCCATCGCCACCGTGCCGGGTGCGGCCGGTATCCATGAAACGATCCTCTACCTCTGAACCGAGGGGGCGACGATGGCCGTAAGCAAGTCGCTAGAAATCGAAGGACTCGCTGCCGCGCTGCGGAACGTCCGCGCCACGCGCGCCACCCTGCTTCCCGCGCTGGGGCGCGCGCTGCACGACGAAGCCGAGCCGGTGTTCGCCCGCTCGCAGGAGTTGGTCCCGGTCGATACCAGCGCGCTGCAAAAGAGCGGCGAACTGCACAAGCCGGAAATCGCGGGCAACAGCGTCTCGGTCGAACTCAGCTACGGCAACGGAGCCACATCCAGCTATGCGGAACGCCAGCACGAAGACCTGAGCATCCGGCACCAGTCCGGCAAGACGGCCAAGTTTCTAGAGCGACCGTTTGTCGAGGCGGCGAGCGGGATGGGCGAGCGGGTCGGCAAGCGCGTGGCGCGCGAGATCGGGGGCTAGTCATGGTCTTGGATGATGTCGCCGCGTTGCTGGTCGAGGCGGGACTGGGTGCGCTCGGCACCGACATCTACCTCGCCCGAATGCCGGACTCGCCCGACGCCAGCCTGGCGGTCAGGGAGTACGGCGGGATGGCACCGGCCTACGTCTTCGGCGGCGCGGCCCCCACCGAGGAATGGCCGCGCATCCAGCTAGAGGCCAGGGCTGGCGATTACGCCGCCGCCCGTCTGCGTATCGAGCGCGCGGCCCGTGCCCTGGGGGCCATCAGGGAGCGCGACATCAACAGCACCCGCTACCACCGTCTGACCCCGCTCGGCCCGCCCATCCCGCTGGGGGACGACGAGGCCGGACGGGCGCGCATAGTCGTCAGTTTCGAGTGCGCTAAGTCGGTTTCCCCGTTACCGGTCTAATCCGAGCCGGTATATGAGCAGCCAGTATATGACTGGCAAGGAAGGAGTATCCCGATGCCGAACCGAAACAGGCCGATCGAGACCGCCGAGCAGCACGTCGAGAAGGCGGAAGACCAGTTGCAATCCGCCGAGGCGGCGGTGGTGGAGGCGCACCAGGAGCGCGCCCAGGCCGAGCAGGCCAGCGCCGAGGTCGGGCAGGCGGCGGTCGTGGAGGCGCAAATCGACGCGCTCCGCGAGGCTGCCGCGCCCGATGAGACGCGCATGGGCTACACGGTCGGCGCGTGGAACGGCAGGCCGCACTATCGCAGCAACGACGGGCGGTTCGACAGCTTCGATGAGAACGCGATGCGCGCCTACGTGCGCGACCGGCAGGCGGTCTAGCCATGCTGGGGGGGGAACTGCGCTGCCCGTACTGCAAGCTCGTGATCGCCGCCGATCTCGTCGGCGCGGTCACGATCCTCTGTCGCGGCTGTAAGCGGTATCTGCGGATCGAGGGCGACGGGCACAATCCCCCGCGCTTCACCCCGCTCGCCGAGACGACGCACCCCGTCTCGCAACGTCGCGAGTCTGTCCCCGTCGCGCGGTAGCGCACGACACGTAACCGAGAACGAGGCCGGAGCCCTCTGAGGCCGGAGCCCTGACCAGCAAGACTGGAAGGAGCTCCACCCCATGAGCGCAGTAGTCGGGCAGCGACACGGTTTTGGTTCCCTGTTCCAAATGGGCGACGCTACGCCCGTCTTCAACGTCACGGTCGGCGCGGGCGGGGCGGCGCTCGCCGCGACCTCGGTGCCGGTCGCGGCGCTCCCCGGCGCATTGCCGATCGGCTCGCTGCTGCTGTTCGGTGTCGGCAAGGTGGCCGAATTGACGGCCCCGGCGGCGTCGGGCGCGTTGACCATCACGGTCAAGTCGCTGGCGGCGGCGCTGGTGGCGGGCGACATCGCCGAGGGCGGCAAGGTCTACGCCACCATCGCCCAGTACACCGACATGACCCCGCCGAATCCCTCCCGCTCCACATTCGACACGACGCACTACCTGTCGCCGGGCGGCTACATGGAATTCGGCTCCGGCCTGGTCGATCCGGGCACTTCCTCAGTCACCTACAACTGGCTCCCGCGCGACCCGACGCAGGACGGCGCGACCGGGCTGCTGAAGGCGTTTGCGGACGGCCTGCCGCGCGACTTCCGCATCGTCTGGAACCAGTTCTCCCCGCCCGTGGTGTACCAGTTCAACGCGCTGGTCACGTCACAGCCGATCACCGCGCCGATCAATGACCGGATGACCGGAAGCGCGGAGCTTAAGATCAACGGAGCCATCAAGCGGTACTAATCGTCGCCGCAGCGGTGGCACGACCAGGAGCCTGACATGGACAACACGACGGATTACCGGACAGTCGAAGCGGCGGTCGCCCCCACCAACGGGGCGACCGCCGCGCCACCGACCCTGCTCTCGCGCGAGGCGATCCTCAGCGCCAAGGACGATCAGGTGGAGCTGGTCAACGTCCCCGCGTGGGGCGGCGGCCTCTATGTCCGGGGCATGACGGCCGGCGAACTCGACAACTTCTACAAGTCGATGCGCCGGGGCCAGGGCAACAAGCTCCGCGTGGACACCGATCTCTTCCAGTCGCGCGTCGTGGCGCGCTGCGCGGTTGAGGGGCCACAGCCGGGCGCGCGGCGGCTCTTCGACGCCAGCGATGTCGAGGCGCTGAAGAACAAGAACGGCGCGGCGCTCAAGATCGTCTTCGACGTGGCCGCGCGCCTCTCCGGCATCACCGACGCGGAGGAGGAGGAGACGGCAGAGGATTTCGACGACGCCCGGAGCGACGCTTCTTCTTCCGACTCGCGCTCGCCCTGGGCCTGACCGTCGCGGAACTCGGCGCGCGGATGAGCGCGCGCGAGTTCGTCGCCTGGCAGGTGTTCGCGGCGCGGGAACCGTTCGGCGAGGCGCGCGCCGACTTGCGCGCCGCGATGCTCGCCAGCGTCCTCGCCAACGTCAACCGCGACCCCAAACAGCGCGCGCAACCCTTCACGAGCGCCGACTTCCTCTTCGATTTCGACGCCGCGTGGTCGGGCGAGGACGACGAACCCGCGACGCCCGACCCGGAAGCGCAGATCGCCCGGCTCGACCAGTGGGCCGAGTTGCTGAACGCGATGGCTGGACGGTGAGGGGCGCGCATGGGACAGACGCACGACGCGCTGATCGCCAGCAGGTAAAGGCGCGATGAGCCAAACCACCATCTCATTCCGCTATCTTGCCGATGCGAGTTCCTTCGTGCGGACCACGCAGGAGGTGGAGAAGCGCCTGTCCGGGCTGGAGCGGTCTGCGGGCGGTTTCGGGAACGTGCTGCAAGGCGCGTTAATGGGCGTCGGCTTCGCCGCCGTCAGCAAGGGACTCGACGTACTCGGCAACGTCGCGGGCGGGGCGAAGGAGGCGCTCTTCGGGCTGAATAGCTCGGCGGAGATGGTGCAGGCGCAATTCATGGCCTTCACGAAGGATGCCGGGAAGACCGCCGAGATCATGGCGCTCGTCCGCGCCGAGGCCGACAAGACCCCGTTCTCGTTCCAGGCGATGGCCGCAGCGACAGCCGGGCTGATGCCCGCCGCTAAGCAAGCCAATATCCCGCTGATGGAACTCCTGAAGACGGCGGAAATCCTCGCAGCGTCCAACCCCGCGCAGGGATTGGAGGGCGCGGCGTTCGCGCTGCGCGAGGCGGTGTCGGGGGACTTCACGTCCATCATCGAACGCTTCAACCTCCCGCGCACGTATATCAATCAACTCAAAGCCGAGGGTGTGCCCGCGCTCGAAGCCGTCCAGAAGGCCATGCTCTCGATGGGCTACGACGCCGATCTCGTCAGTAACATGGCGCTGACCGGGGCCGGGCGCTGGTCCACCTTCAACGACATGCTCGACGGTCTGAAGATGAAGTTGAGCAAGCCGCTCTTCGACGTGCTGGGGCGCGGGCTGGCCGTGGTGCAGGGCTGGTTCGATCGCAACAAGGGCACGATCGATCAGTGGGCGGCCACGGCGGGCGACGCGCTCGCCCGGTTCGCCCAGCGCGCGGGCGCATACCTGATGGCGAACGGCCCCACCTTCGCGGCATGGGCCGCGAAGGTCGCCGCCGTGGTCGCGGTCGTGATCCAGAACGTCGGCATGCTCGCGGGCTATTTCGCCAGCGGCCTCGGCGCGGTCCTCACCGTCGTGACCGAGGTCGGGCAGGCCATCTACGACGCCCTGTCCTGGATCAACCCATTCGCCACGCACTCCCCCTCGCTCGTCTCCCAGGTCGAGGATGGGGTCGCGGTCATCATGCAGGCCTATTCCCGGCTCCCCGGTATCGGCGGGCCGCTCGGCGCGGCGGCTGGCGCGGTGCGCGCATTCGCGGCGGCGGCGTCGGACGGTCTGGCGGACTACGAGGCGGCGCAGGATCAGGCCACCGCGAAGACGCTGGCGATCTTCGGTGCCGATGTCCCGGCGGCGTACATCACGGCGAAGGCGGCGATCGGCGAGTTGCAGCAATCGCTCGTCCCGCTCCAAGCGGCGATCACCGCCCAGGAAGGCGTCGTCGCGTCGTGGGAACAGGCGGTCAAGTCCTCACAGGCGACACTCGACGCGGAGAAGCAGAAACTCTCGGGCCTGGAGAAGCAGCTCGGCACCTTGCAGCAGGCATACGACGACGCGAAGAAGCGCGTGGATGCGTTCGCCAGCACGCCGCTCGCCGGGACCAAGGCGCTGGAAGATCAGATCTTCGCCGTCGAGCAGCAGGCGACCGGGGTGCAACTGGCACTGGCGCAGTGGAAGGTGAGCCCGACCACGCTCGCGTCGATCCAGTCGGCGCAGGATGCGGTCGCGGCGCAGCAGGGCGTCGTGGACGACTGGTCGGCGCGCGTCGCGGCATCCGAACAGGCGGTGAAAGGGCAGGAGGCGGCGGTCGCGGCGGCGGAGCGGGCGCAACTGACGTATGCGGCGGCGGTCAAGGCGGCGCAGGGCGCGATCGAGGTGCAGAAGGAGCGTATCGCCGCCGCCAATGCCACGCTGACCGCGCAGAAGGACGCGCTCGCGGCGGCGCAGCGGCAACTCGGAGAATACGGTAAGGCTCAACTGGCGGGCACCCAGACATTCGCGGATCGGATCTTCGGGCTTGACATGGCGATCGCGGGCGTGCAGAAGCGCCTGATCGACCTGAAGCTCGACCCCCGGCTCAATGCTGATATCGCCGCGACGGAGGGCGCGATCGTCGCGCAGACCGCCGCGATCGCGGACGCCGAGCGCGGCATGAAGGGCTACGATTTCGCGGTGGATGCGGCGAAGTCGGGCCTCGCCGATCAGCAAGCGGCACTCGCGGACAACCGGGCCACCGTGGACATGCTGACCTCCTCCCTGAAGAAGGCGCAGGACGCGATCAAGGGTTTCGCGGGGACCGATATCAAGGGCACCAAAGCGTTCGAGGATCAGCTTTTCGCGCTCGATCAGCAAGCGGCGGCGGTCAAGTTGCAGATGAATACCCTGCTGCTCGGGGGGGCCACGAAGAAAGACCCGGCCCTGAATGCGCTGCAAGACCAATTGGACGCGATCAACCTCCAGGCCGAGAACGTCAATCTGACGAAACAGTTGCAACTCGACCCGCTCAGGAAGCAGGTCAGCGACCTCGCCAACGCGACGAAGGAGCTCACCTTTGAGGAGATTGTCAAGGGGATCAAGAACGCGCAGGGGCAGGAAGGCGACCTGACCAAGAAGCTCGCGGACGCGAATGGTGCGTATGCCGCGCAGCAGGCGGTCGTGGACGGCGCGCAGCAATCCCTCGTCGCGGCCACGGCGGCGCGCGACAAGGAGAAGGCGGCGATCGACGCCTCCAAGGACGCGCTGGCCGGGCTGAACAGCCAACTTGCCGCGCTGAAGGCGACGCAGGCACCGAAGGAACTCACCGACCAACTGGCGAACTTGCAGGACCGCGCCGCCCAGGTGAAGCTGGCCGAGCGACTGGAATTGGAGCCACTCCGCAGGCAGATCGCCGCACTCCTGAATCCCGTCAAGGAGCTGTCGTTCTCCGAGATCACGGGCGGCATAGAGTCCACGCGCCAGACCATCGCGGGCCTGGAACAGGCGGTCGCGTCGTCTACGACCGCCTGGGAGAACGAGAAGGCGGCGCTGGTCCCGCTGGAGGCGGCGCTCAAAGACGCCGAGCGGGCGCGCGACGATCACGCCAAGGTCATCGACCGCGAGAAGGCGGCGCTCGCCGGGTTGAAGGGCACGCTCGACGAGAATCGTGCGGGCTATGCCGGGGCGAAGGACGATCTCGACAAGTACAACGCCGCGCTGAAGGCGGCGGGGACCGCACCCAAGGAACTGACCGATGCGTTGCAGGCGCTCCAAGACCGCGCGGACATGCTGAAACTGACGGAGCGCGTGCAATTCGACCCGCTCCGCAGGCAGATCGAAGACCTCGCCCATCCGGTCAAGGAACTGACCTTCGCCGAGATCACGAACGGCATCCGCGCCGCACAGTCCGAGATGGCGACGATCGACCCGCAGATCGCCGGAGTGACCGCGCAGATCGCCGCACAGAAAACCGTTGTGGAAAGGGCGACCGCCGCCCACGACGCCGCCACGGCCAAACTCGCCGCCGAGCGTGAGACGCTGGACGGGCTGAAGAAGCGGTATGCGGACATCACCGGCCAGGTGCAGGACTGGGAACAGGCGCTCGGCAAGGTGGCCTCGGCGGCGAGCGCCGCGACCCAGGCGGCGAAGGCGAGCGCGGCGGCGGGCTCCGGCGAGGGCGGGCCGCTGACCCTCGGGGCCGCGCCCCCGCTGCCGGAGATCGACCTATCCGGGCAGAAGAACCAAATGATGCAGATGGGTGAGCAATACGCCAAGACGAAGAAGGCGATCGAGGACCGCGTCAATCTCTGGAAAGACCGCCTGACGACGGCATACGGCGAGGTGCGCGATCGTATCACCGATGTGCGCGACACCGTGATGGGCGTGCTCGGCCCCGCTTTCGACTGGATCGACAAGAACGTGACGCCGGTCGTCGAACGCTTCGCCGGTTTCGTGCGCGACAACTTCCCGGCCATCGCCAAGACAATCGGCATCGTCGCCGCCGGATTCGCGGCCTTCTCGATCCTGAGCACGATCGGGGCGTGGATCGCCTCGCTTGTCGGCTTCTGGGGCATCCTCTCCGTCGCCATCGAGGGCGTCGGCGGGGTGGTCGCAGCGTTGGTGATCGTCCTGGGCGGGCCGCTGACCCTGGCCATCGCGGCCATCGTCGGCGTCGTCACGCTGCTCGGCGTGGCGTGGGCGAATAACTGGGGCGACATCCAGGGCAAGGTCGCGGCGGTCTGGGCCTGGCTGCAACCGGTCCTTGCCGATCTGGGCGCGCGGTTGTCCCAATTCTGGACGGACATCCTCCCGCAACTGAGCGCGGCCTGGGATTCCGTCTCCACGAAGGTCGTCGCGGCCGCGCAATGGCTCTGGGGTGTGCTGCAAGTCGTGTTCGGGGCGGTCGCGGGATTCCTCGTCGCGCACGGCGACACGATCCTGTCCGTGTTGGGCGGCGCGTGGGCGCTGATCCAGAACACGATAAACACCGCGATCGGGATCGTCTCCAATGTCATCAGGGGCGTGCTCGCCCTGATCTCCGGCGACTGGGACGGCGCATGGCGGTATATCCAACAGGCGGCGCGGGTCGCCTGGGACGGCCTCGTGGCGTTCTTCGGGGCGGCGGGCGGGCTGCTGGTTCAGGCACTGGGGGCGATCTGGGGGGTGATCCAGCGGGCGGCGTCGGTGGCGTGGGACGCCATCAGTAGGACGGTGGGCCAGAAGTTCTCCGAGATCGGCACGACGATCCGCGACCGGCTGACGCAGTACAAGAACGATACCGGGCAACAGTTCTCCGACATGGGGGAGGTCGTCCGCGACAAATTGACCGCGATGAAAAACAATGTGGGGGACATCTGGAACGGTATCGGTACGGCGGTGCGAGACGCGCTGACCTCGCTCTACAACAGCGTCACCGGCAAGGTCGCCGACCTCCGCTCCTGGCTGAACGACCGCTGGAACGACATCAAGCAAACCGCGCTGGATGCCTGGGACAGCATGGTCGGGCGAATCATTCGGGCGGTGGTCGGATTGGGGATCACCATCCTCGACGAGATCGGCAAGACCGGACTCCTGCTCGCGCAGATTTTCGCGCGCATCGCCCAGAACGGTATCGACAAATTCGTTGACCTCTATAACTGGGTCACGGGCAAGGTCGGCGATCTGGCGGGGTGGGTGGGCGACAAGATCGGCGATCTCGCCTCGACGCTCGGTGGCTGGTGGCAGGAAATCTACAACACGGTCATGCGCAACTGGCTCTACATCCAGGACTTCCTGCGAAAGAAAGTCGTCCAGGTGCAAGAGGCTATCCAGGGTCCCATCCAGGACGCGAAGGACACCCTCGAATCTATCTGGGATACCGTCTACCAGACGGTCATGCGCAACTGGCTCTACATCGAGGCATTCTTGCGTGAGAAGGTCCAGGCGGTACGCGATTTCGTTGTGGAGCGCATCGGCGACGCCCGCGATACCCTCTCTGGAATCTGGGATGCCGTTTATCAGACGGTCATGCGCAACTGGCTCTACATCCAGGACTTCTTGCAAAGCAAGGTCCAGGGCATCCGCGACACGATGGTCAACCTGATCGGCGACGCACGAGACACCCTCTCCGGGATTTGGGATACCGTTTCCCAGAAGGCGACCGGGGCGTGGGACGCGATCAAGAAAAGCATCTGGGACAACGCCGGGAACATGAAGGACGCGATGCTCTGGCCGTTCCAGGAAGCGGCGAAGGTGATCGAGGGCATCGTCAAGGGCTTCGGCAACGGCATCATCAACGCGCTGAATCAGACCGGGGCGAAAGTCCAGCAGTTCGGCGACGGGATTCGCAATGTCATCAATTGGATCGCCGAGAAGCTCGGAGCGGGCGGAATCCAGGGCAACGCGCCCGCCGTGTCCCTCCCCGGTCTCGCCAGCGGCACCAAAAATTGGGGCGGCGGCATGGCCTGGGTCGGCGAGGGGCCGGGCGGTGCGGGCGCGGAACTCGCCTACCTGCCGCGCGGGGCGACGGTGCTGACGCACGCCGAGAGCATGGCGCTGGTGCAGCAGGGCGTGGTCGCGCCCCCGCAGAGCGGCCCGGCCCTGGTGCCGGGATTCGCGGGCGGACTCGGCGACCTGGGCGGGATTTTCGACGTGCTGAAAAAGGGCGCGGGCTGGCTCTACGACCAGGCCAAAGGCGCGGTCGGCCTCGGCGACCTGAGCATCCCCGCAGCGCTCGGCGACATCGGCGGCAAGCTGGCCGGCAAGGTCAAGGACTGGGCGCTGGGGTCCATCGACAAGATGCTGAAGGCGGCGACGCCCGCGCCCATCGTCGGTGGCGACGTGAGGGGCGCGGAGGGTTACGTCTTCCCGGTACAGGGCTACGGCAAAGGGACCGTGACACCGCACCACGACAACAAGGTCGGGTACGGCGGCGCGGCGGATATTTTCGCGGCGGAGGGCTCGCCGATCCTGGCGATGCGCGGCGGCACCGTCGGTTGGGCGGGCTATGAGCCGCAGTACGGTGGCCACAACGTCGGTATCACCGGGGACGACGGGCGCAAGTGGTATTACGCGCATATGCTGGATACCCCGTTGGTGTCGTCCGGACAGCAAGTGGCCACGGGGCAGAAGATCGGCTACCTGAGCGACACCGGCAACGCGGTCGGCACCGGCAAGCACCTCCACATCGGGGCGGGAGACGCGATCATCGAGGGCGGCGGCTACACGGGCGGCGGCGGCACCAACTTCGACCTGCTGGGTCTCCTGAACCGCATCCTCGCCGCGCCCCGGACGACACCAACCCCGGAGCCGATCGGCGGGAATACTGGCGGCGCGAACTGGGTCCCCGACGCCGTGAAGAGCATCGTCGGCGATAGGCGCGGCCAGTTGGCGATGCTCGAAGGCGCGTACATGGAGGGCGGGTGGGGCCCGACGTTCCAGGTGGGCGACAGCGGCAAGGCCTACGGGCCGTACCAGATCCATGCCGGACTCCACGGGATCACGACCGCGCAGGCTGAGGACGCCTACTTCGCCACCAAGTTCATGTGGGACGGCGGCTACGGCGGCGGCTACGCGGCCATGATGGGCAAAGTGCCGGACTCCATGTGGCGGGATGCACCCTGGTACGCTGCGGCGCGCGTGGCCTATCTGGCGGAGCGACCGGAGGTCATGTATCCGGATGGCCGTATCACCAGCGCCTTCAACGAGTCCCGCGACTACGTCGGCATGGCGAACGGCGGGATCATCGCCGAGCCGATCGTCGGGCGGGGGCTGCGGAGCGGCACGAGTTACCGGTTCGGCGAGGCCGGGCCGGAGGGCGTCTTCAACGCCGACCAGATGGCGGCATTGTCGCGGCGCGGCGAGGGGGGGGGCGATACGCACATCAACAACTACACCATCCAGTCCACGGAGCCGACCGTCACGATCGACGGGCTGAAGCGCGAGCAGCGGCGCGAAGAAAGGCTGCGGGGCTATGGTCGCTAATGTGGACACCACGCTCGGCGGGCTGACGGTCGTGGACCCGGACGGGATCGAGCACGACCTGAGCGGCGGCAATCCCCTCTACGTCCTCCTGGGGCTGGAAGGGCTGCACATGCCGCCCGTGGACCTGATAGAGGAGAACGTGCCGCGCCAGCCGGGCGGGCGGCTTCGGGAGGTGCGCTTCACCGCACGCGAGATCGATCTGCCGCTGCGCCTGGTCGCGGCCACGCCCGCCGCGCTCGCGCTCGCGGTACGTGGTCTGCTCGGCTGGTTCAACCCGACGCGTGCCGGCGCGTCGCTCCTGCGCTTCACCGCGCCGGACGGGAAGCAGCGCGAGATCGCCGTGCGCTACGTCAAGGGGCTGGATTTCAACGACGACCTCGGCGCGTGGCGGGTAGACCGCCGCACCACACTCGTGCTGCGCGCCCACGACCCGTACTGGACGACCGCAACGAGCGCACGGCCAGTTATACGCTCGGCGCGGCGCAGGGGACGTTCTTCCCGCTGCCGCCCCTGCGGCTCAGCGGCAGCACGGTCTTCGCGGGGCCGTCGATCGCCAACGACGGCGACGTGGAGGCGTGGCCGGTCTGGACGATCGCGGGGCCGGGCGTCAACCCGGTCATTCGTAACCTCACCACCGGCAAGGTGCTGGCGCTGACCGCCCCGATCTACGCGGGGCATACGCTGACGATCGACACCCGCCCGCGCACCGCGAGCGCGCCCTACGGCAAGACGCTGCGTCTCCACGACGGGGCCAACTGGCTCCCCAATCTCGCACCCGGCTCGGCGCTGTGGCCGCTGGCGCGCGGGGCGAACGCGGTGCAGATCGAACTGACCGGGGCGACGAGCCAGAGCGCGGTGTCCTACAGCGTGCGACCGCCGTACTTATCCATCTGAGGGAGCGCGACCGTGGCCGAGTACACAATCTTCATCCGCGATAGCGCACTACGCCGGGTCGCCGTGATCGAGGATTACGCCGAGTTGTCGATCTTGCTGTCGTTCAACGCGCCCGGCGGTTTCGACTTCACCGCGCCCGCGAGCGCCGTCGCCGACCTCCTGACGCCCGGCGCGGGGATCGTCATCGAGCGGGACGGCGTGCCGCTCCTCTCCGGGCCGCTCGACGCCACGCGCCGGACCTGGGCACAGGACGCCGATCACCTGATCCTCTCCGGCCCCGACGACACGATCGCGCTCGCGGATCGGGTGGCCCTCCCGGTGCCGCTCGCCGCGCCGAGCGCAGCCGGGACCGCCTACGCCGCCGCCGCCTACGATGTGCGGACGGGCGTGGCCGAGACGGTCATGCGCGCCTACGTGGACGCCAATGCCGGGCCGGGCGCGCGGTCCGAACGGCGGGTGCCGGGGCTGCGCCTCGCGCCGGACCTGGCGCGCGGGGCGACCGTCACCGGGCGGGCGCGCTTCGCCCCGCTCGACGAACTGCTGCGCGATCTGGCGCTCGCGGGCGGCGACCTCGGCTGCCGCGTCGTCCAGGCGACGGACGCGGCGGCGCTGGAATTCCAGGTCTACCCCACGCGCGACCTCACGAGCGTCGCCGTATTCAGCGCCGAGTACGGCAACCTCCGCAGCTACGACTACCGGACGGGGGTGCCGTCCGGCACCTACGTCTACGTCCTCGGCGGCGGCGAGCTGACCGCGCGCGCGATCATCGAGGGCGGCGACGCGGCGGCGATCGTCGCCTGGCGCAGGCGCGAGCAGGCGGTGGACGCGCGCAACACCGCCGACATCGCCGAACTGACGACCCAGCGCGACAAGGAGTTGCTGGAACGCCGCGCCGATACGGGACTGAGCGTGACGCCGAGCAACGGGCCGGGCCTGGCGTTTGGCGTCGATTACGGCCTCGGGGATCGCGTCACGGTCGTGGTGGACGGGGTGCCGATCCGCGAGGTGGTGCGCGAGGTGCGGATCACGCTCGACACCCAGGGCGGCGAGACGATCGTGCCGAGCGTGCTGTCCCCCGGCGCGACCGCGCCCACCGTGGATGCCCTCTACGCCACGATCGCGCAATTGGGTGCCAGGTTAGGGCGCCTCGAAAGGACCAGGTAGGATGCCCAAGATTTTTGTACCGATGGCCAACAGCCCGATCCTCGACGACGTGACGTGGCGGCGCATGGCGCGACTGTGGCGGCCCGATGGCGTCGTGCCGTCCGGCGGCACCATCAACCCGGCCTACGACACGGCGTTCAACGTGTTCGGGGATGCCTCGGGCTTCAACGTCAAGGTCAATCCGGGCGAGGCGTATCTCGACGGCGGCTACTACGCCGACGACGCGCAACGCACCTTGCCGATCAACGGACCCAACGCGACCAACCCGCGCATCGACCTGGTGGTGCTGCGCTGGGACGGCCCGCTGAGTACCGCCGACGTGATCGTCTTGCAGGGGACGCCCGCCGTCACGCCCGCCAGTCCGGCGGTGACGCAGAATCGCGGCGGACGGTGGGAAGAGGCGCTCGGCGAGGTGCGCGTCAACGTCGGCGTGACCAACATCGCGGCGAGCGCCGTCACCGACCGGCGGCGCTACGCCAACGCCGAACGGACGAGCGACACCGCCGCGCTGCGCGAGGACACGCAGGCGCTGCCGAACCCGTCCGGGTCCGGGGTGCTACTGCAACACCTCCGCAAGGCGCTCGGCAATATGATCTCGCTGCGCACCAACCTGTTCCGCAACATCGCCGGGCCGGGCTGGCCGGGGACATTTTTCCGGATGCAGCACGACGTGGACAATAGCCTGTACAACGGTTTCGTGGATTTTGGCCACACCGGCGACGCGTCGGGCGGTTTCGCCGCGCTCGGCACGAGCGCGAGCGGGCGGCGCGTGACCGCGAGCGAGACCGGGGTGGCGATCGCCGGGCCGACCACACTCACCGACAAGCTGCTCTTCGACGCAAATTTCTGGACGCAACTCAACGGGGGCAACCCCTACACGCTGCTGGACGCGGCCGACGCGCTGCAATTCGTCCGCTCGACCAATGCCCTGGAAGTCGTCGTCGGCGGCGTGGTCGTGCTGCGTATCGACGGCAATCGGGGCGGCAAGCTCACCGGACCGGCCATGTACGACAGCGGCGTGGTGGGGGTCGGCCCCAGCAGCGGGAGCTTCGCGCATGGCTTCACCGAGCAACCGCGCTTGATTATGGGCTATTGGGGCACGACCGTGACGCCGACATCCCTGATGGCGTATTCGCCGGTCACACTGAGCGGCCAGGTGCGGCTCAATGCCGCCGACGGGACCAATATCACCTACAGCAACGACAGCGGCGGGAGCGCGTATATCCGCGTCCTCGCGTGGCGCTAACGACGAAAACGAGGGGGGCTGGCGATGGCGATGAAACTGTTGCTGACGAAGGACGGGGCGCTGACGGGACTGGCGCAGGCCGATCCGGGCTGGGTGGTCCCGACTGGCGGGCAGGTGCTGGATGCCCCGCTGACGTTCGCGGACCTCGACGCGGCGGAGGCGGCGCGGGTGGCGGCACCGCAACCCGCCGAACTCGCCTACGACGCGACGCAGCGCGCGCTGGTCGTGCGCGCGTACACGCCCACGGCGGATGAGCGGGCGCGGATGGACACGCGGGCGACGATCCTCGCCACGGCCCAGGGCGCGGTCGGCAAGGCGCTGGCCGCGCTGACGGCGGCGGAGCGGACGGCGCTGGCGACCGTGCTGCTCTGGCGGTTCGGCGCGGTGACGCCGCAGGGGACGATCGCCGCGCTCGACAAATGGGCCGATGGCCCGGTGCGGGGCTGAGAGGGGGTGACCGACATGAGCGCGACCACGACGCCGGGCCTCGGTCGCATCGTCGCGCCGGATATCCGGGACGAACCATACCGACTGCGGGCGCTCGGGCTGGTCGGCGCGGAGCCGCGACCGCGCCGAACGAAGGTCTGGCCCATGTTTGCCAAGTGGATCGACCAGGGCCAGACCGGGACATGTGTTGGTCATGGGTGGCGCAGCCTGCTCACCGGCACACCGCGCCCGCGCCGCGACCCGCTCCCCACGCCGTTCCAGATTTACGACGCGGCGATCGCAATCGACGAGTGGGCGAGCAACGACAACGACACCGCGCGCCAATTCGGGACCAGCGTGCGGGCCGGGGCGCGCGTCCTCCAAGCGCTCGGGCTGCTCACCTCCTACGGGTGGGCGGATGACGTTGACACGGCGGTGGACTGGCTCTGTTGGCACGGGCCAATGGTGGGGGGGTTCAACTGGTACAGCAGTTTCTACGAGCGCGACAAATCGGGATTCCTCTCCATCGCGCCGGGTGCCAGGGTGGCGGGTGGGCATTGTTTCCTCATCCAGGGCTGGGACGAGCGGCGCGGCGCGGCGGTCTGCCTGAACAGTTGGGCCACGTATGGCCGCTTCCTCCTGAGCGGCGAGACATTCGAGCGGTTGCTGCGGGAAGACGGCGAGTGCGCAACGCCGGTGGAGATTGGGGGCAAGCCATGACCATGCCGGTACACCAGTGGCTCTACCCGGCGAGACTCCTGAGAATAGTTGATGCCGATACCGTTGACGTTTCGCTCGATCTCGGCCTGCGTATCCGGCGCGACGAGCGTATCCGCCTGCTCGGCATTGACACCCCC
>Ga0136611_10000646_pt1 | contig 23429 bp, 20 predicted proteins | sample AntDrymUQ2232306_2_FD_106645 | JGI IMG/M metagenome (GOLD analysis project Ga0136611, IMG submission 106645) | Polar desert sand microbial communities from Dry Valleys, Antarctica - metaG UQ223 (23.06) | ecosystem: Environmental > Terrestrial > Soil > Desert | place: Antarctica: Dry Valley...
AGGAAGCCCTTGCCTTCCTTACCGAGACTCTCTTCCACGAGCTGCTCGAGCCACGGCACAAAGCCCTCCCAATCCTTCGTGCTCCCCCGTGACCCACCGGCCTCGCCAGTCCCACGCGGCATCTCCACTAACAGTTTTGGCGCGCCCGCCGCGCGGTCTGCCTGTACTGATAGCCAGGCGGCGAGGCGGAGGAAGGCATCTCTCTGCGCCAGATCCCGCCTTTCGGAAGCGGAAAGGGTGTGGGAAAGCTCGTAGAGCGACTGGCCACGCTCCAGGACGGTGCGGACGCCGTCTTTGACGCCGAGCAACGCCATCAGCAGTGCGATCGGCCGTAGGAAGACGCGCGTGGCGGGAGCGCTCATGCGTCCAGGAGTGTGGTTCTCGGCATCAAGCTGGATAGGGACCATGCGCGAACCGCGCGGGCGGGCGAACTGGTCCAGATAGGAGTCCGGCAGCGTCATGACCTGGATGTGGCTACCGGGGTCCGGGATACCGTGCTCCTTAAGCAGGCCGTCAAACCATGCCAGATGGGTGATCGGCTCCTCTGAGGTCATGCCCATAGAGACGCCGATCATCATGGTCTCGCGTAGCACCGCGCTCAGGTTCTGCCCGTTCGCCGCGCCAATTTCATGAAGGATGCGGTTGAGGGATGCGGGATCGGTGCTGTCGAGCGGGTGAACTATCAGGTTGGGCTGGTCGAGGTAGCCCATGCGCTTGAGGACGTAGACGGTTTGCACTGATCCGCCCATGCCGGACCAGATGATGTGACGGATGCCGCGCTTGACGATGTCTTCTCCTTCGGCGCTGGCTGCTGCCAGCTGCTCAGGAGCACTCAGCGCCTTCTCAACGCCGTCTACCCAGTCCAGCTTGCTATCGCCACCTTCGGTGCCCAACTCGGCCATGCGACCATCACGACGCAGGAGCTGGCCGAGCACGTCTTCTCCGGCGAGGCGACTGACGAGTGAATCGACTTCAGGGGAGTCAGCGCCAGTGAGGGTGACACGGCGCGGTTGTTCGGATGACATGTGGCAGGTTATGCCAGATTAGCCGGCGACGACTGGCACTAGCCGGCAAAGAACAGGGTCTGGATGGTGCGCAGCGCGATGAGAAAGAGCATGCTGCTGAGAACCGTACGCAGGGTGCGTGGCGAGACGCGGCGCGCAATCCGGGTGCCCAGGTAGGTGAAAGGAATGGCGCCCACCAGCAGGGTGAGGACGAGCACTGGATCAATGTACATACCCATCACCTTGCCACCGTAGGCGAAGAGGGAGCTGATGAGCTTGACGATGGCGGACGAGCCGATGGCCACCTTGGTGGGCACTCGGAGCGCCGCGATCATCAGCGGCACTATCAAGAACCCCCCTCCGGCGCCGAGCATTCCGGCCAGAATGCCGACAAATAAGCCCAAGCCGGCGGCGTACGGCCGGCTGAAGCTGGGCATCTCGTCTCCGGCAATGGTCAGCTCGCGCACCGGCAGAAACAGCAGGATCAGCGCGGCCAGCACCACGGCCAGGAAGACCCACTCCAGGTCACGGTTGGTGAAAAAGGCGGAGCTGTAGCCGCCGGCAAAGCCGCCAAACGCACCGGCGCCGCCCATCCACAGCGCAAGCTGGGTGTGGACCAGCTTCCCTCGCCGGAACGACCACCAGCCGATCAGCGACGAGGCCACCACCTGAACGACGGTGATGTTGGACGCCTCTTTCAGAGAAAGCCCGGCGAAGGTGGTCAGAAGCGGCAGGAGGATCACCGCGCCGCCGACGCCGAGCATGCCCGAGAGCACCCCGCCGACGATGCCGATTAGCAAGACGCTGAGGTGCACCCTGTCGCCAGTGTAGCGGCCGCTCTAGTCGCTCTGGTTAGGCTCCAGTTACGCCGATTGGCTCGACGTAGCCCTCAATGAAGCTGTCTTCGTCGCCGAAGGAGAAGCCGAGCGTGTAGAGCTTGTAGTAGTAGCCTTCCAGCTCCAGCAGCTGCTGGTGGGTGCCCTGCTCCACGATCTCGCCATTGTCCAGCACCAGAATCTTGGTGGCGTTTTTCACGGTGGAGAGGCGATGGGCGATGATGAAGCTGGTCCGCCCAGCGAGCACGCGGTCCAACGCGCGCTGGATCAGCGCCTCGGTTTCGGTGTCCACGGAAGAGGTTGCCTCGTCCAGGATGAGGATGCGCGGGTCCGCCAGAAAGGCGCGCGCCAACGAGATCAGCTGGCGCTGACCACCCGAGAGGTTGCCGCCGCGCTCCTCGACGATAGCGTCGTACTCACCAGGCAGCGACTCGACAAACTCGCGCAGTCCCACGACTTCGGCGGCCTCGCGCACTTTGTCCATGCCGCCCGGCTCGGTCAGAATACCCGGACGGCTGAAGGCGATGTTCTCCTTGATGGTGCCGGCGAACAGGAACGGCTCCTGAAGGACCAGTCCCATCTGCTGGCGCAGGCTCTTCTGGGTTACATCGCGCACGTCGTGGCCGTCAACGGTGATGCGCCCTTCCTGGATGTCGTAGAAGCGCATGAGCAGACGGATGATGGTGCTCTTGCCCGCGCCGGTGCGGCCCACCAGGGCGACGCGGTCGCCGGGCTTGGCCTCCAGCGTTGCTCCCTTCAGAATGGGGTGCTCCAGGTCATACCCGAAGGTGACGTTCTCAAACTTCACATGCCCCTGGAGGGGTGGCAGCGGGTACGAGCCTGGCTTGTCCTGCACGTCTGGCTGGAGGTCGAGCAAGTGAAAGATGCGCTCACCTGCTGCCAGCGCGGCCTGGATCTGGTCCCAGCGCGCCGCCAGGTCACGAATTGGCTCAAAGAAGCGGGCGGTGTAGAGCATGAAGGCGGTCAGGATGCCAATGGTCAACTCCGGCGCATCGCCACCCAGAATCCAGCGTCCGCCAACGTAGATCAGGAGGCCGGTGGCGAGCATGTCCACCAGATCAAGAATAGGAATGACCCCCGCGTGGAAGAAGATGGCGTGCTTTTGGGCCTTGACGTTGTCGCGATTGACCACGTCAAACTCGTCGAAGTTCTTCTCCTCGCGCCGGAACGCCTGGATCAGCTTCATGCCCACGATGTTCTCTGCGAGGGACGCGTTCACCGCAGAGACCGTGGTGCGGATACGCCGGTACGCCGGGCGGGAGCCTTTGGCGAACCACTGTGCCAGGAGATACATCAGCGGCAAGATGATCATGGTGACCATCGCCAAGCGCGGACTCATGGAGAACAGGATGACGATGGTCCCAACGAGGATGAAGATGTCCGAGATGGACTGAAGCAGGCCTTGCGTGAGCACCTCGTTCAGCGCTGAGATGTCCGACGTGTTGCGACTGATGATGTGGCCGATGCCGGTGCGGTCGTAGAAGCGCAGGCTCAGCTTCTGAAGATGGTTGAACATACGCGTGCGAAGGGTGAAGAGCACGCGCTGGCCAACCAGGGAAAGCACCCACGTCTGCCAGTAGCTACCGAACCAGAAGACGACAAGCGTGACCACATAGGCGGCGCCCCAGTAGTACAACCGGTTAAGGTCGGCGGGCTGGCCGTTCCGCCCCAGGATGCCTTCATCGATAGAGAGCGAGATGATGCGTGGCTGCGCCAGCGTCGCTGCCGCCGCCACAATCATCAGGACAAAGGAGATAGCCAGCCGCGGCTTGTAGGGCGAAAGCAACGCCAGCATGCGCGTGACCACCTCGCGGTCGGAGTGCAGGCGCGCGTCGGCGTCATCGCCGGATCCCATCCCGACGGGCGTGGGGTTTGCGCCTGTTCTCACCGGGCCACTCCTTGCGGGTCTTCGATTACGGCCCGCGCTGCAATGAACTCTTCCTGGTCTTTCATCTGCACGTCGTAGATGCGCCGGTAGAAACCTGCGCGAGCAATCAGCTCGTCATGGGTACCGCGCTCCACGATCTCACCTTTGTCCATGACCAGTACCTCGTCGGCGCGCTTCACGGTGGAAAGGCGGTGCGCGATGACGAACGTGGTGCGTCCCTTCATCACTTCATCCAGCGCCTGCTCAATCAGGTGCTCGGTCTCCATATCCACAGAGGACGTGGCGTCGTCCAGGATCAAGATGGTTGGCTCGACCAGGATGGCGCGGGCAAGCGCGGTGCGCTGGCGCTGGCCGCCGGAAAGGGTGACGCCCCGATCGCCCACGGAAGTGTCGTACTGATCGGGGAGGTTCTGGATGAAGCGATGCGCCTGGGCACGCTCGGCTGCAAACTGCACCAGGCTGATCTCCGTGCCCGGCTTGCCGAACTCGATGTTCTCCTTCACGCTGCGGCTGAATAGGAAGCTGTCCTGCGGAACAATGGCGACGTGGCGCCTCAGAGACGAGAGGGTCATGTCACGCACGTCCTTGCCGTCCACCAGCACACTGCCCTGCGTCACATCGTAGAAGCGCGGGATGAGGCCGGTCAGCGCGCTCTTGCCAGAGCCGGTGCCTCCTACCAGGGCGATCACCTGTCCTGGTTTGGCGGTGAAGGTAATGTCCTTGAGCACGGGAACACCGGGACGGAATTCGAACCAGACGTTCTGGAACGTGACCTCGCCTTTGACTTCGGGCACGTCCTCGGCGGCGGGACGGTTGCGGACTTCCGGAATGGTGTCCAGCACCTCAAAGATGCGGTGTGCGCTGGCCATAGAGCGCGAGAACTGGCTCACCAGGAAGCCAATGCGCCGCGTGGGGCCATACAGCTTGTTGAGGTAATACTGAAAGGCGACCAGCGTCCCAATGGAGATGGCACCCGCGGTTACCAGGTGCCCGCCGGCCACGATGACGAAGATGGCGCCCAGCCCGGAGAGGCACACCATCAGCGGGTTGCGCGAGGCAAGCGTGCGCGCCAGCGTGAGCGAGCGCGACTGCAGCTCCTCGGCCGCCTTGGTGTACTTCTCGATTTCATGCTCTTCTTGCGTGAACGCCTTGACCACGCGAACGCCGGAGAGGTTCTCTTGAAGCAGGCCGGTGAGCGTGCCGTACTGTTGTTGGACGCGCGCGAAGAGTGAGCGCGACTGCATGCCGTATTCGTACCCGGCAAACATAAGCAGTGGTACGGTCAGCATTGCGAGCAACGTCAGCTGCCAGGAGACGGTGAGGGCGAACGCGAGCGTCACCACGTAGGTGGAGACCGCAGTCACCAGCCCGGTGGAGCCGTGCCCCATGAAGCTCTGCACGCTCTCCACATCCGAGATGGCGCGTGAGATGAGCTGGCCCGTATCCGCCCGGTCCAGGTAGCCGAAACTGAGACGCTGAAGCCCGCGGTACACGGTGTTGCGGAGATCACGCGCGGCGTCGGCCTCGTAGGCGTGAAAGCCCCAGATGTAAATCCAGTTGATCCCGGACTTCGCCAGATAAAGCACCACAATGGTGCCCACCGCCCAGGCGAGGACGTTGAGGTTGCCGTTAACACCGTCGCCAATGCCGGTATCAATGGCTCGCCGGATCTGCAGCGGGATCATCAAGTCCAAGACGTTGGCTACTACCCAGGCGGCGTACGACGTGATCACGGCGCGCTTATGCGCGCCAAGAAAGCGCAGCGCGCGCCAGAGGTCTTTGGGTGCACCGCCCGTCGCGTTGCCAAGCGTCGACGAGCCCGACCTACCAAACATACTCCCGGGGCTCCCGGGCCCCATGGTGCCCGAGGAGTAACTCCCACCGGGGGAGGTGAACCCGCCCCCGCCGCCTCTCATCATAGGATTGTCTTCCTTCTCTCTCCCTGCGATTCTCTGCACTCGTTGACGCGCACGTCAAGTTTGGGTGCCGGCGCGGCCGTTCTCGGTCAGAGACGAGGCGGTAGGTACAGGAGCAAGCGCGACCCCGCAGCGCGCTCAAGCGCGTGCGTGTGTCGGTCGATCTGACGCGCCAGGCAGCCGGCGCCGCTCACGCGCGGGCGCTAGTAATCGTAGTCGAAGACGAGGACGCCGTTGTCGGGCTCGCGGATATCGCGCAGACCCTGAGCGGCTTGCTGGTGGCGTGGATCGGGAAGGTATGCGTCGCGCGCGGCGGCGTTCTCAAAGTCCATGACGAAGCCGTGCGTGAACCCGAGCGTGCGTCCTTCCGGACTGGTGTTGGGACCGGCGCTGAAGCTGGTCATGCCGGGAATCTGCTCCTTGAGCGCGCCGAGCGCATCAAGCGCGCGCTGCACGTCAGCCTCCGGCGTGCCGGATTTCACCTTGACCAAAACTATGTGACGCGTAGGCATGAAGCGCAAGTATAGTGCGCTTCCCCGATGTCTCCTGACTCACCGAGCGGGTCTGTTACCCAGCCGGTTCTCGATGAGATTGCCGCCGGCGCCGCGTCCATCCTCAGCGCCGTTACTGGAGCGGCCGTCAGACCCAATGGGGCAGCGTTGGTCCGTGTGGGCGGGCGCAATGTGGTGGTGCGCTGTGGGATTGAGGGTGCGCCTGATGGGATGCGGAGCGTGATAGCGAAGCAGCTCCTGCCGGGCCAGGATCTCGGCCTCACCGATTGGGCGTGCTTGCGCTTCCTGCTTGGTGTTCCGGGAGCGGCCCAACTGGCGCCGGTCGTACTGGGTGGGGACGCTGAGCGGCGCCTCTTCTTGATGCAGGATCTTCGAGACACGTTGAGCGCCGAGCAGACTAGGACGCTGGACGGCGCGCTGCGTTACGGCACACCGGAAACGGCGACGCAGGCCGCGAATGCGGTGGCGCGAGTGACCGCCTGGCTGCACGCCGCGACGCTGGGCACCCGGTGGGAAAGAGCGTACTTGCGTGCGTGCGGCGGGCTGCCAAAGACGGAAGTCCATCAACGAGACGCTGAGGCGAGACGCTGGGTGGCGAATCTTCCCAAGGCGGTGGCGTGGCTCCAAGCGGCGGGAGCCGTGACGCCGGCCGGGTTTCTGGATTGCACCCACCGCGTTGCCGCCACCTACAGCGACCCCGGTCCGTGGCTGGCATTCACGCACGGCGATCCAGCGCCAACCAACACGTACCTTGGACCAACGGGGGACTCGGTGCGCCTGCTCGACTTCGAGTACGGCGGCTACCGCCACGCGCTGTATGACATCACCGCATGGTGGGTATTGTGTCCACTCCCAGAGACGTTGGAGCGGACGCTGAGGCGCGCCTACAAGGACACTCTGGCAGAAGTGCTGCCCGCCGCCCGTGACGACGGATTCTTCTTAGAGGAATGGGCGACGCTGGTAGCGTACCGTGCACTAGCGATCCTTAGCTGGATACCGCTCACTGTTCTAAAGGAAGATCATGCTCGCGTGGATGAATGGACAGCGCGCCAATCACTCATCGCCACCGCGGAGCGCCTGCAGGCCGCGACGGCGGGGGTACCCGAGCTTGGTGCGATAGCGGCGTTCGCCGCCAGCTTAACGCGCGGGCTTCGGGCGAGATGGCCCGAGTATGCCCAAGGTGACATACTGCCACGATGGGGGTACCTGGACAACGTGACCGGCCTGGACAGGAGTGACGGCGACCGGTAGACGGTGTTATCCCCTCAGAAGCGCGTTGGCGCTGGGTACGAAGTCCTGGAGCATTTCGCGCACGGTGCGCTTGCCGGAGATGGCGTCCGCCCACATCCCGTTCCACTGCTGGTCCAGCTCGGTGAAACGATCTGGCGTGGCCATGATGCGCACCTCCTGTAGTGCAGTGCGCTCCACGTCTAGATCTTCCCACGCGAAGAGCGACGTCTTGAAGGAGGGATGGTCAAATTGCGTCGCACGTGACGGAAACATAGCGCGCTGCTTGTAGAGGTGATCGAGGACGGGATCGCGGTGCCACGCGGCGATGCCGCGGAAGGCCGCTTCCGGGTGCTTGCTGGTGGTAGCAATGCCCCAGGCGTTTCCCGCGCCGCGCGGTGTGCGCGCCACCGGACCTCTAGGCACCGGCGCAACGCCCAGCTGCGCGCCGCGGTCAGCCATGGCCTTCAGTTGGGCCACTTCTGTGGTGGCGCGAAAGTAGACGCCCATCCGGCCGCTCTCAAAGCCGCGCTGCGTAGTGGTGGCGCCGAACAGCTCGGCTTCTCCCGCCTGCGGCGTCACCTGATCCTTGGCGTGAAGGTCCGCCACATATTCCAGCGCCTCGCGCGTTTTGGGACTATCCAGCAGGCAGGTCTTCATGTCCTTGGAGAAGACCTCACCGCCATTGCCCATGATCCAATGCGAGAGGTACTGCAATCCGCGGAGGTGCTCCGGCATGCCCAGAACCGGCTCTTCCAAGTTGCGGCTAGTCAGGCGGCGCAGCGCGTCCCGGAAGCCATCCCAGCCCCACTTGCCTTGCTTCTCCAGCTCCGCGGGCATGGGCACACCGCGCTGCCGGAACAAGCCATTGTTCACAATGAGGAGGTAGGAGACGCCGGAATACGGGATTGCGTACAGCTTGCCGTCGGTCCAGCGGTTGGAGTCGATCAGCTCATGTTGAATGCCTTTGAGATCGAACTTCTGCTGATTGGCAACCTTTTCGTGGTCAATCAGCAGCTTGCGGCTGGCTACGCTGGAGAAGTAATTGGGGTGGACGTAATAGACATCTGGCAGGGAGCCGCCGGCCGCGAGCGTCAGGATCTTCCGACCATAGAGTCCCGGGTCAGTCCCGGTGTCAGACTGCTCGACCTCGACCGTGACCTTGGCTTGCTCGTCCGCCGAGATGAGCTTCCACGCCTCGGGCTCGTACGAGGCACGGGTTAGCGTGCGGATTGTGGCGCGCTCGACGGTTGTTGCGGCGGGCTGGCTGCCGCCGATGCCGCACGCCGCGAGCGCGCCTGCGCCTATCGTTCCGCACGCGAGCGCGGCCGCGTGCCGCACAATGTCTCTACGCTTCATGGACGCTGTCTCCGCACAAGGTCTCCCGGTGTCATGCTACTTGACCTGGCTACTGTTTAGTAGTAAACTAACATCATGAGCGTGGAGAGTGGAGTCAAGCAGGTGGGGGTGCTGGCGTGGCTGCGTCTGGCACGCGTCTTCTCCAAGCTGGAGCAGGCGTCGCAGGTGCAGCTGCGCGGTTGTGAGCTTTCCGGGGCGCAGTTTGACGTGCTGGCGCAGGTGGGCGCGCGTGATGGCTGCACGCAGCAGGAACTGGCCGATGCGCTGCTGGTCACCAAAGGGAATGTCACCCAGCTGCTGGACCGCATGGAGGCGGCAGGGCTGCTGGCACGTTGCCCGGAAGGACGCATCAAGCGAGTCCGGCTCACCGACGAGGGGCGCGCAGTGCGCGCCACGGTTCTGCCCGAGCACGAGCGCTTCATGGCGCGGCAGATGGCAGCGCTGACGACGGAGGAGCAGCGTGAGCTACTCGCCCTACTGCGGAAGCTCGACCGCTCACTGGAAGGCTAGGGACCCAAGAAGCGAGATGATTACTCTCAGAAAGAGCGATGAGCGCGGTCTTGGTAACCACGGCTGGCTGGACAGCCGTCACACATTCTCGTTCGCCAGCTATCACGACCGGCGCCACATGGGTTTCCGCTCGCTGCGCGTCATCAACCAGGACCGCGTGCTGGGAGGCCACGGCTTTCCCGTGCATCCGCACCGTGAGATGGAGATCATCTCCTACATATTGGAGGGGCAACTGGAGCATCAGGACACCATGGGCAACCGCTCGACCATGGGTCCCGGTGAGACTCAGGTAATCTCGGCCGGAACCGGCATGTCGCACAGCGAGTACAACCCATCCAAGACCGATCCGGTCCATTTCCTCCAGATCTGGATAGTGCCCGACGAAGACACGCATGGGCAGGAGCCGGTCTACGCTGAGGGGCGCTTTAGACCGGAGGAACGACAGGGAAAGCTGAGGCTGATCAGTTCAAGCGACGGGCGCGAGGGGTCGGTGCGCATCCGACAGGATGCGGATGTGTATGCCATCCGGCTCGACGCGGGGCAGGGAGTCACGCTTCCCCTGCGTCCGGGCAGGGGCGCGTGGGTACACGTTGCCACAGGTAGCGTTGACCTCAACGGTCAGGCGCTTGGCGACGGCGACGGCGCCGCCCTGGAGGGCGAATCCGAAGTAAGCCTGACCGGAAGAGACGATGCTGAAGTGATCGTGTTCGACGTGGCGTAGGCGGTCTCGCGAAGGTGGCTATCCTCTGGCAGTGAGCCAAGAAGACCTGGACCTTGCGCGCCGGCACGCGCCGGTTGTCTGGTTTGATGAGCGCGAGCCGTTTCCGCCGCTGCTGGTGGGGTACAGCGTGCTGCGCGGGTCGGGGCCGTCACCCAGCTTCGACGGCTATCTCTCATTCGCGCCTGAGATTGGCGGCGTTGCGGGATTCACGGCGGGCAAGCGCCTGGAGGGTGTCGCGGCGGTGATCGAATACGCGCTCTGGACCGACTGGGACATCCAGCATCTCTACGAGCTGGAGCACGTTTGGAGCTACGTCAGCGAAGATGGTCGCCTGCTCTACGCCGAGGTCAGCTGGCACGGCGGCTCGGGCCCCCTATTGCAAGATGGTCGCCTTTCAATGGAAGGAGAGCGGCCGGTGGCGTACGCGCAGCCGGGCAAGCACGCGATGGCGCCAGATCCGGGCGTCTTCAACGCCTATGACATCCGGCGGCGTGAGAACGCGCGACCTGCTGGACCGCTGGCTGGCAAGGACGGACTGCTCATCGGCGGGCCCATTGCCGGGCGGCTGGAGAAGACGCCGCGCCGCGATGCGCTGGCAAATGGATTCCTGCGCCGTCACGCCTTCGAGCCAAGCTTCCGCTTTACTAAGCGTTGGGACGCGCTAACTGTGCCGTGGCTGACCATTGATTGGCTACTAGCGGACATACCGGCGCGACTGGAGGGACTGCTGGCGAACCTTGAGGCCGAGCATCAGCAGCGGAATATCTGGGTGGTGCTCTTTGACCTTGGCGACACGCTGATGGTTGAAGAGACCGAGGAGAAGGATGCCACGCGTACGACGCAACGGGCGGACCTGTTCACGGGCGCTGCCGAACTACTGTGGGAGCTGCGTCGCGCGGGCTATCTGCTGGGTCTGGTGGCGGACACGCGCCCCGGGACGTACCGCAACGTGCTGCGCCAGCACGGCATCTACAACGCCTTTGATGTGTATGCGATCTCAGAAGAGCTTGGCTGTGAGAAGCCGGAGCCTCGCATGTTCACAGCGATATTGGAGTGCTTGGGACTGCGTCCTGAGGAAGCAGGACACGTGGCGATGGTGGGCAACAACTTGGCGCGCGACGTGCGCGGTGCAAACGGGACCGGAATGACCTCGATCTGGCTGCGGCACAACGAGCGCTACCCCATCGCTCCCGCGGACCCGGCCGAGGAGCCAGCGCATACCGCTGCCAGCTTTGAGGAGTTGAGAACTCTGTTGAAACGGTTGGGATGATTGGCCCTGCTGAGGGTGCCGGAATGTACAAGGGCAGCGCGCGTAGTCGAATGGGTTGCTTGAGCCCTGAGTGGTTGCGTCGCCTTTATGCGGAGTATGCACCCGCGGCCTCGCGCCGGCGACTTGTGGCCGATGGTGCGGCAATGGGCGTTCTGACGCTGGTGTTGTTCGTGGTGCTGCTAGTGGGCGTTGAGCGCCTGACCGATTATGGTCCGGTGCGTCGCATCCGCCATGTCTTCCAAGGCACCTTCAGCCCCGGCACATCTGCGGACTACAGCTCCCAGGTAGTGCCGAAGATTGCGCCGGTACGCCCGGTCGCAACGAGCAGCGGCGGCACTGGGAACAGCACGAGCGGCGCCCGCTAGCCACGCAACGACCGTAGAATCTCTGAGTGGACATCGCGACCGCGGCAACTTCGGCACCGCCGGCGTCAATTGGGTCACCAGCACCCTTGACAGGGTCTGCGGTTACCGGGCGCAACCGTCCGGCGCCGCCACAGGAGCCGACATGGAAGCGCACGCAGGGTGGCCTGTTCATCGTGCTTGGCGCGCTGGGAGTGAGCCTGCTGGGTCTGGCGCCTCTGGCGCTTGGCGCAATACGCCGCGATGCCGCCACGCTGCAAACTCCGGCGGTCACGGTGCAGGTCGCGGCCGAAGGAATGCGCTTTGTGCCGGCCGAGATCAGTGTTCCCGCGGGAGCGAGCGTGCGTGTTGACTTCGTCAACCGTGATCCAACGTCGCCACACGACTTCCAGACGACACGACAGTATCGTGATTCGCGCGTGGTGCTGTGGCCGAACGAACAGCGCAACACCGTCTTCATCGCCACGGATAAGCCGGGCCGATACGCGTTCATCTGCAGCGTACGGGGCCATGCCGAAGCAGGGATGACGGGCACCATCGTCGTGGAATGACGACTACCTGTGGCTGAAGCCGGTGGTAGGCTGAACGTTTCGAGTGGTGCGCCGTGGGAGCCGGTGGTTGGGTATTCACGCGCGGTGCGCGTTGGAAATACGGTGGTGGTGGCGGGCACGACGGCGACGCGATCTGATGGCGCGATCGTTGGCGTGGGAGACCCATACGCGCAGACAGTGCAGGCGCTGAAGAACATCGAGACGGCGCTGGACACGGCGGGCGCAACGCTGCGGGACGTGGTGCGCACGCGCATGTACGTCGTGGATATTGAGCAGTGGGAGGAGATTGGCCGTGCGCACGGAGAGGTCTTCCGTGACATCCGACCGGCGGCGACCATGGTGGAGGTCCGGCGTCTGATCGACCTCGACATGCTGGTTGAGATCGAGGCTGACGCCATCATCACGGTGTGATGAATACGTGATCGCTGCCGGCCGGGTGATGACGGTGCATGGTGAGATTGACGTGGCCGACCTGGGCGTCACGCTCCCGCACGAGCATTTGCTGTGCGACTTGCGTGCTCTGTGGCATCCGCCGGGTGGGGACCGGCCGGACCTTCAGCAGTACGTCGACAAGGACCCGGTGCCCGAAGACCGCGGCCCGCTTGGCAGCGACCCCTACGTGTGCCGGCCAAATCTCCTGCTCGATGATGCGGCGCTGGCGGCCCGGGAACTGGGCTGGTTCCGCGAAGTGGGCGGCTCGGCCGTGGTAGAGCTGACGACGGCCGGCCTCTCGCCGCGGCCGGCGGACTTGCGGCGTGTCTCCGAGGAGGCCGGCGTGCATGTGATCGCCGGGTGCGGTTGGTACCGGCACATCACGCAGCCGCCGGGACTGGAGGACGCTTCCGAAAGCGACCTGACCCAGCAACTTGTGAAAACGATCCGCGACGGCTTTCCGGGAATGGACGGTGTGAGGCCGGGGATCATTGGTGAGATTGGAACGGGCGACCCGGTACACCCTCAAGAGGTTAAGGCGCTGCGTGCGGCCGCTCGGGCGCAGGCGGAGACGGGGCTTGCCCTGGTGGTACACCTGGCGCTATGGGGCCGCCAGGGTGGCGCCGTGCTGGATGTGCTGGCGACGGCCGGCGCGGACCTGACGCGGATCGTGCTCTGCCACCTGAGTGAGCAGCCCGCGGCTTTGGACTATCACCGTTCGCTCCTGGACCGAGGCGCCTTCCTCTCCTTTGACACATTCGGGGCGGAGTACAGGCTGGACAGCATTGGTCGCCGGCTCGCCACCGACGAGGAACGAGTAGATGGGTTGGTAGCAGCACTGGACGCGGGGTATGGCGGGCAACTGCTCGCTTCACAGGATGTGTGTGAGCGGCTGCAGCTCCGAGCGTACGGCGGCTTTGGCTACGCGCACGTGCTGACTACCATCGTCCCTCGCTTACGCCGACATGGCGTAAGCGAGGGGACGATCGAGCTTCTGCTTCGAGAGAACCCAGCGAGATTACTGGCTCGCTAGGCGTCTACACAGCGCGTGGCAGGCCGACAGGAAGGCCAGCGTCCATCGGAGACTCTGAGAGAGTTCCGGGAGGGACTTCTCGCACTTCCTCGATGATCACGGGTGTACCGGCATTGCGGGCGGCGGCGAGGTCGCGCTCCAGGTCGGTGATCCGGCTCTGAAGACCGGCGATGGTCTTCTCATTTTCGCGCACGACGCCACCGAGCTTGCGCTCGTGCCAGGCATGGCGCACGCGCTGAGGCACATCCATCAGAACGCCTAGCGCCAGGCCCACAATGGCCGGCACGCCAACTACCATCCACATGGGCACGCCAAAGATGGGGAAGCCGTACATATTCAGGTTCACCGCTTGCGGGTTCATGGAGTGGAAGACCGAAACGGCCACCACCAACGCTGCCCCAACTACGATCCACAAAATTGCCATGTTTTCCTCCGTCAGGCACTGACCAAATGCAGGATGCGTGCCTGGGATCGTGGTTACGGCGTGGATACACTTCTATGAACATGCGCAGCGGCTATTCAATCGGCATCGTGGGCGCGACTGGCCAGGTCGGTCGCGAGTTTCTCCGCATCCTTGAGGACAGCGAGCACCCCGACCTCCCGATCAAACAGCTACGGCTTTTTGCCTCATCCCGCAGCGCTGGAATGCGTATCTCCTTCCGCGGGCAAGAGATTGCGGTCGAAGAGGGACGGCCCGATCCTGCGCTGTTTGAGGGGCTGGATTTCGTCCTGACCGCAGTTGGCGATGTTGAGGCCAAGGCGTACAGCCCGGCCATTGCGGAGGCGGGAGCGCTGAACGTGGACAAGTCCAACGCTTGGCGCATGGATCCAACGGTGCCGCTGGTGGTGCCGGAGGTGAACCCGGACGACGCGCGTGAGCACCTTGGAATCATCGCCGGACCCAACTGCTCCACCACGCAGATGGTGGTAGCGCTGTGGCCCATTCACCGGGTGAATCCAATCAAGCGAATCATTGTGGACACGTACCAGGCGGTGTCCGGCACGGGCTGGCGCGCCGTGGACGAACTGAAGGCGCAAACGGAGAACGTGGTTACAGGGCGTGACAGCGTGCCATCCGTCTATCCGCACCAGATTGCCCATAACGTAATCCCGGAGATCGGTGGACTGAAGGATGACGGGCTGTACAGCGAAGAGCTGAAGATGCTCCAGGAGACACGCCGCATCTTCCACGCGCCGGAGATCCTGGTCAGCGCGACGTGCGTGCGCGTTCCGGTGGCTGTTGGACACTCGGAGGCCATCCATATTGAGTTGGAGCGGCCGATGTCCGCCGAGGAGGCACGAGCGCTGCTGAGCGTGGCGCCGGGCGTGGTGGTGCAGGACGATCCTGCCAACCACGTGTATCCGCAGCCATTGGATGTGGCCGGGCGCGACGAGGTCTATGTTGGCCGCATCCGCAAGGACCCTTCCCACCCGAGGGGGCTGGCGCTGTGGTGCGTGAGCGATAACCTGCGCAAGGGGGCGTCGCTTAACGCGGTGCAGGTCTTTGAGTTGGTCGCACGGAACGGCTGGAAAGACGGGGCACGGAACGCGCGCGCCCTGGCCGGCGCCGCGCGCTAAGCGCTCACACGCCTCTCGCGTTGGTCGTGCCGCGAGCTAGACCGATGCGGCCCGCATCCTAACGCGTCAACGCCGGGCTGCACTGCCCTCCCGGCATACTTACGTTCATGACCGAGCGGGACGCCGGGCACGAGGCCGAGCGTGTCGCTGGAGGTGATCCCGTGCCAGAATCTGGTCGCGTGCTGCTCGTGGGGGTTGGCGACACGCACGGCGATCTCACCCCGCTCTTCGAGGTGGCTCGCCGCGAGCCAGGAGCGCGTGCGCTCCTGCAAGTGGGCGACTTGACGGCGGGCAAGTCCGGACGCGAGCAGCGCGACGACGACGATCCGGCGCAGCTGGATGATCTACCGCTGCCACTGGTGTGGGTACACGGCAATCACGAGCAGTGGGGTGTGCTGGGCCTTTGGGACGATTCCGACGGGACGGTCACACGCTCCCGCCCGCGGCGCGACGCCGCCAGGCATCCCGGCAAGTCGTTTCTGCGCCATCTGCTTTGGGCGGGTGACAGTTATGTAGTGCCCGGAACCAACGTACGCGTGGTGGGCGTTCCGGGCAACTACGCGCCGACCTGGTATGACCGGCACAAGCCTTTTCCGGGGGACCGCGTGCGCCACTTCAATGCAACCGATGTGGAGACGATGGACCGCTTCGAACGTCCATCCGTCCTGCTTATGCACGAGGCGTTCCGGGGACAGGCGCCGGGCCGCATCGGCATGATGGGCATCCCGGTGCTGGCGGGGGTGGTACGCCGCACGCGCCCGCAGGTGTGTCTGACCGGGCATCACCACGCCTACGCCGTGACCGAGAAGGGGCCAGATGGCGAGACGCTGGCGATCAGCCTACCGCGCGCTCAGGAAGGCTACGTCCGGCTCTGGTTCACCCCCGATGGTGAGCGCGACGGCTGGGATCTCGTCCCCTTCGCTGGCGCACCTAACGAAATCCCGGACTGACCGCACGCTTGCGCTGGCGCTCGTAAGGGAGCGAGCGGCACGGGGTCATCCCGGGGAGGTCATAAGCGTAGTCTGTACCGGTAGCCTTTGCAGTCATGACGTTGCCTGCGGTCCAGACTGTGACCTCCACCACCTCGCTACCAGCCGTACCGAGACCCGAGCATCCGCGCCCCATCTTCCAGCGCGAACCGTGGATCAATCTGAATGGCCGGTGGCGGTTCACTTTTGACCAGCGTGACCTTGGTGAGCAGTCACGCTGGTACCGCATCCGTCCGCCCGAGCTGCGTCGTGATACTGACATGGATGCCGGTGGCGCGGCGCGTCCTTTTGGTGCGCCGCGCCCGAGCACGCTTGTGGATGACCCGTTCGGCGCCGAGATTGTGGTGCCCTTCCCCTGGGAGAGCCGACTCTCCGGTATTCAGCAGGACGAACAAAAAGGTGCCGCCTGGTACCAGCGCATCATCACCGTGCCGGAAGACTGGAGTAAGAAGCGGAGCAGCGTAGACCGAAAAAATCGGAATCAAGCGGGGCGCACCCAGAAAGACCGGCCGGCCGGTGAGAAAAGCGTAGCGAGCACCGACGCTGGAAACGATGGGCAAAGTGGCGTCTCAGGCGCCGGCGCATCGGACGCCGAGGGGTTGGACTCTGCTGAGGACACCGCGTCATCGTCTGTTGGTTTGGGCGCAGATGTGCAATGGCGCCTGCGGCCCTATCTGTGCTTCGGCGCAGTGGACTGGAACGCCAAGGTGTGGGTCAACGGCCGCTTCGTCGCCGAGCACGACGGCGGCTACACGCCGTTCGACCTTGATCTCTCCAGCTATGTACTCCCTGGACAGCCGGCAGCGCTTACGGTGCGCGTCTGGGACAACAGCGCTGCCGATACACCGCTCGGTAAGCAGACCATCAACTGGTACACGAGCTCTTCCGGCATCTGGCAGACGGTTTGGCTGGAGGGTCGCCCAGCGGCGTATCTGACGAGGATCCACGTCACACCCCGTCTTGAAGAGGGCCGAGCGAGCTTTGATTTGGCCGCGTGCATCACTGACGTCGACGCGGACGGAAGATACCGGCTCACGATCAGTTCCAGGGATGGTGCCTTCGCCGAGACTTCAGAGACGGTCACGCTGTCTGGCGATGAAGCCCTGGCGACCGTTGACGTACGAGTGCCCAACCCACGTGCGTGGTCGCCCGAAGATCCCTATCTGTATGAATGCAGCGTCTCGCTTGCCCGGATGGACAGCGAGGGCGAAGGGGGAGATACGGACACGATACAGACGTACTTTGGATTGAGAACCGTGTCCAAAGGCACCTGGGACGGCAAGCCGTACGAGTACGTTTTCCTGAATGGTGAACCGGTGTACCTGCGCGGCGCGCTGGACCAAGCGTTTCATCCGGATGCGCTGCACGCCTACCCGTCTGATGAGGCGATCCGCGCCGACGTGCAAGCGGCCAAGGATGCCGGGCTGAACTTCCTGCGCTGCCACATCAAGATCAACGACCCACGCTACTACTACTGGTGTGACAGGCTGGGCGTGCTGATGATGTACGACTTCCCCAGTTGCCGCGTCTACACCGCCAAGGCGCGGGCCAACTGGGAAGCAACCTTCCGCGCATCGCTAGAGCGTGATTACTCACACCCCTGCATCTTTTCATGGATCCTATTCAATGAGACATGGGGACTGGAGGAGCACCAGACGCCCGCTTCTTGGGCGTGGGTGAAGGAGATGTTTAATCTCTGCAAGCGTCTGGATTCAACGCGCCTGGTAGAGGACAACTCGGCCTGCCTCTACGATCATGTAGACACCGATATCAACACTTGGCACTTCTACATTGCCGAGCATGACCGCGCGCGGCGTCACGTCCAGCGTGTGGTGGACCAAACCTACGAGGGTTCAACCTACAACTACGTCAGCGGGCTGTATGACCAGCACGACGACGCTGGCACATACAAGCAGGGCACGCAGCCATTGCTGAATAGTGAGTACGCTGGTCTTTCGGCCCGCCAGGGGGACAAGGACATCTCCTATACCTTCAAGTACCTGACGACGGAGCTACGCCGGCACGACAAGATCTGCGGGTACGTCTACACCGAGCTGTCTGACATCGAGTGGGAGCACAACGGCTTCCTCAACTACGACCGGACCTGGAAAGAGTTTGGGTATGACCACTTCGTAGACGGGATGACCCTGGCAGACCTGAACGGTGCAGACCATGTGGGCCTGGACTGCGCGCCGTGCCAGACGCTGGCGCCGGGTAGTCGCTTCAATGCCTCCGCCTTCGTCTCGCACTGGGACAGAAGGGCCATGAAGCAACCGGCACTCCAATGGCGGGTTACGTTCATGGACCGATTTGGTGAGCGACGCGAGATCGACCGTGGCGAACGACGGCTCGACCTCAAACGTTACGGAGTCACGGATGCCGGCACTGTTGAAGCAACACTGCCGGACGAGCCTGGCCTGGCGACGGTGGCGCTGCTCCTCGTGGACCTGGTTACGGCGGACGTGCGGGTGCGCAATTATGTCAACGTTGAGCTGACCACTGGGAGCGCCCTGCCATCGGAGGAACGGCTCCCAAACGGCAGCGGCAGGGTGTTCCGCTTCTCCCCCGCGGACTTCACTGATTCCAACTGGCCCAATCCGCGTCTGGGGAGTGGCGGTGCAAAGTTTGGCGCGGGAGGCGCGGGCTGGGTGGAGTACAGCGTGCCTCTGTCCGGGGACGTGGACACTAAGGCCGTTACCGGACTGCGTCTGCGCTTCGAAGCGGGGGCGCGTACTGCGCGCAGCCGCGTTGGCTGGCACGACGCAAAATACGAACTGAGCACCGACTACCCTCAAACCGAGGCGTATAAGCTCCCAAGTGAGGTGACGGTATCGGTCAATGGCGTGCCCGTGGGAACAGTGGCGCTGCCCGACGATCCGGCTGACGCGCGCGGCGTGCTCAGCGCGCACAATAGCACCGAGTGGGAGTTTGCGTCGTTCGGTTTCCTGTCTGACATTGTCGCTAATGGCGAGACCGCAGCGCGCATCCTCGCTGCCACAGTGAATGGTCAGCTTGCCGTGCGCTTTGAGGTGCCTCGGTCGGGCCTGCGGGGCGGGCTTAACCTGTATGGCGCGCGCCTTGGTGCTTATCCCATTGATCCCATGGTGATCCTAAATGTGTAGGGGCCCGCAAAGGTGTAAGAGTTCGGAGTAACGTCATCTTCGTTACGTGCCGTAGGGTAAATCGCAATGGTTGTACCTCCCACGTATATGTCGCTGGCATGACCCCTGCGTTGTCTGTGCCACTGGGGCGTATCACTATGGCACGTGACGGACACACTCTCTCAATCCTAGTCGTAGAAGATGATCACGCGGTGGCAGAGCTGCTGCGAGCGCTGCTTAACCAGGTCTCTGGTTGGGGGGCAACGGTAGTCCACGACGCCGCGGCCGCGCGCGAGGTGTTCCGCCATGTGAACGTCGAGGCGCTGGTGCTGGACGTCAACCTACCTGGCATCTCTGGCATTGAGTTACTTGACTTGCTTGAGCAGGATGAAACTTGGCGCGATCCTCCGGTGATTCTCACCTCCGCCGATGGTGATCTGGACGCCATTCTCCGCCTGATTGAGCAGCGACCCAAGGTGCGCTTCATTGCAAAGCCGTTTGACGTGGATGAGATTCTTGCCACCCTTGTAGAAGTCACGGACGTAGAGACTCAGCAGACTGCGCTTCAGACCAAGCTGGAGACATCGCAGCCGCCCCGGACTTCGCGCATCGCCGCGGCATAGCGTTCCACCGTTCAGCCGTTTCGCTACAGTCACCTTTAGTGTCTGGAAAGGTGCTGATTACCGGCGGGGCCGGGTTTATTGGATGCACTGCCGCCGCGCGCTTTCTTGGGCGGGGTGATCGGGTAGTCGTGCTTGACGACCTCTCACGACGTGGCGCGGACCGAAACCTGGCGTGGCTGCGCGGCCTGGCGTACTCCACAGGCGCGGATGCTCAGCTGGTACACGCGGCGGCGGATGTGCGTGACCGCGACGCAATTGAGGCCGTATTCAAAGCCCACGCCGATATTGAGGTAGTGCTCCACCTGGCGGGTCAGGTGGCGGTCACCACAAGCGTGCAGGACCCGCGTAGTGACTTTGAGGTGAACGCGCTCGGCTCGTTCAACGTCCTGGAGGCCGCCCGCACGCTACCCAAGCTGCGCGCGCTGCTCTACACCAGCACCAACAAGGTGTACGGTGCCATGGAAGATGTGGGCGTTGTGGTAAAGGACGGCCGCTACGCGTACGGCAGCCTTGCGCTGGCGCAGGGCGTCCCAGAGACACAGCCACTGGACTTCCACTCACCGTACGGCTGCAGCAAAGGCGCCGCGGATCAGTACACCATTGACTATGCGCGCATCTATGACCTGCCAACCGTCACGATGCGCCAGTCATGCATCTACGGGCCGCGTCAGATGGGGGTCGAGGATCAAGGGTGGGTAGCCTGGTTCTGCATCGCGGCCGCGCTGGGGAAACCGATCACTCTCTATGGGGACGGCCTCCAGGTGCGTGATGCGCTGCACGTGGAAGATCTGCTGGACGCGTATGACCTCATCATTCAGCGCATCGGCGCGGTGAAGGGACAGGCGCTCAACCTGGGGGGTGGGCCTGGGAACACCATCGCCATTGGTGAGGTGCCCAAGCTGCTGGAGCGTCGCCTAGGGCGACCCATTGAGGTGCGCTATGACGAATGGCGCCCCGGCGACCAGCGTGTGTTTGTGTCCGATATCCGCAAGGCCGGACGCGAGCTTGGCTGGTCCCCCAAGGTTTCCGTCGAGGCAGGCATTGATCGCCTCTTCGGTTGGGTCCTGGAAAATAGAGCTCTTTTTGAAGGTCTCTAGCGAATCAAGCTGCCAGCCACTGCGCTGGTGGCGCTACCCTGCGCAAGTGAGTAGCCGAGTGTGACAACTCAATCCGGCCTCATCACGGAGCACGACCTCTACCTGTTGGCGGAGGGGACCTTTGAGCGCTCCTGGGAGCGGTTAGGCGCGCACCTGGTTGAGCACGAGGGGCGGGCTGGAGTGAGGTTTGCCGTCTGGGCGCCCAACGCGGCGCGGGTGAGCGTTACCGGCGACCACAATGGCTGGAGCACGGCCGCACATCCCATGACCCTGCGAGGTGATACCGGCATCTGGGAGTGCTTCATTCCCGACGTGAGAGGGGGGGTGCGGTACAAGTACCACGTCGAATCGCGATTCGATGGCTACGTCGTGGACAAAGCAGATCCTTATGCTTTCCACGCTGAGCCCGCGCCAGGCACCGCCTCCGTCGTCTACGACCTCTCACCTCACCCGTGGGACGACGCCGATTGGATGGCGGCGCGGGCGGTGCGCCAAGCGCCTGATCAACCGGTTTCGGTGTATGAAGTACACGCCGGGTCCTGGCGACGCGTCCCGGAGGAGGGCAACCGCTGGCTCACGTACCGTGAGCTGGCACACCAGCTGGTGCCGTATGTGAAGGCACTCGGCTTCACCCATGTGGAACTGATGCCAGTCACCGAGTACCCAGCCGACCAATCGTGGGGCTATCAAGTGACGGGCTACTTCGCCGCTACCGCCCGCTACGGGACGCCTCACGACCTGATGTACTTCGTGGATCACTGCCATCAGCATGGCATTGGGGTCCTGCTGGACTGGGTGCCAGCGCACTTTGCCAACGAGGATCACGGCCTACGGCTCTTTGATGGCACGCACCTGTACGAACACGCAGATCCGGTGCTGGGCACGTCGCCATGGGGCAGCTCGATCTTCAACTACGGGCGCGCCGAGGTGCGCAACTTCTTGCTCTCCAGCGCGCGCTTCTGGTTAGATCACTATCACGTAGACGGCTTCCGCGTGGACGCCGTGGCGTTCATGGTCTGGCTGGACCACGCCCGGCCGCCGGCCCATTGGGGGCTCAACCGGTTTGGCGGCCGCGAGAACCTGGAGGCGGTGGACTTCCTCCAGAACTTCAATGCGCTGGTGCACCTCGATTTCCCTGGCGTCATCACCGCCGCGGAAGAAGCGACTTCGTACCAATGGGTCACTCGCCCAGATCACCGGGCCGGTCGGGACGACCAAGACGAGGCGCAGCTCGACAGTCTCCGTACCGCGACTGGGCCGAGAGGTCCAGGCAGTTTGGGGTTCGACTACAAGTGGAACATGGGCTGGATGCACGACACGCTCGACTACTTTGAAGTGGATCCAGCGCGCCGCCGGGAGCGGCATGGTTTGCTCACGTTCCCCATCTGGTATGCCTTTGACGAGCGCTACCTGTTGCCGCTCTCGCACGATGAGGTGGTGCACCTTAAGAAGGCGCTGCTGACTAAGATGCCGGGAGGGTCTGGCGGACCGGAGATACTGGGAGCGTCAGAAGAGGCAGCGGCGTCGCGGGCTGACTGGCAGCGCTTTGCCAACTTGCGTGCGCTCTTCGCCTACCAATGGTCTCATCCCGGCAAGAAGCTGCTCTTCATGGGCGGCGAGTTCGGCCAGTGGGCGGAATGGAACGAGCACCGCTCGCTGGACTGGCATCTGATGGAGTGGAGCGGTCCCGGCGGGACTCACGCGCCGCTGCACCGCGGGCTCCAGCGGTGCGTCGCGGACCTAAACCGGCTTTACCGCGCGGAGCCGGCGCTGCACGCGCTCGATTCCCATCCGCGCGGCTTTGACTGGATAGACCATCAGGACGTTGAGAGCAGCGTCATCGCCTTCGTGCGGCGTGGACCTGAGCCAGGGCAGGTGTTGGCGGTGGTGTGCAACTTCACGCCGGTGGCGCGTCACGGGTATCCCGTTGGCGTGCCCGTTCCAGGCGAGTGGCATGAGGCGTTGAACACCGATGCGATCGAGTACGGCGGTAGTGGCACATCTGCCGGACCGAACGGCCCGCTGCTGGCGATTCACCGCGCGCCCGAGGGCCGCCGCAGCGGCGGCGGTGTCCGCTATGGCCAGCGCCTGCTGCTAACCCTTCCGCCACTCAGCGTCGTGTTCCTCAAGCCGGGCACAGCGTAGCTGTGAGGCGCCCGCCTGCCCTGCGTCGTTTTCGCTCAAGTGCGTGAGCGGCGGCGCGGCGGCGCGCTGGGATGTCTCCACCTTACCTGCCGTGTGGCGCTGCCCCATTTCTACGTGAACGGTACACCACCTCACCGCCAGCCAACGTTGTCTGCACTGTGACACGTTGCTCTGTCTCGTCCCAATGGAAGAGCAGAAGATCCGCGCTGTAGCCGGGCTCAAGCTGGCCGTACACATCCTGGATGCTGAAGAGG
>Ga0136611_10000647_pt1 | contig 23388 bp, 22 predicted proteins | sample AntDrymUQ2232306_2_FD_106645 | JGI IMG/M metagenome (GOLD analysis project Ga0136611, IMG submission 106645) | Polar desert sand microbial communities from Dry Valleys, Antarctica - metaG UQ223 (23.06) | ecosystem: Environmental > Terrestrial > Soil > Desert | place: Antarctica: Dry Valley...
CCCATTGCCATCGCGGGTTCGGGTGGGGCCCCGCTTGGGCCAGATCCGGCTGGAGAGTGTGCCGCCACGGGCCGGTGGCGCAGTGTGAACGCAAAGACCACCGCCACGGCGGCGACGATCATTGCCAGGCGGTAGGTGTCACCGAAGGCGGAGGCAAAGACCGCCGCCATCGCGGGAGGCATCTGGGCCGCGGCCGCGGGGACGCCCTCCGGCGCAATGGCGCCCGCCGGTGGCCGCCCTCCGACGCCCGCGGGTCCGCCCAACGCGGTCAGCGACGTCGCGATGTGTGACTGTAAATACGTCGCGTAGGTGGCGATTGCCAGGGAGGAGACCACGCTCTGGAGTGCCCCGGTGAGTGAGGTGACGCGGCTCACCAGGTGGCGCGGCGCGCTATTCAGCAGATGGGTGCTCAGGGGCATCATCATCAGCCCCATCCCGGCGCCCATCAGCGCCAGCGGCAGCCGCAGCTCGGCGGCGGTGGTGGTCGCGCTGATCTGGGACATCAGCCACAGCGATGTCGTGGCCAGAAGCAGCCCCGGGATCACCAGTGGCCGCGCCCCAATCTTGTCAAACAGGCGCCCGCCAATGGGCATGAAGAGCGCCGCCACCAGCGCCTGCGGCAGCGTCGCCAGGCCCGTCTCAAAGGAACCGTAGCCGCGCACCTGCTGGAGAAAGACCGGGATCAGGAAGAAGGTGCCAAAGATGGCCGCCATCATCAGCCACTGCGTGATGATGCCCAGCGTGAAGTCCCGGCTGCGGAACACGCGCAGTTCAAGCAGCGGGTGCTCCACCGTCAGCTCCCGGATGATGAACGCCACCAGCGCCACCACGCCAATGGCAATCCCCGTCAGCGTGCTGGTCCCAGTCCAGCCCGCGCCGGTGCTCTCACCGATGCCGTAGGAGAGCGCCGCGAAGCCCAGTGGCCCCAGCAGCATGCCCCAGGTGTCCAGCTTCCCAGCCACGCGCTGCGCCGCCATGGCCGGCAGCGCGCGTGACGCTACCAGGACGGCCAGGATGCCCACCGGGAGGTTGATGAGGAAGATCAAGCGCCAGTCGGCGTACTCAAGCAGCCATCCAGAGAGGATGGGACCCGTGGCGGGCGCCAGCAGCATGGGCACGCCGAAGCCCCCCATCACCGCGCCGCGCTTGTCCGGCGGCGCCAGCCGGAAGAGGAAGGCCATGCCCACCGGCATCAGCATCCCGCCCCCCAGCCCTTGCAGCACGCGGAAGGCGATCAGCATCTGTGCGGACTGCGCCATGGCGCAGAGCAGCGATCCAAGCGTGAACAGCACGAGCGCGGCGAGGTAAACGCGCTTGGCGCCATACCGGTCGCTGAACCAGCCCGCTAGCGGGATCACCGCCGCTTGCGCCAGCATGTAGCCGGTGATGACCCATTGCAGCAGGCGTAGGTCGGCGCTGAAGACGCGTCCCAGCGTGGGCAGCGCCACGTTGACAACCGTGGTGTCCAGAATGGCCATGAACGTCCCGATGACGATGGCCAGCAGCGGCGCGAGGATACTGCGCATGTCGAACGCTGCGCCTGCGCCAGGTACCCCAGGCGCGCCTGATGCTCCAGACGGCGATTCCGTGGGCGGCCCGGACGGCGTGACTGGCGGCGGACCGGAAGGCAGTCCGACGTCTTGCCTTGGTGCTTCTTGAACGATTGTGCTCACTTGCGATAACCCCGTTAGCTTCTCCAAGGCTAACGGGCAAGGCAAGACCCTGATGCGCTGCGGCGTAACGAGGCACGGGCGTACAGGGCGGCCGGTGCGCGAACTGCTACAACCGCCGGGTTCTGGTGCCTCCCCGAGCGAGTGAAAGCAGCGGCGATCCCGCGCCTGTGTCTCGCATCTCATCTACGCCGACGGTGCGAGATGTGGCCGCCGCCGCCAACGTCTCTATTGGAGTCGCGTCGGTGGTGCTGCGTGACGTCGAGTCTTCCATTCGAGTCAGCCCGCGGACTCGTGACCGGGTTCGGAGCGAGGCTGCGCGACTGGGCTACACACCAAATCATGCGGCGCGAGCACTGCGTACCGGCCGGACACACGCCATTGGCGTGGCGGTGCGTCAGCTACGCAGTCCATTCTTTGCCGCCGTTGTGGAAGGCATTGAGGCAACGTGCAGAGCGGCTGGCTATCACCTTCTGCTGGGTCATGTGCAGAGCAACGAGCAGACCGAGCGCGAGATTGTCGGACTTTTCGCGCGCGGCCGTATAGATGGCCTGCTGGTTGCCGGCGAGCTCCCGCACGATGCGCAGGTCATTCAGATGGCGCTTGAGCGAGGAATCCCGACGGTGCTTGTGGCGCGTCCAGCGGTGGGCAGCGCCCCAGGAGTGACGCTGGACCATGCAAGCGCCATCGGGCTGGCACTTGACCACCTGGCTCAGCTCGGTCATCGTTCGGTCGCGCTCAGGATGGCCGCCGATCCAGCATCGACGCCGGTCTCGCGCGCGCGGGTGGAGCTGGCTAGAGCCTACGCCGCTTCCAAAGGTTGGCCACCGCCCCTGGCGTTCGACGCGGATCACCTGGGCGCAGACGGGTTACGCACCTGGCTGATGGGTGCGGTCGCCGCGGATCCCCCGCTCACGGCTGTCCTAGCGAGTGACGCCGTGGCCGCGCATCTGCTCAAGGCGGCGGAGGCAGCGCAGATTCCTGTGCCGGGCCGGTTATCCATCGTCGCGCTGGATGGAACCGAGGTAACCACCTACACCACGCCCGAGCTGACTTCCGTATCTCAGCCACTGGAGGAGCTGGGAGCCGCCGGGGTGCAATTGCTGCTTGGTCTGATTGGCCCGCCCTATCAGCGGCCCCAGCTAGCGCAGCCGGCGGCGACGACTCTGCTGGCACCGGCATTCACAGTGCGTGGCTCTACAGGCCCCGCACCGCGCGCCGCGTAGATGCCGCTGGACGTTAGCGCGCGGCAACGGCTTCCGGCGGCGCGCTAGCGGTCGCTTCGGCTTGGGCGACCATCTTGGCGTGCGCTTCGGCGCTAAGCGGCTGGAGAAGCTCAATCTTGAAGCCGTCGGGATCCACCATGACGCACAGGCGCGCGTGACGCTTGGCCGGCTTGGGCATCACCGAGAACGTGGCACCTTTAGCGGACAGCTCAGCATACGCGGCGTCCACATCTGCCACATGCAGGCAGATGTGTTGGTAGCTCACCATCTCTTTGTCCGGGTCATAGGCCTTGTGCACGCCGGGCCGTCCGAACAGCTCCAGCAACTGGCCCTGCTCACCGAGTGAAAGGTAGATGGCGCGCTGGTTTCGCTCCGGCCAATGCAGCTCCTGCACCACCTCACAGCCGAACATCCGCTTGTACCAGGCGACGGACCGCTCTAAGTCCGTGACGGTGAGTCCGGTGTGCTCCAGCGCTTTGATTAATCCCACGATTCTCTCTTCCTTTACTTCACGAGTAGATCGAGCTTGGGCAACATGTCCGTGATCATCTGCTGTGCGGTGATCGATCCTTCATTGAGCAGCTTCATCTGCGGCGCCAGAATCTGGGAATCGAACTGCCGGAAGTCTTTGATACGGGGCGCCGTGGCGGCATAGTCCAGGGCATCGACGATGACCTTGCGGCTCTTTGGCTGCATGCCGTTGTCCAGCTCGGTGAAGTACGTCCAGAGCGACTTGCGCGCCGGAACACGCCCGAACTCGGAAGCCAAGATTTTCTCCGACGCCGAATTGCCAGCGTGGGCGCACAGTGCAAATGCCTCGTCTGGGTTCTTGCTCCCCGCGCAGACCATGTCCGCGGTAGAGAAGAAGGGTGTCGGTCGCGCCTTGCTGCCCATTGGCACGGGAGCGACGTCCCAGGTGAAATTTTTGATGGGCTTGCGATCAGAGAGCGTCCAGTTCCCTTCAATCTCCATTCCCACCTGCCCAGTGAGGAAGAAGTTCCGCGTGCCACCCTGCATGGCGGCTTGCTCGGCAACCGTGGGGGCGACGCGGTGCTTGGTGCGTAAGTCGCCCGCGAACTGGAACCAGCGCGCCGCCTCGCCGGTCTGGTTCAGGATGATCTTCTTGCCTTCTTTGTCCAGATAGTCCGCGCCGCCCGCCCAGGGCCAGACCCAATCTCGGTGCGGATTGCCAACACCCAGGATCAGCTGGTCACCGGTACGCTTGGTTAGGCGCTTCGCTGCGTCCAGGTACTTGCCCTCAAACGTCCACGAGGAGTCCGGGTAGGCGATCCCTTCCCGGTCAAAGAGATCCTTGTTATAGAAGAGCGTCATCACCGTGATGCTGGCCGGGATGCCGTATTGCTTGCCCTCCCACTGGTACTGCTCCATCACCCGTGGGAAGAAATCGGCAATGTCCGCTTTGGCCTGCTTGGCCAGATACGCGTCGATTGGCCGGTAGATCCCCTTGCTCACGACGCCTGGGAACCACTCCGGGCCATGCCACGCCACGTCCGGCGGTGTGCCGGCAGCGGCAAGCGTCTCCAGCTTCACCTGCCACCCACCTTCGGCGCCGTTACCGTTGATGAAGACGGCCTTAGTCGGCGCGTTCTCTTGATTGAAAGCAGAGGCGATCTGGTTGAAGATCTTTTCCTCAGCCGCATTCGCGCCTGCGAGCCACTCGATTGTCACGTCGCGTCGCGACCCCGCTTTCGGCGCCTGCGCCTGAGTGCCACCTTGTGTGCCGCAGGCGGCAAGCGCGCCCAACGGTAACGTGCTAGCGCCACCCGTCATGCGCTGCACCATTGTCCTTCTGGTGATCATCGATGTCCTCCCTACATGCCTGAGTGTTTGAATGCCAGCCGCCCCCCGCTCTATTGCATGATAAAACGTTGAGACTTGCTGTGCAAGACTCATAAGGAACCCCGATGAAATTCACGTTGAACACACTAGGGTGTCCAGGTTGGACGCTTGAGCGAGCGGCTGAGGCGGCGCGAGAGTACGGGTACGATGGGGTCGATCTGCGCCTGCTCGACGGCGCAGTTGCCACGCCAGAGGTCATCCGGGCCAACATGGATCGCATTCGCCGGTTGTTTCCCACGGAGGAGTTGCCGCTGATGGTGCTGGCAACGTCGGTCCGCTTGAGCATGAATGACGGCGAGCAGCGCAGGCAGAACGAGGCGCTGGCGCTGGCGTACCTTGAGCTGGCAGCCGAGCTGGCGGTGCCGCTGATCCGAGTCTTTGGTGGCGCGCGCCCAGATGGGGTTGACGAGGCACAGAGTATCGTCAACGTTGCGCAGGGTCTAGAGCGGCTTGCGCCCGCCGCTGAGAAGTATGGCGTGGTTGTGGCGCTGGAGACGCACGATGACTTTTCACGCGCGGGAGTGGTGGCGGAGGTAGTGGATCGGGTTCCCAGCAAGGGCATTGGAGTGGCGTGGGATATGCACCATACCTACAAGTCAGCAGACACAGTTGAAGCGATCTGGGACCTGTTGGGCAGCCGGGTGGTGAACGTACACATTAAGGATGCGCGGCGGAATCCGGCCGCACGCACCGGCTGGGATCTTGTGCTGCTTGGCGAGGGCGAGGTGCCCGTGCGTGACGGCCTACGTCTGCTGCGTGAGAAGGGCTACGCCGAAGGTGTTTCGGTCGAGTGGGAGAAGGCGTGGCATCCCGAGATTCCAGAGCCGGAGGTTGCATTCCCGCAGCATCTGGCGAAGGTGCGGGAGTACCTGGCCGCGCCTCGGTAGGTCAGGATGCTCTGATTTGAGGCTCGTTTATGGTGAACATCTCTCGCCCAAGTCCTCTCACCGTGAGGGCGGTGCCCAGCTTGCGCAGCCCAAGCGCGAGACGGGTCTTGACGGTGCTGGGAGGAGCGCCTTGCGCTTGGGCAATCTCCATGTGGGTACGTCCATGGAAGTACGCCAGCTCCACCGCCTGCCGTTGCTCGGCTGGCAGTGTTGCCAGCGCCGTGGCCACCAGCCGGCGCTGCTCGCCGTGCCAGACCTGCTCCGGCACGGCGGCGGTTGGGTCCGCGGGTTCACCGGCTGTGCCCCACATGTCGGCTTCACCGCCTTCCGGCCGGGTGGAGGGGGTTGCAGCCACCGGACGGCGCTTGAGCTGGCGCAGCTCCGAGAGGGCGAGATTGGTGGCGATGCGCAGCAGCCAGGTGGCAAAGCGCACGCGGCCCGCCTCGTACTGCCCTGCGTGGCGCCAGAGGCGCCAGAACGTTTCTTGCAGCAGCTCCTCCGCTGTGCGCGGGTCGCGCACCATGCGTAGAGCTAAGCCGTAGACGCTGGCTGAATAGCGGTCGTACAACGCAGCCAGGGCGCGCTCAGCCTCTGCGCCGCGTACCGCCACCAGTGCCACCAGATCGTCGTCGGCGATTCCGTCCGGCGCGCGGGACATCTCTGTCCCGTCTGACCCGCCCAGGACGGCCCTCCCGGCTTCAACGACGGCCAGCACCTCGTCGCGCTTATCGTTAGCCTCGGTGGCAGAGGTGTAGCGCGCTACCTGCAGTGTGGCAGTGTGGAGCTCAATCTCAGTCATGATGGAGACGCTGAGCTCCTCAAGCACCTGGATCTGATCCTCCAGCCAGACCCGAGGCTTGTGGTCGATCACACACAAGGTGCCGAGCACCCGGCCACAGGGCGCTATGAGCGGGATACCCAGGTAGGCGACTAAACCCAACTCGCGTACCGCGGCGTAGTCGCTCAGTCTCGGATCAAGACGAGCGTCGCCAATGACCAAAGGTGTTCTGTTCTCACTCACGTGTGCGCAGAACGACCTGGCGAGTGGCGCTTCTTCCAGCGAAGCCCATGGTTCCGGCTGGCTAAGCCGTCCCTTGAACACGAGGCGCTCGCTGTCCACAATGGAGATGAGCGCTACGGGAGCTTTGAGCACCGCCGCTGCTAGGCGAGTCACCCGTCCAAACGCTTCGTCCGCGTGAGGATCTTCAATGGAGATCCGTCGCAGGACCGCAAGGCCCGTAAGATCTCGTAGTGCGGCGCGTGCGCGATCCAGTGTGTTAGGTGTGTCAGCGCCATCTATGGTGGTCTGGGTTGCGGTCAAAGATCCTCCAACAACGGCACGGCCGCCCTTCGTGGTGCGGCGGACACCATCCCGTGCGCCTACGGCAGGCCCCATGCTTGGCACGAACCGTGCCGCACGTGTGACGAGGCTGTAGCCCGGGGCAGGACCACGAACCGGCGATTGGCCCTATGCAGGCGCGCAGCTCGAACGATTTGGAACGCCCTACGGCGCTGGCACCACGGGAGGCACCACGGGAGGCACCGCGATAGTCACGATGACGCTCTCGCCCTGGCGCATCCGCACGCTTCCCGCGGGCTCCTGTGCGATGACGGTGCCCGCGCGCGTGCCTGCGCTAGTTTGCTGGCGCACTTCGGTGAGTGCGAGACCCCGCTTCCGCAGCTCCGACTCGGCGTCACCGACACTCTTGCCGGTTACCACCGGCATGCTCACGGACTGAGGCACGCCGGGCACCTCTCTCGCCTGATTCGCCATGCGGCTCACAATGACGGCCAGCAGCAGCAGTCCGAGCGGCAGCGTAGCGAAGAGAATGGCTCGGTCACGCGTGTCCAGCGAGCGCAGATGGTGTAGACGACGAAACCCGTCCGGGCGCGGCACGGTCTGAACCCATCGCCTCAGACGCTGGATGTGCTCCGATCCGAGGCGCAGCTCCTGAAGCGACGCAGCCGCGCCGGCTACAAAACGCGCCGGATCAGGTACTACGCTCGGTCGGGTTCTAGATGGGCGAGCCTGCCCGGCAGTTGCAAGAGGCACGGTCTCATCCGCTGGCTCCTGGGCCGGCGTCAGTTGATCTGTCGTCGCGGGCCTGATCAGGAGGGTCGTTGTTTCGGAAGTGCCGGGAGTCGCTGGAAGCGACGGCGGCGGTGGGGGAGCTGTCCGGTCCGCCGGGCGCCGTCCCCGCCCAGAGCGGCCCGCGCGGCGCACCGTCACCGGTGACGGCGGTGTGTCGTGCGGACGGTCAACGGTCGCAGCCATCTCGCAGACTGCCAGACGCAAGTTCTGTACCTTCCACGACCGCCAACAGCCCAGCCAGAGACTGCCAGTGCGGGTGAGGTGCTACGCTGGCTAGGCGCGGTATGAAAACGAATAGGCGCCACGCCCCGTTGGCGCTCGGCGGTCTGCTGGGAGCGGGTGCCTCCGTGCCCGCGGTTCACCCTTCCGGCGCGCTTGCGGCAGCGCGACTGACGCGTGGACCGTATCTCCAGCTGGGGACCACCACCGGCGTTGCACTCCTGTGGCGTACCGATACGCCCGCGGCGGCGACGGTGGATTACCGTCTCTCTGAAGAGGCCACGGCGTGGACTACTGTGGCCGCCGCCGCGCGGGGACGGGACCATACGGTCATACTCTCCGGCCTGCGGCCGGGCGCGGCATATGAGTACCGCGTGCGCGTGGATGGCGAGGTGGCCTTCTCGGACGCCACGTTCCGCACGCTTCCCCCGCCCGAGTCTGAAGCGCTGGACTTTGTCCACTTTGCGGACAATCAGACTGGGCATGACGCCCACGCTGAGGTGGTCCGTCGCATCCTGGCCGAACGGCAACCGCCTGCTCTGCTCATCCACGGCGGCGATCAGTGCGAGAACGGCTCCAGACCCGAGCAGTGGGACACCTGGTTTGGCATTGAGCGTGACCTGCTTGCCCGCGCGTGTGTATTCCCGTGCCTTGGCAACCACGAGGAGAACAGTCCTCTCTATTTTGAGCACTTCCGGGTGCCAAGCAACGGCACGGGCCAGGGGCAGGGACGCTGGTACAGCTTTGATGCCGGTCCGGCCCATTTTGTGGCGCTTGACGTGGTCTATTCGGAGGTGGAGCCCGGCACGCCGCAGTATCGGTGGCTTGAGCAGGACCTGACGCGCACCGACCGTCCGTTCAAGTTTGTCTACTTCCACTATCCGCCCTACAACGCCTCACCGCACCACCGCAGCAACCTCCGTCTGAGGCAGGCGCTAGAGCCGCTCTTCCTGCGCCAGAAGGTGAGTGCCGTATTCAATGGCCACGGCCATTTGTATGAGCGCGCCTTTGGGGAGGCCGCTTCATCCGATTCGCCGCCACTGCTGTGGATTGTCAGCGGCGGCGGAGGAGGCGTGCCTCAACCCGCTGGGCGCGAGGCGTTTACGCAGTACACCGAAGTGGCGTACCACTTCTTGCGCGTCGCTATCCGTGGCGACAGGCTGCTTACTACCGGTGTGCGCGCGGACGGTACCGAGTTCGATCGATTTGAAGGGCGGCTGAACGCGGAAGGGCGCGTCGTGCCCGTCGCGCCGCGAGCGGCTCCGGTACTTGTGCCGCAGGTTTCCGCTTTGGGCTTGCTGAGGTCGCCACGTGGTGGGGTGCTGCTTGGGTATCAGGCGCTCACATCACTGGCCTTTCCGCTCGGACTTAGTTTTGCCCTGCCGGGTAGGCGGCGCGCGGTGGTGCCCATTCCTTCCGGACCCGTCCATCAAGTGACACCTCGGCCCGATGATCCCTACGCGGACTGGCGCGGTCTGCCTATCCTTGGGCTGGCAGGTGGCGTCGTGCTGCTGCTGCTGCTGGCCATCCTACCTACGGCGCCGCTACGCTGGCTGGTTGGCTTCGACTTTTATACGTTTGCGTTGACGGCGCATGCAGTGCTGGGTACGGCGTTGCTGCTCGCCGCCGCCGCCGCCGCCTCGTTAGGTTATCGACTCGCCACGCACCGGGCGCCTTCACTGCCGTGGGTTGCCGTCACGGTCTGGACCACAGCGGGGCTGGCGGCGCTCTCGACGGTGTTAGGCAACGTGCTGTATGCCCGCTATGTGAAGTCGGGCGGCCCAATGGAGGAGCTAGTGCGCAAAGCGGCGGACGCGCACGTCCTGCTCTTTGAGTTCAAGGCGCGTGTTGGCGTGCTGCCGTTGCCCCTGGCCGTGGCGGCGGCGTTCATTGTGTGGCGGTACCGGGAAGATATACGCCGTGACCGATACCTGGCAGAGTTGATGGCGCTTCTGCTGCTCTTCTTAGCCCTGTATGTCCTCGCGCCGTTTGGGCTAGGCGCCGCCGTTACGCGGCTGCGGGGCATCCTGTGAGTGCCGCGGGCAGCTCGGATCTCCCGGGTAACGCGGGCCGCGCCACCGGAATCGGCGTCACACAGTCCTTTGTACGCGCCGGGCTGATCAAGCCTGGAGAGGGCATCCGACCCACTGGTCCGGCGGCGGCGGCGGTTGCGGCGGCTGGGATTGGCGCGTTGACGCTCGGCGGCGCGGGACTGCTGGCAACGGTGCTTGCCCGCTTTGATCAGGCGCTCGCTGACGCCAGCCGCCTCTTCCTCCCCGGCGGCGACCATCTCGGGCGCTTCGGCGGGCAGCAGTTGCTCGCGCTTGGCGCCTGGCTGGTTAGCTGGATGTTGCTGCACTGGCGCTGGCGCAACCGCCAGGTAAGCCTGACCGCCACCGCGGTAACGCTGGCGGTGTGCCTCGTCCTCTCCACGCTGCTGCTCTGGCCACCAATAACGCGCGTGTTGATCCCTCTGGCTCGCTAGACCCCCGGCTTCGTCTCGCATGCCGCAGGCACGGTGCGCACATCCTCGCGGATACTTAGCCGTCTGCCGGGCGGCAGAGGGAGGCGTTCTCGGCAGCGTCTAAGGCTGCCTCGCCGGCGCCTTCAAGCAGGCGGGTGCGGATCAGCTGGCCGGCGCTATCCACCAGCACAACCAGGCCGAGCAGCACCAATACCAGAGTGAGTACCTCGTTGTACTGAAACAGCTTCATGCTGATCACCAACTGTGTGCCAAGCCCGCCGGCGCCCACAAAGCCGAGCACGGTGGCCGCGCGCATGTTGCATTCCCAACGAAAGAGCGTGTAGCTCAGAAGCACGGGCAGCGTCAGCGGCACGCGCACCAGCAACAGTACGGCGAGCTCGGATGCGCCGGTGGCCCGTCCCCCTTCTACTGCGCGCCGGTCCACTCCTTCAAACAACTCCGCGTACAGCTTGCCCAGGATGCCTGTGCTGTGTGCCGCCAGGGCAAGCACGCCCGGATACGGGCCGAGACCAACAGCCACCACGAAGATGAGCGCCCAGACCAGCTCGGGTACCGCCCGCAGTACGTTAAGCACCGAACGCGCCAGCGAATAGGTGGTCCACCGCAGGCTCCACGCCGCTGGTCCCGCGACTCCCCGCGAGAACTCTTCTCCGCCCGCGCGCGACGCGAGCACAGAGAGCGGGATGGCCAGCACGATGGCCAGGGCAGTGCCGGCGATGGAAATTTGCACCGTTTCCACAAGGAGGCGCAGCGTGGTACGTAGGAACTCGCCGTCGAGCGCGGGTGGGAACGCGCCGCCGACCAAGCGCGCCACAGATTTCATGTTGCCCGGCTGAAATGGCGTGAGCGGCGAGAAGTTGGTTCCGGCGCCGCTCCAGAGAACCGCGGCCACGATGGCGGCGGTGAGGAGCACGTTGAATGGTTGGATGCCGCGCCGCGGCGGGACGCCTTGTGAGGAGGGCGCGATAGCGCTGCGCGGTGGGCGTGGTTCGCGCGTCCCTTCCGGCTCGTATGGCGGTGGAGACACGGGTGGAATGGGCGGCGGGTGCGCCGTCGTTGTCGCGCTCATGGGGCCGGTCGTTCCCCATCCGATGCTGCGTCTGAGGCGGTCTCGTCTGCTGGGCCGTCATAGACAACCGCGCCGCGCGCCAGTGTCACGATCCGTGTGCAGAAGCGCATGGCCAGCGCACGCTGGTGCAGGCTCACCAGCACCGTGCGTCCTTCCTCGTCCACCAGATGGCGCAGCACGGCCAGAATCTGCTCTGCTGTTTCCTGGTCTACAGACGCCACCGGCTCGTCCGCCAGCACCAGCTCCCCACCTTGAACGAGAGCGCGTGCCACGGCAACCCGCTGCTGCTGCCCGCCCGAGAGCGAATCCACCGGCCGGTCGAGCGCCTCACCGATGTTGAGTGACGCAAGCGCGCGATGAGCGGCCGCGCGTTCACCGTCACTCGGCGCGAGCGCAGACCGCAATGAGCGCCACAGTGGCCGCCCGCCTGCCAACCCAAGCAGGACGTTCTGCTGCGCCGTGACACGGGGAATCAGACTGTGCTGCTGCGCGATGGTGGCCACGCGACGGCGCAATGCCCGCAATCGGCCGCCGCGGAGCGAGAAGACATCTTCGCCCAGTACGCGCAGTGACCCCGATGTCGGCCATGCAGCCGCGCCTGCCAGCCGCAGTAGCGTGGTCTTGCCCGCACCGCTGGGACCGAGCAGGCCCACCATCTCACCACGCGAGACGCGCAGGTCTACCGCCCGCAGCGCATCCGCACCGTTGGGATAGCGCTTGCTCAGGCCGGCGGCCTCGAAGACGAGCGCACCGCCCGTGGGCGCGCCCTGTGTCTCCCGGAGCGCTCGTCCCGGTTGGCGCGGGGTGAGGGTGATTGCTGGTCCGGCGGTGGTCACTTCACCAGACCGAGCCTCGTTGCCTCGCGGCGCACCTCATCGTAGTCGGTGCGGGTGACGCGGACGTACCGCTCGGCGCGCATCAGCTTGAGTAGCTCATCGTCCTTCAGGTCGATGAACGCTTTGGCGATGCGGTCAACCAGCCCCTTGTCGAGCCGGTTGCGGACCACCCAGGGGTAGCCCATCACCAGCGACTGCTCGACGATCCGAATCTGATCCTGCCGGACCGTGCCAGCGTCGATCTGGCGCTGCATGATGCGCTTCTCAACGCCACCGGCGTCAACTGTGCCGTTGACGACGGCGAGTGTGGTTGCGTCGTGGCCGCCCGTAAAGACGAACTTCAGCGGGTCGTTGAAGGAACCGACCCCAGCGCGGTCGAGCATAATGCGCGGGTAGAGCGAGCCCGAGGTGGAGTTGATGTCTCCAAACGCGAACCGGCGGTCCTTCTCCTTGAGGTCCGCCACCGTCTTGATCTGGCTGTCCGCGCGGGTGATGATGGCGCTGTAGTACCTGTTGGTGTTCGTCTCCCGGTCGATCTCGGTCACGATGGGTGAGACGTCTGCCCGCTTTTCCGCCTGGACGTACGTCACGCCGCCAAAATAGGCGAGGTCCAACTTGTCCGACGCCATGGCCTCGACAACGCCGGTGTAGTCGGTGGCGACGAACAGCTCTATTGGCTGGGCCAGGGTTTTCTCCAAATAGGCGCCAAACGGCTGGTACTGCGCTCTGATCCGGTCCGGCGCCTGGTTGGGGATCAGCCCAATCCGCAGCGTTTTGGGCAGCTCGCCCGCAGTGGGTGTGGATGCGGCGCTGCCGCAGGCGGTTGCCAGGACGGCGCCCCCGGCGATCGCCGCGTGGAACATGCGCCTGCGCGACTGCGGCTGATCCAGTCCGGCTGGCTGAGGGGCAGGAGCACTACATTTGGGAGCGTGTTTCAGCATGTGATAGGTCCTTTACAGGTGAATACAGGAGGGCACAAATCAGGGCGCGGGGCGTTGGGTCCGATGCCTAGGTGGAGCGATAGGACGAAACAGGTTTTCGCTAAAGCGGTCAAGTCGATCGCGCCAGCGCCGTTCCACCTCGAATCCGGCGGCGTCCGCCAGCGAAGCGATCTCTTCGGGCGAATACTTATACGAGTTTTCGGTGTGGACTGACTCTCCAGCGGTGAAGAGGACGCGCAGAGGCAGCGCGTCAATGGACACCGTCTGCTCCTCCCGGCTCACGAGGTACATCTCGACGCGGCCTGCTTGTTCGTCATAGACGGCCCGGTGGTCAAATCGATCGGGGTCAAAGTGTCCGTCCAGCTCGCGATTGATCCGCACCAACAGGTTCTTGTTGAATCGCCCCGTGACTCCCTGCGCGTCGTCATAGGCGGGTTCCAACACTGCGCGGTCCTTGCGCAAGTCTATCCCCACCAGCAACCGGTCGTCGGGCGCCATTGTCTTACCTACGCGTTGCAAGAACGCGGCCGCTTCAGCCCGCTCAAAGTTGCCGATGTTCGAACCGAGCCAAAGCAGCAACTTCGGACCTTGGTCGGTGGCACCGGCAGTACTGGTGCCGTTGAGCGCTTGCAGCCCGTCGTCATACTCGGCGGCCACAGCGTCTATGCGCAGACCCGGATAGTCGTTCAGGAGCTCGGCAGCGGACGCTTCCAGCATACCGCGTGAAATATCGATGGGAACATAACGCAGCGTCTTCTGCCGCCGGAAAAGCGCCTCAATCAGCAGGCGCGTTTTGGACGCGCTTCCGCTCCCCAGCTCTACCAGCGTGTTGACCACCGGCATCTGAGCCACTATTTCGCCGGCGTACGTTTGCAAGATCTCGCGCTCGGCGCGTGTGACGTAATACTCGGGCAGATCACAGATCTGCTCAAACAGCGCCGACCCCTCATCGTTGTAGAAAAACCGGCAGGCGAGCTGTTTTGGCGATACCGTTAGACCGGCGCGCACCTCCTGCGCGAACGACGCCGCCGGACTTTGCGGCTGGATCTCGGTCAGTGTGAAGCGCTGCCCACCCGGCATGGAATCAGGTGGCATCGTGTCAGACGGCATTGGGAGGAACCTCCGCACCCTTCCGGGAATAGATTTCATCGAGCAAGGCAGCCCAGCTCTCACGCTCGTGTACCGGATTGGCGAGCGGCGCAAGGGTGCGGCAACGCGAGACCAGCCCGGCGTAGAAGGTATCGTCAGTCTCTGTCCGGCGCAGTAGCGCGGCGAGTGCCTCGGTGTCTCCGACTGGGAAGTAGCCGGGATAGTCTTCCCCGAGTAAGCCCGTGGAACCCGCGATACGGGAGGACACGACGGGGACGCCGGCCGCGATGGACTCGGTCACCACGTTAGCGCCGCCCTCCAGCAGCGAGGTGAGCACCAGCAGCCGGCTGCGTGCCAGCACGCGTAGCGCCCGCCAGCGGGGGAGCTCTCCCAGCCAGCGGTAGCGAGGGTTGGTCGCCATCTCGTCGCGTGCGAGCGAATCCGTGCCGGGATCGAGCGCGCCGCCCAGGTGAAGTACGCGTATGCGCGACTCGCGGGGCAGCAGGCGCACTGCGTGCGCGGTGCGGAATGGGTCCTTCACCGCGCGTAGGTGGCCCATGACGCAGACTTCAAATACGTCACGCTTCGGTGTGTACTGGCCGGGCGGCGCAAGGCACGATTGGTAGATCACGCGCACCTTATCGCGCAGGTGAGCCGGCAGCTCGTCTACGCCGGCCGGCTGCAACGTGATGAGACGGTCTGCCCACTCAAGGGACTGCTGGGCCAGCGGATCGGTGTGGATATCGCCGTAGAGATCGGTCCCCGTCAACGCCACCACCAGCGGCCGGCTGGGGAAACGCTGCCGGAAGCGCGCAATGGAGGGGTGGCTCTTGGCGGCGTGGAGCGCAACCAGCACGTCGCACGCTCCGCCGCTGTATGCCTCGACGATCTTCACGCGGTGGCCAAGCTCACGCAGGAAGCGCGTCCAGCGAGTTGCGGTCACACGGTTGCCCTTGCGGGAGCCTGGTGGCGCGGGACACACGACGAAGATGGTCATGGCGCTCCCGCTAGCCTCGCTTGCCGTGGCGTCTCTCGCGCTGGCGGCCAGGGAAGCTACAGCGCGCATGTACGGAACCCCGCCCAGACGTTTTGCCGTTCCGGCGGATACCAGCTGCGCCAGGTGTTCCGGATTAGGCGCGACGTGGTGGCCCAACTCCCGCCCCGCAGCACCATGTGCGTGCCGAACCACGGCTGGGAATACTCCGGGTAAGCTTCATCAGCCCGGAACCCCGGATAGGGAAGGAAGGAGCTGCTGGTCCATTCCCAGACGTTGCCAATCATCTGGCGACAGCCGAACGCGCTGTCCCCCGCAGGCAGCGCTCCCACGTCAACGCAGCCCATCCCCCGCCAGTCCAGGTGAGCGCGCTCCGGAGCCGGCGGCTCATCGCCCCACGGGAAGCGGCGCTTGCGGAGTGAGAGGGCCATCCCGTCAACGGACCCGGCAGCGGCTAGCTCCCACTCTGCCTCCGTGGGGAGCCGGCGTCCGGCCCAGGCGCAATACGCTTGGGCCTCGTACCAATTGACATGCAGCACTGGGCGGTGCGGCTCCAGCGGTACCCATCGATCAAAATCGCGCCGCTCCCAGCCGCTCCCGGCGCGGTGCCAGTAGAGTGGCCCTCCGGCTTTGGCGCCATCGTTTGCATCACGCCAGAGGCGGCCCTCTGCGCTCCAGTACTCCGCATGCTGATAGCCACCACCGTCCACGAAGGCGGCGTACTCGGATTGCGTGACGGGCGCGCGTGCGATGGCGAACGGCGCCACTTCGACCGGGTGTGCCCACTTCTCGTTATCGAAAACGAACGGCTCGTCGGGTGTTGCACCTAGCTGGAAGGTGCCGCCGGGAACGTGCGCGTCACCGGGGAGCGGCCCGCCGGACGTGGCTGCCGCCGGCTCGGGCGCGGACTCAGTACTCAGCGCCGGCGCGGGAAAGCCATACGACTGGCGTCCGTAGGTGAGTGCCTCGTTGTGCATGTCCTCGTGTAGCAGGGCGTAGAGCGCATAGTAGAGCGCCCGCTCGTCCGTCGCAGCGCCCTCTATCCGGTCGAGGATGTGGGCGCGCGAGTCGCACAGGTAGGCGAGCGTTCCTGCTTTGTCCGGCAGTGGCAGCTCCCACCGTACCCGGTGCGGGATGGTGGTGGAGTCGTACAGCAGATGACCATCCGGCAGGAATGGCGGCTCGCCGAGCGCTCGCTCCAGCACGCGGTTCTCAGCGAACCAGGCGGCGTGGCCAGCTTCCCACTTGGGAGGCTGCACGTACGGCATACGGTGGCTCAGCAGCTGTGCTTCAGAGAGGTCCGCGATAAGCTCGATGTTTCGTTCGCGCGCGTCATGCAGCCAGGCACGCACCTGGCCCGCCGGAATCACCGCACCCGCACGCCCCGGCCAGGTGTGAAGCGGCCGATGCGCCACAGTGGCTGTTTCGCGGTGGCGAAGGCCGCCTCGATCTCGCCTGCGACGGACTCGGGCGCCGGGAAGAACAGGCCGCCGCTGGTCTGAGGATCGAACAGCGCGGCCACTCTGGCGGCCGGCGCATCCGGCGATACCGCGACGCGTGCTTCACCGGACGCATCCGCCTCAGAGAGGTACTCCTGGTTGCGGTCTGCGCCGCCCGGCAGGAGATCGGCTGCGGCGTACTCCAGCGCGCCGTCCATGAAGGGAACGGCGTTTGCGTCAATCTCCAGGCAGACGCCGCTGGCCGCGGCCATTTCATAGCCGTGCCCCAGGAGGCCAAAGCCGGTGATGTCTGTGCAGGCGCGCACATCTGGAAAGCCCGCCAGCAGGCGCGCGGCGTCCCGGTTCAGGCGTAGCATCCATTCCACCGCTGCCTGGACGTGTGCCTCGCTGGCGCGCTCTTTTTTGAGCGCGGTAGTGATTACTCCGGTTCCCAGGGGCTTGGTGAGGAACACGGCATCCCCTGCCCGCGCGGCCGCCTTGGTGAGGATGCGCTCGGGATGGACCATGCCGGAGACGGAGAGGCCGTACTTCGGCTCCTCATCTGTGACGGTGTGGCCGCCGGCGATGACTACACCTGCCTCGGCGGCTTTATCCGCTCCGCCACGGAAGATCTCGGCCAGGACCTCCTTTGGAAGGTTGGGGGGGAAGCCCGCGATGGCTAGCGCCAGGAACGGCTCGCCGCCCATGGCGTACACGTCAGACATGGAGTTGGCTGCCGCGATGGCGCCGTAGGTGTATGGGTCGTCAACTACCGGGGTGAAGAAATCGAGCGTCTGGACGAGGGCGCGCTCGGAGTCGAGCCGCCAGACGGCGGCGTCGTCGGCCACGTCCAGGCCAACCAGAAGATTGGTTGGTGCCTGCTTGGAAGTTAGATGGCGCAGCACGTGCGCCAGGTCCCCAGGACCCATTTTGGACGCTCAGCCGGCGCAGTTAGAGAGCGTCGTCAGGCGAATTTGATCGCGATCAGTCATTCTGAACTATACGAGCCGCTGCCATGCGGCTATGGGGCGTCGTCATGGTCCATTGTCACGGGCGGGATCGTACGGTGGACTCGGAAGACGGCGGAGGCGGCGCTGCGCTAGCCGCCGAGGTACGCAGCCGGTTCGCCAGCTCCTCGGCCGCGTTGGCATGTATCTCCGCCAGGCTCGGGTGGTAGTGGGGGATGCGCGCCAGCTGCTCCGCCGTTGCGCCGAACGCCATCGCCACAACGGCTTCGTGGATCAGCGTGTCTGCCTGGTGGCCAAGGATCTGCACGCCGAGCAGGCGGCCGTCGCGGCGGCCGGCCAGCATCTTGACGAATCCTTTCGTCTGTCCCATCACTTCGGCCATTCCGTGGTCAGCGTAGTCGTAGCGCGCCACAACGTGCTCGATGCCCGCAGCATGCGCCTCTTGCTCGTTGAGCCCAACGCGTGCGAACGGCGGGTCGCTGAAGATCACTTGCGGCACGACCGAGTAGTCCATGCAGAGCAGTCCACCCGGCCCGCCTTCGGCGATGCCGCCCAACCGGCGCGCCTCCCGCGAGAGGAAGTCATCCAGCCCACCATCCGCACCCAGGCCAAGCGCGTGGGCGGCGTTGAATCCGGCCACCTCCCCCTGCAAGACGGCGAGGTGCGTCATCTGGCGCAGTGTCCCCACGTCGCCGGCAGCGTACACGTCCGGATTGCTCGTGCGCAGCGACTCGTCCACCGCCACGAAGCACCCGTCTTCGTTCAGCCCAATTCCCGCTGCGTCCAGGTCCAGCCCCTGGATCGCCGCCCGGCGGCCGAGCGCCGCCAGCAGCACCGCCCCCGGGAACTCGCGTTGCTCACCACCGATGTCCGCGATCATGACACAGTCGCCATCGGTGCGCCGGTGGCAGCCCCGGAACGTCGTGTTGGTCTCAATTACAATCCCCTCGTCGCGCAGGTAGCCCGCCAGTGTCTGGCCCACCTCTGGATCGTCGCGGCTCAGGATGTGGCCGCTGCGCTGGAGCAATGTGACGCGGGTGCCCATCCGCGCGTAGAACTGGCCCAGCTCGATCGCGATGGCGCCCGCGCCGAGGATGAGCATCGACTCGGGCGGCGCATCGAGGCGCAGCGCCTCGTCGCTGGTGATGAACCCTACCTCATGCAGCTCTGGCAGCTCGGACGTCGGCGGTACCCAGGCGTACGATCCCGTCGCCAGTACGATCTTGCGCGCCGTGAGCGTGTGCTCGCCGCCGGTAGGTGTGCCGTCCTCACGCGTTGATTGCAGCGCCACGCAGCGGGCGCCGCTGAAGCGTGCGTTGCCCAAAAGTAGCGCCACACCCTGCGCTTTGGCGATCTCCTCACGCCGGAAGGAAACAAACTCCTCCACCAGCTGCCGCTTGCGCGCCATGATCCGCGCGAAGTCCACCTGTACGCCCCCGGCGTGCAGGCCCAGCCCACCGCTGCTTCGCATCAGGTGCAGGACATCTGCCGGGCGGATCAGCGCCTTGGAGGGCATGCAACCGTCCAAGATGCACAGGCCCCCGACCGGCCCCCGCTCGATCAGCCCCACCCGCGCACCCATCTTCCCCGCTACGCGCGCGGCGGCGTAGCCAGCGCTGCCACCGCCAATCACCAGCACGTCAAAGTCGCTTTGCTGCACCACGCCGGCCTCCTCTTCTATGCGTCCATTCGGTGCTACCACACCAAGGCTGCGGTGGAATGCCCCGTCATCAGGCCGCCGGCTTTGTCGCGGAGATAGCCCTCCCACTGCTCCATCACCTCGGGCGGTAGGCGCCTGCGCATCACCGCACCGCCTCGTTCCAGATGAAAGTCGACCTCTGTGCCGGCACGAAGCCCTAGAGCTTTCCTTACGTCCTTGGGGACCGTTATCTGGCCCGTGCTCGTTCCCTTGGCCACCCTACACAGTTCCCCTTGCTATAGAAGTGAGGCTATCAGAGCAAGGAAAACACGAAACCCAAAGGATCCACCCAGGGTCCTTTCATCAGGGGCCAGAGGCAAGGTGACTTCAGTCCCGTACTGCGCACCGGCCGCCGGAGCTACCGGCCGCCGGTGCAGCCAATCTGAGACAGTATCGTCATAGAAGGCAGAAGGCAGATCATGATTGGTCAAGCGGCACCCACCACACTCATGACACCCACCTCACTCGCGATGCAGGCGGCGCCCGGCGGCCGGGTGTACCGCACTGGGCCTTCATTGTTCTGGCGGCTGCTCGTGGCCAACCTGGTGGTGGTGCTTGGCGGAGCGGTAGTGGGCACGACGGTTACGCGTCACTTTGTGCTGAGCGGCCGGTTTACGCCACTCACGCATGCGGCCATGGTGTTGGTTGCTATCGCCCTCTCCGCTGGGATCACCGCGCTGATCTTGCACGTTGCCTTCCATCCTTTACGCGCGCTGAGGCGCGCAATTGAGGATGCCGAAGCCGCGGGATCTCCTCGCTCAGCTAGCGCTTCCCGCTCCACCGGGCGTCCCAGTCACGCGGCGGTGGGGCGCTATGGCGATCCGGACATCGTCGCGGTCTCTGATGCTGTGCACCGGTTGTGGGGTCGCCTGGACCAGGACGTGCGCCAGTTGGAAGACCAGCGCCACGAACTGGCCGGAAAGACGGTGCAGCTTCAGCGCGTGGCGGCACTGGTGGTTTCCGCCCAGGAAGAGGAGCGCCGCCGCCTGGCGCGTGAGCTGCATGACGGCACCATGCAGTCTGTTGCCGCGCTCATCATGGGCTTGGAGCGCGGGCTCCAGGTGATGCCCGCCGGCGTACCGCATTTGCAGGAGGCGCAACAGACCGTTGAGCGTCTGCGCGACGTGGCCGCGGGCACGCTGGAAGAGATCCGCCATTTAGCGCTCAACCTCCGCCCCGCAGTGCTGGACGACCACGGGCTGCCCGCGGCGCTCCAGTGGTTGTGCCGCGTGCACGAGGAGCGGACCGGCGTACCCGCCGAGCTCCACGCGCGCGGCCTGCCCAACCGCTTGCCGCCGGAGGTAGAGACGGCGATGTTCCGGATTGCGCAAGAGGCGCTGGCGAATGTGGCCAAGCACGCCAATGCCTCGCGCGTCACGGTGTCCCTAAGCCGGCGTGGCGGTCACACGTCGCTTGAGGTGACCGACGATGGCGTAGGTATTCCACCTGGACTAGAAGCGCCGCCCGAGCACATGGGATTGTTCAACATGCGTGAGCGCGCATCGCTGCTGGGTGGCGTCTGCACAATTGCTCCCGGTACTGGTGCGCCCGGCACCACTGGCGCCGCTGGCACGGTTGGTACCACCGTCCTGGTCAAGATCCCGGATGCAAGGTAATGATTGCTTGGTGCGCCTTGCCAGTTACCCGCCGCGGTCTGTGTCTATGTCAGTAGTTCGACGTCCAGACCTTCCGCTCGGGCAGCTGCTGCTTGGCGGCGGTCGGCGGTCCAGAAGCGAAGTAGCGCGTCTGGCATACCTGCGGCGACAAGCAGTGCGCTGGCGATCTGAACGGCATCCGCCGCGCGTAAGGGGTGCTTGACGACGAGCGCCTCGGCCGTCTGAAAAACCTGCTCTGACGCCGGAACGATCTGATAGTGGTAGGTCCAATGCTGATTGACGCTCTGCCACAGCCGTTCTTGATCGTGAGGAAGGAGCACACCCTCCCTCACGCGTCGTGCGAGCGCCGAGGCAATCTCGACGGATGTGTGGCGGGCGAGAATGAGCACATTTCCAGTGGAGGGCGCGCAGGCGCGCCGGATCTGTTGCATGTGTGCCTCGGCGATGATGTAGCGCTTGACCACCGCCGAGGCATCCAGAAAGAGGGCTGCCACTACGCCGATTCTTCACGATCGGCGATGATCGCATCTGACAGTGTGAGTGCTGAAGGGAGCGATGCCCGCAGGTCATCCAGCTCGTGCTCTAGCTCTTCTAGGAGCGCGCGGCTGCGAGCCGTGATCGGGGGCTTTGCCATGAGCACGCCCGCTGCTGTGAGGCGCTCGACCAGATCGCCTTCAGGATCTGGGAGGTGGTCGACGGCTTCTCGTACGAGCTCCGCTTCAGTACACCCACGCTGCGACGCGAGGCGCTTGAGCTTTTGATCCTGTGTCCGCTCCAAATACACCTGCTTGCGGATCATCGTCTGCGCCATACATCATGATTATACATCCCGAGTGATCGGGTACGCTGTCTCTGAAGTGCCCGCTGCCTTCACCGCGCTGAACGCCTCAGTTCACACCGCATGAGTGACGCCCGTATCCGCGTTGTGCTGGCCGACGACCACGCCATTGTGCGTGAGGGCGTCCGCGTCTGCCTGGAGGGTATGGGTGACCTGGAGGTGGTCGGCGAGGCTCAGGATGGGCACGAGGCGGTCCGGCTGGTTGGGCAGCTCCATCCAGATGTGGCTGTGCTGGACATTGCCATGCCCCGGCTAAACGGGATTGAAGCGTTGCGCCAGATCCGCCGCGATCACCCGGAAACCGCCGCCGTGGTGTTGAGCATGCACGAGAACGAGTCCTATGCCGTCCAGGCGCTCCAGGCCGGCGCGCTGGGCTACGTGCTCAAGCGCACCGCCGCCACCGAGTTGGCCCGCGCCATCCGGGCGGCCCAACGCGGCGAGATGTATCTGGACTCGGGAATTGCGCGGCGCGTTATGGCGGACTACCTCCAGCGCCTGGGCCCTGACGGCGGCGCGGTTGCGCCGCACGACCGTCTGACGGCGCGCGAGCGCGAGGTGCTTCAGCTTGCGGCCGAAGGACTTACCGCCCGCCAGATTGCAGACGCGCTGATCATCACGGCCAAGACCGCCGAGCACCACCGTGCCGGCGCCATGACCAAGCTTGGACTACGCAACCAGACCGACGTGGTTAAGTACGCCATCCGCACCGGCCTCACCAGCGCCGATCCCTGACGGCACGCCCACGCGCTGCCGGCCCTGTTGGCAAGAATCAGCACGTGGCTGCGTCCCGGTGGGATTTTGGTGGCGACCATGGGTGCGAGGCCCAACCCGGGTGACTGTAAGCAGGCTACTGGAGCTTAGCTTTGGCGTAGAGTGCGTAGTTGGAGCACGGCGAGTTCCTCGACCGAGTGGATCCTCGCATCATTGGTCACGAACGCGGTGGCGCTGGCACAAAGCGCGGTCGCGAGGTGAATCGCGTCAACAAGCATGAGCGAGGGTGTCGCGGCGCGCAGCCGTGCGCCCGCCTGGCAGATTTCCACATCGGGCGCAACAACCGTCAGGTGCGGGAACGAGCGTAGCTGGCGCAGATACACCGAGACCAGATCGTGCCGTCTAAGACGGTAAGGCAGAACGAGTAGCTCAGCAAGCACGAGCGTCGAGATCACACCGGAGATGTGCCCCTGCTCGACGGCGCGCAGCACCGCCATTGCTGCGGCCGTGAATGGTGAAGTCTGCTCGTACGTGTAGATAAAGAGGGAAGTATCGAGCCCCACCCGCCCGTGGCCCGCTAGCGCTCGCGGGGCGACCATTCGTCCCGCAGCTCGCGCACATACTGTACGGCGTCCACGCCCCGCCAGACCTCTGGTGCCAGAGAGGCCATCTCATCGACGACGCTGTGCGGCTGCGGCTCGAGAACGATCCTCCCCCCCTTTACCGTTACCGACAGGCGATCTCCAGGA
>Ga0136611_10000648_pt1 | contig 23375 bp, 17 predicted proteins | sample AntDrymUQ2232306_2_FD_106645 | JGI IMG/M metagenome (GOLD analysis project Ga0136611, IMG submission 106645) | Polar desert sand microbial communities from Dry Valleys, Antarctica - metaG UQ223 (23.06) | ecosystem: Environmental > Terrestrial > Soil > Desert | place: Antarctica: Dry Valley...
CGTCGCGCGCGCGCGCGCGACGATGCGCAGGTGATGAAAATTGCAAGCGCGGCCACGGTCATCGGCAGATAACTGGTCCGCATGTTGATCGCAAACGCCGTGATCGTTCCCGCAATCGAACCACCAAGTGCGGAGGTCCACGCCTTTTCGGTCAGCCGCGTTCGCAGCATGACTGCGTAGGTGGACGCTATGAACAGGATCAGCAGCCAGAGAAATGGGTAAGCCGAATAGACGAACCCAGGCATGGCTCCCAACAGGATGAGCGCTAGGCACGTTGTCCCGAAGGCAAACCCCAGGCTGGCGCCGACCGACAGGAGCACGCCGACACAGAAAATCGCCGCCACGATGCGGATTCGATGCAGCCACTTGCCGAGCTCGGCAAACGACAAATCGGCAATTGACGCGAGCACGGCGGCTTCGATCAGCATCAGCGAATTTTCGTTGTTCACGAACGGCACGTTCGCCGACGCGCAAAATGCGTCGATAGAGCCTGCCTGCACCGCGATCAGTGAGCGAATCGGTTGATGGTGATCGAGGCCGGTATCGCGAAATCGCGGTGCAATCCTGCCGGCGCTCGAGAACGATGACGCTCGGCCGCAATATGCGCGAACGATCGCGAGATCGAGCGATATCGCCGCGTGGTCGTCCGGCAGGAGATTGCCAGGCGCCGAGAACGACGCAGGGTTAATCACCGCGGCCGCGCTCACCACCAATGCCAGGTAAACGACTAGCCTTCCAAGCGTCGGCGGCGGGTGCCACAGGATGGCGTCATGCGTGAATACTACGGCGCTGTCGCGCCACCGGGATCGTTGCCCAGCGCTAGCGGCCAAGCGAGTGCACTCTACCCGTCCCGCGCCTGGGGAATCCGCCAAACACCACCCACCGAAGCCAGTTGCTGAAGATGTCGCCGATCGATCGGACGATCGCGCCGGCGCGCGTACCGGTCCCCTTCCCGCGGCCGCGCTTGTGAAACGTCACCGGCACCTGGAGGAACGACGCGCCCCCCCAGTACAGCTTCATCATCACTTCGGGATTCGTGAACGATCCTTCCGACTCGAGCTGCAGGGGTTGGGCCAGGCGCGACGGGCAAACCGTGACATTCTGAAAATCGTCGAACGGCAGTTGGAACAGCACGCGGATCAACGTGTAGTTGGTCAGCGAGACGATCCCCTTATAGAAGCTGTCGGAGCGTCGACCCAAGGCCGACAGGGAATAGGCTCCTGGCCTGACGCCCTGCAGGATGTCGTAGCGCCGCAGGGCGTCGAAATGCGGCTTGAACGCGTCGATGTCGTACGCCCAGTCCACCGTCTGCGCCAGAAAGTAGGTCTTCGATGCCGCCGCGATGCCACGGCGATAACAGTAGCCGGGCCCGTGGTTGCCCTCGTTCCTCAGCGGCTTCAGCCACGGCCGTCCTGCCGCCAGTTCACCCATGATCGGCCACGTCCGATCGCTACTGCCATCATCGATCAGGATGAGCTCGAAGTCGTCCGAGACGCTCGACAGAAACTCCTCAGCGCGCTGCACGTAATCGGCGACGTTCTGGTCTTCGTTAAGCGCCCATCCGAGCATCGAGAGCGGGGGGCGAAAGGTTGCCGATCGCGTTGACGTCATGCGGTCGCGTTCGCCGACGCCGCAAAATCAGGCAGCCAACACGGCCACTGCCGCACCGCGGCCCGCTCGCGCGCATGCGCGAGACACCACTCCGCCCACACGCTCAGGTCCCATGTGAAGAAGCACGCGCCGTTGATCTCGATGCTGCGAAACACCGCCTCGGACGGCCGCATCTCGAGATTCACGTTCGAAGGCCTGATGCGCTGCTGGAATGCCGGGCGAATCGCCTTTCGCAACACCGGATGCGCTGCGCCAGAGGCATCGATCACCGTTGTCGAAAACAACTGCTGCTCATAGACCGGCGCCGGGTAGCCGGCCTCACTGCGGGAGTCGATCAGGTGAATGAAGCTGGTCGTGTTCAGGCTGACACCCATGCCGACCAGCGTGCAGCCGCGAGCGAGCATGCGGTGATAACTCGAGTCGGCGCCGAACGGATCGGGTTCGGCTGGCGCCGTGCCGACAATGTCATGCGCGTCGGCCCCGATGGCCGCGACCGCAAAATCAGGATCGGGTGAGCGCACTGCACCGCGAGTGCGGCGAAAGCTCTCGGGTAACAGGCCGATGGCCGCCGGAGTTCGACGGACATCGAACGTCGGTCGCTGTCGGAGGTACTCGACATGCGTCGTATGAAAGGGATAACTCGGCATCACGACGGTGCCACTCGGGGATGCCCAGTCGAGCAGATCCGCCATCGTGCCCGCAGCCGTCAGGCCGGCTCGCTGCAGCCAGTCAGCTGAGGTTTGCACGTAAAGCAGCTGGCCCTTGGGGACTTCTAAAGTTTCGAGCACGCCGGCCGCGCGATGCGGTGCGCTATCGGTCATGGGCGATGCCGCACCAATCGAGAGCCACGCAGGCGATATTGCCGGCCACGACGGAAAGGTGGGCCAGCTCGAAATATTCGTCGGTACCATGGACATTGCGGCCGCCGCCCGGTCCATACAGGCACGCGGCCGTGGTCCCGCCGTGCGCGGCCGATGCGTAGTGTCGAAGATCGCAATGACCGGAGATGACGCTCTCGCGAAGGGTGGCCTGATGCCTCTCGCTGATCGTCCTGGCGAGCAGCTGAACGATCGGATTCGCCGGCACGCCGATGTGCGGCTCCGTTTCGAGGCCCGCGAAGCGCACGTCAACGACCGCCCCGGCCGGCCATGCAGGTTGAGACATCACCCGCGAGATCGCGTCTCGAATTCCCGCCTCGACGGTGTCGCATGTATCTGGAGGCGCGAAACCAAACTGGCCGGCGACGATGCATCGCGCTGGAACAGAGCCCGGCCACACACCGCCATGGACCATCCCGACGTTCACGAAGTACGGCGCGGTCTTGTCAGCCCACGGCGCCTTGCACGCGGCGTTGCAATCCGCCACGAGCGTCTGCAGAGCCTGCACCACGACGCTGATCGCGAACACTGGATTCGGGCCGGCCGCAGTCGCATGCCCTGGCACGCCGTCGATCTGAATCTCGAACGTGACCTGGCCCATGTGCGAAACGATGAAGCGTTCCGGCCAGGTGCCATCGACGATGATCACGCCGTCGGCCGTGTAGCCATGCTCGATCGTCGCCAGGGTGCCGTTGCCGGAGCTTTCGTCTTCAACGACGCTGGCGATCGTGAGATCGCCCGCCAATTCCAATCCCGCGTCCTTGATGGCGTGCGCGACCAGCAGGCATTCGACGACACCCGCCTTGTCGTCACAGGCGCCGCGGCCGTACAGGCAATCGTCCTCGATGGCTCCAGTGAACGGCGCGTGCGACCACGTTTCAGGAGCCTCCACCGGCACGGTGTCGATGTGCGCGTTGAGCAGCAGCGAACGGCCGCCGCCACTTCCCTTTGCGACGCCAACCACGCACGGCCGGGCGGTGTAGTCGCGCGCAGTCTGATTGAAGCCGGGCAGATGCCGGAGCGCAGCAGGATCGATGTCGAAGCTTCGCACGTCGAGCCCGAGGTGCTGCATGTGTGTTGCGACCAGTGCTTGCGCGTCACCCTCGCAACCAACCGGGCTGGGGATGCGCACCAGGCGCTGCAGCAACTCGCGATACTGCGGAAGCAGCCGATCGATCGACGCGAGCGCCCGCTGATGCGCGGAGATCATCGGATTATTGTGCCTCGCCTCGCATCGCAAAGCCTGCTCGACGGACCACCAGCCTGTTGACCAGCGACATGCCGCGCACGTTGTTGGCGAAGATCAGTTTGTAGTCGGCGGTCTCCGGCACGACGATGACGACCGAGAAATCGCCGGTCTGGACGACGTGTAACTGGACGATCCACTGGCTGTTACGCAACAGGCCAAACGTGACGCCGCCTTTCTCAATCGTTCCTTCGGCGACGAAGACCTGCCCCTTCTCCATCCGGCGCGGCTTCATTTCGGCGAGATACATCAGCGGCCCGCGTCCGCCGACACCGCCTGCGCCGTCGACTCGCCATTCGGGGCCCTTCATCTCGAACGTTGGCGCCACGTTCAGCACATCGTCCATCGCGAGCGGCACCAGCGACGCGGCCAGCATGCGCTGCGTGAAGTGACGGCTCAAGGGATCGGGGAAGGTATACGCGTGCGCCGGATTGTTCCGACGCTCGACGCCGCTAATCGTCGCATAGGGGGTGACGCGCTCCCAATCCGGCGGCAGGTGAACGTCGAGGAGCGATGAATATCGGGCCGGCTCGTCGAGCGTGGCGATGCGGGCGAGACAGTTGGCGTTGGCGGCTGAGATCTCGAGCCCCGCGAAACGGAAGCCGTCATCCCCGGGACTGGTCGACAAGGGGTTTCTGAAATATGCCGGGAAGAATACGCGGACCGGTTCGTCGACGATCGGGACCGCGATTCTCGACGTATGGCTGAAGTCGTAGCCATTGGACATCGCCTGGTAGCGCTGCGTGACCTCGACGGACATCGCGTCGCACGCTGCCCGGCCAATCTCCGCGGACACGTAGGCGGCGTGAACCCCGGGATCGCTCGGCAACTCGACGGCCAGCTGCGGCGCCTCGAATCGGATCCTGTCTCCAACCGCCACCGTGGTCGGATCGCGCGGGGTCTGCGGCGCCGTCGAGATCGCGGTCAGCAAGCCGCGAACCTGCTCAGCTTGGTAGCGGCGCAGCAGCCACAGCGGCCCGATGACGATCACGGCGAGCAGGGCCCACATTGCCGCTGCTCGAAGCGTTGCGGCGGTCCATCCGTGGGGCGGGCGAAACGCCGCCAGCCACTGGGTCCGGCGTTCCGCATCGATCGCCGCGTAGGTCGAGCGTCCGATCGCGGCGATCGCCAAGCCGAGCGCCAGCCACCCGACGAACTCGAGATGGAAGAAATGCCGCTCCTGGAACTGCAGCGCGGGATAGCCGGACAGATAAAAGACAAACAACGCCGCGAAGGCGCCGAGCCTTAGGCTGATGACGCTTAGTGCCAGCAACGTGAACACCAGCGGCCAGGGCCACAGCGACGCCAATCGGCGGAGCTGATCGAGCCGCGCCATCAGCAGCCGCCGCGGCACTCCCTGGACGAATTCGGGAACCACGACGGCAGCGGTCGATTCGAGGTGCGGCAATTCGGTCATGCGAACCGCCGAGGCGTAGACGCGCGCGAGCAAATCGGCCGGAAACTCCTTCGCGAAATCGATCAGCACGCGGGTGGCCGCGCGATCGTAGTCCGCGCCATACATCTCGAGGAACCGATGCTCGCCGAGCCGTCGATCGGAGTAGTTGTCAATCACCGCCAGTGCAAGCTCATCGCGATACTCGAAGCCGAGTTCGTAGAGGCGGCTGTTGTCGACGCCCAGGCTCGCGCTGAAGGCCGGGGTCAATCCCAGCAACACCAGGTGTTGCGTCGAGCTGCCACCGCCGGTGGTGTAAATGGACGACATTGGCCACATCGCGGCGTAGATGGTCACCAGATACAGCGCGGCGGCCGCGGCGCGCATCCCGAGCTGCTGCCGAATATCGCCTGGCAAAAATACCGCGAGGACGCCGATGATTGCCGGAATGGCCACGAGCAGATCGTTGCGAAAACCAATACCGATGCCAGTCACCAGACCGGCCGCCACCGCCCACAACAGCGTCCGGCGCATCGTCCCGGGCTTCAACACCAGCCTCAGGGCGATCAGCACGAGTGCCAGTACAAACGGCGCCTTCGCGTAGTCGCGCAGATGCGGCAGGTTGTTGAGATGCAGGGTCGAGGTGATGAGCGCAATCGCGGCGATCGATGCGAGGGTGCGTCCCATCGCCTGCCGGAAGATCGCGAACGCGAGAGCGATCGTCACGCCGTATAACACGCCGTAGAGCGGCAGCAGCTCGCTCCAGGCCACCCGCCCCTGTAATCGCCAGGTGCCGCCTACCGTCATCATCAGGTAGCGGAACGCGCGCTGCATTCCCGTCAGCGGTCGCGTCGCCACGGACTGCAACTCCGCGCACGGCACTTCGTCGCTGGCGCGCTCGAGAAACCTCGCCAGCGCCGGGCTTGACGTCGGATTGGGATTGACGTAACCGAGACCGCAGGCCTGCATGGCGGCGGCGCCGAATTCCTGTTGATAGAACCAGGGCTTCCCGCCGGACGCGACAAACTGCGGCACGTACCACACCGCCACCGCGTAAGCCGACGCAAACAGCAGGGCCGCGAGCGCGGCCTCAATGACCTGTGGACGCTTGGGCCTAATGGAGCTCGGCCTTCCCGGAGCCGGTGACGATCGGGATCTCACGCATCCACAGTTGCTTATCCCACACCGCGCGATTGTCCCGATACCAGGCGATTGTCTGCTGGAGTCCCTGCTCGAAAGTCAGGCGAGGTTCCCATCCAAGAATTCGCTTCGCCTTTGAGGCATCGGCGGTGTGCCTGAACACCTGTCCGGGACGCTCACCCACATAGGTAATCAGCGACTCGGGCTTGCCCATCAACTGGACGACGTGGTGCGCGATCTGGTCAACGCTGAGGCTCTCAGCGGTGCCGATGTTGATCACTTCCCCGACGACATCCGCGCGCGGCGCATGGACGATGCGATCGATCGCGTCGCAGGTATCGAGCACGTAGACCCAGTCGCGCTGGGCCACGCCCTGGCCATGCAGCCGCAGCGGTTCGTCGAGGATGCAGCTGGTGATGAAGCGCGGCACCGCTTTCTCGAGGTGCTGGCGCGGACCAAAGTTATTGAAGGGCCGGACAATGACCGCCGGCAGGCCGTAGGTCGCCCAGTACGAATACACCAGACGATCGGCGCCGGCCTTCGCGCTCGCATACGGGCTGAGCGGCTTGAGCGGGTGTTCCTCGTTCATGAGGGCGGCTTCGGCGGTGCCGTAGACCTCGGAGGTCGAGATGTGCACGAAGCGCTCGATGCGATCGGCGCAACGCAGCACCGCGTTCGAAATGACCTGCGTCCCGAGCACGTCGGTTTCGAAGAAGTGGTAGTTGTCGAAGATCGATCGCGTGACGTGCGTCTCGGCCGCGAAGTGCACGACCACGTCGACGCGCCGCATCAGGTTTTCGACCAGCGAGGCGTTGCGAACATCGCCGTACCAGAACTCGATCCGCCCTCCGGCGTGCGCGCCCTGGAAATTGGTCGGCAGGTTGTCGACGCTGCCCGCGTAGGTCAGCAGATCGAGCACCACGATCCGGTAGTCCGGATAGGTGTTGTAGATGTGATGCACGAAGTTGCTGCCGATAAACCCGGCGCCCCCAGTAACCAGAATCGTCTTCATTCGAGAGGTCCGCCCATGAGAATAGCCGCGCTGTCGTCGCCGCAATTACACAGCAGGTCGATCGCCGACAGGTACGGCACGAAGGCGCCGTGCTGCTGTGGATAGATCGGATGCTGATAGTTCTGCCATACCACCTCGATACCGTGTCGAGCGAACAAGGCGACGTCGAGATACTCGCTCGCCGCGTCGCCGCTCAAGTAGCGCGTGGCGCCATAGTGACTGCAAAGCGCGATCAATCGCTCCGACTGTACGCCGCCGATACCGAGCGCCGAGGTCCGAATCCGCGGCGCGCCGAGCTTGAGCCATCCGGCCATCAGCCCGATCACCGCGATATCAAGGTCGGCCAGGTTGTCCCACGGCCGGCACAGCAACGCTTCGAGCTCGGGCAGGTAGCGATCCGCGTGCGGAGCCTTTGCATAGTACTGCTTCAGGCTCGCGATGTGCTTCTTCTGCCAGTTCGACGTGCCGTCGATCAGAGTCTCGTTGATCTTCGGCTTGCCCCGGCCATGGTGGCGCACCGGGACCGTCAGCCACAATGGGCCCGCAGGTGTCTTGATCCGGTTGCGGTTGCGCCAGCCATGCTTGTCGAACTGCACATCATCGTAATGCGCGAACACGTCGGCGCGCCGCAGCTGATCGAAATAGCCCAGCCACGGCAGGTAACCCGGTTGCAGCACGACCAGCGTGCGCGGTGATGCGTCGGTCATCGCATGTAGAGGTCGTACCACTCCTGGAACACAATCAGTCCCATGACGCGGTTGACGTCGGTGTAGTCGGCGCCGGGTTGATATAGGCGCTCGACGAGCGCGCGCACCCGCTCGGGACGGAAGAAGCCGTGCTCGCGCAGGCGCTCTTCTGACAGCGTCTCGCGGACGTACGACTGCAGGTCGCCCAGGATCCACTCGGTGACCGGCATCAGGAAACCTTCCTTCGGACGATCGATCATCTCGGCCGGGAAATACCGCCGTGCCGCTTCCTTGAGGAGGAACTTGGTTTCGCCTCCGCGGATCTTCAGGTGGCCAGGAAGGCGCGCGACAAAATTCACCACGTCGGTGTCCAGATACGCCGTGCGCACTTCGAGCGAATGCGCCATCGACAGCCGGTCTACGTAGGTCAGCACCTGATCCGGAAAGATCGTCTTGAACTCGGCTTCGAGGACGCGGTTCAACGGATCGCCGGTCTTGACCGAGTCGAACGTCTGTCGCAACAGCTCGACCGTGCTGACCCCGGCCAGCTGACGCGCGATGTCGGGCGCGTAGATGTCGAATTTCTGCTGTTCGGTGTAGACCAGCTGCTTCGCGCGCCACTCCGCGTTCACCGCCGCCACATCAGGAAGCTCCGCCGCCAGCCGATGCGAACGGTAGCTGCCGAAGATCTCGTCGGCGCCGTCTCCCGAGACCGCGACCTTGACGTGCTGCGCGATCCGCTGGGACAGGAAGAAACTCGAGATCACGCCGGCAAACGGCTCGTCGAAGCAGCGAAGAATGGTCCGCAGCTGCTCGGGATAGCTGCTGAAGGCGATGGTCTCTTCGTAGTGATCCGTCCGGTAACGATCGGCCACCCATTGCGCCCACTTCCGATCCGCTTCCTTGCCAGGCGTCGTCGACGCGGCATCGTAGGCCAGCGTGAACGTCTTGATCGTTCCCGACAACTGCGCGGCCACGGCCGTCGAGAGACTCGAGTCCAATCCCCCGCTCAGAAAGAAACCGATCGGCACATCCGACATGAAGCGACGCTTCACGCCGTGCGTGAACAGCCGAAGGAACTCGTCAACTAACTCCTCAACAGGTTGTGCGGCAAGAGCTTCGTCGACCGAGAAATCCACGTCCCAATAACGACTGATTTCTGGCGCTCGCCCAGGTTTGAACACCAGGCGATGCGCAGGCGGCACCGCGAAGACGTCACTGAAGATGGTCAGCGGGTGCGGAACGTGCTTGAAACTCAGGTAGTGATGCAGCGCTTCGAGATTAATGGTGCGGGTGAAGCCCGGCACGACGAGGAACGACTTCAATTCGGAGGCGAAGTAGAGCGCGTCGCCGCTCTGCCAGTAGTACAGCGGCTTCTTTCCCATTCGGTCGCGGGCGAGCAACCCGGTCTTGTTGTCATCGTCCCACACCGCCACCGCGAACATGCCGTCGATGTGCTTCGGTAGGTCGATTCCGTGATCTTCGTAGAGGTGCGGCAGCAGTTCGGTGTCGCAATGGGTGTGCAGCTGATGTCCAGCGGCGAGCAATTGCGGACGGATCACGGGATAGTTGTAAAGCTCGCCGTTCTGCGCGGCCCAGATGCAGCCACGCTCGTTGGCAATCGGCTGGCGCCCGCCGGCGACGTCGACGATGCTCAGGCGACGCGCGCCGAGCGTGAATTGCTCGCCGCTCATCACGAATTGATCGTCGGGGCCGCGATGGCGGATCTCCGACAGCATCGACTCGACGACTGGTCGTTGGCTCCGCCCGAATACGCCGCTAATGCCGCACATGAATAATGTCTGAGGCTAAGACTTGAGAGGCGCGTAACTGCCCGGCCGCGCGCCTTCGTGCACCGGCGACACACCGGGAACCTGGCGTACCGAGATCGCTGGGTCGAGCACGGTTTCAGTGACCTTCGTGATACCGGGATCGATCACAAACTCAGCGGCCGGCAGGTAGTCGAACCGGTCGTCGCGAGGCTCCACCTTGACCCATTCGAACACCAGCTCGGAGGTCGCCGCGTGCGGAATCGTGCGCGCATAGCGAAACAACCGCTCTTCAAACAGCGCATGGTTGGTCGGGTAGTACTTCAGCGTGGTGAACACGCTGGTCAGGGCGATGCACTCTGCCACTTGCGAAAACCGCGACGGCCCGGTTCGATGAAATTGCGAAATCAGCCGCCGGGTGCCGGAAGCCGGCTGCTCCCAGATGCGAACGAAGAAGTTGACGACGTCGGCGGTGAACACCCGCCACAGGATCAGGCCAAAGGTGTTGGCGTAAAGATCGAGTGCGCGTTGCAGTCCAGACGGCAGGGATCGATGCCGCAACTGGTTGTAGAACATGCCGGCCCGGACCAACGGCAGCAGGGCGATGTAGATCCAGAGTGCCGACAGCAGGACCGCCTGCGCCGGCTGTGGCAGCAACACGCCGGCCGTGCTAATCGGTGCATCGAGCCTTTGCCAAAACGGCACCATCCAGCCGTCGACGACGGAGCCTGCTGGAATAAACAGCAGGCAGCACACCATTACCATCTCAGCCAGGAAGCCGAGGCGAATTTGAGAGGCGATGAAAATAAAGCTCAGGAAAATGCCAGCCCCGCCGAGCATGCGCGTTGGCGAAAACAGCATCATCGCGCCGCAGACCACCTCGGTGGTCCACGCCAGCTCGTTGAAGAATCGAAACACCACGTGGTCCGGAGGCCATGCCTTCCAGAACGACGGCCAATAGCCCCATTCCGGATTGACCATCCCGAGTTCCATGCCGTGGCGGTGGCGGTAACCGGCTGCAAGCTTATAGAGCCCGGCGCTCAACATAATCGCTCCGAAGTCGACTTGCAGCGCCAGGATTGCCAGCCCGCGCACCGCGGGCGCATGCCGCGTCGTCAACTCGAGGAGAAACACCGCCGCGGCGAGCCAGAGCGCAATGAACCCGGGCGCCCCTCCGCCTCGCGACACACTCGTCCAGCGCAGGCGATTGAAAAAGTAGTAGCAGCTGGCCAGGTTGAAGGCGGCGGCCGCCACCACCAGTCGACCTGCAGTCAACCCCCCGATCGCCACGAGCCACAACGCAAGCCACGCCGCGATCGCGGCGGGATTCTGAACGGCATCCCTGAATCCGCTCGACTTGGTGTAGCCATGCCATCGCTCGGTGAGAAAGTAGCGGCGCCAGTGCGGCAGTGCGGCAGCCAGCATCAGGCACATCAGCGCACCGTAGAGAGAGCGAACGAGCGCCTGTGTTTCTAGGCTCAGTGTTGGAAACAGCAGCGGGTCGGTGCCGATCACGAATTCAGCCGCTTGCCGACAGTAAGACGAGCCCAGGCGGGCTCGGCGTCAAGGATTCGCAGGTCGCCTTCGCCAGTTGCAACGCGAACATCGCCGTTGCTCGTCGAGACGATGGTCCCGGGAGCGGCGGATGACGTGCCTGCCGGTTCGGTTCGACGAATCACCAGCCGCGTGCCTTCGACGGTGGCGAATGCTCCCGGCCACGGCGCCGTCAGCGCGCGCACCAAGTTGTGGATCCGGCGATTCGACATCGACCAGTCGATCAACCCATCGTCGGCGGTGCGCATGCGATAGTAGCGTGCGCTCGATTCATCCTGCGGCACACGCGGCGCTGTTCCCCGCTCAATCGCAGGCCACCAGTCGTGGAGCAAGGCGGCACCCGCCAACTTGAGCTTGTCGCGCACCGTGCCGGCATGGTCATGCGCTTCAATTGGAAATCGTCTCTCCGCGATGACCGGTCCCGTATCGATGCCTTCGTCGAGATAGGCCAAGGTCGCGCCGGTTTCCTGCTCACCGTTGGCGATCGCCCAGTTCATGACGTGACCGCCGCGATACTGCGGTAGTAATCCGCCGTGCAGGTTGACGGCGCCGAGCGGGGCGAGACCGAGCAGCTCCTGAGGGAGCAGCATCGAGTAAGACCAGACGAAGAACAGCTCAGGACCGAGGGCCCTGATCTGGGCCAGAAACGGGGCTATCCTCTTGCGCGCCGGCTGAACGCGCGTGGGAATGCCCATCGACCTTGCGTACGACGCCGCCACCTCGACGTCGTCACCGGTTCGGTTTCCCGGAACGACCAATGTCTCGGTCTTGACGCCTAGGGCCGCCAACGTCTGCAGCGACGTGACCGCGAGCGGCCCGTAGCCAAAGACCACGACACGGCGATGCACCATCTAGGTTTTGGTCGGCACGTCGTGATGGGGCTGGTAGACCTCGACGTCGACCCCAAGGTCCTTCCGCATCACTTCTTTCACGTGGTCGCCGGAGGTCTTGAGCACTTTCAACCAGCCGTGCTCCCAATCGCGAATCCCCGCCAGCCACGCCGAACATCCACGGCACGGCCACGCTTCCGCGCCCCTACCTTCGAGATGCAGCTTGCGGTACCAGTTGAATCGCTCGCCCTGCCAAATTTCCTTGATCGAAACGTCGTTGACATTAGGAAACAGCTCGGCGGTCTTGAAAGAAATGTCCTGTCCGCACAGCGCGATTCGCCCAAGCGTGTCCACGTTCAACCGTTCGAACGGCCAGACGCACGGTTCCTTTCGCTCGTTCGGCATGTGTTTGTACAAATGCGGATCCATCGTGTGACCCAACTGGATCGTGGTGTTGTCGTCCCACGACAGGAACTTGCGCGTGATGACCTCGTCGACCCCGACGTCTTCCATCCAGAATTTCACCGCCGCTTCCATCTTCCCTTCCATGATGTCCTGCCGGATCATGGATACGACGATGCGATTGGTGGTGCGGAACTCCTTGCGCATCGCAAGCGCCGCGCGGATGTTGCTGACGTGGTTGTCGAACCACTTCTGCGGATCGCGAGGCGCGCCGCCGTGAGGCGGCCTCACCTTGGCGTAAGTGTCGGCGTCGCCGGCGTCCATCGAAAACTCGATCAGGTCGATGCCGGCTTTGAGCACGCGTCCGAGCTTGGCCCGAAACGCCGGCAGCGGACCGAACATGCTGCCGTTGGTGTTCATCCAGATGCGGGCGCCTTTGTCCTTGGCGTACTCGACCATCTCCACCATGTGCTTGTGGAGCATCGGCTCCCCGCCGCCGGTGCACCGCATCCAGGCGCCATACTGGCCGCACTCGTCCGCCAGCTTGTTCCATAGCGCCTGCGGCATCAGGTCGCCGTGGTGCTCGTGATAGAACTTGCGCAACTCTGAGTTGCCGTCGGTGTACGGGCACATCGGGCAGCCGAAGTTGCAGGGATAGATGATCGAAATCACCACCATCAATGGAAACTCTTCGGCGCCAGGGCGGAGGCCGTACTGCTTTGCAGCCGCCTCAGCCTTCCGATGGATGGCGACCGGAGTTACGAGGGACATGGGATCTTGGTCATCTTCTCTCGGCCGCGCCGACGGCACAAGCTGCGGATTCCCTAACTCGCAAGCTAGCGACGTGGCGCCTGGGGAGAACTTTCGATCGCAAACTGCGCGCGACGGACTGTGAATCTGCTCGGCGCGGCATTTGGGACGGCGTTGCAGTTGGTGATCGCGACCATGAAACCGCCGCTTTCATCGACGTCGAAGCTGAAGTCGAGTCCGGTGCCAGTAGTTGGGGCAACCCATTTCGCGGCCTTGGCATCGAGGGCGCCGACACACACGTGCCCCCGCTGCTGGCGAACGTCGACCCGAACGACGATACGCGTGCCTGGCCGTTGCTGGACGACCGGACTGGTCGTTTGATAGCCGGATGTGGTCGCATCGCCGGCGAACGCCACTGAGCCAAAGAACGTGGTCGTCCTCTCGACCGAGGGCGCGAGGGTCCAAGTGAGCGGATCAGGCAATGCCACAAAATTCCGCGGATCGTGTAGCGGCAGGTCCATGACCGCCGCTGACAGCACCTGGTACAGCGGCCGCTCGCGCCACCCCGGCGTCAATACCGCCGTTAGCACCGGCAACCTCACATTCGCGATCGACCCGACACGTTTGATCGTTCCGAGGCACGCGGTTTCGTCATTCGGTGTTGCGAATCCGTCGAAGCGCGTCCATGACGAGCCATGCTGATAGAAGCCCGGTACCAACACCAGCGTCGGCGCCTCGTCGGATGTCGCCACCTCGAACGTTCGAGCGTATTCCCGGTGAGCGGTATGCTCGCTGCCGGAGTAGGCGGTGGCAAGATGCACGCGCGATCGGCCGCAGCTCCGCCCGCCGACCTCCGCCAGCCAGTAAGTGGTCTCCAGGAACTCACTGCCTTCCCCCGGCGACGGGGACCCCGCCGGCGGTGGCACGCGCATCAGCGTGGCGGCGCTCCACATCTTCGGTGCAGCGTAATAGGCGGGCTCGTTGGTGTCGGTTAACGGTTCGGCCGGTAGCGTCATCGACTCCCAGCCAGCCGCAAGCGTTCGATCGAGGAGCGTCGTCACGTGGCTCTGCTGCCACGCCCTTAGACCGCTGAGTATGGCCGCGCCGACCACGATCGTCACAACAATGGTGACGATACCGGTGCGGGCTCGTGGCCACCACGAAGACTGATCGCTGGCGGTCGAATGCCTCGCAGAGATCCGACCCGGCACGACCCGGCGGAACGCACGGATCACGGCATCAAGAGCGATCACGACGACGATCAGCGGGATGATATCGAGATGGAAGGTGTGGCGCCGCGAAAACTGAAGCATCGAGTAGCCACAGAAGTACGCCAGCAGAAATCCACTGACCAGCCCCTGCCGCCAGTCGCGCAGCAGGAGGCCCAGGAACACCACGCCTGTGAGCCAGAGAGCTTGTCCCTCAAGGGCAACCAGCGCACCGCCGACCATCTCTACGAGGCTGCGGATCCGAGTCAACTCAGCGAAATACGGCATTTCCAGTTCGGCAGCACGGTGGGTGGAGTCGAACGGATATCGCAGCACTTGTATGATCGCCGCCGCAGTACGGATCATGACGTCCGCGGGAAACTGCCGCGCCAGGTCGCCCAACAGACCTGCTCCCAATTGGTCATACCGCGAGGTCGCAGAAGCAACTGGCTGCGGCTCGCCGCTTACGACCGTCGCGTGCGAGGCAACAAGCGTGAAGGCGTATCCGTCGCTGTAGGTCGAGCCGATGTCGTAGGGAGCCGGCTCCAGACCCAGCGATTTGTTGAAGGGTGTGACCAGGCCAAGAACGATAACGTGCGAATTGTTGCTGCCGCCGGACATCCCCCACAGGATTGGAGAGCTGACCACCGCGAACGCCACACAATACGCGCCGAGAGCCGCGGCCTTCCATTTGAGGGCGTGGCGTTGGAAACCCGGGAGTCCAAGCGCGATCACGGCTGCTGAGGCCGGCACCGCAACGAGGATGTCCGCGCGGAAGCCTAGGCCGACGCCGGTGATGACTCCTAGCAGAAGCGCCGGCCCGAGCAGGCGGCGATCGACGCCGCGCCGGCCGGACTGGAGCAGCCAGCCCAGTGCCAGCCAGACCGCGTAGAACGAGGGGGCTTTACCGTAATCGCGCAGGGTGAGAAGGCCGAGGAGTTGTGCTGCCGAATAGCACAATGCGAACGCGCCGAGGACCGCTGCGGTGCGCCCCGCAAACAATCTGCAAATGCCATAGGCGCAGGCGATCGAGAATCCGTAGAGGACCGCGAGATAGGCGTCGAGCGTGCGCCAGGACAGGCCGCCAATGCGCATGGCCACAGCCGCGCCATACAGTTCATAGCGCTCGCCCAGCGCCACGGCGAGAGGCGCTATCGACTTGCCTTTGCCGACGTCGTCGCACGTGATGCTCGCCCGCCGCCGCTGCTCGAACTCCTGGAGGCCCGCGCTGGTCTCCACCGGACGCCTCAATCCCTGGCCGCACGCAAGCATGGCTGCCGGGGTGGACTCCCACTCTGTGAACGTGCGGACCTCCGCCGCCGAGAGAAATGTGAACGCGGTGAGCGCCGCGATCGCGAAGATCACGATCGCGACCACCCCCTCGACATAGTGCGCGCGAGACAGGCGGCCTGCGATCAACCGCGCGCCGCCTTTTGAGCTACCACCAGCAGCGACCCGCCCAGCGGCCATCGCATGCCCCATCGAATCGACGCGCGCTCCACATCCATCACACGAGCGAAGGCGCCGTTCAATGCGCCGATTTGAAACTCCTCCGAGCTGTCATACCGGCCGCCCCTCCATTCGGAGAGGAGACGCACGGCCGCCAGCGCTGGCAACAACAGCGCGACAAACGACGTGACGCACACGGTGCGCAGGCCAAGCCGTTCGACCTGATCGACCAGGCCCGCCCGCGTGTAGCGTCGTTCGTGGTGAGCCGCCACATCGGCGGGACCGAACAACCATGGATGCTGCGGCACGGTCAGCAACATGATCCCTCCCGGTCCGAGCGACGACGCCATCGACTGCAGAACGCCGTCGTCATCGACGATGTGCTCGATCACGTCGAACGCGCCGACCGCGTCGAACTCGCTCTGGAACGGGATGCGGATCGCATCGAACTGCAGCAATCGGGTCCGGGAGAGGCGCGTCGCCGCTTTGTGCAGCCCCAATACCAGCGCTTCGGCGCCGGTGCACTCCATGGTTGGAAACGCGGCCTCGATTCGCCTCAACACCCCGCCGGTGCCGCAACCAATCTCCAGGAACCGCCGGGCCTGCGGAGCGTATGCCCGGAGCGCCCAGACAATCAGCGACGAGCGCGCGGCCGTCCAGAAACTCCGCTCGGCGTCATCACCGCCGTGCACCTCGAACGGCGCTGACTCATAGCCGCTGATATCGTGCGCCAGCTCCGGCGCGAAGATCGGAATGCCGCGGTCAACCGACGGCGCAAAGCCGCAATCGGGGCAGGTCCAGCCGTCACCGGTGAAGCCTGAGGCACACTGCAGGAATTGGCTCATCAGGCCGTCAGACGCGCGCCGTCATCGCCACCGAGGCCTTGACGCTCTCGATCACGTAGTCCTGCTCCACTTCCGGGAGCGACGGGTACAACGGCAGCGTGAGCGTCGAGTCGCCGATCCGTTCGGTCACCGGAAAGGTGCCTCGTGGGAGATGCATGCGCTCTTGATAGAGCTTCAACAGATGAACGGCCCGGTAGTTCACCGCGACACCCACCTGACGTGATTGCAGATCGGCAAGCACGTCGTCGCGCCGGGACGGAGCGACCCAGATCGTAAACAGGTGGCGGGCGGATTTCACGCCCGGCAGCACAATCGGAAACTGCACGCCGTCGACGCCCGAGAAACCGGCCTCGTAACGGCGCGATACGGCCTCACGTTGTTCCCACAACGAGTCGATGCGATCGATCTGGCCAATCAGCATCGCCGCCTGCAGGTTGGTCATGTTGTACTTCCAGCCAAGCAGCTCGATGTCCCAATGCTTATAGGCGCCGGCATAACGGTCGGCGGCGTTCGAGGTCAGGCCGTGTTGCCGCAGCAGGCGCAGCCGATCATTGAGCTCGGCCGAATTGGTGACCACCGAACCGCCCTCGCCGCACGTAATGTTCTTGGTGGCGTAATAGCTGAAACACGATGCGTCGGAGAGCTGGCCAGGGCGGATGCCGTCACGCTCGGATTCGATCGCGTGCGCGCAATCCTCGATGATCTTGAGGCCGCGCCGTTCGGCAATCTCCTTCAGGCGCCTCATGTCGACCATCTGGCCGTAGAGGTGGACCGCGATGATCGCCCTGGTGCGCGGCGTAATTGCCCGCTCCAGCAGATCCAAGTCCAACAACCCGGTGGCGGGCTCGACGTCGACGAACACCGGCGTGGCGCCGGTGAACAAGATCGTGTTCGACGTCGCGGCGAACGTCATCGGCGAGGTGATGACCTCGTCGCCGGGACCGATGTCGAGCGCCAACAAGGCGATGTGCAGACCGGCCGTGCAGCTGGTCAACCCGACGCAATACCGCGCCCCAAGATAGGCGGCGAACCGCTCTTCGAACTCCTTCACCTCCTTGCCGGTGGTGAGAAAAAGGCCCCGGCACACGGTGACCAGCCGCTGGATGTCCTCTTCGCTCAGGCTGTGCCGGTAGAATTCAACTTTCATCGCATGCTCCCCGCCGCCGTCATAACAGCCGGCCCTTCATCGCCAAGCTGTCGACCAGGCTCTTGGCCTCCATGATGTGCTGGTACCACTTGACGGTCACGGTCCTGATCCCGGTGTCGACCCGGCCAAGCTTGAGCGCGTCATAAATCTCGCGCGCGCCATCGGCTGGGCTCCGCGACGGCGCGAAACCGAGCACCTGCTCCGCGCGCGTGAATGACACGTTGTAATTGCGTGCGTCGGAGTCATCAGGGACGATGTCCAGTTCGATCGGAAACGGGATGTTCTCGCGCACGATGTAGGCGAGACTCAGCACCTGGTAGTTGTGCACACTCGAGCCAATGTTGAAGACATGGCCGTTGACCGTCGACGCCGGCGATTCGAGCACCGTCACGAATGCACCGGCGGTGTCGCGGACATGGACGATCGGGCGCCACTGCTTGCCGCCGCCCATCACGAAAATCTTGCCCTTCTGAACGGCGTTGATGGTCATCAGGTTGACGACCAGATCGAATCGCATGCGCTTCGACAACCCGAATACGGTTGCCTGCCTGAGGGCAGTAACCGTGAAGGTGCTGTCGGCGAGCGGCAAGATGTCCTGTTCGGCCTTCAGGTTGGCGCGCGCGTACGTCGAGATCGGCTGCGGCTTGCTGTCCTCGGTCAGCGCCGCGCCCTCCCCGGTTCCGTACACCGAGCAGGAGCTGGCAAGAATGTAGCGCTTGACGCCTGCGGCCTTCGCAAGCTGCGCGGTCCGGACGCGTGCCCGATGATTGATGTCGAAGGTCAGACGCTCGTCGAGCGCGCCGGCGGGATCGTTCGAGAGCGCCGCCAGATCGCAGACCGCATCGATCCCCGCAAAGTCGGAGGCGTCGATGTCGCGGTTGTCCTTGCGCTTGACTGTAAACGACGAATGGTTCAGCGTCTCGCCGAGCAACGCCTCGCCGAAAAAATAGCGATCGAGACCGATAACCTGCCGGCCGGAGGCGATCAGCAGATCGACCAGCGCCGAGCCGATGTAGCCCCCGGCGCCGGTCACCAGAACGGTTTCTTTCACGTACGTCCCCCGACCCCGGGGCCTTGGAGAATGCAGCACATCGTCATGTCCGTTTCGTGGAGGTCAAAGCCCAGCCGGTGATAGAAATTCATCGCGCGAAGGTTTTTCACCTGCGTCTTGACGCGAACAAGTGGCGCGCCGCGGCCGGCGAACCAGCCGACTGCGGCCGTCATCAGCTCGCGGCCGGCGCCGCGCTTCCGGCTCTGCTCCCAGACGCCGATCAACGGTACACCGCCGTTACCGTCTTGCGTGATCTTGCAGGTCACGAATCCGGCGTCGGGAGTGATCAGCACCACATCAGCCGCCGTCCCGGCGACCGAATTCGCCAGCCACGCCACGTGCAGGCGATCGGCCTCGGCGTCAGTGAAAAAGGGATCGCTGTAAAAGCGGCTGCGCCGAAACAGCCGCACCGCCTCGGCCGAGAGCAACGGCAAGTCGGCCGGCGTCGCAGGGCGAACGGCGGGGGAAACCGCGGGCGCGGTGCGCAAGTACTGCGCCGCGTCTGCTGACCAGGTCACCCCGACGTCGGTCAAGTAGAACCCTGCCGCTTCGAGCGTGCGAATTGCAGCGGCGTCGTCCACGGAGGGCCGGCACGTCAAGTACTCGAAGCCAGCCGCACGCGCCAATTCGAGGTCTGCCATGACCGCCGACGGCGACGCCAGGTCGCCCGACAGCACTCCAATCTTTCGCTTGAAGAAGTCCGTATCCCACTGCAGCAGGCCCACCACCTAGAGCGCCTCGCTAATCAGATACAACGGCCGGCCCTGAACTTCCTTGTAGGTCTTGCCGATGTACTCACCCATGATCCCGAGCACGAACAGCTGCAGGCCGGCGAGAAAGAACATCGACGTCATGATGGACGCCCAGCCTTCGACTGAATAGCCGTAGAGAATCTTTGCCGCGATCATGGTGACGCCGAGCGCCAGGCTCGCCATCGACGTGACGAGCCCCAGCACGCTCGCGATGCGAAGCGGCGTCGTCGAGAACGACGTAAGCGCATACAGCGCCAGCTTTAACTGTCGAAACGCGCTGTACTTCGTGGTACCGGCCCTGCGCTCTCGATGGGCCACCTCGACGGTCGTGACCCGGAAACCAGCCCACGCCATCATTCCATGGACGAAGCGCGCCGATTCGCGCATCAGGACCAGGGCGTCGACCAACTTGCGGCTGAGGATGCGCAACATCATCTGGTTCGGAGGCATATGCAGGCCGGACACGAGGTTCATCGTGCGCCAGAACACTTGTGAATTGATCCGCTTCATCAACGGATCGTGCCGCTGCTGGCGGATTGCGTAGACCAGGTCGAAGCCGTCCTTGAACCGGGCGTACAACTTCGGAATTTCCTCCGGCGGATCCTGGAGGTCGCCGTCCATGACCACGACTGCGGCGCCGAGCGCGCGATCGAGACCGGCGGTCACCGCCAAGTGGTGGCCGAACCGGCGCGACAGCCGTACGCCGCCGACCCTCGGGTCCTCACGGTGACGCGTTTCGATCAACTTCCAGGTGTCGTCTGAACTACCGTCATCAACGAACACAATCTCGAATGCGTCTTCGGCCTGGCCATCAGCTCGACACAGGTCGCTCAGCACGCGGGCCAGCGTGGTCGACAACTCCACGACGTTGCCAGCCTCGTTCAATACCGGGATGACCACCGAAATGGCGACGGGACGATCGGCATGCAGGGGTGGCATCAGTATGGAGAGCCGGACATTAGCCTAGCGCAACTCTGCTGGTTTGCGTGCGCTCGGCGGGCACCGCGTGAACCGCCCGGCGATCGCCGTTCAATCATTGGCGCTCGCCGGCGAACTGTCATCCAGTAATGCAACGCGCGCAATCGTGATGCGGTTTCGCAACGACGTGTTGCTCAAGAAATTCGCCAGGACCAATTGGAAGGCGCCTTCATGCGGCGCCTGAAGGAAAATCCGAAATGGTCCGGGGGTGTCGAGATCGATGCGGTTAGCCCAGCCGGACACGCCGGTCAAGCCCGCGGACAAGCCGCCACGATCGATTTGACCCTCGATTGCGATCACTTGTGTGGGCTTGAGCGACCGTGCCTGCCAGGCCACCAGGTAAGTGCCAGATCCCTCGGCGACACCGTCGACGACCATCTCACGGCTCCCGCGAACGCGCACGATGTCGGCCGCATATTCGATGCGATCAAGAACCAGCGGCGCGGCGTGATCCAATAGCGCAGCGAGCGCTGATCGATTGTTTGCCAGACGCTCTGGCGACCAGTGGTAGGTAATTGCCCCGACATTCTGGCCATACGGGCCGATCGGCCAGCCACGCAGCGTGTAATGCAGTCCGTCGTCACGCCAGGAGGGCCGCAGAACAACGGGAATCAACAGGCGGAATCGATCGGGTTCTTTCACCCGGCTGATTCGGGCCACACACGGGCGCTCGGCGTCGGCGAGCTCGAGGCCGCTAAACGCGAGCAACGACGGCTCGAGGTTGGTCGCACCGGTTTCGAAGATTGGAAAGAACACTCGCGTCGGTTGGACAGCGCTGCCTGCTTCAACGATGTAGGTGCGCGTGAAGTCGACCTCGGCCCGCTGCGGCGCGTATCGGAACGTAATGCTCGGACGATCCACCGGGCAGTTCGACGCGGACAGTTCTGCCACCAGTAACTCCGAGTGCATTGACCGGTGCGGCCGATCCTGCTGTGGCGTGACCGCGAGCAAGGTCACTCCCGGCCTCGCCGAGGCTGCCGAAATCGTCAAGGCTTCAGTTGCCGCCGAGCTGTAGTCGGCAAACAGCGACAGGGCGCGCCGGTACTGGAGCGATCGCAATATCGTCAGAGGTAAAACTACCGCGACGGCGACAACGACCGTCGCGACGGCTAGACGCGCGCCGACGCTGCGCCATCCACGGCCTTGCGTGTCTGCGTCGTGGTGACCGAGTCGCCTGCGCACCAACCACTGCGCTCCGCCATCGATTAGGAAGCCGACGATCCATAAGGACAGCAGCTCGAGCTGGAAAACGTGCCTCAGCTGAAACTGGACCGCGGTATAAGCCCCCAGCACTGCGACGACAAAAAAGAGCAGGGCCCCGAAGCGTAGGCTTTTCAGAGCCGTCGCCATTACCGCCACTGCAAACAGCACCGGGCCGCAACCTGCCATTACAACCCGGGCGCGGCCGGAGGCATCGAACGTTTTTCGCAGCCATTCCGGCAGCGTTGCCTGCGGTATCGAGTGGATTCCGTCGAAGGGCAGGTTGAGTACCTGAATCAGGGACGCCCAGCCGCGCAGTAATGCATCCGCCGGGAACGTCGACAGAAGAGTCAGGTAGTAATCGCGACTCGCTTGTCGATAAGCGGGACTGCCATAGGAGGTCGGCTGCGCCCCGTTGGTCATTCGGTTCCAGAAGGCGTCGACGGTTGTGGACTGGTAACTGTCGCTGTAGAAATAGGCAGGCTCGTACAGCGACGGTGTGATGTCGAGTCCCTGATCCCATTGGTGCGCGTAACCGAGAAGGCCCCAGTGCCAGATCCCCGGGTCGAAACTGTTAGCGGCGCGGAGGGGAATCGATAAGGTCGCGAACCCCGCGAGACAGGCAGTCAGCGCGACCAGCCGGCGCGACACTACTCGGCCAGATGGTGCCGGCAGGAACATCGCCACCGCAGCCATGAGGAGGAATAGGCAGACGATGACGTCTGTCCGCATCCCATAGCCGAAACCAAGTAGAGCACCGGCGACACCGGCCAGCGCTGCGACCACGCCCAGTCGGCGCTCCCGTATCGTCAGTAACGCGATGAAGATGAGACCGAGCACGAAGAAGGGCGCCTTCGCATAGTCGCGCAGGTCCGTCAGGTTGGCGAGGTGCATGGGCGACAGCAGCCAGGTTGCCGCGACGCCCGTCGACAGCACTCGCGTCATCGTCAGCCGGCACAACAGAAAAGCGAGTGCGGCCGAGAGTCCGAACAGCGCGCCCATCAGCCAATCGATGCTCGCCCAACTGATATCGCCCACGGTCCACGCTGTTGTGACCAATACCAGCAAGTAACGGGAGTGACGATGCACACCGTCGAGGGGGGAGAGCGGAATGGTGTCCGCGATCTCGGAGCACTGCAGGCTGTCGCGTTGCTGGCTGAGAAACTCGACAAGCGGGCGATGATCTACCGCGCCACCGCCGCGCAAGTCCACGCCGGGCGTCCACAGCCCCCTGCCGCAGACGCTCATCGCCGCCGTTCCGAAAAGGCGCTGGTTCAGTTCCACCAGAGCTGGGCCCTGGTGCGTCTGCCGCATGTTGCGGAGATACGTCGAGCCCGTCATGGCTCCGGCCATGATGAGCATCACCACAAGCGCAGTGTCGACGTACCTTCCCAATCAGTAGCGCACCGCGCCCCCGCCGGGGCCGGCCTCAACGATGTATTCGGCCCGGCCGACTGTGAAGCGGCTCGACTCC
>Ga0136611_10000649_pt1 | contig 23361 bp, 18 predicted proteins | sample AntDrymUQ2232306_2_FD_106645 | JGI IMG/M metagenome (GOLD analysis project Ga0136611, IMG submission 106645) | Polar desert sand microbial communities from Dry Valleys, Antarctica - metaG UQ223 (23.06) | ecosystem: Environmental > Terrestrial > Soil > Desert | place: Antarctica: Dry Valley...
CTGGCGGGAGTAGCTCAGTTGGCAGAGCGGCAGCCTTCCAAGCTGCATGTCAGGTCATGCCGGGTGCGTGAAGCGTAGAGCTGGGCGAGCTGGATGGGAAGCTGCGGCGCGCGCCAACGGCCATCCCTCCGAGTAACTTCCATTCGTTCGTACCGAAGCGGCGCTGCACCCCCTTGGCCGCCCAGTTGCATGTGGGTCCCTACCATGTACGTGCAACCGGGCGTGGCCGCGCTGAACGCCGTCCTCCTCGTTCCGTCAGACCAACAGCTGCTAGCCCTCCTCGACGCATCGACCCCGCCCTTGAGAGTCGCCATCGCTGCTCTCGCAGGTACTGGCTTCCGCATCAGCGACGTCTGCGCCATTGCTTCGGGAACTCAGTCGAGACTCAGCCTAGCGGCCCAGCAGGCGACCTATCGGCGTGTCGTAGGCAGCGACGTAGGCGGAGTCGAAGACCGGCAAGTCCTTGCAGGACGGGGCGCAGATCCCTCAACGCCTGCATTGGGTCCCTCGCCGGGAGCCGAAGGAGTGTTCAGGGACGACATAGGCGGGAACTTGCCAGGCCGATCAAGCAGCCGCGCCCAGTGTTTGCTTCAACCCCTCGTGCGCGATCGCAAGATCCTGTGATACGGCGGGCGCCGTCGTAGTCAGACCCTCGCGGAGTTCACCCAGAGGAGCCGCACTTGGCTCTTGGAGCGGTTCAGCCAGCTGTGCGGGACCGAGCTCGCCAGGTACAAGCAGTCGCCGGCCGTGAGCACGTAGGTCTCATCATCGCCCACGGTGAACTCAAGGGAGCCCTCGAGCACATAGACAAACTCTTCGCCGCGGTGGCTGTAGGCGTCGAGGCTCCCTGAACCGGGCTCGATCGTGAAGAGTTCCGGCTCCATCTCGAGAGTGCCACGGGCCAGCTGCTCGATCGCCACGCCCGGGATCGAGTCCCGCAGCACGCGCCGATGGCCTGGCCGCGAGAGGACGGTGGACGAGCTGGGCGGAGATACGGGGGCGGTCAGGCGCTGGAGCGATGTGTCATAGAAGTTCAGGATCCGCCGCAGGACTGGCATCGACACGCCAGCCTCATTTCGCTCCAGGGAGCTGAGGAACGAGATGGAGATCCCGATTTCCCTTGCAGCCCGCAGCAGCGTGAGCCCGCGTTGCTTCCGGAGACGACGAAGGCCCGCGCCGAGACGAAGTCTGGAATCGTCGCCACTGCGCGACGCCCGGTCCCTTGGGGCGGCCTCGATCAGCCGCTCTTGTTCGAGCGCCGCCTTGATACCGGGCGCGTTGAGCCCGCGGACGCTCCGAAGGTAAACGACTCGCCTGAGCCGTTCCAATTCCGACGCGTCGTAGAGACGGTGGCCGGCCGGCGAACGCCCGGGCGACACGAGCCCCTGCCGCTCCCAGATCCGAACCGTCGCTGGACTCACGCCGACCAGCGACGCCACCTCGCCGACGGTGTAGACGCGGGTATCGTGGGACCTGGGGATGAAACCCATCGTCGCCGGACGCAACAGACCCGACGTGTCTGCGACATGGCGGTCGTCATCTGGCGGTTGGGCCGGGAATGAACCCTGCGTTCGCATCAGCGCCCCCTTGACGACACCCTATGCTGTAGTCATTCTTCAATCTGAGCGGAACAATCCGATTGCGCCTACTGGTTCCGCGCATCCGGAACCTGCCGGCGAGACTAGCTGAATCTAGGCTCCGGGGCGAATCGTATGACAGGTCCGCTGCTGGGGCATCAAGTGGAGGGCCGGACCTCGCCTCTGTGATCAGCGATCCGAACACCGACCTCGATGATCGGGTGCAACTTCAAGGCTCGACCGGCGACCTCTCTGGCCATACAGACGTCCCGCCCCGGCTGCAGGTCGACTTCTGACGATCAACGAGATGAGCCTGACATCGGGGCCGTCCGCTGGCCTGACATCCCGTACCGGCTAACCAAGACAGATCGACCAACGAGAGGACGAGTGGAGAGCGTGGACCCTTCTGGCTGGCTCCGAGATAGTGTGGCGGTCGTGACCGGTGGAGCGGCAGGCCTGGGTCTTGCGACGGCCTCCGCGCTCGCCGGGGCGGGCGCCCGGGTCGCGATCCTTGATCTCGATCCGCGCCGGCTGGAGCGCGCGGTCACCCTGATCTCGGCTGACGGTGCGGTCTGTCGGAGCTACACAGCGGATGTCCGGTCAAAGGCGTCGCTTGACGCGGCCCTCGCGGCGGTACGAAGGGATCTCGGCCCCATCAGCGTGCTTGTCGCGAACGCGGGTGTCTACCCGAATACGTCCTTCCTCCACATTGAGGAGGAGGAGTGGGATCTGGTGCTCGATACGAACCTCAAGGGCGTGTTCCTGGCCTGTCAGGCGGTCGCCCGGGAGATGAAGGAGGCCCACGGCGGTAGCATCGTCACCATCTCTTCCGGCTCGGCCTCGAACGCGCTACACGGCTGGGCCCACTACTCGGCATCAAAGGCAGCGGTCGTCGCGCTGACGAAGTCGATGGCTCTCGAGCTTGGGACATACAACATCCGGGTCAACTCCGTCCTGCCCGGCTATATCGACGTCGATGACGGCGGCAAGCACCTGAGTGAAAGCTACAGGTCGGCCGCTCGGGACCTCGTCCCGCGGGGGCGTCCCGGTCGTCCGGAGGACGTCGCCTCGGCGGTCCTCTTGCTCCTGTCGCCGCTTGCGGACTACATCACCGGCTCCACCCTCCGCGTGGACGGTGGGAGCAGCGCCGGCAACATCGCGATCCGGCCGACCAGCTGAAGCAAAGGAGCGACGGCGATCACGGAAGAACGGGTCGTTCAAGGCATCGGCGGCCCGATCCAGATCCGGCGCGACGCATGGGGGATTCCGCACGTGTCTGCGATGGGCGCCGGGGATGGCTGGTTCGGACTCGGCTACGCGTGCGCTGCCGACAGGCTCTGGCAATTGGAGTGGGATCGGCGCCGCGCCGTTGGCCGAACCGCGGAGGTCATCGGCCCGACTGGCGTCGCGGCGGACCTTCTGGCGCGTCGCCTTCAGCTCGAGGCCTCAGCGCGTCGGGACGTCGAAGCGATGTCGCCCGTGACCCGCTCGGCGTTCGAATCATATGCGGCTGGCGTCAACGCCTGCATGGAGACGCGCCCGCTCCCACCGGAGTTCGGCCTCACCGGACTAACCCCCGAGCCATGGGAGCCATGGAACTCAGCCGCCGTCTTCAAGATCCGACATGTGCTCATGGGTACCTGGCAGGCAAAGCTCGTGCAGGCGAAGCTCCTCGCGATGATCGGTCCGGAAGCGTATGCCCGGCTCGATACGTCGACTCCCGACGGCGCCCTGACCGTCCTGCCCGTGAGCGGCGCGTACCGGCAACTCGTCTCAGGCGGCCTTCGCGAACTCCAGGATGCAGCGTCGCTTCTGGGGTTCCTCGGCGCACACGAAGGCGGATCCAACTCCTGGGCCATCCATGGCTCCCGGACGGCCTCGGGTCACCCCATCCTCTGCAACGATGCCCACCGGCAACTCGACGTCCCGAACGTCTACTGGCAGGCGCACCTGACCTGCCAGGAGTTCGAGGTGGCCGGGGCGACGCTGCCTGGGCTCCCCGGGTTCCCGCACTTCGGCCACAACGGTTCGGTCGCGTGGTGTATCACCCACGCCATGGCCGATTGTCAGGACCTCTACGTCGAGGAATTCGACCCGGCGACCCCAGGCCGCTACCGCGTACCGGGCGGCTGGGAGGTGGCTGGGCACATCGCTAACACCATCGTAGTGAAGGGCGTGGCCCCGGTCGAATTGGAGCTATGGACGACTCGCCACGGGCCGATCGTGCACGGGGATCCAGCCTCCGGTTGGGCGCTCGCCCTGCGCTACACCGCGACGGACGGGCCGTGCCAGACATTCGAAGTCCTGGGTCCGATGCTCAGGTCGCGTTCGGTGGACGAGCTTCTCGACTCCCAGCGGGCGTGGGTAGACCCGGTGAACAATCTCGTCTGCGCAGATGTGGCGGGGAACATCGGCTACCTGACCCGTGGAGCCTTGCCTGTCCGCTCCTCGCACCATCACCGCCAGTTCCCGGCAGCCGGGTGGACGGGCGAGAACGAGTGGACAGGGTTGGTGGCTTTCGAGGATCTCCCGCGTGCCGTCAACCCGCCCGCCGGTTTCATCGTGACGGCCAACCAGCCGATCCTGGAGGGGGACGAACCGTACATCGCTCATTCATTCGCCGAGCCGTATCGAGCGGAGCGGATCGTCGAACTCCTCACGGCCCGCAACCCGGTCGACGGCCAGTCTGCCGCCGCGATGCAGGCCGACGTGACATCGACGGCCGCCCGTCGGTGGGTCCGCTTCCTCCGCGAGGAAGGAGCCCTTGAGGGGCAAGCCGAGCTCGGTCGGATGCTTCTCGGAGCCTGGGATGCTCGGCTCGACGGCGACAGCCCGGCTGCCCTTCTCTATGGATGCTTCCGCAGGGAGGTCGCGCAGGCTCTCTTCGAGCCCGTCATCGGGACCGCCGCCTGGGGGTGGCTCGTTGAAGGCGGGTTGCCGGCCCACCAACACCCGATCCGCCGTTGGCTCGCCACGGTCGTCTCCGGATTGGACCATGGCGTCACCCCCCCGGACGGCACGCGGTGGAGTGCGGTCCTGCAAGGGGCGCTTGGCGCTGCATGGGCGGCCGCTGAGCGCCTGGGCGGCTCGGACCCGCGTCGGTGGCGTTGGGATGAGGTGCACCGCCTCGACGCCCGGCACCCGCTCTCAGGGCAAGCGTTCGGGGTCGGCAGCGCGTTCGACCCACCGCCCGTTGGGCTCGCAGGCGACGGCGACACGATCCGGTGCGCGGCGTACGCCATGGGCAGTGCCCTGCCGTTCGCCCCGACCCTCCTGTCGGTCTACCGGCAGGTGATCGATCTAGGGGATCCAGGCGCGGCGAGCTACGTCCTCCCCGGCGGAGCCAGTGGCGTCCCGGGCGAGCCCCACCACCTCGACCAGCTCGACGTCTGGGCCCGCGCCGAGCGGATCCCCATGTTCGACGGCGGTGAGTCGGCCGCGATCACGCGCCTTGTCGCCTCGGGGCCCACGGGCCCGGTCGGAACGAAAGTGCCTTGACATCTTGTAGGAAGCCTGCAACCGTCGAGGAACTTGCACGCGTCCCGCTCGCCTCCGAATGCGGCCTACTGCGTGACCGACCGAGCAGCGATGAGGTGAGTCATGGGAGCACGACTGGCCGGCAAGGTGGCACTGATTTCAGGTGCCGCTCGAGGCATGGGAGCGGCGACGGTCCGGCTCTTCCTTGAGGAGGGAGCCCACGTCGTGTTCGGCGACGTCCTTGCCGACGAGGGCAATCGACTGGAGGCGGACTTGGTCGCTGACCACGGAGCTCCGCCGGCACGCTTCGTGGTCCTTGACGTCACGAGCGAGGCCGACTGGGCCCGCGCCGTCGCGTTCGCCGAGTCGACGTTCGGAGGTCTGGACATCCTGGTGAACAACGCGGGCACGAGCGGACCCGGGCGGACCGAGACGAGCACGATGGCCGAGTGGGATCGGGTCCTGGCCGTCAACCTCACGGGTGCCCTCCTCGGGATTCGGACCACGGTCCCGGCGATGCGCAAGCGCGGCGGCGGATCGATCGTCAACGTCTCGTCGATCTACGGCATGGTCGGCGCCGCCACCGGGCCCGCCTACCAAGCGAGCAAGGGGGGCCTTCGGATGCTGTCCAGATCGGCCGCTTTCGAATACGCGACGCAGGGGATCAGGGTGAACTCCGTACACCCGGGCCTCGTCGACACGCCGATGCTCGCCCCGCTCTCGCCGGAGCAACTGGGGGTGCGCTTGGCAAGGACGCCGATGGCCCGCTACGCGGACCCTCGCGAGGTTGCCTACGGACTGCTCTACCTCGCCAGCGATGAGGCGTCCTTCGTGACGGGCGCGGAACTCGTGATCGACGGCGGGTACACGGCATCCTGATCCGACCGCGGAGGGCGCGGTCACCAGCGCACGAGAAGGAGATCGCCGATGGTGCTCCAGTTACCCAAGGGCAAGCGTCTCGCGGTCGCGATCGCGGCGGATTTCGACGCCCAGAGCCTGTGGATGGCAGCTGGACTGACGACCCCCGCATACCTGTCGCGTGGCGAGTTCGGGGCCGAAGTCGGCCTGCCGCGAGTCCTGGACCTCTTCGAGCGATACGACGTGCGTGCAACGTTCTGCACCCCGGGCCACAGCCTGGTGACGTATCCCGCGCAGATCGAGTCGATCCTCCGCCGCAACCATGAGATCGCCGCTCACGGCTGCTATCACGAGCGAGTCTCGACGCTCGAACCGGCCCGGGAACGCGAACTGATGTCGCTTCAGCTCGAGCAGCACGAGCGCGTCGTTGGGCGCAGGCCGCGCGGCTACCGTTCGCCCGCCTGGGACCTGACCGAGCTGACCCTCGGACTCCTTGAGGAGCACGGGTTTGAGTGGGACAGCTCGCTGATGGGGCGCGACTTCGAGCCGTACCACCCGCGCCCGGTGACCATCGACTTCGAGAACGGGAACACCTTCGGGGAGCCAAGTCGGCTCCTCGAGATCCCCGTCTCGTGGTACCTGGACGACTTCCCGTTCGTCGAGCTCGTCCCGTCGCTGAACTACCCGGGAAGCACGTCTGCGGGGATGCTCTACGAGCGCTGGAAGGACGCGTTCGACTACGCCTTGGCGAACGTCCCGAACGGCGTCTATGCGCTCACGGTCCACCCACAAACGATCGGGCGCGCTCAGCACATCATGATGATGGAGCGCCTGATCCGCGAGATGGCGGCCGAGAGTGGCGTCTGGTTCGCCTCGCTCAGCGACGTGTACGACTGCTGGCAGGAATAGACCGAAGCGATCCGACAGCGAGCGGGGCAGTGGCCGGTGTGGCACCGGCAGAGAGGTCGAGGAGGCAACGATAGATGGTCGAACACGCCGGGAGAGTTTCGGTGGGCCTCGTCCAGTGGCAGTTCCAGCCGCTCGCCACGTTCAGCGATTTCGCGGCCCGCGTCGGCGCCTTGCTGGACCGCACTGGCGACGCACAGATCGTCCTCTTCCCGGAATTGTTCACAGCGAACCTGCTGACGACCCTGCACGGCTGGCAGAGCCTCACTCCAGCCGACTTCGGGCTCGTCGCTCGGTACACCGACGAGTATCGCGAGCTCTTCCAGACCGAGTCGCAGCGTCGGGGCCAGGTGATCCTCGCCGGATCGCATCTCGTCGGCGACTCGATAGGCAACCTCAACACAGCGCACCTGTTCACGCCTGACGGAAACGTCCGGTCTCACGTCAAGACGCACATCTTCCCGGCCGAGGCGGCCTCGAACACCGGCGAAGGAGATAGCCTCTCGGTCTTCGACCTTGGATTCGTGACGATCGGCGTGGCCGTCTGCTACGAGGCCGAGATCCCCGAGATCTCCACTGTCCTCGCCCGACGAGGAGCCGAGCTCATCCTCTGCCCCTCGTGGACAGTCACTCCCGCAGGGTTCTGGAGAGTCCGACACTGCGCGCAGGCCAGGTGCATCGAAAACCAGGTCTTCTATGCCCACTCCTCGACGGTCGGGGGTGTCGGGGCGCCGATCCCGGACGGCTACGGGAAGAGCTCGATCCTGGGCCCATGCGATGTCGCGTTCCCTGCCGGTGGCCTCCTGGCCGAGACCGTAGCCAATGAGGAGGACGTCGTCACGGCGACGATCGACCTGGATCTGCTCCATGAGAACCGGCGATCCGGGGCCGCTCCAATCTTCACAGACCGAGTCCGCCGCGCGGGGTTCTATCGCCGGTACCTCGATGAGTTGCTCCCGGGCGCGGACCGGTTGGATGCTCGGCCGGGCGCGTGATGAGAACGGCTCGTTGGCTCCGAAGGCTCAGGCAGGATTCATCTTCGTGGACCCGCCGGCCGCCGTGCGAGGGCGGATCCGCCCTCCGTACATTGGGAGGGTCGCCCCGCCGCCTTCTTCGTCAATCTGCCGCCAGAGCCTGTTGAGCCCCGCCGTGCCGATCTCGCGGGCCCGGGTCACATGATCGAGATCAAGCACAGCCGTGATCATCTCCCGGCCGTCACCGCCGATGTGGATGGGTCGACCTTCCGGGTCGATCAATGCGCTCTGGCCGAGACCCGCTTCCCCAGCGGCGTTCACGTTTGCGACGAAGACCTGGTTCGCGATCGCGTTCGCCTGCGCAAGGATGATCTCCTGCGGGCGGTCGATCGTCGCAGTCGCCGTCGGCTGGAGGATCAGTTCGGCACCGAGCCACGCCAGCTGGCGTGCGACCTCTGGGAACCAGCCGTCGTAGCAGATCATCAGGCCGGCGGTCCCCAGTCCGTCCAGATTGAACACGACGAACTCGTCGCCGGCGGCAACGCGTTCGTACGGACGCCACGGAAAGACCTTGCGGTAGCGGGCCCGGATCGACCCATCCGGAGCCACGGCGATCGTGGTGTTGTAGATACGGCCGTCGTCCCCGAGCTCGTAGATGCTGCCGGGCACGAGCCAGAGGCCGAGGCGCTTTGCCAGGGCGCCCACGCGCTCCGAGAGCGGTCCCGGGATGGGCTGAGCCAGTACCCGCGGCGACCAGCCCGCGGGCGCTGGCCGGTCGATCCGACCGAGGCCGGTCAGGTGGAGCTCAGGATGGATGACGAGCTGGGTCGACGGCACGACCGCCTTCACGTGCACCAGGTACGTCTCATACGCCTCGAGCGTCGCCGCCGGGTCCCATTCGACCGGAGCGACCTGAGCCATGATGATCGACAGGGATCTGGTCATCCGGGACTCCTTCTATCAAGGCGTTCTGGCGGCGCCCGCGCAATCTTGGGTTCTCGGTCTCGCCCTTGACATCCTGCAGGCAATGTACAATGCTATCGCAACTCGGCGCCTGCGACGGCTGTGAAGTCCGCGGTGTGCGGCCGACGAGGAGTGGAGGCCGACCGCTTCCAGCACGAGGTGAGAGACAATAGATGCGGATGAGCCGAGTCGTTCCAGTCCTGGCCTCCCTTGCACTCGCCTTTTCGGCTTGCTCGGGACCTTCCACGCAGTCTCCCGTGAGCTCGCCTTCCATGCAGTCTCCCGTGAGCTCGCCGCCCTCAGGAACGGCGGCAGCGTCACCGGATAGCTCCGCTGTCGCTGGCAAGGACTGCGATAAGCCGATCAACATCGGCGTCGTCGTCCCGTACTCAGGTACGAACAACGCCGACGCGCGCGAGATCGTCCAGGCTGCTCAACTCGCCGTCGAGGATATCAACGCCAAAGGTGGCGTCCTTTGCCGCCAGCTCGCTGTCGTGATCGGGGACGCGGTCGACATGCGGACCGATCAGGTAACGGCCGCGGTAAACCAGCTGTTCCACGACCCGAATGTGAACTTCATGATGACGGCCTACACGAGCGCCGCGAACGAGGAGTTCGAACTGATGGCGGCGGAGGGGATGCCGTACCTCACCGCCGCGAACACCGAGGCCACGAAGTCGATTATTGGCGCCGATCCAGCGAAATACAAGACGATCTGGTCGACAGTCCCGGACTACCTTGCCTACAACACGACTCCGGCCGAGGAGATGGACAAGTGGCTGCGGGACACGCCGGGCTTCACGTTCCCCGCGAAGCCGACGGTGTATACGATCTCTTCTGACAACACCTACAGCGACAATATCGCGAAAGGCCTCAACGCGACCCTCGAGGGCCTCGGATGGGAGGTCCTTGGGTTCGACACGGTCCCGCTCGGCAACGTCACGGACTGGGGTGCGAGCCTCGCGAAGATCCGGGCGAACCCACCGACACTGATCATCAACACCGATTATCAGCCGTCGAACCTAGCGACCTTCATCAACCAGTTCCGCCAGAACGCGACGAAGTCGCTGGTGTACATGCAGTACGGGCCGATCAACGCCCAGTTCTGCGAACTCGCCGGCGGGAACGCAGAGGGCGTCCTCTATGCCAGCGTCGGTGGCCCGATCACGGGCGGGAACTCCGAGTCTGCGAAGACGGCGACCGAATTGCGCGAGAAGTACAACGCGAAGTACGGAGAGAACACGGCTGGCTACTTCTATGGCGTCGGCTACTGGAACGTCGTGCTCTACAGCCAGGCGCTGCAGGCGGTGGGCGACCCGGCCGATCGCGCTGGGGTCGCCGATTGGTTCGCCAAGCTCGACACCGTCACCCCCTCGGGTCGCCTGATCTTTGATCAGAAGACGCACCTGGCGCAGGGTGGAGCGGATGGCTTGCCACTGCAGATGTGGCAGATCGGGCCGGACTGCTCGCGTCCGCTCATCTACCCTCCGGCCCTGACGGCTGACAAGTTCATCCTTCCATCTTGGATGAAGTAGAGCTCCGCTCCACCCAAGCCTTCTGAAAAACAGTGGTGTCGCTTTACGGACGTGGAGCGGCACCACAATCACAACCCCGAGAGACTGGAGTCAGGCAGTTCGTGGATGCGTTGCTGCGGGTGACTGACCTTCGCAAGACCTTCGGAAGCCTCGCCGCCGTCAACGATGTGAGCTTCGAGGTTTCAGAGGGCGGTGTCTTCGGCATCGCAGGCCCGAACGGTGCTGGCAAGACGACGCTCTTCAACGCGATCACCGGGATCCCGTTTCGTGCGGACTCAGGCACCATCGAGTTCGGTGGCCGTCGGGTCGAGGGATTGCCGGCTCGCGACCTGTGCCGTCTCGGCATCGCCAGGACATTCCAGCAGGACGTTGCCTTCGACTCGTTGAGCGTGGCCGACAACGTGCGGCTTGCTGCGGTCTTCGGTGCGGGCGATCGCCGAACATCGGTCGACGAGGAAGTCGACCGCGCGCTCGACTTCGTCGGCCTGAGTGACGATCATGCGACGCTCGCGGGGATGCTTCGACTTGACGCCCGGAAGCGGCTGATGCTTGCGTCGGCGCTGGCGACAAAGCCTCGACTCCTGATGCTGGACGAGCCAGCCGCGGGCCTCCACGGCCAAGAGCTCGTTCGCCTCCACGACCTGATCCTCAAGATCAAGGCGGCGGGAGTCACGATCCTGATGATCGAACACGTCCTCCCGGTCCTCTTCGGGCTTTCCGGGCGGGTGATGATCATGGACGCCGGGCGACCGATCGCCGAGGGAGCACCGGCGCATGTCGTCAAGAACGATGACGTCATCGACGCGTACCTGGGCCAGGCAGGAAGGAGAGCCTTTCATTCCGCTCGAGGTTAGTTCGCTCGATACTGGATACGGAAATGTCCAAGTGCTCCGTGGGGCGAGCATCGCGGTGGGCGACGGCGAGTCTGTCGGTCTCTTCGGACCGAACGGCCATGGCAAGACGACGCTCCTCCGCTCGATATCAGGGCTCCTGCGGCCGTGGGCCGGATCGATCAGGTTCCAAGACAGGGATATCACCGGTTGGTCCCCGCGTCAGATCGTCGAGGCGGGACTGATCCACGTCCCTCAGGCCAATACGATGTTTCCGCGGATGACGGTGCTCGAGAACCTGACGTTGGGAGCCTACTCGCCGCGCGCACGGCCACACCGCCGCAGGAACCTTGAGCGGGTGTTCGACCTCTTCCCGCGACTGGCTGACAGACGCACCCAAACTTGCCAGACGCTGAGTGGCGGCGAGCGGCAGATGGCGGCTCTCGGGGTCGGCCTGATGGGCGAGCCGACGATGCTCATGCTTGATGAGCCGACACTCGGACTTGCTCCGCTGATGAAGGAGGTCCTCGCCCGCGCGATCACGGAGATCGCCACATCGGGCGTAACCCTTCTTATGGTCGATCAGGACATCAACCTCCTCCTTGAGGTATGCCAGCGCGAGTACCTCCTGGAGGGCGGCGAGACATCCCTCGAGCTCCAGGAGGGTGAACGGATCCGCGAGGAACAGGTCCTCGAGATGTACTTCGGGTCCGCCGAGGCGAGCGGAGGGACGATGGATGACGCTTGAGACCGCATTCGCCATCCTGCTGAGCGCGACGATCTCTGGGTCGCTCTACGCGATGATGGCGAGCGGGCTTTCGCTGGTATGGGGCACCCTGGGCGTGTTCAACTTCGCCCACGGAAGTCTGCTTTTGCTTGCGGCCTATGTGGCCTGGACGGTCGGGAAGGTGGGTGGTCCCGCTGTGCAGGGGCCGCTCGCGATCGCTGTGATGCTCGCGGCGATGGCGGTGTTCGGGTTCCTGCTCTACCTGACGACCGTACGTCCGCTGATCGGCCGGTCGAATGCCGAGCTCGCAGTCATCATCTCGACGATATCCGCGATGATCATCATTAGGAACGTCGTGCAGTTTGCATGGGGTCCGCTACCGAAGCAGGTCCCAGCCCTCGGCTCCTCAAGCATCACGGTCTTCGGAACGGTGATCAGCTCGCACCAGATCGTGGTGATCCTGATCGGGCCGCTCCTTCTGCTCGGCATCGCGGCGTTTCTGAAATTCGCCCGCGTCGGGCTGGCCGTCCGATCCGTCGAGCAGAACCCTGATGCGGCACTCCTCGTCGGCGTAAATCCGCAATTCATCTACGCGCTGGTCTTCGCCGCGAGCGCCGTTCTCGCCGCGATCGCCGGCTACCTCCTTGCCGGGATCCAGTTTCTGACCCCCGACTTCGGAGGCGACCCACTTCTCAAGGCCTTCATCGTCATCGTCCTCGGCGGGCTCAACAGTCTTCTCGGGGCCTTTGTGGCCGCGTACGTCGTCGGGTTGATCGAAGCGCTGGCGATCTTCTTCTTAGGTCTCTTCTGGGCGCCGGTCATCCTGTTCGTCGTGATCATCGTCGTCCTCCTCGTGCGTCCACAGGGACTACTGGGGGGCGCTCGATGATCCAGCTCGCCCGCCGTCGGTGGTCCATCGCGCCGATCATGGCCGCCGTGGCCCTTGCGCTTCTCGTTGCACTTCCGTTCGTCGCGAGCCCGTACCTCCAGGGCCTCGCGGTCGTCGCGCTCCTCTATGCGACGGTCGCCGCCAGCTGGGATATCACGCTTGGCTACACCGGGCTCTTCAACCTCGCTCACATCGCATTCTTTGGGGTCGGCGCGTACACCTCGGGGATCCTGTCGGTGACGTTTGGGGTAGATCCGTGGCTTGGTGTCCTCGCGGGCGCCGTGGGTGCGACCGCGACGGCTGCCATCGTCTACCTCCCGGTCTCGCGGCTCCGAGGGATCTACGTCGCGCTGATCACGTTCGCCTTCACACAGCTTGCACTGCGCTTCGTGCTCAGTGCACGCGAGCTGACTGGTGGACAGTCCGGGTTCACCAGGATCCCGCCCCTCAGGATCGGCGACGTCGCTCTGGTCGGCGGCAGCCCTTGGTCCATCTACCTTGCTGGGGGTCTCCTCGTCTTGACCGTCGTCGTGCTTCGTGCCTTCGTTCGATCGGACCACGGCACCGCATTGATCGCTCTCCGCGACGGGGAGCTGTACGCGATCAGTCGAGGCATTTCGGTCCTCAATATCCGGCTCTTGGCATTCGTGGTCAGCGCCGTCTTCACCGGAGCTGCAGGAGCCGTCTACACGCACTACCTTGGGGCCCTCACACCGGGGGTCCTCGATTTCTCGCTCGTGACGCTCCTCCTGAGCATGGTGCTCGTGGGGGGCGCGGCCACAATCTACGGGCCGGCGGCGGCCGCACTCGTCCTCGGGGTGTCCATCGAATGGCTTGGGCCGATCGGGCCGCTCCGCTTCGTCATCGTGTCACTCCTCGTCCTATTAACCGTGATCCTCTTTCCATCGGGTGTCTGGGGTGCGATCGGACGGCTTCAAGGGGAGGTCCGCCGGCGATCTCGTGGGAATTCGCAGACGTAGACCGAGCTGCGCCGGCCGGCCAGGAGGATCGATGAGGCCCTCGCATCGCGACTCTCCGGGGCGCCCCGCTCCGTGTGCCGCCGACTTGCGCCGCCGATGACGGCCGATTTCACGGGACTCAGCCTGGCCGGGGTTCATCGTCTTCTGGACCTTGGCGAACTGAGCTCGGAGGAACTGACCCGCGCCGCACTCGATCGGATTCGGGCTCGCGATGGAGATCTTGGAGCGTTCGCGGAGGTCTGCGCGGAAGCCGCACTGATTCGGGCCAGGGAGGTTGACGAAGAACTTCGCAGCGGTGGCCGGCGTACGCCGCTTCACGGAATCCCGGTGGCGATCAAGGACAACATCGAGGTCGAAGGGGTGCCTCTTCGGGCTGGGTCGGCGATCCTCGAGGGTTACATCTCGGTGCGTGACGCCACGGTCGTCACCCGCCTGCGGGCGGCGGGTGCCGTGATCCTCGGCAAGACGCAGCTCGATGAGTTCGCGTACTCCACGACCGGGCCCGGGATCGTCAACCCGGCCGCGCTGCAGCGGACGCCAGGCGGTTCCAGCGGCGGTTCCGCGGTCGCCGTGGCGGCCGGCTTCTGCTCCGTCGCACTCGGCACCGATGCTGGAGGCAGCGTACGCATCCCGGCCTCCTGCTGCGGCGTCGTAGGGTTCAAGCCGACGTACGGGTTGATCGACGTCAAGGGGCTCGTTCCGCTTGCGTGGTCGCTCGACCACGTCGGCGCGATCGGAAGGCGTGTCGCGGATGTCCGGGCGCTGTTCACGGTCCTGGCCGGCGCACAGATTCCTCGAATCGAGACACATGGTGGATCGCAGGATTCGGCGGCCGTCGCCGAGGGGGGACTGCGCGGACTGAGAATCGGGATCCCGGACGCGCGCATCCTTGCAACCGTCGTGCGATCGGTCCGAAGTGCCTTCTCCTCGGCCGTTGACGTCCTCGTTGGCCTCGGCGCCAGTCCAGTCGCGGTACAGCTGCCGGACCTGGACGAGGCCATGGAGCACCATGGCATCATCGCGCTCGCCGAAATCGCGACCTACCATCTCCGGAGATTCGGAAGTCGGGACGACTACAGCTCCGGAATTGGGTCGGCAATTCGCGTCGGTGCCGAGATCTCGGCGCGCGACTATCTCGACGCGCAGCGGGCGCGAGCGAGGGCGGGCCGCGTGATCGACGCGGCGCTCGATCACGTCGATGTCCTCGCGCTTCCGACGATGGCGATCGAGCCGCCGCCCGTCAACGCCACACGGGTCGACCTCGGGGATGGCCGGGAGGTTGATGTCATTCCGGGGATGATCCGGCTAACCTACCTGTTCAACGACAGTGGCCACCCGGCGATTTCAGTCCCGATCGCGTCCGCCCACCTTCCGGCGGGCCTCCAGCTCGTCGGGCGCCGGTTCGACGATCTTCAGTTGCTCGATGTCGCAGAGGCGATCGAGGAGGCGTGTGTCCCGTTGGGGGCGCGACCGTAGCCCTCAACCGGCGTCGTCGGTAGTGCGCGCTCCGCCGCGTCGGGAGCACGGTCACGTGCTGAGTCAGCCGGCGCGGAACGGTCGCCTCCAGCCGTCCCCGGCAACTGTTGAGAAGGATCGCCAGTGGCGGTCAGCCGAGTCTCACAACTACTGGAAGGTGCCAGGCGGGGGTGTCTCGGGCAGAGGATGCCGTCGAGAGGACGCTAGTACGCACCGCTCGCAGAGTGCGCCGAGGTAACGTCAGGCTTCTGTCTAGCGGCGTTTTCGGCTTCGGTACTCCAGGTACTGCCTGCAGGCGATCAGGATCGACCGCTCCAGCGAGGCCAGCGTCGCCGGGTGGTCGTTGGCGATGTGGTCGGCACGTAGAACGTGACTGGTTGAAGGTTGTCGCTCACCCAATCACTCTGCCACAGGTGCAGATCCGCCTGAGACCGTCGGGGGGTGCCGATTGCTTCTGGCGCGTGGATGAAACTGCGGAGCCTCACTATTGGCGTCCACCGAATCAGCCCATGTCAGCAGCTGGCGCCTATCGGCCAAACCAGTGGTGGGCATTCTTCGTTGGCGGTCCCTTAGGCCGCGCGCGCGAAAAGCTCCGCCTGCTCGATGACCAGCTGGACGGCTCGCTCCTGTCCGTCAGGCGGATAGCCGTACTTGTTGAGGAGTCGGCGGATCTTGGCTCGGATCGCGGCTCGGACTGTCTCCTTTAGGCTCCAGTCGATCGTCGCCGACTCGCGGACAGCGACGACCAGCTCGCGCGCGATCGCCTTCAGTGTGTTGTCGCCGAGTTCAAGGACTGCTGACTCGTTCTCATGGATCGCGTCATAGAAGGCAAGTTCGTCGTCGCGAAGTCCGAGGGCCTCGCCTCGGTCGGCCGCGTCGCGCATTGTCTTGGCGAGCGCCACCAGCTCGGCGATGATCTCGGCGGTTGAAAGGGTGCGGTTCTGGTAGCGGCGAATGGCCTCGTCGAGCATGTCGGAGAAGCGCCGCGCCTCGACGATGTTCGACTTCCGCAACGAGCGGATCTTGTCATTGATTAGCTTCTTGAGAAGTTCAGCCTGAAGGTTGGGCTGGTCCGACTTCGTCAGGCCCTCCAGGAACGTGTCCGACAGGATCGACAGATCGGGACGCTCCATCCCGGCAGCGGCGTAAACGTCGATGACCTCGTCCGCCGCGACGGCGGCCGACACCAGCTGCTCGATCGCTGTATCCAGCGCCTCAGACCCCACGCGACCGCCGGCATCCGGCGAACCCTGCGAAGCGAGCTTGAGGAGGGCTGCGCGGATATCCGCGAAGAATCGGACGTCATCGCGGATTGCTAGCGCTTCCTCGCGCGCACCCGCGAGAGCGAATGCCTTGAGCAGCCGGAGGACTTGATCAAGGAAGCGCGCCTTGCGATCGTCGTCCGCGAGGACGAAGTTGAGAGCGCTCGCGAGTTGGCCCATACGCTCGGCTGCCGGAAGCGTCGGATCGGACGACCACGCTTGGCCGTGGAGAATGCCGACGATGACGTCGTGCTTCTCGAGCATGACGCCGACGACCTCCTCGATCGGCACACCAGCCTGTTCCTGGTCGGTCGGCGAGTAGTCGGCAAGGGCCTCGCGCAGCTTCTGGGCGACGCCGATGTAGTCGACGATCAGCCCACCCGGCTTGTCCCGAAATGTCCGGTTCACCCGAGCGATCGCTTGCATCAGACCGGCGCCCTGCATCGGCTTGTCGACGTACATCGTGTGCATCGACGGTGCGTCGAACCCGGTCAGCCACATGTCGCGGACGATTACGATCTCGAGTTCGTCATCTGGATCCTTCGCTCGGGCCTTGACGAGACGCTGGTTCTCGCGTGTAAGCAGGTGTGGCTGATACGCGGGCGGGTCCATCGCCGAGCCCGTCATCACGACCTTGATCTGTCCCTTGGCCGGGTCGGGGTCATGCCAATCGGGCCGCAGGGCGACGATCCGCTCGAACAACTCGACTGCGATCCGCCGACTCATGGCGACGATCATCGCCTTGCCGATCAGACCGTCACGGCGCTTCTCCCAGTGATCGACCAGGTCGGCAGCGATCAGGTCGAGTCGCTCACTCGTTCCGACGATCGCCTCAAGGCGGCCCCAGCGTGAACGAGCCCGGGTCACCTGCGCCTCGCTGACCTCCTGCGTCTCCGTGAGGGCAGCCAGGCCAGCATCAACCTCGGCTCGAGCCTCTTCGGGAAGCGAGACTTTCGCCAGGCGAGACTCGTAGTAGATGCGGACGGTGGCACCATCCTCGACGGCCCGCGTCAGGTCGTAGACGTCGATGTAGTCGCCGAACACCTGGCGCGTGCTGCGATCCGTGGACTCGATCGGTGTGCCGGTGAAGCCGAGGTAGGTCGCATTCGGCAGGGCGTCGCGCAGATGCCGCGCGAAGCCGTCGAGGAAGTCGTACTGGCTCCGGTGGGCTTCGTCCGCGATGACGACGACGTTGCGTCGATCGGTCAGTAGCGGGTGGACGTCGCCGCGTTCCTCCGGCGCGAACTTCTGGATTGTCGTGAAGATGATCCCACCCGACACTCGGTCGAGAAGCTGCCGCATGTCAGCGCGGCTCGTTGCCTGCTTCGGTTGCTCGGGCAGGATCCGCGCCGGGGCGAACACCTCCCCGAAGAGCTGGTCATCGAGGTCGTTGCGGTCTGTGACGAGGACCAGCGTGGGGTTGCCCATCTCGGGCGCCCGCATGATCTTCGCGGCATAGCAGAGCATCTCGAAGCTCTTCCCAGAGCCCTGCGTGTGCCAGACGACGCCGCCACGACGGTCACCATCGGGACCGGAGGCCTCGATGGTCGAATCCACCGCGGCGTTGACTGCCCAGTACTGGTGATACTTCGCGACCCGCTTGATGAGTCCGGCTGGTTCATCGCTGAAGACGACGAAGTTCCGGATGAGATCCAGAAGACGGACTGGTTCGAATGCCCCGCGGATCAAGACCTCGAGCTGCGGCATATCCGTGACGACCTCACGCCCGTCGATCGTCTTCCACGGCGCGTAGTGCTCGAAGCCGGCCGAGAACGAGCCCATCACAGCGCCCAGACCATCAGAAGCCACGCAGATGACGTTCGGCGTGAAGATCGACCGTATGTCCCCACGATAGGTCTGCAACTGGTTCCAGGCACCCTTGAGCGTCGCATTCTCGTCGCCCGGATTCTTGAGTTCGATGAGCCCGATCGGCAGACCGTTCACAAAGGCAACAACGTCGGGCCTGCGGTTCTTGCCGGCCTCGACGACCGTGAACTGGTTGACCACGACCCAGTCGTTGTTCGCGGGGTCGTTGTAGTCGAGCAACCAAGCGAGGGCGTGCCGGATGGCGCCACCAGGCGCGCGATGCTCTACTGCGACACCCTGCGTGAGCAGTCGATGAAGGCGCATGTTCTCGGCGATCGCGTTCTGTGACTCCGGCCGAAGGACGGTCGCGATCACCGAGGCAACGGCATCTGGCCCGAGCGCGGCGTTGATACGCTCGATGGCGGATCGGAGTCGACCGACAAGGATGACTTGGTCCCAGGCTGCCCGCTCCTGCTCAAGTCCACCGGGCCCCAAATCCGGACCGTAGAGAGTTCCATAGCCGATTGCCCGGAAGTAATCGAGGCACGCCTCCTCGACGACCCCCTCGGTGATGCCGCTCAGGGGACGGCTCCGATCGGAGTCTCCGAGTGGCGGACGCGAAGGCGACCGGAGAAAAGGCCGGGGACAAGGGTGTCCCTCAAGTCCTGTACTCCCAACGTCTCAGTCTCGGCCGCCCATGCCCGCCTCAGCGAGGCGTCAGCCCGTTCAATGGCATCGTCGTCCTCCTTCGGCAACCTGACGACGAGGTTCTCGAATGCTTCTCGGGGGATGCGCGCGATCGTCGAGCCGTACGTGTGCCCCTCTAGAAACGAGCGGCTGTCGGTTTCAAACAGGGCGCCCCATACCGGCAGCCGGCTCCAGGCGAAGTCTGGCCGGAAGTCGACGATGAAAAGGTCTTGGCTGAATAGCGCGGGCCCGAAATCGTTCGGGACGAGCATGGGCCATCCGAGAATCTCGTTCGACCAACTCTGCTCTACCCCCGTCAGCAATAGCGAACCTGGTTTCGCAATATGTCGAGGCTTGAATGGGCCTGAGTATGGCTTGGTACCACTTCTCTTTAGCCAACCGTAGTTGTCAGCGTTCGCGAGATTGACCATCGGGAGCCCGCCACGGCCAAGTCCCGAGGATGTGTAAGCGATGCCGCGTCGGATTTCCGCGAGATTCCCGAGGCGATCGGTGCGGTCGGTCTGGGCAGATGCAAGTTCTTGACGCGCTAGGTCGCGCAGCGCTCGCACCAGAACTCGGTTGGCTTCGACCTTGTCGTCAAGCGAGCGAATTAGGGCACCAATCGCTCGCTGCTCGGACAGCGGGGGAAGTGGTACGGGCAGGTCCGCGAGATCCGGTCCCGTGATCGTAGTGACGGAGGTGCCACGCGAAATCGACCGGACGAGATCCCGACCCCCTGGGGACATGAAGAAGGAGTGCGCGTACCTCCAGTCCACACGGGCCGGATCCAATCGGACCCTGATCAGGTTCGATGCGAACGACGTCGTAGCCTCAAGCGGCTTCACGATCGCGCAGCGACCCACCCCGTCCGCGACAAGTGACGTCCGGCAGAACAGAAGGTCGCCCTCTTGGACGGCTGTCTTCCTTTGCTCGGACGCAGTCAGATCAAATAGGTCGCGCCGCCGCTCCCCAACGTATGGCGATGTGTACACCTCACCCATCTTGATGATCGGTGTACCTCGGCCCTGGTACGCCGGGCCTTTGTGGATCCCGTTGCGAGTTGGTACGAGCATGAGTTCTCGGAACGGGACGGAGGTCCAGTCACGCATCTGAAACATCCCTGAGGAGTTCGCGGATCACGCCTTCAAGGCGAGCACTTTCATCAAACTCCTCTATCACCCTTGCGCGCAGTCGAGCGAGTTTGTCGGAGCTGGCCTCGCCGTCATCGTCCGCTTCCACCGCGCCAACATAGCGCCCCGGTGAAAGCACAAAGTCGTGACGCGCGATCTCATCGAGAGTCGCAGAACTGCAGAAACCAGGAACGTCTGCATACGTCGCCTCGGGTCCTCCTCCTCGCCATGCGTGATATGTGCCGGCGATTCTGGCGACGTCCTCGGCGGTCAGATCGCGCAGGGTCCGACCTACCATTTGGCCGGATAGCCGAGCGTTGATGAAGAGGACCTCGCCGCGGCCTTTGAACGTCCCTCCGCTCGATCTTGCCTTGTTCACGAACCACAGGCTCACGGGTATAGCCGTGTTGAGGAACAGCCGATCCGGCATCGCAACGATGCAGTCGACGAGATCTGCCTCTACCAATCGGCGACGAATGTCGCCCTCGCCCCCACTCTTCGAGGAGAGGCTGCCGTTCGAAAGAACAAAACCGGCAATGCCGGTCGGAGCCAGGTGGTAGACAAAGTGTTGAACCCAAGCGAAGTTGCCGTTGCCGGCGGGCGGCAGGCCGTACTTCCAGCGGGGATCGTTACGAAGCGCGTCGCTGTACCAGTCGTCGAGGTTGAAGGGCGGATTGGCCAGGATGTAATCGGCACGGAGATCGGGGTGGAGATCCCGATGGAAGCTGTCGGCGGCCTGGTCGCCGAGGTTGGCCTCGATACCTCGGATCGCCAGGTTCATTCGGCCAAGACGCCACGTCGTCGCCGTTGACTCCTGACCGTAGATCGAAACATCGGAACGGCGACCGCCGTGCGCGGTTACGAACTCCGCCGACTGGACGAACATGCCACCCGAGCCGCAGCACGGATCGTAGACACGGCCTTTGAAGGGTTCGAGCATCTCCACTAGGAGGCGGACGACAGATCGCGGCGTGTAGAACGCCCCAGCTTTCTGACCCTCTGCCTTGGCGAACTGGCCTAGGAAGTACTCGTAGACCCGGCCGAGGACGTCGTCCGAGCCGTGGTCGACCTGCGTGAAGCCGATCGATCCAATGAGGTCGACCAACTCCCCCAGGAGCCGCTTGTCAATGTCCGCCCGCGCGTAGGTCTTTGGCAAGACGCCTTTCAGCGAGGGGTTGTCCCGCTCGATGGCGTCCATCGCTGCATCTATGAGCACGCCAATCTCAGGCTGCTTCGCCTTCGCTTGTAGGAAGGGCCAACGGGCCTCCCCCGGCACCCAGAAGACGGCTTCCGATGTGTACTCGTCGCGCGACTCTGAGACGAGGTGTCTTCGGGCTGGATCAGGTATGAAGTAGTCGTTGCCGGGTTCGGCGGTCGCACGCTCAAGGAGGCGGTGCCGCTGCTCAAACGCGTCTGAGATGAACTTGAGGAAGACGAGCCCGAGGACGACGTGCTTGTACTCGGACGCCTCGAGATTGCCGCGCATCTTGTCGGCCGTGTCCCACAGGATGGCCTCGAGTGGTCGCGTTCCTGAGTCCTTGGACTTGCTTGCGGTGTTCGCCACGCTTCCTCACGACGCATAACCGGGACGTCCGAACCGCCCCAGAGGCAAACTGTACCCACAACCGAGGCGCGGCCGTACGAGGCACAAAACGCACCCGCGAGGTCTGATGCCGTCGGGAGGGCGTCCGCGTACCGGCCAGACGAGAATGCTAGGCAGCCTTACGAGGGCATCCTGGCCGCTTGCCGCCGGCGGCACCCTCCCGAGCAGTTGGGGAGCGAAGCGCAATGTTTCGGCCGGAGACGACGAAATCCTCGAATCGTCACTCCCAAGTTGACCGGGGCGTGAAGTTGGGTGAGCCGCGCGAACTCACGATCCGAGAATCGAAACTCCCCTGCTTGCAATCTGGCCGGTCCCCTTAGGCGGCAGGGGCCGACGCTGCCTCGAGCCTCTCGAAGAGGGGGCCTTGAACCCGAGCCTGTTCGGCCCGGAGCAACGATGCGTCGAGGTGGGTATAGATCGACACGGTTTCGATGTTCGACCAGCCGCCCCAGCGCTGGATCTCCCGCTGGTCAACGCCCTGCTCGGCCATGTACGTGGCCATCCCGTGGCGGAGGCGATGCGGCCCAAATGACGACAGCTCGCCACCGCCGGCAGCGTATCGCCGGCTGAGCAGTTGAAGCACGCCCGACGGCGTTAGACCAACTTCGCCCGTCCGACCGCGGGCCGAGAGGAACAGGACGTCGGTGTCGATGAGGTTGGAGAGCCCGGCCAATCGCGGGCCGTGGCGGCGTGGCATCCTCTCGAGGAGGGCGGTCCGACCCTCATCGATGTAGCGCGCCACGTGCTTGGCGGCCAGAGGGCTGATGAAGCCTTCTCGGTCCTTGTCGCCCTTGCCGTCCTCGATCAGGAGCCGTCCGTCCTCGAGATTGACTGTGGTGATCGTGAGGTTGGTCGCATCTGCAGCCCGGATCCCGGAGGAGTAGAGCAAGTAGACAAGTGCCCGATCGCGGAGGTCCTCCGGCTTGTTGCCGAGGCATCCCGCAAGCAGCAGCTTGACGTCCGACGGCTTGCCGACCTTGGGGATCCGGTCGTCGGCCTGGAGGACGGGCATGACCCCGCGCTTCTTGTAGTAGGGGTTGGTCGCGAGGAACGGGTTGGTCGTGATATAGCCGCTGCCCCGCAGCCAGGACGCCAGGCACTTGATGCTGCGAAGGTAGGAGTGGACCGTGTGGCGGCTCATCAGGCCGCCGCGGCGGCGGCGAACCGATCCGCGGGCCTGCTGCGGGAGCGTCTCGAGGTACTGGCGATAGGCGAACAGGATCGACTGCTCGAGCGAGGCGAGGGTCGTCGGCTGCTCGGTCTTCGCCAGCCACGTCTCGAAGCGGACGATGTTGTAGCGGTAGCGATGGATGGTGGTTGGCTTCGTGCCGTGCACCTTCAGGTCGTCCAGGAACGACTGGTAGACTTCGCAGAACGGTGTCGCCGGATCGGCGGGCTTTTCCATTCGAGGCTCTCCGTGTGCCTCGGTTGACCTGTCATCGGTCCTCGTCGCCGTCGGCTCGAGGAACCTCGGCGGGTCCATCTAGTCGTCCAGACCGGATGGTCCCTTTCGGGGCTGGTCCTTTTGCCGATATCGGGCGGGAGTAGCTCAGTTGGTAGAGCGGCAGCCTTCCAAGCTGCATGTCGCGAGTTCGAACCTCGTCTCCCGCTCCAATCTCCCCCGATGGGGTATGCTCGGCCCTTCTCGTGCTCGATGGACGCTCCGGTCAGCGTCCCGGTC